>Ga0209006_10002265_pt1 | contig 17533 bp, 17 predicted proteins | sample JacPin_JW_Ref_O2_FD_188567 | JGI IMG/M metagenome (GOLD analysis project Ga0209006, IMG submission 188567) | Forest soil microbial communities from Algoma, Ontario, Canada - Jack Pine, Ontario site 1_JW_Ref_O2 (SPAdes) (version 2) | ecosystem: Environmental > Terrestrial > Soil > Boreal... | reverse complement strand
CAAAAAAAGTGATTCTCCAGATCCAGCGCAAGCAAAGATTCCTTCGACGCCCAGCTTGCCCGGTCTGGCAAAAATCGCTAGAAACTGTAGAGCCTGCGACCTGTGGAAGCGAAGCACCCAGACCGTCTTCGGTGAAGGTGCGCCCAATTCCAAAGTCATGTTCGTCGGAGAGGTTCCTGGAGATCAAGAAGACCGAGCCGGGAAACCATTCGTGGGCCCCGCCGGGCAACTCCTGAACAAAGCGCTCGCCGAAGCCGGAATCGACCGTAGCAAAGTTTATGTCACGAACGTGGTGAAACACTTCAATTGGGAACCGAGAGGCAAGCAGCGCATTCACAAAAAGCCCAAAGCTTCCGAAATTGCCGCATGCCGCCCTTGGCTCGACGCTGAAATCGAGCGACTTCGCCCCGAAGTGGTCGTTTGTCTCGGTGCAACCGCGTCGCAAGCCCTATTGGGGAGCGACTTCCGGGTCACCCAGCATCGTGGCGAATTTCTCGATTCGCCCCTAGCGCGCTGGGTGCTCGCAACCGTTCACCCTTCCTCGATCCTGCGCGCGCCGGACGAGGAAACCAGGCACGAAGAGACGCGCCGTTTCATCGCCGACTTCCGAGCGGCGTTCGTAGAGCTGGCGCAGGGTGAATTGAAGGAGCGGCAGACTGTCGGCGGTATTGGCGTCGGCGAGAAGCCGCTCGTCGAGCGCGCCCTTGCCGGCATTGGTTTCGAACACCAGCCCGGCGGCGGCCGCCGGCGCGCGGACGATTTCCGCAAGCTCCGCGGCTCCCGGCGGGCCGAGATCGAGGCTCGCGCCGGTTTCCTTCAGCGCCTTGAGCGCCGGTTGATTGAGCAACAACTCGTAGAGATCGGCGCGCAGCGTGGCGATGCACCAGATTTTGCCGGTGGCCATGAGCTCCTTGAGCGCGGCGACAAAGCCGCTGCGCTCGTCGTCGCTCACCGCCTGTGCGAACAACTCCTCCAATTGATCGACCAGCAGCACCAGACCCGGGCGCAACGGCTGATCGGTCCGCTGCGCCTGGTGTGCCGCCTCGGCGATGCGCGTCAGCGCGCCGGCAATCGGCCTTGCCGAGGCGGCGCCGCCGCGCCGCAGGTTATCGGCCAGCGCGTCGGCGGTCGGAAAATCGCCTTGCGCCAATTCGGGCAACGCCGCGAGTAACGCCGCCGCCAGCGACGCGATCGCGCCGGCCTGGCCTTCGCTCGGCTTCATGATCGCCACACGCCAAATATCGACCGATGCGACGATGCCCGGCGTTGTCAGGCGCGGGATGAGGCCGGCGCGCGCCAGCGACGACTTGCCCGAACCGCTGGCGCCGACGATCAGCAAAAACGGCGTCGCAGCCTCCGCCGCAGCGGCGAGGCGCCGGCGCGCCTCGTCGATCACGCGGTCGCGACCAAAGAATACCGCGGCGTGCTCCGCCTCGAACGGCGCCAGCCCGCGGAAGGGCGAGCCTTTCTCCTTCGGCCATTTCAGCCGCGGGCCGAGCAGGCCGTGGCTTTCCAGCCACTGCCGCAGCAATAGCTCGACTTGCCGCTCGAACTCGTCGGTAGAGGCGAACGTTTGGAACGCGGCCTTGAAGTGTCCTTGCTCCGATTTGAACCATTCGGCCCAGAAGGCTTCGAGCGCGTCGAGTTGGACCTGCCCCTGGCGGCGGCGGTCCGCGTCTGCCGTCGGCAACACGGCGTCCGCGGTCTTTCGGAACACGTAAACGTCAGGAAGGCCCTTGGAGCGCGATGCTTCCAGCGCCGTCAGAAGTTCGTAGGCCGTGCCCGACGGATACGGCCGCCCATCCGGCATATGGGCGAAATCGATCGGCAGCGCCGTACCGACGCGGGTCCAAAAGATGGACACCAGGACGTCGCACGCGACCGCCTCGGGGATTTGCGGCTGAAAGCTGCGGTCGGCCTTGTAGAAATGCTCTTCCCAGAGCACCGTTTCGAAGCGGACAAGGTCTTGGTAATCGCGATTGAGTTTCGCCGCGACGGCCTGAACGCGCCCGCGCTCAGGCGCCACATCGACCGGTGACGAGACGAAAACCCTGACGACGCGCACCGCCCCCTCGACGTTCGCCGTATGCTCTCAAACGATCCGGCCGAACCGCCGGCGCCGCGCTATCACGCCGCAAAGCGAGCGCGGTCGTGCGGCTGCCGAAAGTCGACCGGCGTTCCCTTTGGGATGATCCCGGTCGGGTTGACGCGCGTGATCGAATAGTAACCCATGACATAGTAGCGCGGTTTGACCGTTTCGGCGACGCCGGGGACCGCATAAAGCTCGCGCAGATAATTGAGCAAATTTGGATAGTCGGCGATGCGGTTGCGATTGCATTTGAACAGCGAGAAGTAGGCGACGTCGAAGCGGGCCAACGTCGGAAACAGCCGCCAATCCGCTTCGGTGATCGCATTGCCGACCAGATAACGCTGGCGGCCGAGGCGGGCCTCGATCTCGTCGAGCGTGGCGAACAGCGCGTCGTAGGCTTCGTCGTAGGCGGCCTGCGAGCGCGCGAAGCCGCAGCGATAAACGCCGTTGTTGATGTTGTTGTAGACCTGCTCGTTAATCCGATCGATCTCGGCGCGCAGCGCCTTCGGATAGAAATCCGTGGGATCGGCGCCGATCGCGGCAAATTCCGAATTGAGCATGCGGATGATTTCGGAGGATTCGTTGTTGACTATCCGCTTGGTCTTTTTGTCCCACAGCGTCGGCACCGTCACTTTGCCGGTGTAATGCGGATTACTCGCCGCATAGGCTTGGTGCAGATAGTGGAAGCCGTTGACCCGGTCCGGCGTGCAATCCGGAAACGCGGCATTGTCTTCGTAGGTCCAGCCTTCGGCGCGAAGCCCCGGAACGGCGATGGCGACGCTGATCGCGCCGGTGAGTTTCTTCAGCGCCAGATAAATCTGCGTACGGTGCGCCCACGGGCAGGTATAGGCGACGTAGAGGTGATAACGCCCGGCTTCGGCCTTGAAACCGGACGAGCCGTCGGCGGTGACGCGGTCGCGAAAGACGCTGTCAACCCGCTGGAAATTGCCGGCCTTTCCGACCTCCGTCGGCGGGTCTTCGTCGCGCCATTGTCCGTCAATCAGCATACCCATTATGCAGCCTCCCCGCGGACCAGCGCCGCCGCCTGGCGGATCGCCGCGATGTTTGCACGATACGATTCCGGCGTGCGGTCCTTGAACACCGCCGAGCCGGCGACCAGCGCGTTGGCGCCGGCCCGCACCACGTCGGGCGCGACCTCCGGCGTGATGCCGCCGTCGATCTCAATGTCGATTTGCCGTCGGCCGGCGAGCGCGCGCAGCTTGCGCAGCTTGTCGATTGCCGCCGGGATGAATTTCTGGCCGCCGAAGCCGGGATTGACCGACATGACCAGGATGAGATCGACCAGATCGATGACCGGCTCGACCGCATCCGCCGGCGTCCCGGGATTGGTCGTCACGCCGGCTTTCTTGCCGAGCGCGCGGATCGCTTGCAGCGAGCGGTGGATGTGCGGGCCGGCCTCGACGTGCACGGTGATGATGTCGGAGCCGGCCTTGGCGAATGCTTCCAGATAAGGATCGCACGGCGCGATCATCAGATGCACGTCCAGCAGCTTTTTGGTGTGGCCGCGCACCGCCTTCACCACGTCCGGCCCAATCGAGATGTTGGGGACGAAATGACCGTCCATGACATCGACATGAATCCAGTCGGCGCCGGCCGCATCGACCGCGCGCACTTCCTCGCCGAGCTTGGCGAAATCCGCGGCGAGGATCGACGGGGCGATGATGAGTGGGCGCTGCACCGGTTTCCTCAGAACGGTCGATTGCCGCTCGCCTAACACGCCATGCGTGAGCGGGCAACGCGCCATCGCGCCGTGGTTAGCAGGCTTGCATCACGCCATGCGTGGCTGGGCCTTGTCGTTCCGGCGCAGTGTGCGCATACGTTGGCGGCAAACGGGCGGAGGTTTTCCTGGCGCACACCGACATCATCGTGCTCGGAGCCGGCATTGTCGGCACGTCGATCGCGGCCCACCTCGCCAAGCGCGGCCTGTCGGTGGCGTTGGTCGACCGCGGCGCGCCGGGGGAGGGCACCTCCTATGGCAATGCCGGAGTCATCGAAGGCAATACGGTGTTTCCGGCGGCCTTCCCGTCGAGCTTTGCCGAGCTGGCGCGCATCGCCCTGAAGCGTTCGCCGGTCGCCAATTATCATCTGGCGTTTCTGCCGCAGATTGCGCCGTGGCTGCTGGCCTTTCGCGCGGCGTCGCAGCCGGCGCGCCTGATCGAAACCGCCCACGTGATGCGGCCATTGCTGGCGCGCGCGGTCGCCGAGCATGAGGCGCTTGCGGCGGAGGCCGGCGCCGATCGCCATCTGAGCCGCCGCGGCTGGCTCAAGCTATATCGCACCGACCGTGCGTTCGCGGCGCAGGCTACAGAGCTCGACCTCGCGGCACGGTTCGGCATCGCCAACGTCCGGCTTGATCGCGACGCCGCGCTGGCGCTCGAACCGGCCCTCAACGGAATATTCCGCCACGCCGTGCACTGGACGGGCGCGGTGAGCGTGGATAATCCGCTGGCGCTGACACGCGCCTACGCCGCACGGTTTGCCGCGCTGGGCGGTCTCGCGCTGACCGGCGATGCGCGTTCGCTGCATCGCGCCGATCGCTACTGGCGCGTCGAGACCGCCGCCGGGCCGCTCGATGCCGGCGACGTGGTGATCGCGCTCGGCCCGTGGACGCCGGATGTCATCGGTACGCTCGGCATCAAACTGCCGCTCGCGGTCAAGCGCGGCTATCACTGGCATTTCCGCCCGCGCGGCAACGCCGCGCTCAGCCGGCCGGTGCTCGATACGGAGAACGGCTACCTGCTGGCGCCGATGGAGCAGGGCATCCGCATCACTACGGGGGTCGAGTTCGCCGCTCGCGACGCGGCGCCGACGCCGGTTCAGTTCGATCGCCTGTTACCGGCGGCGCGGGCGCTGTTTCCGCTCGATGCGCCGGTTGAGCCGAAGCCCTGGATGGGGGCGCGACCGTGTTTTGCCGATTCGCGGCCGGTGATCGCGCGGGCGCCAAGCCAGCGCGGCGTGTGGCTGGCGTTCGGGCACGGCCATTGGGGCTTGACGCTTGGCCCGGCCACCGGCCGGCTGATCGCTGAGATGATGACCGGCGCGACGCCGTTCTGCGATCCGAAGCCTTATGGAGTCGAGCGGTTCGCGCAGTGACTCATGCCGGGCTCGCCGCTTCGCGGCGCGCCGGAAGACGAAGGCTATTCGCCGATGGTGCGGACGACGCTGTTTTCCGGCCGGGTGTTGTTCGACGACAGCTTGTCCTGGTGCGTGACCATCTCGTCGTATTTGGGCAAGGTCGTCAGCTGCTGCTTCGGCACCATATGCACGACCTTGTAGCCGGCCGCCTTGAGCTGGCGGAGCAATTCCGGAAGCGTCTCTGCGGTATTTTTCTTGAAGTCGTGCATCAGGATGATGCCCTTGCCGCGCTTTTCCAGCTGACTCATGACCGATTTAATCAGCTGGTCCGGCTTGTGCAGCTTGAAGTCCCGGGAGTCGATGTCGGTCGAGAAGATCGCGATGTTACGCTGCGCAAGATACTCGAGGAGTTGCGGCGGGTGCTGCAGGTCCGGGAAGCGGAAGAACGGAGCGAGCGGTGCGCCGGCCGCAGCCATATGCACGGCGCTGTTGCCCATTTCGATTTCCTGCTCGGCCTTTTCGAGATCCTTGGCGTACGGATTCCGCGCCAGATCCCTGTGCGACCAAGTGTGGGTCCCGACCGTCATGCCGGCGTCGATCACCTGCTTGGTGATTTCGGGATGCCACGTCGCGTGCTCGCCGATCTCGAAGAATGTCGCCTTCAAACATTCGTCGGCCAGCGCCTTAAGGACGGCGGGCGTGTTGGCTGGCCAGGGACCGTCGTCGAAGGTCAGAACGATCTCCTTGTCGCGGAGGAAGTCGTACTGCTTGAAGTGCTCGAAGCCGAAGCCCGGGCCGCCGGTCGTGTCGATCTCGACGACGCGCGCCAAGCCCATGCCGCCGGGTTTGTCGCATGGCGGAATGTTGCTCGCCACCGCGGCGGGCTTGCTTTGAGCCGATGAATTTGCCGCCGCGTTCGGCGCGGCAGCCGCCGGAGCAGGCGTGGTCTGTGCCGTCGTCTGTGCCATGCGCGTCGGCCAAGCGGGAGCCGATTCGGCGGCGGCGCGCGGCGCGCCTGACGAAGCGCCGGCCTGGGCAATTTGGCTGACGGGTTCGCTGACTGGCGCCCGCGGCGCAGCCGGCGCCCATGAAGCCGCGCGCGTATTGGGCGCGCCGGGCGAAGCCGGGACGGCGGCCATTTTTTGCGCGGAGACGACGCCGAAGGCCGCGAGGCCCAGGATCATCAACGCAGCGACAATGATGAGGACGAAGCGCATCATAATCCTCTAACGCACACGGGGGTACATTACGATTCGGCGCACATTTGGGCGATTGTCGACTCGGACAAAGCAAAGGCGCAATCGGCGGACGAGTCAATTGCGGCGGCCCGTCCACCACGGAAAGATGGGGATTGTGGTTTCCCCGGCACCCTTACTAACTTGCAAATGCCGAATAATTCATTGTCATGTTACCGAAGGAATTGGTCCTTCCAGCTCGGCAACGCACCGGGGAGCAGCAACGCCGCCGCCGCGAACACGCCCCGGGCGATGGCGCGCGCCACGACGTTGGCCGCAATCGTACCGAGGGTGGCCATCCCCAAAAGCGGGTCGGAGAGCGCCTTGCCGCCAGTCGAGGCTGCAAACACGACATCGCCGTCGAGCGGGGTGTGCACCGGGTAGATCGCCCGCGAAAAGCCCGATTGCGCCATGACCGCGAGGCGCTTAGCCTGGACCTTGGTCAGGAGCGCGTCGGTCGCCACGACGACCAAGGTGGTGCTTTTGTTTGCGCCGCCCTTGGTGACCGGCTCAAGCGCCTCATCCGGAAAGCTCGCCGGCCAGCCGCGTCCGCCGAACTCGCCGTCGCGCTCGAATGGCGCCGCCCAAAACCACGGGCCGCGTCCGACATTGACGCTGCCGACGGCGTTGACGGCAGCGAGCGCGCCGACAATGTGGCCTTCGGGTGTTCGCGCCGACGCCGAACCGATCCCGCCCTTGCAATTGACCGTGGTTGCGCCGGTGCCGGCGCCGACGCTGCCGAGAGCGAAATCGACGCTCGCCGCCGCGGCGGCGGCATAGCCGAGCTCGCGATAGGGCGGGAAGCGGCCCCACTCCTTGTCGCCGCCGCTGAGCAGATCGAACAGGATCGCCGCCGGAACGATCGGCACGCGCGCCGTTCGCACCGCAAAGCCGCGGCCTTTTTCCCTAAGCCATGCCTGCACGCCCGACGCCGCATCGAGGCCGAACGCCGAGCCGCCGGCAAGCGTGATGGCGTCAATGCCCTCGACCGATTGCGACGGATCGAGCAAAGCGGTTTCGCGGGTGCCCGGTCCGCCGCCGCGGACGTCGATCGACGCGACTGCGGGCGCGTCGAAAACGATCGCGGTCGCGCCGGAACCGAGGCGGAGGTCCTCCGCGTGGCCGATCTTTATTCCAGGCACGTCGGTGATGAGATTGCGCAAATGGGCTCCGTCATGCCGGGGCGCGGGCTTTAGCTCGCGAGCCTGGAATGCATAAGCACGAAACGCACAAAGATAACATGAAGCTCTTGCCTCTACCGCTGGGGGCATGGATTTCGAGCCCGGCCTTTCAGGCCGTGCCCGGAATGACGGCGTCATCACATCCTCGCGGGCCTGCCGTCGCTGCGCTTGCGCCACGAAGGGCGGCCGGGCATTGAGTGCGCCATGCATGTGTCCATCGCCGCCGCTTTTGCCGCGGGCATGTTGAGCTTTCTTTCGCCCTGCGTGCTGCCGCTGGTGCCGCCCTACCTCGTCTATCTCACCGGCACGTCGCTGGAGCGCCTCGCCGACGCCGAGCCCGAACCGCGCGTGCGCCGCGAGACGATCACGGCCGCGCTTCTCTTCGTCCTCGGCTTTTCCACGGTGTTCGTCGCATTGGGCGCCAGCGCCAGCGCCATCGGCGCGGTGCTGCGCGCCTATTCGGGCGAGCTCGCCATTGTGGCCGGCTTTATCATCATCGTCATGGGTCTGCATTTTTTAGGCCTCACGCCGATCTCGCTGTTGATGCGCGAGAAGCGCTTGGACGTCGCCAAGCCCGCCGGTTTGCCGGGCGCTTATCTGATGGGGCTTGCCTTTGCGTTCGGCTGGACGCCGTGCATCGGGCCAATCCTGGCCGCAATCCTGGCGGTCGCGGCGGCGGAAGAAACAGTCGCCAAAGGCGCCGGCATGCTCGCGGTCTATTCGCTCGGGCTGGGCATTCCGTTCATCGTCGCCGCTTTGGCGGTCGAGCCGTTCGCCGCTTTTCTGGCGCGGTTTCGCGCCCATCTCGGCCTGGTCGAGAAAGCGATGGGCGGGCTTCTGGTCCTCACCGGTATCGCGTTCCTCACCGGCGCCGTCACGCACGCGAGTTTTTGGTTGCTGGATACGTTTCCGCTGCTGGCGAAGATCGGGTGACTTAACGCGTCAGCTCCGTCCGGCTTCGCCGATCTCTTCGTAATTGCCGTCCTTGTCCCAGCGATAGACCGCCCAGCCGCCGGCGGTGATGTCGCCTTTTTTGTCGAACGAGATCGGGCCGAGCACGGTGTCCCAGGTGCCGGCGCGCATGGTCGCGGCGACCTTTTGCGGATCGATGGTGCCGGCCTTGGCGGCGGCCTGCGCCCAGATCTGATAGGCGGCGTAGGTGTAGAGCACGTACCCTTCCGGATCGACGCCCTTGTCCTTGAATTTCTTCACCACCGCGAGGGCGCTCGGGCGCTTGCGCGGGTCCGGCGGGAAGGTGATCAGCACGCCTTCGCCGGCGGGGCCGGTGATCGAGGAGAATTCCCGTGTGGCGAGCGCGTCGCCGGCCATCAGGATCGTCTTCAGTCCTTGATCGCGCATTTGCCGCACGATCAGGCCGGCTTCCTGGTGATAGCCGCCGTCATAGACGATATCGATGTTGTCGCGCTTGAGCTTGGAAACGAGCGCGGTGAAGTCCTTGTCGCCCTGATTGTAGGACTCGTTGAGCTTCTCTTTGACGCCCGCGGCGTTGAGCGCCTTCTTCACCTCGTCGGCGAGGCCTTTGCCGTAGGTCGTCTTGTCGTTGATGATGGCGATATTTTTGTCCTTGAAGTTCTTCGCCAGGTAGCCGGCGGCAAAGCCGCCTTGCTGATCGTCGCGGCCGCAGGTGCGGAATGTGTTCCATAGGCTGCGGTCGGTGAAGAGCGGATTGGTCGAAGCCGGCGTGATTTGCAGCACGTTGCCGTCGACATAGGCGTCGGAAGCAGGGATCGACGATGACGAGCAATAATGGCCGACGGCGACGGCTACGCCCATGCCGGAGAGTTTTTCGGCGACCGAGCGCGCCTGTTTGGGATCGCATGCATCGTCGCCGATCTCGAGCCTGAGCTTTCGTCCGAGCACACCGCCGGCGGCGTTGATGTCGGCGACGGCTTGCTCGGCGCCGTCGCGCATCTGCCGGCCGAAGGTCGCCTGGCCGCCGGTCATCGGGCCCGCCGCGCCGACGACGATATCGTCCGCCATCGCCGGACCGGCAAAGAGCACCGAAAGGAGCGCAAAGGCGCCGAGCGAAAGCTTGTTCATGTTTGTCCTCTCATCTGCGCGGCGAGGATTGAGCGTATACCGACGATACCACCGCTAGGGTCGGGTTTCTTGCCCGATTTCGCGCCAGCCGAGCGGGCCGGAACGGGCATAGAGCCAAGGATATTGTCGCACCATCTGGTTCGCCCGCGTTGCGCGCCAGGCGAGTATGCCGGCGATGATGAAGATCAGCGTATCGCAGCAATAAGATGGCGCCGACAAAAGCTCGCCCTTGAACAGCGCAAAATGAAAGAACCGCGCCGCGGCGCCGAGAAGAAGCGCCGCGATCGCCACCTGCGACGGCGGGCGCCAGGCGAGAGCGATGGCGCGGCCGGATAACGCGGCGGCGCCACCGCCGACCACAAGGGTCAACAGGACGATCTGCAGGAAGCTTTCGCCGGCATAAAGTGCGTCCATGCTGTCCTCAGCGGGTGCCGCCTTCGAGATAAGCGGCGCGGATTTCCGGCCGCTGCAACAACTCGCGCCCCGGGCCCTGCAGCGTGATCTCGCCGTTGACCATGACATAGCCGCGATGCGCGAGCTTGAGCGCGTGATAGGCATTCTGCTCGACCAGGAACACGGTGAGCTTGTCGCGTTCGTTGAGCGCGCGGATGGCGGCGAAGATTTGCTGCACCAGGAGCGGCGCCAGCCCAAGCGAAGGCTCGTCGAGCAAGATCAGCCGCGGCCGGCTCATCAGCGCACGGCCGATCGCCAGCATCTGCTGCTCGCCGCCTGAGAGCGTGCCGCCGCGCTGGTGCCTGCGATCGCGCAGCCGCGGAAACAGCGCGAACACCCGCTCCAGATCGGGGCCGAAGTCGGCGGCGTCGGTGACGGTGGCGCCGATCTGCAAATTCTCCATCACCGTCATGCGCGGAAAAATCCGCCGCCCTTCAGGCGACTGCGCGATGCGGAGCTTGGCCACCTCGTGCGTCGGCAGTGCGGTGATGTCGCGGCCGGCGAACGAGATGCTGCCTTCGTAGGCGCGGGGATTACCAAACACCGTCGTCATCAGCGTCGATTTGCCGGCGCCGTTGGCGCCGATCAGCGCAACAATCTCGCCGTCGTGCACGTCGACGTCGACGCCTTTGAGGGCGACGACATTGCCGTAGGAGGCTTTGACACCGCGGAGCGAGAGCAGAGGTTCGCGCGGCGCGCTCACAGTCCGACCTCCGCTTCGACCTGGGCGACGTCTTCGTCGGGGACGCCGAGATAGGCGGCGATCACTTTCGGATCGTTGCGCACATCGCGCGGCGCGCCATCGGCGATCTTCACGCCGTAGTCGAGCACGATGATGTGGTCGGAAATCTCCATCACCACGCCCATGTCGTGCTCGATCAACAGGATCGAGGTGGCGTGCTCGTCGCGGATGGCCCGCAACAGCGCATTGAGCTCGGCGCTCTCGCGGTTGTTGAGGCCGGCGGCCGGCTCGTCGAGACATAGCAGCACCGGATCGGTGCACATGGCGCGCGCGATTTCGAGGCGGCGTTGGGCGCCATAGGGCAGGGCGCCGGCCGGATCGTCGGCGCGGTCGGTAAGCCCGACGCGATCGAGCCAGTAGCGCGCTTTGTCGACGGCGCGGTCCTGGGCCCGCGCGAACGAACGCGCGCCGAACAGGCCCAGCAATGTGAAGCCCGACGCCACCATCAGCGTGTTGTGCTGCGCGACCAGGAGATTTTCCAGAAGCGTCATGCCGGCGAACAGCCGCACATTCTGAAACGTGCGCGCCACCCGCGCGTCCTTGGCGATGCGGAATCCCGGCAGACGCTCGAGCAGAAACGAAGCGCCGTCCGGATGGACAAGCCGCAATCGCCCGACGGTCGGCCGATAGAAGCCGGTGATGCAGTTGAACAGCGTGGTCTTGCCGGCGCCGTTCGGTCCGATCAGAGCCGTGATCTGGCGCTCGCTCGCGGTGAAGTTGAGATCGTTGACGGCGAGGAGGCCGCCGAAGCGCATGGTCAAGTGCTCGACCGTGAGCAGCGGCGCTCCGGTCATGCGGAACTCTCCGTGCGCGCCTCAGCGACGATTTTTGCCGGGATATCTTTGCGCGCGCTGAGCAAAACCGACGGCGCCCGTGTGGCGACCAGGCCGCGCGGCCGATAGATCATGACGGCGACCATGGCGGCGCCAAAGATGAGCATGCGATATTGGTCGAATTCGCGGAGCAATTCGAAGGCGCCAAGCATCACGGTTGCGGCGACGGCGACGCCGAGCTGGGAGCCCATGCCGCCGAGCACGACGATCGCCAGCACGAACGCCGATTCCGTGAAGGTGAAGGATTCCGGGCTGATAAAGCCCTGCCGCGTGGCGAAGAATGCGCCGGCGAAGCCGCCGAACATCGCGCCCATGGCAAACGCGGTGAGCTTGGTCGCCGTGGTGTTGATGCCGAGCGCCCGACACGCGATCTCGTCCTCGCGCAATGCCTCCCAGGCACGCCCGATCGGCAGCCGGCGCAGCCGCAACGTTACCCAATTGGTCAGCAGCGCCAGCGCGAGGATGAGATAGTAAAGAAAAACGGTGCGATGCGTCGCCGAATAGGTCAGCCCGAACGTCGCGGCGAAGCCGTTCTCGGACGCGTTGAACGGCAGGCCGAAGAAAGACGGGCGCGGAATTCCGGGAATGCCGTTCGGCCCGCCGGTGAGATCCTGCCAATTGAGCAGGATCAGCCGGATGATTTCGCCGAAGCCGAGCGTGACGATGGCGAGATAGTCGCCGCGCAACCGCAGCACCGGAAAGCCGAGCAGGATGCCGGCAAAGGCGGCGAGGATGCCGGCAAGCGGCAGGCATATCCAGAACGACAATCCGAAATAGTGCGCAAGCAGCGCATAGGAATAGGCGCCGACCGCGTAGAAGGCGACATAGCCGAGATCGAGCAGCCCGGCGAGACCGACCACGATATTCAGCCCGAAGCCAAGCATCGTGTAGGTGACGATGAGGATGGCGAGGTCGAGCAAATAACGGTCGCGGTAGAAAACGATCGGAACGATGAGCGCGACGACGAGGAAAGCCGCCGTCGCGTAGGGGATAAGCCCCGCCGCGGCACTTTTGGCCGACGCCGGCATGAAGCGGTCGATCGATAGGTTTATGTTGCGGCGGACGAGAACGAAAGCGAGCCTGCCGGCAAAGACCGCGGCCACCAGTTCGGCAAGGAGCCCGAAGCGCGTCGTGATCACCAGCGCGCCGGTCGGTCCCTGATCGGTGCGGATGCCGATCATGAGCGCGAACAGGCCGAACGCGACAAAAGCGGCGATCACGGCTTCCTTCACCGCGGCGATATAGTGGGGCGGTCTATTCGGCTCGCTTTCGCGCGGCACGCGGCCCCCGCTTCCCTCACACCTTTTCGACTTCCGGCCGGCCCAATATGCCGGTCGGAAGGAAAATGAGCACGATGATGAGGATGGAGAAGGCGGCGACGTCTTTATACTCGATCGAGAAATACGCCGACCACATCGTCTCGATGAGGCCGATCAGAATGCCGCCAAGCATGGCGCCGGGCAGCGAGCCGATGCCGCCGAGCACGGCGGCGGTGAAGGCTTTGACGCCGGCGAGGAAGCCGATGAAGAAATCGACTACGCCGTAATAGAGCAGGAACATCAAACCGGCCACGGCCGCCAAAGCCGCGCCGATGACGAAGGTGAGCGAGATCGTGCGGTCGACGTCGATGCCGACCAAAGCCGCCATTTTCAGGTCCTGCTCGCAGGCGCGCATGTTGCGGCCGAGCCGGGTGCGCGCCACCAGGAACGAGAAGCCGGCCATCAGGAGGAGCGTCGTGGCCACGACGATGATCTGAATGTTGGAAAGCCGCACGGCGAAATCGTTGCCCTCGAACAACGTATAGCCGCCGCGGACCAGCGGCGGCAGCGGCTTGACCCGCGCGCCTTGCGCCACCTGCACGTAGTTCTGCAGCACGATCGACATGCCGATCGCGGAGATCAGCGGCGCCAGCTTGAAGGAACGCCGCAGCGGGCGGTAGGCGATGCGCTCCACCGTCCATCCGTAGAGCGCGGTCAGCGCCATGGAGATCAGGAGCACGAGCAGGAGCGCGATCGGCACGGCGCTGATGCCGATGGCGACCAGGACGAGGAAAGCGATCAGGGCGAGGAACGCGCCGACCATGAAGATGTCGCCGTGCGCGAAGTTGATCATGCCGATGATGCCGTAGACCATCGTGTAGCCGATGGCGATCAGGCCGTAGATGGAACCGAGCGTAATGCCGTTAATGAGCTGCTGGACGAAATATTCCATGCTCCGCTGCCTTCCGAATCCCCGCCGAATTCCCGTCAATTCGTAGAATCCCCGCCAAAGTCTTAACAGGGCGGCTCCCGCGCGGCAAAGCCGGTCGCCGCAGCCGAAGCGGGCAGCGATGCGCAATTTAAAATCGTCATTTTATCGTGATTTTACAATACGTTAAAGAATATCGGCGCAACGGTGCTAGGAACCGCGACGGAGGTGGCGGGTTATCGTTTTGTCGGACGGGGGGCTTCCAATAACATGGAGCACGGCCCAATGGCGAACGAACCACAGAATCCGCAACGCAACCCGCAGCAGCAACAGAATAATCCGCAGCAAGGCGGACAGACCAAACCCGGCCAGCAGCAGCAAGGCGGCCAGGGCAAGCCCGGCGAACAGCATCAGGGCGGCCAGAACAAGCCGGGGCAGGGCGGGCAAGGCGGGCAAGGTGGCCAAGGCGGCCAGCACAGCGGCGGCAGCGGCGGCATGAACCGCTAACATTTGTTTCGGAGAGGGGCAGCCCGCCGGCCGGTGGGCTGCCGCTTTTTTGTATAAAACACCGCCCGTTCACACGGCGGCGGCTTCTTCTTCGGCGCGATCGGTTTATGCTCGGTGCATGGCCAATGCGCTGCCCTTGTTTCATCTTTACGGCGATCCCCCGGACGACCAAGCGTTCGATTTTATTCACGTCGAAACGATCGCCTCGCGCTCCTCGATTCACGACTGGACCATCCGCGCGCATCGGCACCGCAACCTCTTTCAGATTCTCCTGATCGAACGCGGCGGCGGCGAAATGACCTACGAAGCGGCGAAGCTGCCGTTCGCGGCGCCAGCCGCCATCCTGGTGCCGGCGGCGGTCGCCCACGGTTTCCGTTTCGAGCCAAGCGCCACCGATGGCTGGGTCATGACCTTCACCGAGGATGCGGCCTTCGCGCTTGCCGATCGCGCCGGCGAAGCGCTTTCGCGGCTGCGTGTACTCGCCGCGCATCCCATCATCCCCATTGCCAATGAGGCGGAGCAGGCGCGGCTTTCGGCCCTGTGCGCGGAATTGTTCGAAGAAGGAAGCCTGGCGCGTGAGGGCTATCGCATGTCGATGCGCAGCCTGCTGGCGCTCATTGCGGTCGGCGTCGCGCGCCTTGCGGCAAGCCGCGCCCGCACCGGCAGCATCACCTTGCAACCGTCCGATACCACGGTCGCGCAACTGCGCGCTTTGGTCGACGACTTCTTCCGCCGCGAGCATCAGCTCGGCTACTATGCTGAAAAACTCGGCATGACCGTCGATCGGCTCAACGATCACGTTAAGCGCGCCACCGGCGTCACCGCCGGCCACCTCATCCGTCAGCGCCTGCTCACCGAAGCGAAGCGCTCGTTGGTGTTCACGACGCAACCGATCCAGGACATCGCGCAGGAGCTGGCGTTTTCCGACCCGTCGCACTTTGCCCGCTTCTTCCGCAAGCATACCGGCACGACGCCGCATGAATTTCGCGATCACCGCGGGTGATCTTGTCATTCCAGACAGCGAAGCGGAGTCCGGCATCATATTCGCCGACGGTGGTTATGGATTCCGGGCTCCTCGTTTCGCTCGGCACCGGAATGACCGGGGTCACTTCTCCAACAAAAATCCGAGCACGGTATCGGCGTACGCTTCCGGCTGCTCCATATTGGCAATATGCGCCGCGTTCAGCACCGCGAGCTTGGCATTGGGCATATGCTGGGCGACGAACTCGCCGGCCTCCAGCGTCGTCGCCGGATCGTGCTTGCCGGCAATCACCAGTGTGGGCGCGTTGATCTTTGGCAATAGCGCACGGTGGTCCATGGCGCGGATCGCCTCGCCGCAGCCGATATAACCGTCGACATTGGTCGCCAGAAACATGTCGCGGATGCGCGCGATTGTTTGCGGCGAACGCTCGCGGAACGCCTTGGTGAACCAGCGCTCCATATTGGCGTCGACGATCGCCGCTAGTCCCTTGTCGCGGACAAGTTTGATGCGGCCGTCCCACATGATCTTGTCGGCGAAGTAGGCGGTGGTGTTGGAGAGGATCAGCTTGTCGATGCGCGCGGGCGCTTGCGCGCCGAGCCACATGCCGACCATGCCGCCCATCGACAGCCCGCACCAATTGATCTTGGCGATACCGAGACCATCGAGGACCGCCAGCACGTCCCGGCCCAGCATCTCCATGGAATAGGGGCCCTTCGGCGCATCGGATAGGCCATGACCGCGGCGATCGTAGCGCACCAGGCGGAAGTGGCGCGTGAACGGCGCCACTTGCTCATCCCACATGTGCAGATTGGTGCCGAGCGAGTTCGACAGCATGAGCACGGGCGCACGTTCCGGCCCTTCGACCTCTACATGAATACGACAGCCGTCAGCGTTGATATCCGGCATAAAACTCTCCTCCCTCACGAACGACTTCGATCTCTATGCGACTGCGCGCGCCGTGCAACCGGCGCAGCGGCCATGTTTATAACCTGTGCCCATAATAGTCTTTCCAGCCGCCGCGCGAGACGCTAAGCGATATTTCGGCCGGCGTGACCGGCGAAGGAGTGCTGCACGATGGCCATGACGATGAACGGCGAATACCAGCTTCCGGTCCCGCGGGAGACGGTATGGCAAAAGCTCAACGACGCCGAAACGCTCAAGGCCTGCATTCCCGGTTGCGAGCAGCTCGACAAAGTGTCGGATACCGAATTCCAAGCCGTGGCCGTGACCAAGATCGGTCCGGTGAAGGCGAAGTTCAAAGGCAAGGTCACGCTGTCGGACCTCGACCCGCCGAACGGGTACAGGATTTCCGGCCAGGGCGACGGCGGCGTTGCCGGCTTTGCCACCGGCGGTGCGACGGTGAAGCTCGAGGCCAAGGACGGCGGTACGTTGCTAAGCTACACGGTCGAGGCCCAGATCGGCGGCAAGCTGGCGCAGCTCGGCCAGCGCTTGGTCAACGGCGCAGCAAAGAAACTGGCGGACGATTTTTTCCAGAAATTCGCGGCTTCCGTGAGCGCGCCAAGCGCGTGACGGGCGTTGTCCAAACTTTGCCCACAGCGTCGTGACGCCGCGCGACGACGGTGGCGTTGCGATACTCCTTGACCGACGACTAGGCCGCGGTTCAGACTAATTCCAGTTCCAAAGTCGGAAATCGGGCGAAAATCGTCGCGTTTTTCGACCTTGGCAGCGGAAAACGGCCGCAAGCCGACCGCTATAGCAACGTTTTGGGGAATCTGAGGAGGCGCATATGGCGGCCGTTTCCCTCACTGTGAATGGCAAATCCGTCACCGCTGACGTCGATCCGCGCACACTTCTTGTGCAATTATTGCGGGAGAATCTGCGGCTCACTGGCACCCATGTCGGCTGCGACACCTCGCAATGCGGGGCGTGCGTTGTCTTGGTGAACGGCAGGGCCGTGAAATCCTGCACAATACTGGCCTTGCAGCTCGAAGGCGCCGATGTGCTGAGCATCGAGGGCTTGGCGCCGCCGGACGGGCCGCTGCATCCGATGCAGGAGGCCTTCCGCGAGAATCACGGCCTGCAATGCGGCTATTGCACCCCCGGCATGATCCTGACCGCGGTCGATATGGTGCGCCGTAAGGGTCACGAGCTCGACGACCACACCATCCGCGAAGAGCTGGAAGGCAATCTGTGCCGCTGCACCGGC
>Ga0209006_10002264_pt1 | contig 17536 bp, 16 predicted proteins | sample JacPin_JW_Ref_O2_FD_188567 | JGI IMG/M metagenome (GOLD analysis project Ga0209006, IMG submission 188567) | Forest soil microbial communities from Algoma, Ontario, Canada - Jack Pine, Ontario site 1_JW_Ref_O2 (SPAdes) (version 2) | ecosystem: Environmental > Terrestrial > Soil > Boreal... | reverse complement strand
GACCTTGCCGACGGATTCGGTCATGGACGCGGCCATTTCCGCGTGCAGTTTGAGCTGGCGGTATTCGCCGTGGACGGGAATGAAGAATTTTGGCTTGACCAGGTTGATGATGAGCTTGAGCTCGTCCTGGCTGGCGTGGCCGCTGACGTGGACGGGCGGGTAGGAGCCGTCGTCGTAGATGACGTGGGCTTCGCGACGGAAAAGATGATCAATCATGCGGTAGATCGTCTTCTCGTTGCCGGGAATGATGCGCGAGGAGAGCACGACGGTATCGTTCTTTTCGATCTTGGCGTGCTTGTGATTGTCGACGGCGGCTCGCGACAGGGCGGACATGGGCTCGCCTTGCGTGCCGCTGATGAGCACGCAAACTTTTTCCGGCGGGAAATTTTTCATCTCACCGGGATTGATAACCAGTCCGTCGGGAACTTCGATGTAGCCGAGATCTTCGGCAATCTCAGACGAGTTGTTCATGGAGCGGCCGATAAAAGCGACCTTGCGGCCGTGAGCGTGGGCGAGTTCAACGGCCAGCTTAATGCGATGGATGGACGACGAGAAGCAAGAGATGAACAGGCGGCGTTTGGTGTGGGCGAAAATTTCGTCGAACTTTCTTCTTACCGCGCGTTCGCTGGGCGTGTAGCCTTTGCGTTCAATGTTGGTGGAATCCTGAAACAGGGCGAGGACGCCGGTTTTTCCGTATTCGGCGAAGGAGTGCAGGTCGAAGAGATGATTGTCGGTGGGCGTGGGATCGACTTTGAAATCGCCGGTGTGGATGATGACTCCGAGCGGCGTGTGAATGGCGAGGGCGACGCAATCAACAAGGCTGTGTGTGACGCGGATGGGATGGACGGTGAAGACTCCGGCTTTGAAGCGCTCGTTGGGGCGCATCTCGCGCAGGTCGGCGTCATCAAGCAGGCCGTGCTCATCGAGTTTGTCTTCGACGTAGGCCAGGGTAAATTCCGTGCCCCACACGGGGACGTTGAGGTCGGAGAGAATCCAGGGCAGCGCTCCGATGTGATCTTCGTGGCCGTGGGTGAGAACGATGCCGCGAACGCGATGGCGGTTTTCGGTGAGGTAAGAAATGTCGGGAACGACGATGTCGACGCCGAGTAGTTCGGCTTCAGGGAACATCAGGCCGGCGTCGATGACGAGAATGTCGTCTCCGTAGCGGACGGCCATGCAGTTCATACCGAACTCGCCGAGTCCCCCCAAGGGGATGATTTGTAGTTTTCCAGTTGGCATTTGTTGTATGCACGATGCTAGCACGGGCGGCCAGTGCCGAGTACGCTATGGCGCGTACCCGCTCCACCCGATGGCTTTCTTTAAGCCAGTGAGCTAAGGTTGATGCAATGGCGGAGCGGGCAAAATCGTGGCTGCGACGGCGGGTTGAAGGCGCGCTGGTTACCGGCATGACGCGCGCCTATTCCACAGTACAAGTTGATCCGGCAAAGTTTCTGGTGCAATTGCGCACGGCTTACCGGATGCCTATCAGTGGATATCACGGCGTGTATTCACTCGACATCGGCGAACTGGATGATGTTGCCGACGAGGTGGTGCGCAGCGGAATGAAAGTTGCGGCGGTGGAAGGCGCCGGATTCGGGTTGGGTGGATTGATGACGATTGTTCCGGACCTTGGCATTTTGTCGGCGATAACCATGCGGACGATTCAGAAGCTAAGCTTGATCTACGGATTTGAATTCAACACTGATGGCGAGATTGCCGAATTGTGGATTGCCGCGGCTAGCGCGGCGGGGGTGGACATCAGCCGCGAGCTGCTCGAAAAAGAATTCGTCAACAAGTTTGTGCCGCGAGTAATTCAACGGATTGCCGCCAAGGCCAGCGCTGAAGTTGTGGAGAAGTGGGCCGGACGCGTTATTCCGCTGGCGAGTTCCGCTCTGGGGGCAGGATTAAATTATTGGTTCGTTCGCGCCTGGGGCCAGCGCGCGAAGGCGCACTTCCGCGAACGGCATCTGCAATTGCGGCATGAGGCTCAGCAGGCGATCCCGTCGGCGGCCTTTTCACAGAATCTGTTTCTGCCTGCCAAATAGCGACACACGTTCTAGCCTCCTGGCCGAACCATCGGTCTTTTCCTGTGGTAAAAACAAGACAATGCCTACTTTTCATTCCTCCGCCATTCTTTTTGATCTAGACGGTGTTCTTGTTGATTCCACTCGCTCGGTGGACCGGCAATGGCGGATCTGGGCGCGGTCGAAAGGTGTGGATGAGGAAAAAATAATAGCTATCGCGCACGGTGTACGAGCGATCGAAGTGATTCAGCGAGTCGCGCCAAACCTTGATGCGGAAGCTGAGGTCCGGGAACTTGAAAGCCTCGAAGCGGATGATCGAGAAGATGTCGTAGTGATGCCCGGAGCGTTAGCTTTGGTCCGCTCGATTCCGCAGAACCGATGGTGCGTGGTGACCTCGGGCACTCGGCATTTGGCGAGCACGCGGCTGGCAATGGTTGGGTTGCCGATCCCACGAATTTTGATTACCGCAGACGATGTAACCCATGGAAAGCCGCATCCAGAGCCTTATTTGAAGGGAGCGGAGTTGCTGGGATTTGCTCCCAAAGATTGCCTGGTGATTGAGGACGCGCCGGCGGGAATTCAGGCGGCACACGCCGGAGGGATGAAGGTTATTGGCTTGACGAGCACGTTTCCGGCAGCGGCGTTGAGCGAGGCGGATGCGGTGATTGAGAGACTTGGGCAGGTTCGTGTTACGTCGACTGATGAGGCGGGATTAGCGGTTGAGACTACGTAGTTCCAGTAGTAAGTAACAGCGGGAATGACGAGCGAAGATAGCGAAAGTCTACGGCTGGTCACACGTACTCGTCAAGAATTAGAACTTCCAGACTAGTGACGCGGCGGAAGATTGGATCGTTGGTGAGAAATGCCGACGCCCTACACTGGAGCGCGGTGGCCGCAATCAGCGCGTCGGGAGTTTGCATGCGATAGCTGGCCCGCAAAGCCGCCGCCAAATTGGCAATGCGGAGCGATGGCGGCACCCATTCCAGATTCGGCAGCGTTGTGAGCAGGCCATAGAAGGCCTCGGCTTGAGGTAAGTTTTCATTTCTGTAGGGTTGAACGAGAATTTCCGTTAAAACCGCAGTGGAGGTGACCGCGGACGACTTGCCGCCCTCTATGGACTCGAAGACCGCGTTAGCAACGTCGAAATACCGCGGATTGCGTTCCATCAGATAGATGAATACGCAGGTGTCGACCGCGACAAGGCGGTGCCGGGCGAGCCGTCTCGCTATCTCCAACTATTGCGTTCCTTCTTCAAATAGTCTTTGGGATAAAGTCCGCGAGCGATGCCGGCGAGGGCAGCGCGATAGGACTCTGGTTTTTCCATGACGATGATTTTTCCGCCGACGGCATTGATTAAGAGTTTGTCGCCGGGCTTAAGATCCAGCGCTTCGCGGGCTTCTCGCGGGATCACGATCTGGTTTTTCGATGAAAGTTTGGCTTCAGTCATGCTTTACATTATAGCAGAAAGTAAAGCGGTAATTCAATTTGTCGAACGCGCGCAAGTAACTGCTTGAAGGAAACTTAGGCGATTGCACAAGCGCCGTATGATCGAGGCCAAATGAACCATCTCACCTAAGCCAGTCCTCTAACTCCACTCCCTTGTCAGTTTTATCATCGCGATATTTCACGATCACCGGCGTGTAGAGCGATAAATTCCAGTCTTTTGCTTCGCCTTGGGCTATGCCTTTTTTCACGGCCCGCGATCCGGGAACCACAACTGCGTTTTCGGGGACTTCGAGCGGCGTGTCGGCGGTTGCACGATAGACTTGGCCGCGCACAAGATCGTACAACGGAGTTGAGCGAGTGAGGATTGTTCCCGCGCCCAGAACCGCGCGTGAGCGGACGAGCGTACCTTCGTAGACTCCGCAGTTGCCGCCGACCAGCACGTCGTCTTCGATGATGACCGGGGCGGCGTTCACGGGTTCGAGTACGCCTCCGATTTGCGCGGCGGCGCTCAGATGCACGCGCTTGCCAATTTGCGCGCAGGAACCGACCAGCGCGTGCGAGTCCACCAGCGTTCCTTCGTCCACATACGCGCCAACATTGATGAACATTGGCGGCATGCAAATTACACCGGGCGCAACATAGGCTCCGAGTCGCACCGACGAACCTCCGGGAACCACGCGGACGCGATCGGCAATGGCAAATGCGCGCGCGGGAAAAGTATCTTTGTCGACGAAGGATAGGCCCGCCGTCATGTCCGCGAGTTCGCCCAGGCGAAATCCCAGAAGAATGCCTTGTTTGACCCAGGCATTGCCAATCCAGTGGCCTTCGATTTTCTCCGCGGCGCGAATTTTACCGGCGGTAAGTTGATCGCGGAATTCGAGAAACGTTTGCCGCGCTTCGGGATTGCGCTCGACTTCGCCTAGGGCAGCAAGACGCTCGATGGAAGATTTTAGCGATGACATGAGAATTGTTGATTGCTGATTACTAATTGCAAATCAATCCCGGTTTCAATCAGCAATCAACCATTAGAAATCAGCAATAAGGGATTGTCACACGCATTTGCATTCGCTGCGTATCAGTACGCCGGTCAAACTTTGTGCCGATTCGCGCGCCTGGGCTACTGTCGCGTAAGGGCCATGCCAGCGGGCGCGATTCACGTCGTGGCCAGCGGGCCGGCCTTTGCCGTGACTGCATTGTCCGCAGGCACCACGGTGTAGCACGATCTTGTGCGGACCCGCCGCCCAGTTTTCATAGATATAAAAGTCATGGGTGTCGGATGCGGTCGCTGTCGGCTTGGTAATCAGGCCGACTTCCGTTGCGACTTTTTGCAGACGCGAACGCGTGTCGCGCCGCATAGGCAAAAGCGGCAGCCGGTAGATTTCTTCCAGCTTGCCCATCATAGCCAACACAGCTTTCACGGGCATCGGATTGGATTCAATGAAATTCGCCTGCATCAGCGGGAGATACTTACGATGCAGAGCACGCGCCGTGCCCCAATCGTCCTCCAGTGCGGCTCGCGCGATAGCTGACATTTCGTGAGGGATCTCGTTTGAAGCTACGGAAATGACTCCCACGCCGCCCAGCGCGATCACCGGGAGCGTCATGGCATCGTCGCCGGAGAAAACGAAAAAGCTCTCGGGCACGGCGTTGATCGCTTCAGCGATTTGCGTGATATTGCCGCTCGCTTCTTTGACTCCAACGATATTCGGAATTTCCGCGAGTCGCGCCAGCGTTTGAGGTTCGATATTCGCGCCGGTTCGTCCGGGCACGTTGTAGAGAATGATGGGCTTGTCGGCAGCAGCTTCTGCAATCGCTTTGAAATGCTGGAATTGTCCTTCTTGCGTGGGCTTATTGTAATAAGGAGACGCCGTAAGAATGGCGCTCACTCCGGAGCGGGCGGCAAGATGTTTGGCTTTTGTGATCGCGTCGTGGGTCGAGTTTGAAGTAGCACCGGCGACAACAGGGACGCGTCCGGCGACAATTTCGACAGTGACGTCGATCACGTAAAGCCATTCTTCGTGAGAGAGTGTCGGCGTTTCGCCGGTCGTTCCGCAGGGAACGAGAAAATCAATTCCCGACTCTACCTGCCAGGCGATTAGATTGCGCAGGGCAGACTCGTCGATCGCGCCATCCTGCTGGAAGGGCGTTACCAGTGCAGTGCCACAACCACGGAGTTGCATGTCATTAAGATAACGCGAATGGAACTGTGTGGGAACGGCTTTTGGGGGAGTTCAGTTTGTGACTTCCACAAGCACGACAAACTGAGGCTCAATCCAGATGGAATCCATGCATGGATCCTTACCTAATACTTCTCCGACTTCCAGTTCCATCAGGTCTCCATTGAACCCCACGATGGGAAAGGTCCGGCCCACGCAAAGTTCAAACAGGGATCGGGTGTTCATTTCGCCTTGCGGTAGAACTGGAGGAACCTGAATCAGGTGAACTCTGTCACCGACTTTCAATGGCATAGGTAGTCTTAAACCTCCCGCCACACATCCTTGAAGTCGTAGAACCCTTTTTTGCTGGCAATCCATTCGGCGGCGCGGACTGCGCCTTCGGCGAAACCGCGGCGAGATTTGGCGTCGTGACAGAGATAGATCCGGTCGGCCGAAGATTCGAGAACGATTTCGTGCATCCCAACCACATCGCCTTCGCGAAACGAAACAATTTCTACGTCTTTCTCACTCGCACTGGCTTCGCGAACCATTTTTTGGATTGTGATGGCGGTAGCAGAGGGAGCGTCTTTCTTTTGTTTGTGATGCCGCTCGAAGATTTGTCCGGCATAATCGTGATGCAGTGCAGCGGCCGAAGCTCGAGCGATTTCGAAGAACAGATTTACGCCGATTGAGAAATTTGCGCCGTAGACGAATCCCGTACCTTTTTCTTCTACGCGTCTGCGAACTCGGTCGAGCTCACCGTGCCAGCCGGTTGTGCCGACAACCATATTCTTGCCCGCCTCGATGCAAGCTTCGATGTTGGCAATCACGCAGTGCGGGGTAGTGAAGTCGATCACCAGGTCAATGTTCTTGAGCTTTTCGAGAGCCAATGCCTGGCACGACTTGTTTTCCTCGACTCCCGCAATTTGGACGTGATGCTTGCGCTCACGCGCGACTTCCGCGGTGAGGGATCCGGTCTTGCCACGGCCAAGGACGAGAAGGTTCATACGGAAAGCGATTCATCGCCGAGAACGCCAAGAAAACCAAAGAATATATTTCTCGGCGGGCTCGGTGTTGTAAGGTTCTGCGGCAATTCTACGCGAAAACTTCTGCGTCGAGTTCTGTGAAGAAGGTTTTGTGCAGGCGCTGGATGACTTCCGGGACCTCGTCTTCTTCGATCACGAACGTCAAATTAATCTCGGAAGCGCCCTGGGAAATCATGCGGATTTTCTTATCCGCCAGTTCGCCGAACACCAGCGCGGCAATGCCCGGCTTCTCGCGCAGGTTTTCTCCCACCAGGCAGACAATGGCCTTGCGGCCTTCATATTTTACGTCGGCTAGCTTGGCTAAGTCCGCGGCAAGCGCAGGGATGGCTTGATTGGAATCGATAGTGAGTGAAACGCTCACCTCGGAAGTGGATACGACATCGACCGCAACTTTGTGACGGTCAAATGCCTCGAAGATCGATCGCAGAAATCCGTGGGCTAGTAACATGCGCGGCGCGGCCACGTTGACGATAGTAATGCGCTTCTTCACGGCAATCGCCTTGAAAGTATTTCTACCCTGCGGGGCGCGCGTGGTGATGCGGGTGCCTTCACAGGACGGATTGCGCGAGTTGAGCACGTAGACCGGAATGTTTTTTTGAATCGCGGGAAGTACGGTCGCCGGATGGAGCACCTTGGCTCCGAAATAGGCGAGTTCCGCAGCTTCATCGAAGCTGATGACCTTGATCCGATGCGCATCGGGGCAGATGCGGGGGTCGGTGGTGAGGATGCCGTCAACGTCGGTCCAGATTTCGATGCGTTCGGCATTCAGTCCTGCGCCGAAAATGGCAGCTGAAAAATCGGAACCTCCACGTCCGATCGTGGTAGTGATTCCGGCACGATTCGCGCCGATGAAGCCTCCCATCACGGGGACCTTGCCGGCATCGAGCAGCGGTTTTACTTTTGCCAGAAGACGCGCGTTCGTCTCTTCATATTGCGGCACGGCCTGCATGTAGTTGTTGTCAGTGACCAGGACATCGCGGGAATCGACGTGCACGCCTTTTAGTCCACGAGCGGCGAAGGCGGCAGCCACGATACGGCTGGAAAGCATTTCCCCGAAGGCGGTGACATAATCGGTGGTGCGAGGGGTGATCTCACCAACCGCTGATATACCGCGCAATAGCTCGTCGAGCGCTTCGAAGTCGGCTCCTAGTTCCGAATGGAATTCGGTGAAGAGTGCCGTGCCCAGCAGTTCGCTGGCAGTGTTGTAGTGGCGCTCCTGCAACGAGCGGCAGAGTTTGAGAGCGGCTTTGCGCTCGCCTTCGCCGGCGGCACGGGCCATGGTCAGCAGAGTGTCGGTGACCTTGGCCATGGCGCTAACCACGACGACAGGTTGCTGCGCCAGACGCCCTTCTACGATGGCAGCGACGCGATCGATGGCTTTGTTGTCTTCGACCGAAGTACCACCGAACTTCATTACGATCATGGGCGTAGCTTCCTTGCGAGGTACGCCCTCATGCTAGGTATCCTTTGACTTTGAGGAGTTCGGCGTTCAGGACGGCAGCGCCGGCAGCACCGCGAATCGTGTTGTGCGAAAGCACCGTGAATTTCCAGTCGAGAACGCCGCAGGGACGAAGGCGCCCGACGGCGGTGGTCATGCCTGCGCCCATGTCGATATCAAAACGCGGCTGGGGGCGATCGCTGGCTTCGAGATAGACCACGGGCAGCTCGGGAGCGCTCGGCAGCTTGAGTTGCTGCGGTTCGCTGCGAAAGCTGTTCCATGCGGCGATGATTTCCTCGCGCTTCGGCTTGGTCCTAAGCCGAACCGAAACGGATTCGGTGTGACCGTCTTCGACGGCAACGCGATTGCACTGTGCGCTCATGGCGAAAGCGCCCGGAATCACCTTCGATCCGTTTAGCTGCCCGAGCAATTTACGCGTTTCTTCCTCCATCTTTTCTTCTTCATTGCGGATGAAGGGAATCACGTTCCCCAGAATGTCGAGCGAGGCGACACCCGGATAACCCGCGCCGCTGATGGCTTGCATGGTTACAGCCATGACTGTTTCCAAGCCAAACTGCTGCAACGGAGCCAGCGCCAATACCAGCCCGATGGCACTACAGTTGGGATTGGTGACAACGTAGCCGCCGGACTTTTTGCGCCATGCCTGTATGTCGATCAGCTTGATGTGGCTGCTATTGACCTCGGGAATGACGAGTGGAACGTCTGACTGCATACGTAGCGCGCTGGAATTTGACACTACAGCGCAGCCCGCGTCGGCAAAGCGCGGTTCCATCTCAGCGGCGATGGAAGCGTCGAGCGCGGCGAAAATGACCTTGGGCGCTCCGGCCGGTGTGGCGGGAGAAACTTTCATCGCTGCGATGTTTGCCGGAATCGGCGTTTTCAGCCGCCATTTCGCCGCTTCGGCGTACAACTTGCCTTCGGAACGGTCGGAAGCAGCCAACCACGCCACCTCGAACCATGGATGGTGCTCCAGCATCTGAATAAATCTTTGCCCCACGACGCCGGTGGCGCCCAGAATACCGATAGGAATTTTGCTCATAGAGAGTTGTTGGAATTTTACAATAGCCGGCTTGCGCCGAGCAGTTACCTCAGATATTGGCTTGCGGACGGGAAATGGTGCAAGTGCCGAAAGTGGGGACGCTTTTGAGAGCGAAGCAAGTGCAGCAGACTGCGGCGTCCGACGCATTCCCGGACTTTCGCAGGCTGAGACACCCACGCCACACGGACTCCGTGTTGTAAAATCAACGTTTATCCGAGACTCGAAGCATCTCTACTTATGCCACAGAAAGACAAGCCTGAAGCTGCAACCATGTCCCGTGAAGATCGGCCGCACGAAGATCGGCCGGATGACGACCGCTACGACGCGCAACGCGTCGAGAACAAGTGGTTTAATCGCTGGCAACAAGACGATTCTCTCTACGCCGCCGATCCTATTCCTGAACAATCTGGAGCGGGCAAGAAGAAATATTATGTGCTGGAAATGCTCCCGTATCCCTCGGGCGTGCTGCACATGGGGCATGTACGCAATTACGCAATCGGAGACACCCTGGCCCGCTACATGTGGATGAACGGCTACAATGTGCTGCATCCCATGGGCTGGGATTCGTTTGGTTTGCCGGCGGAAAACGCTGCCATTCAAAACAAGACACCGCCGCGCGAATGGACGCAGCGCAACATTGCCAACATGAAGGCGCAGATGAAGCGTCTGGGCTTCGCCTACGACTGGTCGCGCGAGGTCACCACCTGCTTTCCGGAATATTACCGCTGGAACCAGTGGTTCTTTCTCAAGTTCTACGAGAGAGGGCTGGCGTACCGCAAGAAGAGCAAAGTCAACTGGTGTCCGAAGTGCTGCACGGTACTGGCCAACGAGCAGGTGGTGAACGGCTGCTGCTGGCGCCATGAAGACACTCCCGTGGAGCAGCGCGAACTCGAGCAGTGGTTCCTGCGCATCACGAAGTACGCCGATGAATTGTTGCGCGATCTCGACAAGCTGGGCAACTGGCCGGAAAAAGTGCGCACCATGCAGCGCAATTGGATTGGCCGCAGCGAAGGCACGCTGGTCGATTTCAAATTGGAATATGCAAGGCCCGAAGGCGGCTTCGGTCCCGCGGGCGCGACCATCACTGTGTTCACCACGCGTGTGGATACGATCTTCGGCGCGACCTCTTTACAGCTCGCGCCGGAGCATCCCATGGTTGCTGATTTGGTTGCCGACAACGCCAGCCTGCGCACCAAGGTGGATGAGCTTATCGCCGAGCAGCGCAAGGCCAAAGAAGTTGGAAATATTGGAGAGATCGACAAGCACGGTGTGAACACCGGACGCTACGCGCTCAATCCGTTCAATGGCGAAAAAGTTCCGATCTGGGTGGCGAACTACATCCTCATGGACTACGGCACGGGCGCAATCATGAGCGTACCGGCGCACGATGAACGGGATTACGAGTTCGCGAAGAAATACAAGATTGAAATCCGGCTGGTGATCTTGCCTGTCGCGGACGATCCTGAAGCGACGATGTCAGAACCGCCACTGCCATTCACGGCTGAAAATGGAACGCTGATCAATTCCGGACGCTTCAGCGGGCTTACATGCGACGAAGCCATCAAGGAAATGTCGGCTTACGCCGACGAGCACGGGTTTGGCAAAGCGACTGTCACTTATCGCCTGAAAGACTGGGGCATTTCGCGCCAGCGCTATTGGGGCACCCCGATCCCCATGCTCTATTGCGAGAAAGACGGGCTCGTTGCGGTGCCAGAAAAAGATTTGCCCGTGATTTTGCCGGAGAATGTAGCCATCAATTCTGCCGGTGGTTCTCCGTTGGCAAATATTCCGGAGTTCGTGAATGCGACGTGCCCCAAGTGCGGCGGACCTGCGCGGCGGGAGACCGATACCATGGACACGTTCGTCGACTCGTCCTGGTATTTCTATCGCTATCCAGATGCGCACAATGACCACGCCCCGTTCGACGCGAAGCTCGCGCAATACTGGTTTCCGATTGACCAGTACATCGGCGGCGTCGAGCACGCGATCCTGCATTTGATCTACTCGCGCTTCTGGACCAAGTTCATGCGCGATTTGGGACTCGTTGTTAACGACGAACCCATCGAGCGCCTGTTCACGCAGGGTATGGTGATCAAAGATGGCGCCAAGATGTCGAAGAGTTTGGGCAATGTGGTGTCGCCTGACGAGATGGTTGCGCGATACGGCGCTGACGCAGCACGTCTTTACAGTTTGTTTGCCGTGCCCCCGGACCGCGACATGGATTGGCAGGATTCGGGCATCGAGGGGATCCACAGATTTGTGGGTCGCGTGTACCGCTTTGTGGTTCGGCATGCGAGTCCAACTGCCGCCGATTGGAGCAAACCGCTTCCCGCGGATTTGCCGCCGACCGCGCGCGCGATACAGCGCAAGCTGCACCAGACGATCAAGCGCGTGACGGATGATTTTCAAGGTCGCTGGCATTTCAACACTTGCATCTCAGCCATCATGGAATTGGTGAATACTCTTTACGGCGCGGAGGAGGCGATCGCGCAAAACGCAGTTCCAATACGGCTTTTGGCAGAAGCGCAGCGCACGTTGGTTCTCTTGCTGGCTCCGTTCGCCCCCTACCTCGCCCACGAATTGTGGGAGATGCTGGGCGAAAAGGGAAACCTACTCAAAGTTTCATGGCCGAAGTTTGACGCTGAGCTGGCCAAGGAAGAAGAAATTGAAATTCCGGTGCAGGTCAATGGCAAACTGCGCGGCAAGATTGTTGTGCCCGCCGGTTCCACCGAGGAGTTCGTTCTTGAACATGCGCTTGCGGATGACAAGGTGCATGCGTTGATCGCAGGGAAACAAATCATCAAGAAGATCTACGTGCCTGACAAACTGGTGAATGTCGTTGTGAAATAGCACTTTGCCGACTGGTCGCCGATGATGAGGTATGCTGACCCTGATGCCCCAGGTTTCTTACACGTCTGAAGGCTTTCGGGCGGCGTTCCGGCGGCCATCGCTGGCCTTCGCCGAAATCACATGGCGTTGGATTGTGGGTGCCACTACCGCCATGCTGTCGGGCTTCGCCCTGCTCGAATATCTCGACACGCTTCCGGTCACAAACGGCGAGATTCTTTTTCTGCGGATAAAGCAGCCAGTGCTCATTGGCCGAGTCCTTGCGCATATTCTTCGCGGCAGTCTGAATCGAGTCGTCCTGACAGGGTTGTTAACGGCATTGGGGCTGGCGGCGATTTGGATTGTGGCAGCCTCCATCGGCAGGGCATTTACAGTGCGCGAGTTGGTGGGATATTTTGCCGATCGTGCCAACGCTGCAAGCGATATCTTTACCGACGTCTCTTGGAAGCGCCCGCTTCGCGCATTGATCCGTCTGAACTTCCTGCGTGCGGCGCTCGCGCTGGCTGCGATGTGCGGTTTGGTAGGCGCGGCCATCCTGGCCAGTTTTGCCTCGCCTGAAGCGAACCCACAACCATCGCTGGCATTCTTTCTTTTTTTGCCGATGGCAGCGCTGGTCGGATTGACCTGGTGGGCACTGAATTGGTTTCTGTCGCTGGCGAGCGTGCTTGCCGTTCGTGAAGGAGACGACCCGCTCAGCGCAATGTTTGCTGCCGTCGCACTTTGCCGCGAGCGCGCCGGGGAGGTGTTCGCAGTCGGCGCCTGGACTGGCTTGGCGCATTTGGGAGCTTTCGCGGGCGCTATGATCGTAGTCTCAATATCGCTGGGCTTAGCCGCACTTGGTACATGGCGGCTGGTGGTAGCGGGGATGGTTCTGATCCTGCTGGTGTACTTTTCCGTGGCGGATTGGCTCTACATGGCGCGTTTGGCCGGATACGTTTCGATTCTGGAATTGCCGCAAGTATTGCCAGTTGCGGCCTCGCCCGTACCGATGCCTCCGGGTGGCCGCGAGGTTTCTGCGGTCCAGAGCACGATTGATTTCGGAGAGCCGATACTGAGCGACGTTCCCGATCTCCCAGCGGAACCCTAGCTGACTAGGTCTTCGCGTTTGGCTTTACACTCCGTATCGAATCTGAGACACTCATCCGTGCAGCCCCATTCCATTGTCATCCTCGACTTTGGCGCGCAGTATACGCAGCTCATCGCGCGCCGCATCCGCGAACAGAATGTTTTTTCAGTCGTCCTCCCGTGCACGGCTGCGCTCAGTGAAGTCAAAAGTCACGCGCCCGCCGGGATTGTGCTTTCAGGAGCGCCGTGGTCGGTTTACGACAAAGACGCGCCGCCTGCCGACAAGCGCATTTTTGATCTCGGCGTGCCCGTGCTCGGCATCTGCTACGGGTTGCAGTTCATGGTACACACGCTGGGTGGCAAGGTGCGGCCCGCGGACAAACGCGAGTACGGACATGCGGAGATCGAAATCGTTGCCGAATCCGCGTTGTTTCAGGGACTTTCGCGCAAAATGGCGGTGTGGATGTCGCATGGCGACGAGGCGTTGGAACTGCCTCCCGGGTTTGAGTTGACGGCAAAAACGGCGCACGCAGTCGCGGGAATTCAGAACGTCGCCAAGAAATGGTTTGCGGTGCAGTTCCATCCGGAAGTGCATCACACGTGGCATGGCACTGAAATTCTGAAAAACTTCGTCTTTAATATTTGTGGCGCCAAGCCCACCTGGACTCCTCAGCACTTTATCGATTCCACCGTCGAACAGGTCAAGAAGGAAGTGGGCTCGGGACGCGCGATTTGCGCGCTTTCGGGCGGGGTGGATTCTTCGGTGGCCGCGGTTCTGGTCGATCGCGCGATGCGGGATAAAAACGGCAAGTCGCGGCTCACTTGTGTCTTTGTGAACAATGGCGTGCTGCGCAAGAACGAATTTGAAAAAGTGCAGAAGACGCTGCGCGACAAGCTGGGTTTGCATCTCGACGCAGTAGACGCAACGGCTCAATTTCTTAAGAAGCTGAAAGGCGTGAGCGATCCCGAAAAGAAGCGGAAGATCATTGGCAACGAATTCATCAAAGTATTCGAACAGGAAGCCCGGCGCATCGAAAAGAAAGAAGGCAAAGTTAAGTGGCTGGTGCAGGGCACGCTTTATCCGGACGTAATCGAATCGCGTTCTGTGCGCGGGCCTTCGCAGGTCATCAAGTCGCATCACAATGTTGGTGGACTGCCGGCTAAGATGAAGCTCAAGCTGATCGAACCGTTAAAGGATTTATTCAAAGACGAAGTCCGCAAGATCGGCCGTGACCTTGGCATGCCCGACGAAATTTTGCAGCGTCAACCTTTCCCCGGGCCCGGACTTGCCGTGCGTGTGCTGGGTGAAGTTACGCCCGAGCGGCTGACTTTGCTGCGCGATTGCGACGATATCGTCGTCGCAGAAATCAAGAATGCCGGCCTCTATACCAAGATCTGGCAGTCGTTTGCGGTCCTGTTGCCAGTGATGTCGGTTGGCGTGATGGGCGATATGCGAACTTACGCCTATACGTGCGCGATCCGGGCCGTCAGTTCGGAAGATGGCATGACCGCCGACTGGGTGCCGCTGTCTCACGAAGTATTGAAAAAGATTTCCACGCGAATCGTAAATGAAGTGAAAGGCGTCAACCGCGTGGTGTATGACATTACTTCCAAGCCACCGGGGACGATTGAGTGGGAATGAGAGAAGCTTCCAGCCGCTAGATCCTAGCTGCTAGCCAAACCAGGATATGGATTCTAGGCGCGTCAAAAGCGAGGACACGGAGATCGCGTATTGGGTCCTAGGCGATGGGCCGCCGGTTATTTTGCTGCATCCTTTTCCCGCGAATCATGAGTTCTGGTTGCCCGTTGCGAAGGCGTTGGCGACGCGCTATTGCGTGATCGCGCCTGATCTGCGTGGGCATGGCGATTCTAGCGTTGGCGAAGGCGCGGCGACGATGGAAAAGCACGCCGCTGACATCGCCAAGATCATGGACGACGCGGAAGTCGGGCGCGCGCCGATGATCGGAGTTTCCATCGGCGGTTACGCGCTGTTTGAATTCTGGCGTAGACAACCCAGCCGTATTTCCGCATTGGGCTTATTCAATACCAAGGCGCCACAGGATTCGGCGGAAGGTCGGGCTGCGCGTTTGCAAGCCGCGCAGGACGTATTGCAACGAGGCACAGAGCCGTTTCTGGAAAGCATGATGCCCAAACTGCTGGGGAAATCGACGCTGGAGGCTCGTCCGGATCTGGTCAATGGTGCGTTGCGGATGATGCGAAAAATGTCGCCGCAGGGTATTGCTCAAGTGCAACGGGGAATGGCCGAACGTTCGGATTCAGTTGCGACATTGAAGACCATCCGCGTGCCTGCGCTGATTGTCACTGGCGATGAGGACCTGTTCACTGGAATGAGCGAGGCACAATTGATGCACCAGCATATTGCTGGAAGCGAATTGCGCGTCATCCCCAAGGCCGGTCACTATGCGGTATGGGAGCAACCGGCGGAAGCCGTGAAAGTACTGCGGCAGTTCCTGGACAGGCTCTGACCCAGCGGAAACAGAACGTAAGGGAGTCCGCAGCCGCCATTGGTACAATTCTCCGTGTCCGCGCTACAATCGAGCCTAATGAAAAAGCTCGCAGCAGCATTCGTCTTTTCTTTTCTTTCAGTTTCTGTTTTTTCGCAGGCCCAATCCGCCCCCAGGCCGCGCATTCTGGGCATCGACCACGTTTCCTTTTACACCACCGATCCAGATGCGACAAAAAAGCTCTACAACGGTGTGATGGGCCTGGCGCAGGCGGGTGCCATCGAACCGGGCGGTGGAGAGCGCTACCTGGTTGGGACGCAGTGGGTTGGCTACAGTGCTGCGCCCGATCCCAGCGCGACCGATCGCATGGACCACGTGGCATTTGCCACTGACGACCTCACCGCGCTTCGGCGTTATTTTGCCAGTAAGAAAATTAAACCTTCGGGCGTGCAGGATTTCGTGGATCACAGCCGGAGTTTTTTCGTTACCGATCCTGAAGGGAATCGAATCGAGTTCGTCGAGCGCGCCGGTACCACCAATGACCTGGCGGTTGCCTCCGCTGTTTCGCACCGATTGATCCATGCCGGCTTTATTGTGCATGATCGCGATCTAGAAGACAGTTTTTACCGTGACATTCTTGGATTCCGTTTGTACTGGCACGGCGGCATGCACGACGACAAAACGGATTGGATGGCGATGCAGGTCCCCGACGGCACCGACTGGCTTGAATACATGCTCAACCAGAAGGCGCATCCCGATCTACACACAACCGGAGTGATGAACCACGTATCATTGGGCGTCAGGGATATGAAACAGGCGCAGGCCATTCTCGAGTCTCACGGATGGAAGCCCCATGGTGAAGAGCATGCGCAGATGGGTAAAGACGGCAAGTGGCAGCTCAACTTATTCGATTCGGACTTCACGCGAATCGAACTGATGGAATTCAGGCCAACGCAGAAGCCGTGCTGTTCCGACTTCACCGGACCGCATCCTCTGGAATAGGAGCTGGCCGGCAACTGCCTTACCGGCCCGTTGTTTTGTTACAATCCTCGCGCCATGATTGATACGTTTCTTATCGCCGAAAAAACCGTGGTTGCGGCCAAGGGGGATGGTGCGACCATCGACGTGAGCGGCGCCTCCAGCCGCGTTTTCTTGCTGACCCTCGATATCACCAGGATTATTGAGCAGGAGTCGCTGGACGTCGCCATTTTCGGTTCAGCCGACGGCACAACATGGGGCGCGAAATCGCTCGTCGCCTTTCCCCAAAAGTTCTACTGCGAAGAATCTCCGCTGCTGCTCGACCTGGCTGGGCATCCCGATGTGAAATATGTGCGTGCACACTGGGAAGTCGGTCGCTGGGGACGAGGGACCGAGACCCCGATGTTCGAGTTTGGCTTGAGAATGAAGGAAGTCCCACCCGAGATTTTGAAAGAGGCAACGGTCGAAGCCAAGGCGCGAGCCTGAGTCGCGTCGCCTTCCGCGTTCCATCCCTGCCATTCCTTTATATTGATTAGCAGAATGAAAAGTGATTCAAATGTGGTCGTTCTCCCAGCCCGAGATGTGCGCGGAAGCGTCAATCTTCCGGGGGACAAATCGATTTCCCATCGCTATGCGATGCTGGCAGGCATCGCCGAGGGCAAGTCGCGGCTGGAAAACTACTCGACTGGAGCCGATTGCGCGAGCACGTTGGCGTGCATGCGCACGCTTGGAGTGCTTTGGGAACGTAACCAGTTGGATGGGGTTGTCGAGGTTCAGGGCCACGGGCCGTCTCTATCCGCTCCGAAAGGCCCTCTCGATTGCGGCAACTCCGGCTCGACGATGCGCATGTTGAGCGGTATCGTCGCCGCGCAAAAATTCCGCTGCGAAATGACCGGCGACGAATCTCTCTCGCGGCGTCCCATGGAACGGGTTATTACTCCACTCACGGCAATGGGAGCGCGAATCACGTCTACGAACGGGCGGCCTCCACTGCGAATCGATGGTGCATCG
>Ga0209006_10002263_pt1 | contig 17539 bp, 13 predicted proteins | sample JacPin_JW_Ref_O2_FD_188567 | JGI IMG/M metagenome (GOLD analysis project Ga0209006, IMG submission 188567) | Forest soil microbial communities from Algoma, Ontario, Canada - Jack Pine, Ontario site 1_JW_Ref_O2 (SPAdes) (version 2) | ecosystem: Environmental > Terrestrial > Soil > Boreal... | reverse complement strand
GCCGGCGCGGGTTCGCCCGTAGCCGAAGAAGACCGTAATCGCGTTGTCGGGATGACCGGCTTGAATCCAGATCGCGCCTTTTACTTTCTTTCCGTTGAATTCCAGCTCGGCAACGTCCTTGAAATTCAGCTTCAGCCGCTCGGCCATGGCGGGACCGATCATGATCGGGTTGTCCCACGTCAGCTTGGTAAGCGGCTTCGGAAGTTCCTGCAGCCATCCGTTGTTCGAGAATCGACCGTCGTAGATAGACGGGTCGCGGCGGAAGTTGATCTCCGAACCCGCGCCGGCCGCAGCGGGCGATGCCGGAAAATTGCTTCCCTTGAGCGCGACAGTTTTCGGAGTATAGGCCGTGCCTTCGACCCATCCGTCATGCAGAGACTTGCGCCAGAACGCGTCGAAATCAGCTCCCGTGTGCTGCTTCTGCCAGTAATCGCGGACCAGTTCGTAACCGGAGGCGTCGGCCTGTGTAGAGAGCAGCGCAACAAACTCGATGGCGCTCTTGCCTTGATACAAAGGCGCAATCAGCGGCTGAATGATGCTGACCGTGCCGTCGTAGGCGCGAGCATCGCCCCAGGTTTCGAGTTCATGCGCCTGATTGACGTGCCACTGGCAAAGGTCGGCGGTTTCGTCATGATAGAGCCCGAAATGAACGCGCAGTGGGGCCTTGTTGCTCTTGAGCAGGTTGGCGAAATCAAGATCAGAGGGCGCGTCATAGGCCGGATTGCCACCGATGATGACGAGCAGATCAACTTTGCCGGCTTGCATGTCGGCGACGAGATCTTTGATCGAGTCAGTTTGGTTCACCGGATTCGCGTCGACTGCGTCGGTGTAGAAAACGGTCTTGCCGACGTTGCCCAGCGCCTGATTGATCGCGTGAGCGTAGGCATGAACTGCAGGAGGCTGATGATCCCCGGCAATCACCAGCGATGAGCCGCGATGATCCTTGAGATCGGCAGCAAACATCTCACCGTATTGAGCTTGCTGAGCCGACTCCTGCCGCTGACCGGCATTGGCTCCCACGTAGACCGCGAGCACGCGCGCAAGAGACTCAATTTGGCCGGCGGCGAGCGGCAAGCGGTGATCCGCCTTCGCTCCGGTTGTGGTCGGCGTGCTCTCGACCATGTACAGCCGGTTCATGTTGCTATCGGGATTGCGACGCTTGGCGAAGTCGCGGATGTAGCGGACATTGCCGGGAAATCCAGCGTAGAGGAAGTCGGCGTCGAGCGAGACGATGACGTCGGCTTTTTCGAAATCGTAGCGCGTCTCAACCGGCTGGCCGAAGGCCATCTTCGCGCCTTCGAGGACATTGTCGCGATTCACCGGCTCGTATACATGCCACTTCGCCTGCGGATATACCTTCAGGAAACTGTGCAGCTGATCGGCGAGCGTGGGCGAGGAAATGGTCGTGGTGAGAATTCGGATGCCCGCGCCCTGCAAGGGCTTCTGCGCGCTCAAGGGGCCGCGAATCGCGCTTACGAAGGACTGCCAGGAGCGCTGATCGCCGAGCGAGACGACGCTCTGCGAGCGGTCCGGATCGTACATGCCGAGGATCGAAGCCTGAGCAAAAATGTCGGTCCCGCCGAGCGATGCGGGATGCTGGTCATTGCCTTCAATTTTGGTTGGGCGACCGAGGTGGCTTTCGACCAGGATTGGATTGGCATAGCTGCCGAGCGTCATCGCCGTGGCATAGAACATGGGACGGCCGGGAATGATTTCTTCCGGCTGCCGAACGTAAGGAACGATGGGTTCGAGCGGCAGCTTGACGCAGCCGGTCATCCCGGCCAATGCCATGGAAGCGCCCATCACCTTCATGAAGCCGCGGCGGGAGACGGAATCGACCCACTCCGACGCGCCCTTGGGGAATTCGCGGTGCAGGGCTTCCTGGAAGGTGGGATTGCCGGCGAGTTCTTCCAGGCTGCGCCAATATTCCGGACCGGAGCCCTCCGGCGCGGCGTCGAGTTGCGCGCGAACGGAGTCGAGATCGAGTTTGCCTTTTTTGCCGGGGCAAATGTCTTCGGTCTTGGCGGGCCGATTTTTGTCATCCATCGTCATTGTTGTAAGTCTTTGCGCTGTCCCTGCGGACTTATTTCATTCCGCCGGGGTGTTCGGTCGCCCCTTCGGGGCTTGTTCCGAATCATCCTCTATACCCACGGCTTGCGCCGTGGGCTGCATTCTTTCGCCGCTTCGCGGCTGTCGTTCCGTCTTCAGCCTCCGGACGCACCGCAGCGGCTAAAGCCGCTCATCATTCAACTTGTGTACGGCGTGGCTGAAGCCGCGCCCTTTCAAATCTCTTTACTATCTGTGACATGTGTTGCAACTCGTGATGTCGCCGACGCTGCGGACGTTGTATTTTTTTACCAAGGCCGTTCCCAGATCGACCTGATCCGTGTAACTTTGTCCATCCAACACGACTGGATGTGTGCTCGTGGGCGGCTGGTATCGCATGTTGAAAACCTGATCGCGCGGTCGAAGATTGTCTTGCGGCGCGCGATGGCAACCCAGGCACCACTCCATCTGCAAGGATTCCTGCTGATACATCAGCGGCATCTGATCTACCGGGCCATGACAGGTATTGCAGCCCACGCCTTTCGTGACGTGAATGCTGTGATTGAAGAAGACGAAATCGGGCAACTGATTCACGCGCGTCCATTGCAGGGACTGCCCGGATCGATAACTGGTACGGACAGGCTCCAGGAGCTCTGCGTTGGTCCAGATCTGCGAATGGCAGTTCATGCAGGTCTTGGTGGGAGGAATGCCGGCGAAACTCGAGGTCTCGACTGAGGTATGACAATAACGGCAATCGATGCCCAGTCCGGCAACGTGATGCTGGTGGCTGAAGGGCACGGGCTGCGGCTTGCGCACACCCGCATAAGTAACGTAGGGCGAGCCCTGAATTTCGTAAGCCATCCAACCCAGAGCGGCAATAATGAAAACCGCGCCAAAAATTGTGGCTCGGGCCAGAGTGTTCGCACTGCGATGAAAAATCTGCGACATGCTTACGTACGCGTTCTATTGAGTAAAAGCTTTGTTGACCAGCAGACTCGATTTATGGAAGCGCGATTGTCTCGATGCGAAAGAAAAAACCCACCGTTTCTTCTCGCGACAATTATGAGAACTCGAAATTATAAATACTTCGGTCGATATTGTCGCGTTCCGACGACAGATATTTTGGGCCGACCGTCAAATTAAATCTTGGAGAAAAGCAGACGTTGCGTTTTTGAACATCGTCTCTCCTTGTTCATCGCCGCTCTGTTTAATCGTTTGCCGCATGCGTATTACCGCACATTCATGACCAACAGTTTCGGCTCGGTCATTTCCTCGATGGCGTAGCGCAGTCCCTCGCGGCCCAATCCAGAATCTTTGATGCCTCCATAAGGCATGTGGTCAATGCGAAATGAGGGGATATCGCCGGCGATCAAAGCGCCTACCTCCAGTTCGTCGTAGGCCTGGAAGAGCAATTTCACGTCGCGAGTGAACAACCCGGCCTGCAACCCATAGTTAGAGTTGTTGATGCGGCGCAAGGCTTCATCAAAGTTCTGGTAGGGTTCCACGGTAACGACGGGACCGAAGATTTCCTGGCAATTCACTTTCATCTCGGGCTTGGTGCTGGTAAGGACAGTCGGATTGACGACCGATTTTGTGCGACCGCCGCCGCACATAAGGCGTGCACCCGAGCGCGCGGCTTCTTCCACCCAACTGGTGACCCGCACCGCATCACTCTCACGGATCAGCGGACCTATATCGGTGGATTCGTCGGCCGGATCACCGGTCTTCAATTTCCTGGCGGCCTCGACGAGCAAATCCGTGAATTTGCCATAGACGGATTGCTCGACGAGGATGCGCTGCACGGAAATGCAACTCTGACCGGCATAGACGAAGGCACCAGTAACGCAACGCTCCGCTGCATAGGATAGATCGGCATCGCTATGCACAATGGCGCCGGCATTGCCCCCGAGTTCGAGAGCGACCTTCTTCTTGCCTGCGCGGCGCTTGATGTCCCAGCCGACGGTAGTGCTGCCGGTAAAAGTAATGAGCTTGATGCGCTCGTCAGTAACCAGCAGTCCGGCGTCGTCATTGGAAAGGGGCAGGACGTTGAGACCGCCATCGGGCCAACCGGCCTGCTGAATGCACTCTGCCAGAAGCAGCGAGGAAAGCGGAGTCTGCGGGGCGGGTTTCAGTACCATGGAGCAGCCTGCGGCGATTGCCGGGGCCGCTTTGTGAGCTACCAGTTGCAAGGGAAAATTAAATGGAGTGATGCCCGCGATGGGACCGAGCGGGTAACGCTTTACGATGCCCCAGCGTCCTGCGGTGAACTCCTGCCAATCGAGCGGGAGGTATTCTCCATAAATGCGGGTGGCCTCTTCGGCGGCGACGTTGAAGGTAAAGACGGCGCGGTCGACTTCGATGCGCGCCAGTTTGATCGGCTTCCCGGCTTCCTGGACTATGGTTCGGGCAAATTCGTCGCGCCGCTCGGCAATTGCCGCTGACACCCGTCGCAGCACACGTTGACGCTCGAAAGCAGGCAGACGGCGGGTTGTGCCGAAGGCCTTAACCGCAGCCGCGATTGCGGCCTCAGCATGTTCGCGCCGGGCCTGGACCACTCGCCCCACTACCGCGCCATCGAAGGGAGAACGGACGTCAACGAGCTCGCCGTCTTCCATCCAGCGTCCATCAATCAAGAAACCGTGGGTTGCGGCTGGCGCGATTGTAAATTCCGCCATTTGTCCCTCCGAAATCGGGCGAACGATTTTTGATTATAGGCCTTCTGTCGCGGGTTGCTTATTTCTGCGAACGGAATTCGTCGACCCAAATCGAGACAACGAACTCTGAGCCAGAGTTCTGAGGGAGCCGGTTGCAGGTTTGGTCGCGACATCTTTGTCTGGAATCTTGCGGGCGGGCCGCTCCTCTACAATAGGTCGTCGACTGACATGGCGAATCTGGATTCCATTGTTGCGCTTGCCCCGCGAATTCGGCGGAAAGAAGTTTCGCCCGTGGATCTGACACGGGATTGCCTGGATCGCATCGAAAAGCTGAATCCAGCCCTCAATGCATTTATCACGGTAACGGCCGAGGCAGCGATGGCGGAGGCGCGGGCGGCGGAAGCTGAAATCTTTCGGGGAGAGTGGCGCGGACCGCTGCATGGGATTCCAGTTGCCATCAAGGACTTGATCGATACGAAGGGCACGCTGACGACGGCTGCCAGCGCGATGCACCAGAATCGCGTGCCGGCAGAAGATGCGGACGTGGTCCGGCGATTGCGGCAGGCGGGTGCTGTGACGCTCGGCAAAAACAATCTGCACGAGTTCGCGTACGGCGGTAGCTCGCTGGTGAGCTTTTTCGGCGATATGCATAATCCCTGGAACGAGGCGCACATCACTGGCGGTTCGTCGGGTGGATCGGCAGCGGCGGTTGCGGCAGGATTGTGCTACGCAGCTATTGGGACGGATACCGCAGGCTCCGTTCGCGAACCGGCCGCGTTATGCGGATGCGTGGGAATCAAGCCAACCTATGGACGAGTTTCCTGCCGAGGTGTGATTCCACTCTCGTGGTCGCTGGATCATGTAGGTCCGCTGGCCGCGAGCGTTGGCGATGCGGCTACTGTTCTGCAGGCAATCGCGGGATACGATGCGCTGGACCTATACAGCGTGGACGTCCCGGTGTCGGATTATGTTTCGGGTATAGGCGAAGGAGTGAAGACGCTTCGGGTTGGCGTTCCGCGTCAGCATTTTTTTGACGATCTGCATGACGACGTGCGCAGCGCAGTGGAGCAGGCTCTCGTCGTGATTCGCACGCTGGTGGCAAGCGTTTTGGAGTTGAATATTCAAGTACCGACGAACCGCAACGTCCAAGCCCCTGAATCGTACGCCTATCATGCCGAAAACATCGCTCGCGCGCCGGAGCTGTACCAGCCGGAAACTTTGCGGCGCATAAAGACGGGCGAAAAGATTTCAGCGGCGGAATATATTCAAGGCCGCCACGAACAGGAGCGCGAGCGGCGGCGCGCATTACAGTTCTTCTCTGACGTGGATCTCTTGATTACCCCAACGACGCCGATTCCGGCGCCTGCGATTGCCGATCTCAGGAAGAATCCTGAGGCGTTGCGACCTGCGGAACTTGTGCTGCTGCGGAATACGCGTCCCTTCAATGTGTGGGGACTGCCAACGATCTCAGTGCCTTGCGGCTTTACGAAAAACGGGCTCCCCATCGGCTTGCAGATTGCAGGGTCGCACTGGCGGGAAGATCTGGTGCTGAGACTCGCATATGCCTACGAGCAGAACACGGAATGGCACCTGCGAACGGCTGGCATGTAGAAACTCACACTTGTTCTCTGGCTTCGCCCAAAGCCACATTCACATCCACCTTCTTCTTATTTCGGTAGATCGTCACTTTCACGGTGTCGCCGGCGCGATGATTGTTCATCATCTGAGCCAGGGAGTCCTCGTCCTCAACTTTTTCGCCGTCGATGGCAACGATTAAATCTCCGCCCAACATGATCGGGATGTTTCCCAAGTAAGCGCGCTCGGTGCCACCACGGAGGCCCGCCTGATCGGCCGAGCCGCCGGGAATCACCTGGACGATGAGCAAACCGTAATCGACGGGAAGGCCCATTTCGTCGGCCAGTTCTGCGCTGATGGGAATAGTGCGGACGCCCAGGGCCGGGCGGCGCACGCGGCCTAATGTCATTAGATCGTTGAGCACGGCCTTGGCGGTATTGATGGGAATGGCGAAACCGATGCCCGCGTTTTGGCCGACGCTGGAAAGAATCATGGTGTTGATGCCAATCACTTCGCCGTGCCAATTCATGAGCGGACCGCCAGAATTCCCCGGATTGATGGCGGCGTCGGTCTGGATCGCTTCATCAATAGTCGCGCCATTCGGCTCGCGTACGGGGCGAATGGAACTGACGATTCCTCGCGTCATGGTTCCTGCGAGGCCAAAGGGATTGCCGATGGCATAAACCTTTTGACCCACCTGCAGATTTCGGGAGTCGCCGAGCACAGCGGGAACAAGGTCGGGTGCTTTGATCTGAATCACAGCGAGATCATGCGCCGGGTCGGTGCCTACGACGGTAGCTTTGAACTTTTTGCGGTTATGAAGCGTCACTTCGACCTGCCGCGCGTCGGCGACGACATGATAGTTGGTCAGGATGTGGCCTTCCTTATCGATGACGAAACCTGAGCCCTGGCCTTCCTGCGGCTGCAGACCATAGAAAAAATCGAAGGTCATGGCGCGAGAAGTGACATTAACCACCGAAGGAATGTTCTTACGATAAACAGAAATATTGTTTTGTTCTTCGCTATCGAGAGCTTCGTTGCCGGAGGCTTCTGTGATATCTACCTGAGCAGGATGCGTGAGCCACTCCGTGGAATGAAGAAAGCTGGGATGGGCATTCGAGCGCCAGGTGGTGAAGTAAAAGAATGCGCCGGCGATCGCGAGCGCGAAGATAGCGGGTCGTAGAACTTTCATAAAGGCGAACCTTGCGAGGACGAAAAGCGGGACCCCGATCGTGCACAATCCCGGGAAGGTCCTGATTTGATTCTAAACAATGTTTCTGTCTGAGGCACGCCCGCTTATTCCGGAGTCGAGCGAGCCAGGTGCGATGCTCGAGCGCAATGTATAGGAAATCCCGCAGTATTAAGGGCCTCTTCGAGCAGCCTGCAGGAGTTTTGGCCATATATTCAGTACCTGTTCGTGAGTACGGTCAAGAGCGCCCGAGTTGTCGATGACGAAGTCAGCGGCCTCGACCTTCCTGGCTTCTGGGAGTTGTGCGGCCATACGGCGAACGACTTCTTCACGAGCCGCCTCGATAGTTAACTGCTGGCGCTTGGCGAACCGGACAACGCGCTGCTCATCGGTACAGGTAACAACGATCAGGCGGTCAAAATCTCTTGCGGCGCCCGATTCGAGGATCAGGGCCGCTTCCACGATGGCCACAGCTTTCGGATCCTGCCGCCCAATCTCCTCCATCCACTCGTCCTGCGCACGGATCACTGCGGGATGGACAATATGATTCAACTCTTGTACTCGCGAAGGAATACTCGATGGCGCGGAGAAGGAGGCCGAGGGGGGATGCGCGGTTCCAGGGGCGAGGGCGCCAAAAGCTGCTTCGGCCAGTTTCGCGCGGTTCACGGTGAGATCAGGGTTGAGAACTTCACGACCAAAATGGCGGACAACTTCGTCGTAAACAGGCTTGCCTGGCTGCATGAGGTCGTGCGCGATGAGGTCTGCCTTAATAAGGTGCGCGCCCAGCGCAACGAACATCTCGCCGACAATTGACTTTCCGGAGGCAATACCGCCGGTGAGGCCGACTTTCAGCAAGCAGACACCAGAGAAACAATTTTCACCACGGAGAAACAGAGACACGGAGAAAAATAAAGCTTTTCTTTTTTGGGCCTTCTCCGTATCTCTGTACCTCTGTGGTAAAAGAATTTCATTTGCTGGTTAGTTCCGGAATGCGGCTGCCCCGGCGCATTCTGGCCGCCTTCACGGTGTTGTACATCAGCATGGCGATGGTAAGTGGGCCGACTCCGCCGGGAACGGGCGTCAAAGCTCCCGCGACTTCCGCCACTTCAGGATGCACATCGCCAATCAGAGTGGATCCCTTCTTGAGGAAAGCCTCTTCACGTTTCGCATTGCCGCCGAAGAAGCGAGTGAATTCCTCCGCATCGGTCACCTGGTTCATGCCAACGTCGATCACCGTGGCGCCGGGCTTCACGAAATCACGTGTGATCATTCCGGCCCGTCCGATTGCGGCGACCAGAATGTCGGCCCGTCGGCATACGGCCGGCAGATCGTGTGTTTTCGAATGACACACGGTCACGGTGGCATTGGCGTTGATGAGCAACATGGCCGCCGGCTTGCCTACGATGTCACTGCGCCCGACAACGACGGCTTCCTGGCCGGCAATGGGTATTTGGCTTCGTTTCAGGATTTCGATAACTCCGGCCGGCGTGCAAGGAACGAGGCCGGGGCGCTGCGTGGAAAGGTAGCCGACATTGACCGGATGAAAGCCGTCTACATCCTTGGCTGGATCGAGGGCCATGAGGACTCGTTTCGAATCGATCTGCCCGGGCAGCGGCAGCTGCACCAGGATGCCGTCGATTTCGTCGCGTCGATTCAGGTCGTCAATAAGCGCAAGCAGTTCCAGAGTGCTCGAGGTCTCCGCCGGAGAGTGCTGCTCGCTATAGATCCCGACTTGTTCGCAGGCCTTCACTTTGCCGCGAACATAGATTTCCGAAGCGGGATTGTGGCCGACCAGCACTACCGCGAGGCCCGGGCGAACACCCGCCGCTTCCATGGACTTCACGTCCGCAGCAACCTCATTGCGGATATCGTTGGCGATCTTTGTTCCGTCAAGAATTCTGGCGGGCATTTGAGCTCCGTGGTCCGGCGAGCGTATTCGGCTACAAAATCTTACACTGCTGAACCGATTGCGTGCGCCGGCGCGGCCTCGGGGATTGGATCAGTTCGAGCGACGGCACGGCGGTGAGGTGAATTACAATGCGTTGCATGATTGCCAAAGATTTGCTGGAGATTCTGGTTTGCCCGGCGTGCAAAAAGGCTTTGCAATATCGGGAAAATCCGGAGAGCCTGAAATGCACGCAATGCCACCGCGTCTACGCAGTAAAGGACGACATTCCGATCATGTTGATCGACGAGGCCACGATCGAAAACGCATGATTCTCGGCCGTCCGCCAGCCATGGGACCTGGTGGCTTGCTGATCCCTGGTACTTCCGAATTCAAGGTTTCCATCCTCAGAGGGTGTCGCCCGGCTGACACCCTCGACACCTCGGGCGGTTATCCCTAAGGTCCCAAGCAGGACAGATTCGAATGCTGGTTTCCGACCGAAATGACACTTGGTGTCAGTTTTGAGACGTCTGGAGGCACAAAGGGCACCTTACCGCTGGAGACCTCCGCTGCTAGTTTCCTCGCAACTCTTGCCAGACAGAAGGGTTTATGAATCTAAATGCGCTTGCTGTCCGTATATGAAACGAGAGGGCAGCGACGGCAGCAGAATTGCATGCAACTTGAGTGGCTGCCGATGAGTCTAATGGGTAATTGTGGTAGATAGGTCGGAGTCGGAGGTGATGACGGCCATGTTTGATAATGCCAGGTTTGATGAAGCCAGGTTCGAAGCAGCGATGACAACAGCACTTCATAACGACAAAGACAGGTTTACGCCGACGGAGCTAGCCGCGTTGCGTAGTGATCTGCTGCAGGGCGGCATGATCGATTCCTACGAGGCTGCCGAGTTGCTGCAGATCTTTTTAATGGGTCGCGGATATGGGGTTTCCCCTAAGGCCGCGCTCGATGCTGCGGGCCGCGTCGAGATGGCGGGGTGCGCTTTACCAGTTCTGCAGCATGAACTGGAGAATCTTGCGATGGTGATGTAGTCATTTGGCGCGCATCGAGGGGTGATGCGACGCACGCTTTACGGACGATATCGATCTTCTGGAGGGGCTAGTCGCTGAGATTAGCGTCGCCAGTTCCACGAAAGGAAGCCGGGCCAACCAGCCCGGCTTTGTGGCGTTTGACGGTATTTCGGTTCACGCTTGAGTAGCGGTAGCCGAGGGTTAATCGGCGTTGCCACAATTCTATTTCTTCTTTGCCGTCGCCCCGGCGGCGCGTGCGGCGCGTTCTTGCAGAGAAAGCATGACGACCTGCAGCATGTCGTCCTGAGGGGCAGGTTTGCCGGTCCAGATTTCGAACTGGCGGGCGGCCTGGTGCACGAACATTTCGATACCCGGAATGATTTGCGCGCCGCGCTGTTTGGCGAGTTGCAGCAGGCGGGTTTCCAGCGGATCGTAGATCATATCGAAAACGTAACGCGCGCTAATCTCTTTTTCCTGCAAGGGACTCTCGTTCTTATTGCCCATGCCGACGGGCGTGGCGTTGATAATCACGTCAAACACGTATTTCTTCAGGTCGGCACGCTTTATCGAGCGCGCATGGGCCCGGCGGGCGAGCTTTTGCGCCGGGGCAGCGCTGCGATTCAGGATAAAGACTTCCGCGCCGCGTTCTTTCAGACCAAAAACGGCGGCCCGCGCCGCTCCGCCCGCGCCGAGCACCAGAATCTTTGCGTCCTGTAACGTGCTTAAGCGGCGCTCCAATGGACGCACGACTCCAGAAGTATCCGTGTTGAAGCCGTAAAGCTTGCCGTCTTGCGCTCGGACGACCGTGTTGCAGGCACCGATCTTCGTGGTGTGAGAATCGGTGTTATCCAGATAAGGAAGGATGGCTTCCTTATAGGGCATGGTGATGCTGAGGCCGTGGATGGGTATCTCTCGCACGCAGGTAAGCAAGTCCTTGAGACTTTTAGCATGGAGCGCGAGATAAACGGCATTGACATTTTCGCGTCGAAAGGCCGCATTCATAATCGCGGGCGAGAGCGAGTGAGCGACCGGGTCTCCGGCGACGCCGTACACGCGGGTAGCGGCATCGACTTGTTCAATGCGGTAGACGCTCCGCAGTTCCTGCGCGGTGACTTGCCCGGGAGCGGTTTCTTCCCCGGGACTAACGGAGGCAAAAGTGAAAACGCTTCCAGCGCGCACCCCGAGCACGCGGCTGATAAATCCTTGTTCGCCCATGCACACGCCCACGAGGGAATGGTTGTTGCTTTCATGATCCAGAAACTTGATCATGGAGACGTTGTCGGAGAGCGTGGTTGCCGTACCGACAATCTTGTAGAAGTCAGCCGAAAACTTGCGCATCTGTTCAAGCGTATCGTCGAGCTTCCTGGTGCCGCGAAAATCGTGAAAAGAGAGGATGAGAGCGGCGCGGTCGCGGAGCTTTTGAAGTTGATTGGGCTTACATTTCTGAGCGGTCTGAAGTTCTACGTCGACCAGTTGACATCCGGCGGCAGAGGCCTTGGTCAGAATATCGAGTTGAGAGGCGATAGAACCGCGGAACTTGCCTCCGCTGGTGACCCGGCGGCAGGTGGCGATCACCGAAATGCCCGAGTGGGTCTCAAGAAATCTCTTGATTTTGGGAAGAGCCAGGGCGGGCTTGGATAGATAGTCTAACCTTAGCTCCAGAAAGGGGTTATCGCGGATCAATCCCTCGGCCTTCTCGACCAGTTCGGCGGGATCGGAGGCGGCGACGGCGACGCAAACCCGTGGCAGCCGCAAAGGCATCAGACGGGGCGGGTAGGTTTTAGGAGCAGAAATCATCTTAAATCAATAGCTTCGCAGGGAAACAATTGGTTCGGCGCGAATCTTACAGGGGTCGAATTGTAGATGCAACAGGGATTCGCGATTTCGACGGCAAAAAACCGTTTGCACGTTCCGTCTGACACCCTCGTAACCTTGACCCCCTCTTACCCCCTTGTTACCTTCCAACTGAGCCAAAATCCACGGCATTTGACTGTGAACGGGTCGCCCAGGGCGGTCCCTTTCCGGAGGTAACATGAAGAAAATAGGGTGGTTGATATTATTGTTGGCAACATCCGGTTGGACACAATCGGCAGAAATGAAAGGTGCAGCGCAACTGCCGACGCCGGAGGGGACAATCGCAACGACGGCAACCTTCCCGATTCAGCGGGTACAGATGCCTACCTACGCGGACGTTTACTGCGCGGGTTTCGTCAATCGCCAGACACTGCCGGATGCCAACTTTGTCGCGGGCGGGCTCGACACTCCGCAAACCACCAAGTTTGTCAGGGACGATATCGTCTACTTGCAAGGCAGCTACGTTCTCGGTGGGGAATACGAAATTGTGCGCGCACTGCGTGACATCAACGAATACGAGATGTTTGCCGGGCAGCGGAAGTTGATGAAGGAAACTGGGCAGCCCTATGCGGAAGTTGGACGAGTCCGCGTCATCGATACGCGCAACAAGTCGGCAGTCGCCCAGGTGGAATATTCTTGCGACCCGATCAATCCGGGAGATACGGCGATCCCGTTCGCAGAAAAAAGCATGGTGTCATTCCATCCGCCCTTGCGCTTCGACCGGTACTTGCCTACGGGCAGTAAGATATCGGGGCGAATCGTGATGTCCAGAGATTTTGACTCTGAGCTTGGAACCGGTCAGAAAATTTACATGAACGTCGGAACCAACCAGGGAGTGAAACTCGGGGACTATTTCCGCGCGGTACGGAACTACGAAGCAGATCTCAAGGATCCAGTAGATTCACTCTCCTTCAAGGCTGCTCTTAGCGAAGATACACAGAAGAAGCAGGCTTCCGTCGACCCGAACATGTTTACCAAGGGCAACGGTCCGGTGATTCACGTCCGCAATTTGCCACGGCGCGCCGTAGGCGAAATTGTGGTAATCGGGACCACCCCCACCACAGCGACGGGAATGATCGTTTTCGCTATGGAAGACCTTCATCCGGGAGATGGAGTGGAATTGGACGAACAGGCGCAGGCGCAATAAATCCTCCCAATGAACCGCATCGCACTCGAGCCGGTGACGGGAAACCGTCACCGGCTCAATTTTTGGTGAGCAGTTCCAGAAATCAAAAAGTCGATGAGCGCGTGAGCCAGGCGCGACTCCTTCCTCAAGCATTCACATTCTGAAAACCTGACCGCGAAAGATGCTCCGCTAACGAGTTCGTACGGCGACGCGTTGCACGGATTGGCGCAGTTTGCTCACGCGCCGGGACAGTTAAGAGGAGATCCTTCGCCACCGCCGGAAAAACAGCTCGCTCGGCATGACGCCGCCAATGCAGAAACCAAACTGCACACTTCCGCGTGGAAGGTACGCTGGAATTATCCTTACAAGTAAGAGACAATGTGAGCAGTTTGTTTTGTGGGACTATCGGCTCCGACGGCAACTCAAAGCGCCAGACGGATAATCTATTCTTTGGCGTTGATGTCTAAAAGTTTCGTGCGGGCGACCGTCGAGTCCCGCATTCGAGCCTGAGCAATGTTCGTCGCAAGCATGACTTGTCATTGACGGACATCAGCGTCATCCGCTCATTTACGGAGACTTAACTATGGCCACTACCACCATTGAAGTTGATGCGGCATCGAGCAAACACCGGCACGCCAAACTGGATCGCTGGGTCGAAGAAGTCGCACAGATGTGCCAGCCTGATCGCATTTACTGGTGTGACGGTTCGCCGGAGGAATATGAGGCGATGATCCGCATGTTGGTGCTCAGCGGAACAGCCATCCCTCTCGATGCCGCGCTCCGGCCGAATAGCTATCTTGTGAGGTCCGACCCGGCCGATGTGGCCCGGGTTGAGGATCGAACCTTCATCTGCTCTCGTACGAAGGAAGAGGCCGGCCCCACCAACAACTGGGAAGATCCCGGCAAGATGAAACAGAAGTTGACGGAGCTGTTCACGGGGTCGATGGTCGGTCGCACCATGTTCGTGGTTCCTTACAGTTTGGGACCGATTGGCTCAGACATTTCGCGAATCGGAGTGGAGATCACGGACTCGACCTATGTGGTCGCGAACATGCACATCATGTCGCGGGTGGGAACTCACGTGCTTGACGCTCTCGGCCAGGATGACGAATTCGTGCGCGCACTCCACTCGGTGGGGATGCCCCTCGGTCCCAATCAACCAGACGCAACCTGGCGCTGCAACAAGGAGCATAAATACATCTGCCATTTTCCCGAGACTCGCGAGATATGGTCTTATGGTTCCGGCTACGGTGGAAACGCGTTGCTGGCGAAAAAATGTCACGCGCTGCGCATCGCGTCCGTGCAGGCGCGGGACGAAGGCTGGATGGCCGAGCACATGCTCATCTTGAAGCTGACCAGCCCCGAGGGCCGGGTGAAGTATTTTACCGGCGCGTTTCCTTCGGCGTGTGGCAAAACCAACTTGTCGATGATGATTCCGACGATTAAGGGTTGGAAAGTGGAAACCATCGGCGATGACATTGCGTGGATGAAATTCGGCGCCGATGGACGGTTGTACGCCATCAACCCGGAGTATGGGTTCTTCGGAGTTGCTCCCGGTACGAGCATGAAGTCGAACGCCAACGCGATGCTCAGCATCACCAGGAATTCCATCTTCACCAATTGCGCGATGACGATGGATGGAGACATTTGGTGGGAGGGGATGACCGACGAGGAGCCGGGCAAGTTGGTGGACTGGCTGCGCCGGCGGTGGAGTCCGGCCAGCGGCAGGAGCGCGGCGCATCCCAATGCCCGGTTCACCACTCCAGCCTCGCAATGTCCGGTGATCGCGCCGGAGTGGGAGGATCCGCGAGGCGTTCCCATCGATGCCATTCTGTTTGGTGGACGGCGTGCGGGGATTGTTCCTCTGGTGACTGAAGCTTTTAACTGGCAGCACGGCACCTTTCTTGGCTCGACGGTGAGCAGCGAGACAACGGCAGCCATCACAGGAAAAGTCGGGCAGTTACGGCGCGATCCCATGGCCATGCTGGCATTCTGTGGCTACAACATGGGCGACTACTTTGGGCATTGGCTCAAGATGGGAGCGCAGTCGAGTGCGGCGAAATTACCGAAAACCTTCTACGTGAACTGGTTTCGCCAAGACAAAAGCGGCAAATATCTTTGGCCCGGTTATGGAGAGAACAGCCGCGTGCTGAAGTGGATCTTTGAACGCTGCGACGGGAAGGTACATGCGAACGAGACTCCGATTGGGCGAATTCCCGAGGTCGCCGATCTGGATACAACCGGCCTGGACATCAAGGGTGCCCACGTCGAGGAGCTGTTGAGCGTCGACGTCGATGGATGGTTGGCGGAAGTGCCATTGATCAAAGAACACTTCGCCCATTTCGGTAGCCATCTTCCAGAAGGACTGAATCTCGAACTGAAGGGCTTGGAGGAGCGTCTGCAAGCGGCGAAGCGATAGAAAATTAGTTCCCCAGGCAAACTCTGCAAGCTGCGGCCTTCGCCGAAGCTTCTCTCTAAGAAGAGGAAAGCAAGAAGCTCTCTTCCAGTCAAGGAAGAGAGCTTTACGAAACTGTCCGCGCAAACTGCCGGTCAAGGATTAGGCGACGCCGCGCGCTTTGATCGGGGTAGCGGTACTGATCATGGGAGCTTCGCGCTCGGAGTTTTGCACCGCACGCGCAGCCATTGGCTTCAGCCATAGCAATGCCATGAACGCAGCCACGAGATCGCACACAATCATGGCCCAGAAGACCTTCGTCCAGGAACCAGTCTTGGCGAAAAGCCAGGCAGCGCCCGGACCGGCAAATGCGGCGGCCACGCCTTTGGCGGTGTACACCACCCCATAATTGGTTGTGGCCCATTTCTTGCCGTAAAGGTCGCCGGTGATCGCAGGGAATAGCGAGAAAATATTTCCCCACGCGAAGAAGCAGAGGCCGGACAACACCACAAACCAGACCGGCCGGTTGATCAGTTGCAGAAGGGCAAACACCGCGATCGCCTCGAGGACAAACGCGATGAAAATGGAGTTTTCCCGGCCGATGTGATCGGATACCCAACCCCAAAATGGACGAGTGAATCCATTCAGGATTCGATCCACAGTGATGGCCAGGACCAGAGCGGTCATGCCGAAGGCCACGACAACTTTATCGACATGGTACGAGGAGGCCATGGGATTGAGCTGTGCGGTGACCACCAGACCACCGAATGCCAGCATGACCATCATCACGTAAATGACGTAGAAAGAGGGTTGGCACATCATTTGCCACGGCGTCATGTCGACAGCCGAGGTATTTACCTTGGCCTTGATCTTGGCTTCTTTCGCTACCCAGTTCGGCGGGGTCCAGCCAACCGGCGGCTTGGCCAAAAAGAGGGCGCACGCCAATACCACGATGCCCTGGATGATTCCCCACACAATGAATGTGTGCTGGTATCCCGAGGTTTTGAGCATGGCTGCGATGGGTGAGATGGTGGTCGCGGTGCCCACGCCGAAAGCTCCTGCGGTGAGGCCCACGCACAAACCGCGGTGGTCGGGGAACCACTTCAGCGCGTTTCCGATAGCCCCGCCGTATACGATGCCGGCGCCGACGCCACCCACTCCATACCAAAAATAAAGACTGTTGATCGTCTCCGCCTGACCAGATCCGATCCAGCCCAATCCAACCATCACCGAGCCGATGCCGAGCATAAACCGGGGACCGATGATGTCCACCAGAAATCCTTCAAAGGGTACAAGCCAGGTTTCCAGTGCGACGAAAATGAAAAAAGTTACCTGCACAGCTTCGAGGGAAACATGCAGGTGGCTTTTAATGGGTTTGGTGAACAGGGTCCAGGCATACTGCAGGTTGGCGATGGCCATCATCGCAACGATGCCTGCGGTTAACTGAATCCACCGATTGGGAATCCGGGAAGGGTGAATGAGCGAGGCCGGAGATTCAGCCATAGGTGTTACCTCCATGACGGCGCGTTGTACGTTAACAGCGCACTGCAAGAACGCCAGTCACCTCGCGACTTTCTCTCGGGGAGCTAGGGGGAACGACTGACTTTTGGGCCGGCGGCGGGATCACCCGGCGTAGTCAGCCTTCCTTTTCACTCGACGGGAATGAAATCACATGGGAAACCAGCCACTTTCCACGCATTTTATCGATCTCAACCTGGGATCATCGATATCAATCATTGGCAAAAGTGCGGATTATGCTCGCTTATAAGAACGACTCTTGTCGCGAAATT
>Ga0209006_10002262_pt1 | contig 17546 bp, 20 predicted proteins | sample JacPin_JW_Ref_O2_FD_188567 | JGI IMG/M metagenome (GOLD analysis project Ga0209006, IMG submission 188567) | Forest soil microbial communities from Algoma, Ontario, Canada - Jack Pine, Ontario site 1_JW_Ref_O2 (SPAdes) (version 2) | ecosystem: Environmental > Terrestrial > Soil > Boreal... | reverse complement strand
CTCGTCTTCCACCCACGTCCAGCCCCACGGGCCAATCCAAATCCAGTGGCCGTACCGATAAGGCGCCCAACCGGCCGCGACTCCGCTCGGCACCCAGATCGCGCCGTAATCGGGATCAGTCTGCCAGTTGCCGTTGCCGTCGAGATCGTAGTAGCCGTCAACGTCGCGCGAAACGTAGCGCGCCGATGCCGAGCTGTTCTCGCGCTGGTCTTGCGCCTGGCACCAATCTTCGAAATCATCAAATTCCGGCGCGGCTTGCGTATCGAAGCTCAATTGGTCAGTGCCGTTGAAAATATATTGCTGCCCGACAGCGAGATCGTAGGATTCTCCCGCGCCGGTCACCTGCCCTGCTCCTTCGCGCACGGTGATGGCGGTGGAATTTCCGTCGGGGTTCGTCTGAATGCGATATTCGCCAGAAGCTGCCAGCGTGAAGGCGAGATTCGGCGTATCAATTTCGAATGCGTTGCCTGGCTCCAGCCGGCGCAAGTGCACTTCGATAGTGCCCTGCACCAGTTGCAGCTGAACGGTGCGGTCGTCCAGATTCAGAAAGGAAATCCCCGTCTCGCTGGAAAGGCGAACGCTGGTGGCGCCAATGTGAATTTCGCCGCGCGAATCTTTGTCGGCCCAAAGATTGTCACCGGTGGTGAGCGGGCGATTGATGTCGGCCTCAAGCCAATCTTGTTCGCTGGCGGGCTGAAAGGAAATCGCGCCCTGCACGTAATTCAGTCGCGCGACGCGTGTGGGCGGATCGACCACTTGGGCTTGGGCTTGCGCTTGCACTTGCGAAGAGTCTTGGGCTGCCGCGTATTGTGGCAACGCAAAAAGCATGCTGCCCAGGAGCGTGAGGAACAGTACAAGCGACAGCATTTTGGTCATGAGTTGAACCCTTTCGTCGTGTGCACTGGCAAGCGCATCGCCATCCTTCGCAACCAGCTGGCGGCTAGGAACCATGCGAACCAAATAACAATGCGCGTGTCTGACATGGCGGCTCGCGACCTCCATGTAAGAAACCCGATTATGAGCTTTTAGTTGCGGTTTGCATACGGGCCGGACGCGCCACGCAGTCCAAAAGCGAAACACGGAATTCGCGAAGGAACTGTTGGAGGAAGACAAGAAAGCCGCGCTGGAATATGGGGCTCCGGGAGTGATACACATGATTTCGCAAAATTGGTGTATAATTCGCACATGGCCAGAACCAACGTTGATCTCGATGACCGATTGCTCCACGAGGCGCTTAAGCTGACCCGGCTGAAAACCAAGCGGGAAGTCCTCAACACGGCCTTGGCACTTCTCGTGCGCCACGAGAAACTCAAAGGCATTCTGCGCTACAAGGGCAGCGGCATTTGGCAGGGTGACCTGAAAGCCATGCGCCGGAACCGCGTTTGATCCTGGTGGATAGCTCCGTCTGGATCGATTTTTTCAGTTCTGCTTCCGGACCCGCGAGCGACGAATTGGCGAAATTGATTGAACACCTGGAACCGCTAGCGCTCACAGGAGTGGTCGTCACCGAAGTTCTACAAGGTCTGAGGCGCGACGCCCGACTGGTCGAGAGCTATTTGGCGCAAATTAAAATGCTCGAGCCGCGAGGATTCGCTACTTACCTGAACGCAGCGGCTATTTTCAGAACGGCCCGCTCCAAAGGCATCAGCGTTGCGACGGTCGACGTGCTAATTGCCGCCGTTGCGCTGGAACATCGCGCCACGGTGTTCACGCTCGACAAAGACTTCTCTTATGTCGCCCAAATCACAAACCTTTCATTGCACAAGATACCCCGATAGCTCACTCGCGTATCGCGAGAGCAAACGGCTCGCCAGTTCGTCGCGCAAAACACCAGGCTCGGCGGCAGGAAGATCGGCTCCCGATTCGCATGAGGTTCGCGTCGAGTTCAGCTAAGGAATTTCGACGGCGACCAGGGACATATCGTCGGCGGGAGGGCCATGACGGAATGCGGCGACGCGGTTGACGATTTCTTGCGTCATCGCCGGCAGAGGAAGCTTGGAAGTTTCGCGCACGATTTCCGCCAGGCCCTCGACGCCCAGCATATCGTCGCGCGTGTTGAAACTTTCCGTGAAGCCATCGGTGTACAGAATCACGCGATCGCCTGCTTCGACTGGAATATTCATGGCAGCACCGGCGTCCACTGCGTCATGCAGCAGACCCAGGACGGAGCTGCGCGATTCCAGCAAGCGCGGCGCTTCGCCGGGCTTGACGATCATCGCAGGGGGATGCCCCGCGCCGACAAATTCCAGCGTACGTGAGGCGAGATCCAGCCGCGCGGCGACTACGGTGAAATAGAAAACTGAACTGCGCAGGCTGCCAATCACGAAACGATTCAAATGCTCCATCATCGGACTGAGCGCGGCGCCGCGCTCGATTTGCGACATGGTCTCGGTGTATATCCGGTTGGCCACCAGCGCCGAGCCGATGCCGTGGCCGGAGACGTCGCAAATCATCAATGAAAGATGATCGGGACGGGGAGCGACCAGACCAAAATCTCCGCCGATGGTGCGGACCGGCTGGTAAAAAGTTTCGACGGATGCGCCTCCCCACATCAGGCTGCCGGGCGCGAGGCTCTGTTGCACGCGCGCGGCCAGCAGCAAATCCTCTTCGATTTCGCGATGGCGCTGCTCGAGCTGGATGTTCACGTCGCGCAGCTCATTCTCGGCGCGCTTCTGCGCGGAAATATCCGTAAGGGTTACGAGCGAAAAGATCTGCCCATTCGGATCTTCGATCTGCCGCGCAGTAATTACCACCGGCAGGCGACTGCCATCGTGGCGCGGCACGTAGAATTCAAAAAGGTTGCTGCCTTCCCTCTGGCGGCGCTCGATTTGACGCTGCAACGCCTGCGCTTCTTCGGCAGGATACCAACTGGTGACTTTCGAGCCGATCACGTCGTCCGCGGATTTCCCAACCATTTTCAGATACAGAGCGTTGGCGAAAACAACTTCGCCACAATCGTTGTTGATCAGCACGCCCTGATTGAGCGATTCCAGAATGCCGACAACTCCATCCAGCCATTCATGCGGTATTTCCGCCACAGGTCTGCCTCGTGTGCGAGCCTGAAAAATCGGCTCGTCGATGTGGACTCAATATTACGGAACGATGATAACACTACCCGCGATTCCATTCCTGCGGCTACCGCGACAACTCGGACACGCGAATTGTCAGTCACGAAGCCGGCGGAACGATACCGCTTGATTCATGTAAACTGTGTGCTTTCGACTAGACCACAAGACCAATTGGATGCACGGGAGAGGCAAACGTGACCGACATTTCCACATCAAAGGGGCTCGCGGTGCTTGGCGCGGGCAAGATGGGAGGGATTCTCGTCGAGGCTTTCTTGAAACATGGCTTGGTCTCGCCCGCACAAGTGTTCGCCACCGTGCGGCAGACCAGCTCGGAAAGGCGCAGCATCTCCAGTGCGCAAATCACGCTCGGCACGGACAATCGCGCCGCGGCAAAAAACGCCGACGTGATTTTAATCTGCCTGAAGCCGCTGGCGGTGGGCGCGGTGCTGGACGAAATTCGTCCGGAACTGAATGACCAGAAGCTGGTGATTTCGATCGCTGCGGCGGTTTCCACGGAATACATGGAAAAGCGCGTCGGCGGAAATGTGCCAGTGCTGCGCGCAATGCCCAATACGCCTTCGATGGTCGGCGAAGGCATCACCGCGATCTGCAAAGGCAAGCACGCCACCGCAAAACATTTAGAACTCGCGCGTAAACTTTTTGACGCCGTCGGCAAGACGGTGGTGGTGGACGAAAAACACATGGACGCGGTCACCGGCCTTTCCGGCAGCGGTCCGGCGTTTCTTTATATTATTTTGGAATCGCTGGCGGAGGGCGGCGTGAAGATGGGTCTTTCGCGTGAGCTAGCTACATTGCTCGCGGCGCAGACGATGTTGGGCGCGGCGAAAGTGGTGCTCGAGACCGGACATCATCCGGCGCTGCTGAAGGATACGGTGACGACTCCGGCGGGATGCACGATTGACGGCATTCTCGAGTTGGAAGAGGGCAAGCTGCGGGTGACTTTGATCAAGGCGGTAGTGAAGGCGTCGCAGCGTGCGAAGGAATTGTTGTTCAGCGATAAGGAGAATTAACCGTTCGGTCCTCGGGCGCACGGCGGTAAAGGAAAAAACTTGCCGCAGGTGACGCAGAGAAAACTAATGCGCGGGCTGGTCCGGAGTGATTTTTGCCATCGCGTGGATTTCGAGTTCTACCTTGTCGTTCGCGTGCAGCAGGAACGTGCTGGGGTCTTTCATGCCCCATTTTATGTAGGGGATTGTGAACTGCGTGTCGCACTGCAGTTGCGAGCCCGGCACAGATTGAACGGCCAACGTCATCGTGAAGTCGTGATCCTGGCCGTGAATGCGCATCACGCCGCTGACGTCCACCTGTGACGCTTTCTGCGGCTCGAACGACCCGCGCACTTGCGCAGGCGTGAAGACAATCTCTGCATACTTCTGACTCTCCAGTATTTCCTGATGCATTTTCTTGTCGCGGGATTTGTTGTCGGTGTCGGCGCTGCGCGCGTCCACCACGATCGCGCCACTGACTTTGCCGGTGCCAGCATCGAAATGAACCTGGCCGCTTTTTAGCTGGAAGGTTCCGTGCACGGTGTGCAGGGTGGTGCCGAGCGCAAATTCAACCTTGGTCTGTGCTGGATCGAGGGTAACGACATACGTCTGCGCGCGCGAAGCCGGCGCAAACGCCAGAGCGACGAAACTCGCGAGCGCGCCAAGAATGAGCGCACGCCTGGCGCACTGTAATGCCGTCGGGCCAACGGGAAGGCCTACGCCGCGTCGGCTCGTATCGCGTTCAAACGTCACGCGCGCAAAACCTGCCATCCGAGATCGAACATTTCGCTGGCGCGGATCGGCGCGGGCTTGGGGCAATTGGCGTGCGAGGAAATCATCCTGCCAAATAGCTTGGGATTTGCAGCGAACATGCGCAGCGCCTTGCGCCGCAGCCACGCCTGACGATCCAGCAGCAAGAGCAGCCGCGCCATGCGAGCCGGTTCCTTGATAAATTGGCGATGCGCGAGCTGGTAGGACCCCAAATTCTCAGACGCCAGCGCTTCGCCAAGGCTCAGCGCTTGCTGAAACGAGAGACTCAGGCCCTGGCCAGTAATTCCGTCAACCGTAAAGGAAGCATCACCCACCAGCGCAATATTCCGCTTCGCGACGCTGCGCGGATAGTCCAGCACGGTCGCGCTGCCGATTTCGTCAGTAATGCGCCGCGCGCCACCTAATCGCTTTGCGACCGCGGGAGACTCCCGCAACGCACTTGCGACTCGCATCTGCGGATCGCTGCTGAGAACCGCCAGGCAAACTTCATCGGGCCCCGTCGGCGTCACATAAATTTGGCAGCGCTCGCCCCAGTACACTTCGACGAATTCACTCCAAGGAGCAACCGCGAAATGGCAGCAGAATCCGAAGCGCGCGGAGCGAACGCGGCGAGGACCGAGGCCGGACCATTTTCGTACGATGGATTTTTGGCCGTCGGCGCCCACCAACCAGTGAAAACGAAAGCGCAAGCCGCCGAGGCGCGCGCTATCGGAATTTATTTCGGAAACCCGCGTTCCCCACCGGAAGGAAACCCCCAGCTCGCACGCTCGCCGCACCAGCAAATCGTGCAGCACCTGGCGGCGCAAGCCAAACGCCGCGCCACGCGTGATTCTGCCGCAAGCGGACGACGCCTCATCGGAGAAGCGCATTCCTGCAATGGGGTAAGCGTTCGAGGAGTCGAGCCAGATTCCGAGCTGACGAAGCGCGGATACACCTTCGGGGAGCAAACCTTCGCCGCAGGCCTTGTCAATGGGCGGCCTGCGCGCGTCAGCTACGGTCACGCGAAGTCCTTTTTGACTTGCTGCTATCGCCGTCGCAATCCCTGCTGGCCCCGCTCCAACGATCAGGACTTCCGCGCCTGTAGCCACTCGCCCCCACTTCCTACCAACGTAACAAAACTAACTCCGCACAAAAGCCAGGACCCATCGCAGCCAGGATGCTCAACGAGCCCGGCTCCGGTCGCCGGTTGCTGTACACGTCCTCGAGAACCAACAGCACGGACGTGGATGAAATATTTCCCACGCGGCGCAAGCAAGCCCAGGATGCCGATAGATCGTCGGCTGTAATTCCCAAAGCGGTCGCGGTGGCTTCCAAAACCTTGGGGCCGCCGGTGTGCATGATCCAGGATTTGATGTCGGAGCGCTTGGCCCCATTTTCGGCGAGGAACGCGTCCACGTCCTTGCCCAGATGCTTGGTCACCATCTCCGGAACTTCCGGAGATAATACGATGCGGAAACCCTTCTCAGAGATGTCCCAGCCCATGACCTTCTCGCTGTGCAGATAGAAGCTGGATTTCGTGGCGAGAATCTCGGGGCCGTCTGCTTTTCGATCGGAACCGGTGATCACGGTGGCGGCAGCGCCGTCGCCAAAGAGCAGCGCGGAAATCAGGTGCGCCATCGAGAGGTCGTCGCGTTGCAAAGTAAGCGAGCACAATTCCACGGACAAAAGCGCGGCAGCCTGGTCCGGATAAGCCTTCACATAATCCGCAGCGCGCGAAATTCCCGCGGCGCCGGCGACACAGCCCAGTCCGAAAATTGGAATGCGTTTGATATTGGGCGAAAGGCCCATGCGATTCACCAAGCGCGCGTCCAGAGACGGAGCGGCAATGCCGGTGACAGACGTCACAAAAATTGCGCCAAGGTCTTTCGGCACCAGCCCCGCTTTGTGCAGCGCCTTGCACAGCGACTCTTCGCCCAGTTCCAGCGCATGCGCGATCCAGGTGTTGTTGGCCTGGCCCCAGGTGGTGAGCTTTTCGTAGTAATCGATTGGTTCGACCAGATACCGCCCCTCGACCTGCATGCTCTCGTCGAGACGGTCGAGGATGTCCGGATTCGACAACCGATGACGCCAATCGTTCTTCAGCGCCTCCGTCAGAATCTCCTGTTTGTAGTAGTACTCTGGAAAGGCGCTCGCGACGCTGGCAATCCTCATCGAATAGGCTCCTGGTTTAGGGCTAAATGGTCCCGAAGGATAGTATCGCGAGAAGTGCCGATATCAACAAGGTGTTTTGTAAAAAGCTATGCAAGTGGCATGTGAGGGTTTTTCGGGCTGGCGGGACCTGCGGACCCAGGGCGTGACAGTAACCGTGGCCAGAAAGCATGCGCGAGTAAGAATCGGAAATTTTCCTGCGGACTGGAAAAGCGCCGGATGAAAAAAATCCTCGGGTCTGGGGGCGCAGACCCGAGGACGGGGGTGAGGGATGCTGGGCCGAAAACTTTTTTAATTCGTGCCGCGCTTAGTAATTCCAGCGGCGCATTGCCAGAGACGCGCGAAACACAAGTTGAAGTGCGATCACGATCATCGTGTCGCGAAACGCGATTGCTTTTTCGCGCATCACTGAAACCTTTGAGGTATCGGGAGAAGGCAGCGCTTCGGCGGTTGCCGTAGCGGTGCGGCTATGTGACTTCCAAACCGTGCTCGTCAGCGTGCTCATGCCCTGCCCCCTTAATTCACTACGTAAACCGGATTGTCATGTTCGACGGCCAGCACCATGGATTTGAAGATGTCCACGTCCCAGCTGTCGGCGATTCGCAAACGTACGACTTCCGTGGTTTCCGAGACGAGCCGGCCGCGCAGCGGCACTCGCAGGTTCCCTGCTACCACTCGAAGAATGACTGACTGTCCCATCCAGATCGCGTAACCACCTACCATTTGTCCCCCCTCATGAGCCTGGCTTCCTCGAACAACTACATTTTCGGACAGGGGTCCGACCTGACCAATGGTACAGGTGGCTATGAACGCTAGGAGGGTAGTACTAGGCACTTGCTGGTTCCTGGGTGTGATAGCTAAAGCCTTTTCTGTTATTGTGTTTACAGCGGTTTGGCCGTGTTTCAGGGCCTCCTGCACCCGTCGAGAGAGCGAGGTTTCCCCACCAAATGCTCGAGCTATTGAAGGAGCTTCTGCACCGCCTTTCCGACGTCCGCGCGCTGGTGGCGTTGGGCGGGATGGTCATGGTCTGCGGGATCGTCTTCGTCGAAACCGGACTGTTCGTGGGCTTCTTTCTGCCGGGCGATTCCCTGCTAGTCACTGCCGGCGTAGTGGCCGCGGACAAAGCTTCCGGCTTGCAGCTGATGTGGTTGCTGCCGCTGGTGACGCTTTGCGCGATTGCCGGGGACCAGGTGGGCTACTGGATCGGTCGCACTATGGGCGAACGGCTCTATCAGCGCGAGGACTCGCGCTTTTTCAAGAAGAGCCACCTGCTGCGCGCGCACGAGTTCTACGAAAAGTACGGCTCGCGCACTATTATCATGGCGCGGTTCATGCCCATCGTTCGCACGTTCTGCCCGCCCGTTGCCGGCGCCGCGAAAATGAGCTACACGCGCTACCTGCTGTTCGATATTGTCGGCGGATTTCTTTGGGTATGGAGCATGATCCTGCTGGGCTTCACACTAGGCAGCACCGTACCCAATATTGACAAGCGCATCCATTACGTAATCGCCGTCGTGATTTTTCTTTCGCTACTGCCCGCGATTTATTCCGCCTGGAAAGCACGCACCAAGAAGGTCGCAACCTGATTGCAGCAAGCCAAAGCTAATCACGATGCGGCGATTCGCGGAGACCTACGGCCGCGTTGGAGGCGTCCAAGGCTCCAGCCAGAAATCCAGATGCAGCCACAGGCTGTAAGCGTATGGCATCAGGAGGAACGAGAGCGGAACGGCGAACAGAACCCAGAGCGCGAAGCGACCGTTATGAGACACAGCTTTCAAGTCCGGCAGAAGAAGCGAGACCAGAAAAACGGGGATGACGACGGCAAGCGTCAGGCCATACGTGATGATCATGCCGCCGATGTAGTAGCCCTGCTCGCGGAAGAAAGAGAGCCCGCAGCGCGGACACTCCGGAAAAATCTTATTCGGCCAACGAGCAAGCACGCGTCCCTGCTGGCAATTCGGGCAGCGCAGGCGCAGCGCGCCAACAAGGAACGACTGCATGCAAGCCTCCCGGTTTTTCGGCAGCCGCCTAAAACGCAAAGCGGGGAGCCTGGCGGCTCCCCGCATGCTTCGTCCGTAGCCACCGCGATGCCGAAGGCGTCGCTGGCGGCGCGCACCGCAAGAGCGGTGTGAAAACGGCGTCTATCTCAAACTGCTCTGCCCGGTGGAGTCATACAAATTCCTCCGTGCACTACGACTACAAGCCCGTTTTACTCCCGCGCATCGGTGAATGCAACTGGAAAATCTTGCGAGCGGCGCGCGCGCAAAAAAATGCAGCAACTCTGAAGGCAAGAAGAATAATTCGAAGTGGCGGGTTATTTCAGCAAGAGCGCTTCGCGGACCTGATCGCGGCCGACGAACGTCTTGGACGAGCGGAACTTCCCGAAAATGTCCAGAATCTCGCGATTTTGAAACACGCGCGCATGCACCGCCAGCGTGGGAGTCGGCACCAGCTCCAGCGTTTGCGAATCCACGACCTTGTAGCGATTGAAACGCTCCGGCGCGCGGCTGTGAAATGAAGCCAGCACCGCGCCGCCGGGCCGCATCACTGTGTAAATCCGTTCCATCACGCGCGGCAAAAGTTCGGCATCCAGATAATCGAACAGGTCCCACGCCAGCACGCCGTGAAAATGATCTTCCGGATACTGCAAAGCGGTATCGAGAAATTTCCCGGCCAGCATTCCCTGCGAAACGCGACCGTTCTCGTCGCCCACGGCTGCGCTGCGCAAAGTTTCTTCCTCCGCGTGCAGGAATTCCTTCCAGGAGCGCAGCAAATCTTCCGTGGAAAGCCGGAAGCCTTTCTCGATGAAAAACATAACGGTGGACTGGAACACGGCGCCGAGATCCAGAATCTTGCCCTGGCGCTCGTCACTGAGCAGCCACAGAAATTCCTTCAGCCCGTTTGAGACACGTATGTTCGTGGAAGCAGCGGTCGCCGCTTCCGGTCCCGGTTTCACGGGTGCGCGGGCCGTCGCCGTGGAACCCAGTCTGTTTTTGGCGGTCCAGTCCATGAAGCGCGCTAACTCCTCGGCGCCGCGGCAGCAGCGGTTTTGGGCTTCTCGGCATTCACCGGACTCGCCGCTGCCGTCACAGGCGAACCCTTGCCGCCGGAAGAATCGGCCGCGCTACCGGGGCGCGTCATTTCCACTTTGCCGCGGAAACGCGCGCCATCTTCGATGCGGATACGCCGCGTCAGCACGCTGCCCTGCACATGGCTCGCGGGGCCCAGGCGCACGTTGTCGCGCGCATGCAAATTTCCCTGCACGTTGCCCTCGATTTCAATCTCTGGCGCTTCGATATCCGCATTCACGCGGCCGCTCGTGGCGACGGTTACGCGTCCGTTGGCCAGGTGAATTTTCCCGTGCGTTTCGCCTTCAACGACCAAGTGGCAGTTGCCGGAAATGTCCCCGCGGATTTTCAGGCCCGCGCTGATGGTCGAGACGGTGGTAATCGCCGCCGCCACATCCGACGCGGTCGCCGGAGTGGATGCAAATGCCGAGGCAACGGGTGCCGCCGGCACGGAAGTCGTTGAAATTGCCGCAGGTGGGGTCGCGGATGAATTTAGATTCGAAGCGGTTGCGGCCGGTTCTGCCGCAACTGCGCCCGGCGAAGTGGGCTTCACTTCTTCGGTTTTACGCCACATATCGGTTCCTCCCCAGTATCTCTGAGACTCCCGCGGGGGGTGGCAGGGGTCCTGATGTGATGCACGAACTATATTACAGAGACGTGCTACAACGATAGAGGCTGGCGTACTTAAATGACAACGCGCCGCGAATCCGCCAGCCCCGCCACCAATTGCTCAGCCCTGTTGCTCAAGTAGTCCGCACGTCGTTATGGCGCATTTCCCAGAGCGCGTGCAGGTATCCACCCAATTCGTGAAAAAATATTCTGACGCCTTCCGCGGTGCGCCACCAGCTCTGCGGGTCGTAATCATTATCAGGCGCGGAAATCACACGCAGCTGCGTTCCCGGCGGCAAGCTGCGTTCGTAAATGTATTCCGACCTGCGAGTGTGGTAATTCGAAGTGACCAGCAGGATTTTTTTCCAGCCGTGCGATGCCACGATTTCGCTTACCACCAGCGCCTCGTCGCGGGTATCTTCCGCGCGGTGATTCAGCGGAATGATCGCGGCTGCCGGCACGCCGTGGTCGACCAAATCGCGCTTCATCAGGTCAGTAGTACTGGCGTAGGAACGCAACGATCGCCCGGTCGCCACCACTCGCGGCGCCAAGCCGGACCTGAACAGAGCCGCCGCCCGCGAAGCGCGCACCGCATCGAAATTGTCGCCGCTCAACACCACGATCGCGTCCGAATTCTCCGGCGCGTCGTCCACAATCCAGAACTCTCCGGCAAAACGCAGCAGCGGCACGCGCACCAGATACAAAATCACCAGAAACACTACGAAGCAAATCAGGAACAGCACCTTGAAGATGATTCCGCCGCGCTGCGGGTCCGGTTCGGCGAAGAGCGTGGCGGCGAGGCTGGTCATTTTCCCGGGTCAATCTGGCGCAGGACTTCGGCTGCCTGCTCGGGCAAGGTTCCGTTGAAGTAAACTTCCTTGATGCTGTAGGACTTGCTGCGCTGCTCGACGATCGGAAGAATCTCGATGTGCCAGTGATAATCTCCCGCGATGGTGCGCCAATATTCGCTCAGCTCGCCTTTGGTTTGCTGCGTGTTGGGCGCCGTGTGCACTACTAAATGATATCCCGGAGCAACCTGCAGCAAACGGCGCAGCGTGCGCCCTAACAATGCGGCCAGATTGCGGCGCTGCTCACCCGGCAGCGGCGCTTCAAATTGGTGATTGTGAGCGTGCGGCAGCAGCCAGACTTCGTAAGGCACGCGCGAAGCGTAGGGGCAGAGCGCGTGATAATCGCCGGCGTTGTCCACCATGCGCTTGGCCTGGCGCATTTCCTGGCGCAGAATGTCGCAAAAGACGCAGCGTTCGCGTTCGCGATACCATTCGCGCGCGGAACGCAGCTCGTACAGAATGCGCCGCGGCACGAAAGTCGTCGCGGTGATCTGCGAATGTGCGTGCGGCCACTCCTCGCCCGACTGCGCGCCTTGATTCTTGAACACGGTCACGTATTTAAAGCGCGCGTCGCGTTTCAGATCCGTGATGCGCCGCGCCCAGGCGTCCAGCACGCGCTCGATTTCCTCGTCGCTCATCTGCGCCAGCGCGCGCGTGTGGTCCGGCGTCTCCACCACGATTTCGTGCGCGCCGACGGCGGCCATGCGGTCGTATATGCCCTCGGCGCTGCGCCCCGGCTCGCCTTCAATGCGATACAGCGGACGAAAATGCGGGTACACCCGCACTTGCCATTTCCCATCGGAAGGCAAATCGAGCAGCGAGTGAATCTCCAGGCGATTTTCCGGGCACAGCGGGCACGGATCGGCCCGCACTTTGTCGCGTTCCGGATGCCCTGCCATCACCCAACTGCGCGTGATTGGATCTTTGCGAAGTTCCATCAGCCCTCAAGCCACAAAATCAAACGCGTCATCTTATAACGCGGATTGAGCGAGGGCAAAGCATAACCCAGCTCCGGGTTTATACTTCTTTCGTGGAAGAGCTCGAACAATTTGACGTAAGCGAATACTCCTTCGACGAGTTCGTTTCATTCATATTCGAGCATGAGCCCTCGGAGGATTGGAATAAACAGAAGCCGTGGTATTGGGATACAGAAGTATTGTACGACCCGTTCAAGATTTGCGATTACTACGTTCAATTGTTCCGACAACCTTCGTTTCTCCTGGAACGATTTTCGAGAGCCCAGCTGAACGAAGGATTCTGGGCGGTTCACGGCCCAAATCTGGACTGCGCAGTCTCGCGGGTGATCTGGGATACCGACCTGCCGTTCCCGATGAGGGAAGAGTGCGTAAGGTCCATGGCCGATTTGTTCAGGCTCTTGTTCGCCGACGGCCTGTTACGAGAGACATCGGGGATGTGGTGGGACTCGCTCTGTTATGACTGGAAGTGCGGAATCAGAGATCGCGAGCGCGGCGGCGAAGATCTGCGGATGCAGGATGTCATGTTCCAGGCTTTAACCACCATTCTTCGGCTCGACTCTGAGTCTTGTCAGATCGCTGCACTCCACGGCTTAGGCCATCTACATCACCCGGGGACGGCAGCGCTCGTCCACAGATTTATTGCGGAACACCCTGCGCTGACCGCGGAGACGAAGGAGTATGCTCTGCACGCCGCCAAGTTCGACGTGCTTTAGCAAGTTATATTGTTAGCGTTGAGTTGCGGAGACCCTAAAAGTTCAACTGCGCGGAAGATTCACCACTACCGGGTGTAATGCGTAGGCGTGGGCCCAGCTTCCAGCCGATGGCGATCCCAAATTGCGCCTTCGCGGCTGTAGCTGGCCATCTCAAAATCCTGCGTCAATTCCAAACAATCGGTGGGGCAAGCGTCTTCGCACAAGCCGCAGAACATGCAGCGCGAAGTATCATAAGTAAAAGTGGTAAGAACCTTGCGTCGCGTGGCATCGTCGCGCAGCCAGCCCACCACGATCAAATTTTCTGGGCACGCCAGCGCGCACAAATTGCACGAAATGCACAGCGATTCGCCCGTCTCCGGATTCATGTTCAGCCGCGGCGCCCCGCGATAGCGTTCCGCCACCATCGGCCGTTCCTGGGGATACTGCTCAGTGTAAATATTCTTCGGCGCCTGATAGCGAAACGTGACCCACATGCCCTTGAAGAGATCGACAAGAAACACGCGCCGCAGAAGTTCTCTCATTTCGAGGATTGTGACTTCCCTGCTAGTGGATGTCAATAGACGCGTGCGCAGTCCAACGGAATTCTGAATGTAGCTCTCACAGGGTCGCGCGAAGCTCCAGGAGAGCCGATACTGGACCACGCTTCACCACAACGGCGCAACCGGCGCTTCGTTGAATGCTGGCGCGGGTCCGGCCTTATTCGACAGGTGAATGATGTTCAAGTAGGGTTTCACCTGTGGATCGTACGTCACGGTGATGCTGCCGCCTCTTCCCGGCGAGCCATCAAAACCATTTCGTCCGTCGGAGCCAGCCATTCCGCTGTTGCCGTTGGGCGTCCCGATGCCGCCCGACCCACCCGCCCCGCCGCGCCCGCCTCTTCCGCCCGATCCTCCGGGCCCGCCATCCGCAGTCACCGTCAACGCGCCGCCCTGCGGATCAATCAGGTAGAGCCGCGTCTTTCCCGCCGCCGCTACGCTCGCTTGCAACAGCGGATGCGCGCCGGCCCGCAGCGTCACGCGAACTTGCACGGGCGGCGCGTTTCCACCATTGCCGCCATCGCCGCCGTCCTCGCCGTTGGTCCCGTTCCCGCCATCGCCGCCCGGCGAAGGATTATTCGGATCGGTGGAACCCATGCCGCCCGACGAGCCGGCCATTCCGTCGCTGCCGTTCGAACCGTCGCTGCCGCGCGCGCCGTCAAAATGCGAAACGAAGTTGTAATCATAAGTGATCGGAATATCGAGATCCGCATTCAAATCTGGATGGCTCGGCACCGTGATCGTGACGTGCGCCGTCTTGCCGTCACTTTTTCGCGGATCGTGCGCCAGCGTCAGCACGCCTTTGTTGTTCGCCGTCACCACGCTCGGCGTCACCGTCAGGTCCTGCCACATCACTTTCCCTTTGCCCTTCCCCTCGGTCACCAATATTTTTCCGTCCGGCTGCGTAAACTGCACGATCAGCGGCGATTTCTCCCCCGGCGCGATGGCCGGCCCGTTCAGCAGGCTCGCCTGCATGGAAGTAACCTGCTCCTTGGCCAGGTAAACCCGCGTCCCGAGCTTCACCTTCACGGCCGCGCATCCGCTGAGCGCGAGCGACAAAATGACCGCCAAGCAAGCCGTCGCGCTCGCACGCAGCAATTGCGGCCGAACATCTAGCGCGGGTCGGCGATTCCCCCCGGCGACAGCTTGGAGTTGGTTGTCCTCGCTCATCTTGACCACCTCATGTGCCGCCGCGTCAGCCGCTCGACACGCCGAAGCCGCGACTGCCGGCGCCCTCATCGCGCAGGAAAATCCCGTCCGGGCGTCGCGTACGAACGTGACGCGCCTCCCGAAAATCAACCTGCTTGATTAATCAATGAATCGGTAATTGCCCGTGACTGTGGCTAAAACTGCACCGTCTTTGTGACGTGTAAATTCACGCAAGGGTTCCATGCTATCCTGCCAAAAATGAGCGTACTCGATAATGTTTCGGACGATGACCACGACGTGCGATTCATGCGCGTCGCGCTGGAAGAAGCCCGCGTCGCAGCCGAATGTGGTGAAGTCCCAGTCGGCGCGGTGGTGGTAGTTAATGATGAGATCATCGCCCGCGCCGGAAACCGCACTATCGCCGACTGCGATCCCACCGCGCACGCGGAAGTTCTCGCGCTGCGCGAAGCGTCAAAACGCATCGGAAATTATCGCCTGGCAGGCGCAGCCCTCTACGTCACGATCGAGCCTTGCGCCATGTGCGCCGGCGCCATGATTCAAGCGCGCATCGCCCGGCTGGTGTACGGCGCGCCGGATGCGAAAGGTGGCGCCGTACAATCGTGCTTCGCGGTCCTCGATCATCCGCAGCTAAATCATCGCGTGGAAGTGACCGCCGGAATTTTGGCCGAAGATTCAGCAGCGGTACTGAAGGATTTCTTCGCCGCCCGGCGCTAGAAAAACCTGGAGTCCGGCAGTCCCAGCCGCAGGCGCGCCATACCGTGCCCCCAAATCAAAGTCGCTCACCTCGAATTGGATTGAACTCTCGCCACTGGCGGCAGTTTTGTTTACACTCGTTCACGGCATAACGAACGAGCGCTGCAGGCGCCCTATATATAATGATCATCGAAGGAATAATTCGAATGAACGGAAGAATGATTCGCAACACGATATCCCAAGGCGCTCGCGCGTTGCTCTGCTTTATAAGCGCTGCGGCCTGTTTTCCGGCCGCCACTTCCCTTCCCGCGCAGATCTCAAAAAATCCGCCGCCCGCACAAACTCCAGCCGAAGCAACCCGCAAAGATCTTCTCGCGCAATTCAACGAATCGCTGCAAGAACTGACAGCCCGCGTCTCGCCTTCGATCGTGCAAGTGCAAGTCACCGGCTATCGCGCGCTCAACGAAAAGAACGACACAGACGCCAACACCATCGGGCGTCAGCGCAGCCTCGGCTCCGGCGTGATCGTGGACCCCGACGGCTACATCATCACCAACGCCCACGTAGTGAAAGGCGCGCAGCGCGTGCGCGTCATCCTGACCCCTGCCACCGCCGGTGATTCCCAAGTGCGCGCCAGCCTCGGTCTTGGCGAACACAGCCCGCCGGCCGACGCGCGCATCATCGGAATCGCACCCGCGATTGATCTGGCGCTGCTCAAAATTGAACAGAAGAACCTACCGGCGATGGCCTTCGCGGATTACACCCAATTGAAAAAAGGCCAGCTGGTGCTCGCGTTCGGCAGCCCCGAGGGACTGGAAAATTCCGTAAGCATGGGCGTGGTCAGCGCGGTTGCGCGGCAAGCGGACCCGGACGTGCCGTCGGTGTACATCCAGACCGACGCGCCCATCAATCCCGGAAACAGCGGAGGACCGCTGGTAGATACCAACGGCGAGCTGGTGGGCATTAACACATTCATTCTCACGGAATCCGGCGGCAGCCAGGGATTGGGCTTCGCGATACCCAGCAGCGTGGTGGAATTCGTGTATCACGAACTGCGCAAATACGGCCGCGTGCATCGCAGCATTATCGGCGCGCAACTGCAGGACATCACGCCGGATCTCGCGGCGGGACTTTCGCTGAAGAAAGAACGCGGCGTTGTGGTTACGGACGTCCTGCCCGACGGCCCCGCGGAAAAAGCGGGCTTGCGGATTCAGGATATTCTGCTGAATTTGGATGGCCGCGCCATGGGCAGCGTCCCGCTGGCGGAGATGATTATTTCCACCCGTCCGGCAGGTGCGGTGATGCACGCCGAAGTTCTGCGCGGAACGCAGCGGCTCACACTGACAATCCCGGTGACCGAACAGAAAAATGACGTGGACCAGCTCGGCGACCTCGTTGATCCGGAAAAAGATCTAGTCACCAAGCTGGGAATTTACGGCGTGGAAATTGACGAGCAACTCGCAAAACAGCTCGAAGACCTGCGCGAACCTACCGGCGTGATCGTCGCCGCGCTTGCGGCCGACTCGATGGGCGTGGAAGCCGACCTGCAACCCGGCGACGTGATTCACGCGCTGAATAGCAAGCCTCTCGCGACGCTGCAAGAATTGCGCGCGGCGCTGAAAGCGCTTCCCACCGGCACCCCCGGCGTCCTGCAAGTCGAGCGCGACGGAAAATATCTCTACGTCACTTTTGAGATGGATTGACGCTGCCGGCATTCCGCGACGCTGACCGTCGCGCCGGCTCGTCCTGAGAGCGCGCCGGTGGCGGGCTGGAAGGGCGTCCCGCCGGCTCTTTTGACTTCCGTTGACCCAGCGGACACCCGCTCTGATTTTCTCAACTCCAGCGCCGTAGGCGCGGCATAAGTTAGCTGTGAGGTTTCAACAGGTTGTCCATTCGAGCAAAACCGGAGAAGCTGATTGTGTTCAGCAGTCACCTTCG
>Ga0209006_10002259_pt1 | contig 17552 bp, 12 predicted proteins | sample JacPin_JW_Ref_O2_FD_188567 | JGI IMG/M metagenome (GOLD analysis project Ga0209006, IMG submission 188567) | Forest soil microbial communities from Algoma, Ontario, Canada - Jack Pine, Ontario site 1_JW_Ref_O2 (SPAdes) (version 2) | ecosystem: Environmental > Terrestrial > Soil > Boreal... | reverse complement strand
GCAATATCACGTCCTCGAAATGTGGCAGAGAACCTACGACGGCGAACTGCGGATCATGCTCCCCGACACTTTCGGCACCACGCAGTTTCTGCAAGGCGCACCGGAATGGGCGGCCGATTGGACCGGACAGCGCATCGACAGCAAAAGTCCCTATGCGGCCGGGGACGAATACATCGCCTGGCTGAAGGCTCGCGGTCGAGACCCGGCGGGCAAACTCATCATCGCTTCCGATGCGCTCGATGTCGACGACATACTTGGCTTGCATGCCTACTTTGGTGGCGTACTGGTGAACGGTACGACAGCCGCCGATTTCCGCACGGCGGCTGATTTTATCGATCGCCGCAAGTGGATCTCCGATCGGCGTATTCGCTTCAGCGCCGGCTGGGGCACGCTGCTGACCAACGATTTCCGCGGCTGCGATCCGCAGGGCGGCAGCGGATTTGATCCCATCAGTCTGATCTGCAAAGTGTCGAGTGCGGACGGCCGCCCGGCCGTGAAGCTTTCCGACAATTACGCGAAGGCGCTTGGCCTGCTCTCCGAAGTGGAGCGGTACCGCCGAGTGTTCGGTTCCTCCGGAATGAGCAACGTCCCCGTCGTGACGTAATGCATCGCGTCCCGAGCGTCCCGAGGACGACTGGTGATGCGACGCGGCGGTTGCAAACCTTGGCCGGTGCGGCGACAATCATGGCGTCGTGAAAAAGCTACCGTCGGCTCGCCGTAAGCTTTCAGCCTCCGTCGAGTGTGCCCCCTTTTCGGCGGGCGCCCTGGTGGTGGTGACGTTAGGCAATCCCAGAGATAAATTCTGGGGAACGATCCTGGCGCTTGCGTCGGAGGGCCTGAGCATCAGCGGAATCGAACTTGCATCGTTCGACGATCTCGCTGTCATCGTAAAAAGCCGCGAGGCGTTTACGCCGACGGTGGTCTTCTTCCCCATGCACCGCGTTGAGCGCATTGAACTCGACCTGCCAGCTGGAGACGTGCCCTCGCTGGCCCAACGTTTTCAGACCAAGACAGGCCGAGAAGCTTCCGTGGTGCTGAACTCCATTGGCAGAGGAGCGGAGAAAGCAAGCGCAGAGGGCCACTCTAGTCCCCGATCGCATTCCGAGCGGAGGCGTGCGTGAAGCTTTCTCAACTTTTCACGGCGCCGAACCAGCTCACCCTGTTGCGGATGATTTTTGTCCCCTTCATCGTGATCCACCTGGTGGAAGGCCGCTATCTCTGGGCACTGGTAGTTTTTGTGATCGCCGGTTTCAGTGACGGGCTTGACGGATTGTTGGCTCGTACCCTTCATCAGCAAACGCTGCTCGGCCAATACCTCGATCCCATCGCCGATAAACTCCTGCTGAGCACGATGTTTCTGGTGCTCTCCATCCTGCACAAGATTCCGTGGAAGTACACGGTAGTAGTGTTCAGCCGCGACATTTCAATTCTCGCTGCTAGCGCCGTGTTATTCGCGATTGCCGGTTTGCGTGATTTCCGGCCCAGCATTTTCGGCAAAGCAAACACTTTCTCCCAAATCGCCGCTGTATTTTTCGTCCTGATGTTCGAGGTGCGACCCCTGTGGTGGGTCTGGGTCGCGCGCAAGGTCTGTTTGCGCGCCACTTTTATTTTCACCATCATTTCCGCACTGCACTACGTCCTTCTCGTTCAGAGCCGGTTACGGGCACACACTCACGCTCTTCCGGAACGGGCATCGTCCTCGGGCACGCCGATTTGACCGCATTTCGAATATCCCCCTAGAATCATAGGTTCGTCGCTCCTCCCGAAAGCTTCTATGGCGCTTCGTCTTTACAACACCATGTCCGCGCGGGTTGAAGAATTCCATCCGCTCGTGGACAACGAAGTCCGCATGTACGCCTGCGGGCCTACGGTGTATGACTATGGGCATATCGGCAACTTTCGCACGTTCATTGCGGTCGATCTTCTGCAGCGCTTTCTTCGCCAGAGCGGATACCAAGTCCGCTACGTGATGAACATCACCGACGTCGATGACAAGATCATCCGCAACGCCGCGCGCGACGGCGTCAGCGTCCAGCAATATACCGCGAAATACGAGAAAGCCTTCCGCGAAGATGCCGCGATGATTGGGATCGAGGAGCCGGTGCTGGTACACGCCACGGAATTTATTCCGCAGATGGCGGAGTTCGTCGCGAAGCTGGCAGAAAAAGACATCGCCTACCGCACCGAGGACGGTTCGTATTATTTCCGGATTGCGAAGTTTCCCCAGTATGGCAAGCTCTCAAAGAAAGATTTTGGCGGCATGCTCGATGGCGCTCGTGTAGATGTCGATGAATACGACAAGGACAGCGCCCGCGACTTCGCCCTGTGGAAAGCGCCGAAACCGGAAGAAGCCTCGTGGGACACCGTGATTGGGCCGGGGCGCCCCGGCTGGCATCTCGAGTGCTCGGTCATGTCGATGCAGAAACTGGGCGAGAGTTTCGACCTGCACGCCGGTGGTGAAGATCTGATTTTCCCGCACCACGAAAACGAAATCGCCCAGTCCGAATCGCTCACCGGAAAGCCCTTTGCTCACTTCTGGTTTCACGCCCGCTTTCTGCTGGTGGAAGGCGAGAAGATGTCGAAGAGCCTGGGAAATTTCTTCACCCTCCGCGATCTGGTGCTGAAAGGCCACAAGCCGTCTTCCATTCGTTATCTGCTGGCGTCGGTCCCTTACCGCAACCAGTTGAACTTTACTTTCGACGGATTGAAGCAGGCCGCGGTTTCCGTCGAACGTTTGCGAAATTTCAGTTCGCGACTGACCGCGGGCAACTTCCCCACTGGTACCAGCAAGGGGATGCAGACGCTGGCGAGCGAAACCGTCGACCGCATGCGAGCTGCACTCGAGGACGACCTCAACACCGCGCAGGCACAAGGCGCGATCTTCGAAATGGTGCGCAGCGCCAACGCTGCCTTCGATACTGGCGAAATCAAGAAAGACGATGTTGCTCCGCTGCTGGCGGCGCTCGGCAAGTTCGACGAAATTTTCGCCGTACTCAACGATGACGATGGCCCCAAGATGAAACAGGTCTTCGACTGGGCCCAGACGGAAGGACGAGACACGGATGTCAGCGAAAATCTCCGCGACACGATTCAGTCCAGCCAGCTTTCAGATGCAGACATTGAAAAAAAGATCGACGCGATGAAAGCGGCGCGCACCGCCCGTGACTTCAAAGCGTCAGACGCGATCCGCACTGAGCTGACTGCCGCGGGAATCATTATCGAACAAACCAAAGACGGCATCCGCTGGAGAAGAAAATAACTCGAAGTTTGCTGGGCGCCAGAAGCGTCAGTTGTAGGGCATTTGCTGAAGGCTGACGGCTGAGAGCTGACAGCTGCTTTTATGAAATCCCTCGACGAATATCTCCACGACGCGGAACAAGCCCACGGCCATCTTTGCGCCGGGCAGGTGCTCGGCGTGCGCCTGGCGATGCTCGGATTACAAAAACTCGGCATCGACGACCCGCGAGGGAAAGATCGCAAGCGCCTGGTCACGTTCGTCGAAATCGACCGTTGCGCCACCGACGCCGTCGCCGTGGTCACGGGATGCCGCCTCGGCAAGCGCGCGCTAAAGTTTCGCGACTGGGGAAAAGTCGCAGCCACGTTTGTCGACGTCAGCGCCGGCAAAGCCATCCGCATCGCGGCTAAGGAGTCTTCCAAATCTCTTGCTCGCCAGATGCATCCTGAAATCGAAGACAAGAATCAGCAGCAGATGCTGGCTTACCGCGAAATTTCCGATGACGATCTTTTTGCGCTGCAGTGGGTGAAAGTCGATCTGCCGCCCGAAGAGTTCCCCGGATACAAAAGCGAGCGCGTGGTGTGCGAAGTCTGCGGTGAGGGCATCAACTTCCGCCGGGAAGTCCAGCGCGAAGGAAAGCTCCTCTGCCGCGCATGCGCCGGGGAACAGTACTACACGATAATCTGAGGTAACTGTAACGCTAAATTACCGCGCCGATTTCTGCGTCTGCTCAAATGCGTGGCCCACGCGCAGAATTGTGGCCTCATCAAAATGCTTCCCGAGAATTTGCAAGCCAATCGGCAACTTCTCTTTCGTCTCTCCGCACGGAACGGAAATCCCGGGAATGCCCGCCAAGTCGGCAGTCACGGTGTAAATGTCGGCCAAATACATGGCCAGCGGATCGTTCGATTTTTCTCCCAATCGAAACGCAGCCGTGGGACTCGTCGGCGTGACAATCGCGTCCACCTTGCGAAATGCTTCTTCGAAGTCACGCGTTAATAACGTGCGCACCTTCTGCGCTTTCAGATAATAGGCGTCGTAGTAGCCCGCGCTCAGCGCATAGGTTCCGAGCATGATGCGCCGTTTCACTTCCGCTCCGAAGCCTTCGTCGCGGCTGCGGCGATACATTTCCGAAAGCGTTTTCACTCCATTCGCCCGGTTGGTGTAACGCACGCCGTCGTAACGCGCCAGGTTCGACGAAGCCTCCGCCGTCGCCACCAGATAATAAGTCGGGATCGCGTACGGCGTGTGCGGCAGAGAGACGGGCACGATCTCGCAGCCGAGGCTCTTTAGCTTGTCGATGGCCGCCTCGAGCGCCTGCCGCACTTCTTCATCCAACCCCGCGCCGAAATATTCCTTCGCCACGCCCAGCTTCAAGCCGCGCACCGGTTTGTCGAGTTCGGCAACGTAGTCGGGCACCGGCACATCCGCGGACGTGGAATCCATGGGATCGCGTCCGGCAATCGTGCGCAACACGGTCGCTGCATCCTTCACCGTCTTGGCCAGCGGCCCAATGTGATCGAGCGACGAGGCGAACGCGATCAGCCCGTAACGCGAAACGCGGCCGTAGGTGGGCATCAATCCGACCACTCCGCAAAATGAAGCGGGTTGGCGAATCGATCCGCCGGTGTCGGAGCCCAGCGCGACCACCGTCATATCGGACGCCACGGCCGCAGCCGAGCCGCCAGACGAGCCTCCCGGCACGCGGTTCAGATCGCGCGGGTTCCGCACGGGATGAAAACCAGAGTTCTCATTCGACGAGCCCATGGCGAACTCGTCGCAATTCGTCTTGCCGAGCACCACCGCGCCCGCGGCTTCCAGGCGCGCGACCGCGGTGCAATCATAAGGCGGAATATATTTGCTGAGAATTTTCGATCCCGCAGTCGTGCGCACGCCGCGCGTGCTCATCACGTCTTTGATCGCGACCGGCACTCCGCCGAGCGGCGGAAGAATCTGTCCTCCTGCGGCCAGGCGATCCATGCGGTCGGCCTGCTCCAGCGCGCGCTCTTTCGACAGCGTGAGGAAGGCTCCGATCTGGCCGTCTTCTTTCTGGATGCGCTCGTAGTACGCCTCCGCCAGCGCGAACGCGGTCGTCTTGCGCTCCTGTACGGCGGAGCGGGCGTAGTCGATGGTGAGGCAAGTCAGGTCCACGGGAACAAACCCAGAAGGCAGAAGTCAAAAGCGAAAATTCAGAAGTGAACTGCGTCTTAACTTCTGCCCGACTTCTGCACTCTGCATTTATCTCTCAATCACTTTCGGCACTCTGAAAAAAGTCCCGTCCGAATCAGGAGCATTCTCGAGCGCCACTTCCTGCGGCAATGACTTTCGCAAACCCTCCAGCACGTCCTCGCGGCTGGCATAAGCAAAGCGCTCGCTACCTTGCTTCGCTTCATCGATGCCAAAGCGATCCGAAGCCTGCGCCATCGGAGCCACGTCCGACGTATCCAGCTCATTAAGCATGTCGATGTAATCCAGAATCGAATTCAGATCGCGCACCATGCCCGCCCGCTCTTCGGCCGTGAGTTCCAGATTAGCCAGGTCGGCTACGTAGGCAACGTCTTTTTCAGCAACTTTCATTTCCAGTGACCTTTCATATTCACTGTCCATCGTCGAAAAAAAATCTCGCGACATGGTCTGCTTCCGCAAACGCGCGCATCACTTTGACGCGGAAGCAATCACAAACTCAATTTTCTGAACGCTCTCGGAAGTGTAGCGATTGATCGTCGCCACATAACGGGGCGCCAAACCTTGCAGTTCGCGTCTCCATCCAGCATCCGCCACTTCGACCCGCAAAACTCCGCCCGCAAAATCCAGTGCACGGGTGCGCTCCGCAACGGCCGAACCGCACACCAGCGGCCATGCTGTTAACGTCGCTTCCGCGATCGGCATTCGCCGCAAAGAATCGGCGACCACTTTCTCCAACCCCGCGCCAGCTTGCTCCAATCCGAACTCCTTGCGGTCAGCTTTCACGACGCACGCTCGCAACCCATGTCCGCAACTCCCGGCCGCCAGGATTCCGATTCTAGCATTCCGTCACGCCGACCGAAGCCCGCGCAAACGCGCAACTACGCGGGAAACTCGCGCCTCACGAATTCCAACGCCGACTGCTTCGAGCCCAGTCGACCCTCGAGCTGTGCGTCTTCCACCGCCTCCAGAATCTCGCGGAACTTCGGTCCGGGCACATGTCCGGCGGCAATCAGATCGTCGCCGCTGAGCAATGGCGCCGGTCTCATCTTCTCCGGCGGGATCGCAGTCAGCTTTTCTTTCACAAATTCATAAGTGCTGAGGTTGCCGTTGCTCGCCAGAGAATCCGCGCGGTGCAGCGCCAGGTGCTGGTCGAATTGCGGCATGCGAAGAAACTTCTTCAGCGTGGACTCGCTCATCCGCGTGGCATCGCCAAAACGCATGTGGTTGTCCACCAGCGCCAGCACATGCGCGGTGTCATCGCCCGAAAACCGCAAACGCTTGCAGATTTCTTCCGCCATCTTGGCACCGACATCAACGTGCCCATCAAACCGGATGCGGTCGGGCGCCACGCGAAATGTCGCCGGCTTGCCCACGTCATGCAGCAGAGCGCCCCAGGCCAGCGCCGGAGGGCATGGGCGCGGCAGGTTTTCCAGAAGCAACAGCGTATGCACAAACACGTCGCCTTCGGGATGAAACTGCGGCGGCTGTTGTACTCCCTTCATCGCGGAAATCTCCGGCAGCACTTCCCGCAGCAAACCACTCTCGTCGAGCATCAGAAACGCGCGGCGGGCATGACCTTCGGTGAGCATGCGCGTGAGTTCATCGCGCACCCGTTCCCGCGAGACAGCACTGATCTCGCCGGCCAGCTTCTGGATCGCCGCAAATGTGGCCGGCTCGATCGCGTATTCAAAACGTGCCGCAAAGCGCACCGCTCGCAGCATGCGCAACTTGTCTTCGGCAAAACGACGTTCAGGATCGCCGATGGCACAGACGATCTTGTCTTCCAAATCCCTGCGTCCGCCGACAAAGTCGAGCACCTCTCCACTCACGGGATCGAGCAGCATCCCGTTGATCGTAAAATCGCGCCGCGCCACGTCTTCCCGCGGATCCTGACTGAAGCGCACCTCATCGGGATGGCGCCCGTCCGAGTAGCCAATATCGCTGCGAAATGTAGCGACTTCGACCGCATGAGCGTGGCTTGAGAATGCGGCAGATTTATCGGTAGAGACGTTGCTTGCAACGACTCTCTCTGGCGGCGGCCCCGGGACCGGCACGAGCACCACACCAAACTGCGCCCCCACCGCATAGGTCTCCGGAAAGATTGTCATCACCTGCTGAGGCGTAGCATTCGTGGCCACGTCGTAGTCTTTCGGTTCCCGCCCCAGCAGCAGATCGCGCACGCATCCCCCGACAAGGTAGGCCTGAAAGCCCCGCTGCCGCAGGGTTTGAACGATCGTCGTCGAAAATCCAGCGGAGGGCGATTCCGATTCCGCAATCTGTCTGAGCAAATCCACCATAAAGTCATAATCATATAACTTCATGCTGGCGGCCAGCCGCGCTCCTAGCGCTCCTATGCCGAGCTTGCAACTGGAAGCCAGAAACCGGAAACTAGAAGCCAGGAACCAGGAACCAGAAACTAGAATGATGCCCTCTGCCTACATTCTCGGGATCGAGAGCTCCTGCGACGAGACCGCCGCAGCCGTGGTGCGATCCGGCGAGCAGGTGGTCTCGAATGTCGTGGCTTCGCAGATCGCGATGCACCAACCTTACGGCGGAGTCGTCCCCGAACTGGCGTCGCGTGAGCATCTGCGGGCGATCGTGCCCGTCGTGCGGCAAGCGCTGGCCGAGGCGAAGCATACCTATTCCTCAGTCGATGCCATCGCCGTCACCCAGGGGCCGGGCCTCGCTGGCGCCCTGATGGTGGGCATCAGCTATGCCAAGGCTTTGGCCTTCGCCCTCGACAAGCCACTAATCGCGGTGAACCATCTCGAGGGGCACATTCATGCGGTCCTACTCGACCTGCGCCAGAATGATTTGCGCCAGAATAACGACCGACAGAATAACGATCGACAGAATAACGACCGGCAGGAGGGCGACCCCGGGTTGCAGTTTCCCGTGCTGGCTCTGGTCGTATCAGGAGGTCACACGCACCTGTATCTGGCGGAACAAAATGGCAACAGCTGGACTTACGAAAACGTCGGACACACTCGCGACGACGCGGCAGGCGAAGCTTTCGACAAAGTTGCCAAGCTGCTAGGCCTGGGCTATCCCGGTGGACCGATCATCGACCGCCTCGCTACCCATGGCGATCCCCGAGCCGTAAAGTTTCCTCCGGCGCAGATCAAACATCGCGATCGTCGCACCGTCGCTCATAGCAGCGCCGAACCTGAAGCAGATCGCCCCCAAGCAGATCGTCCGCGCTTCGATTTTTCTTACAGTGGCATCAAGACCGCCGTGCTGCGCTACGTCGAGTCGCACCACATGCAAGCCGCAATTGAACTCCGCCGCAAAGCCGTAGCCAATATCGCCAAGCCCCGGTTCGAGGACTACCTCGCCCACTGCGACAAACCAACTCTCGACCTGGTGGCATCCTTCCAGCGCGCTATCGTGGAAGATCTGGCAGGGAGAACTTTGGCGGCGGCGCGGGCTTTCGACGTGGCCACGCTCTTTGTCACCGGCGGAGTGGCCGCTAACAGCGAGCTGCGCCGCACCTTTGAGCGCGATGGTGCCAAGAACGGCCTGCCGGTATATTTCCCGTCGCTCCGGCTCTCGACCGACAATGCGGCCATGATTGCCGCCGCTGCCTATCCCAAGTTTCTGTTAAAGGATTTTGCCCCTGCCGACTTCTCGGCTGAGGCTGGAATGCGACTCTAGCCGCGAGATTTGCTGGTAGTGCCTCAGTTTCAAACTGAGGCCTAGGTTTGATCTGGTGCCCCGTTTCTCGCATCCTTTGCGAGAACTGGGGACGGCACACCACGCACCATTGCAGATTTTGGTAGAGGCTGAGTTTCGAACCGACGCACTACCGACTTGTTTCGTTGGGCCCGGCGATATCGCGGCAAATCACGATTTCGTCGCAGAATGCTTTTTCGCGCTGGTCTTGCCACGCAGCGCCTTCAGTGCCTTGTCCAGCTGGTCTTCGATGTCGATATCCTTGTAAACGAAGAAGTTGGCGAGTTTCTCGGATTCCTCCGAAGCGCTCGACCGGCCGGCAACAATGATAATGGGAATGTGAGCCGTCTCCGGCTTGCTCCTGATCGCAGCAATCAGTTCGTGACCTGACATTTTCGGCATTTGCAGGTCGGTAACAATCAGGTCGGGTCGCGCCCGGCTCAGGATTTCAAGCGCCTCGACTCCGTTGCCGACCGACTCCACCGTAAATCCATGCTTTTCGAGCAGACGGCTCACCGTGTACCGGATCAGCATGGAATCGTCGACAACAAGTGCGACGGCAGGCATATAAAAGCGGAGGCGAGTAGACACACGTGCACGGCCCCCATGGCGGGACCATAGCAGCCCTAGCCGCCCGCAACAACAGGAAAGCAGAATCGAAAGGTCACGTTGGTCACCGCCGCTGATCGGGACTTGAGCGTACCGGGACTCAGAGGTCGCTGCTCTGAGTTCGTTCCTCGATGGTCATGTCTTTGAGTTCGCTGTAGTCGAAGATCTCGCCACATTCCAGGCATTCTACGAATTCAGCGTCTTCATCGCGGCTCACAATTTGCACACGCGGATGCTTGCAAGGTGGTTTCTTGTCTACGCTTTGAGGGGGAGTGGGCGACTTGGAGGTCATAAATCCGGAAGGGTCCTCAACACAAGAGACGGAGGCATAGAATGCGCCGGAATTTCCGGTATTTTAGCCCCGCTTCGCGGCTTGTCAAGCCCCTTTCCGCACATTACCGGTGAATTTTCCACAATCGAGAGTGGGAATGCGAGCGCCAGCGTCGGGGCGCGTTCATTTCTATACCGTAGACTTGTCTCATGCAAGCCCTTCAGTCTTCAATAGTTACCTTCACTCCGAGCTACGTCGAGATGGCTCGAAACCATTGCCGGAGTATCCGGCGTGGCCGTAGACTCATATTTGCGACCCAAGCGCGACGGCAAACGCTCGAACCGGCACAGGAGAGTTAGTCATGAGCACCGACGTTAAGATCCCCCAGGCGCTTGCCCAAACGCAGCACTCTCAGGCCTCCGTTCCCCCGGAGGTTAAGCTCCCCATTTACATGGACAATCACGCCACCACCCCCATGGATCGGCGCGTGTTGGAAGAAATGCTGCCGTATTTCGTCGAGAAGTTCGGCAATGCCGCCAGCCGCAACCACTCCTTCGGCTGGGCTGCGGAGGAAGCCGTGGAGACGGCGCGGGAGCGCATCGCGAAACTAGTTGGCGCCACCCCCAAAGAGATCATTTTTACCTCAGGCGCCACCGAGAGTGACAATCTCGCCATCAAGGGAGCCGTCGAGATGTACCGGGAGGAGGGCGACCACATCATCACCGCGGTCACCGAACACAAAGCCGTCCTCGACACCTGCAAGCATCTGGAAAAAGACGGCTGCCGCGTCACCTATCTGCCGGTGCAGAAAGATGGACTGATCAACCTCGACGACCTGAAGCGCGCCCTGGACGACGGGACGATCGATGACAGGAGAAGCAACGACAAGACCGTCGATACCAAGACCATCCTGGTGACGATCATGTCCGCCAACAACGAAATTGGCGTACTGCAGCCCATTGAAGAAATCGGCAGACTATGCCGCGAGCGGGGAGTGATTTTTCACACCGACGCGGCGCAATCCATCGGCAAGGTGCCCATCCATGTCGATAAGCAGAACATTGACCTGATGTCGATCGCAGGCCACAAGCTCTACGGGCCCAAAGGCGTAGGCGCGTTGTACGTGCGCAACAAGAATCCGCGCTTGCGGCTTTCCGCGCTGCTCGATGGCGGCGGCCACGAGCGCGGCATGCGTTCGGGCACACTCAACGTCCCAGGCATTGTCGGCCTGGGCAAGGCTTGCTCCATCGCGCAGGACGAAATGCTGAAGGAATCCTGCCACCTCGCCGCCCTGCGCAACCGCCTGCGCGACCGCATCATGAGCCGACTCGACGAGGTCAACATCAACGGGTCGATGGAACATCGACTTCCGGGCAATCTCAACCTCAGCTTCGCACACGTCGATGGGGAGTCCCTGATGATGGCCCTCAACGACATCGCAGTTTCCAGCGGCTCGGCCTGCACCACGGCAAAGATCGAGCCTTCTCACGTGCTCCGCGCGATCGGCATCAGCGACGACCTGGCGCACAGTTCAATCCGCTTCGGCATCGGCCGCTTCAACACTGATGCTGAGGTGGATTATGTCGCCGACCGCGTCGTCGAAACCGTCACCCGCCTGCGGGAGCTGAACGCCAGCAGTTAGCAATCGGAGTCGGCAATTAGCCCATCTGATTTAGTGGACGAAAGCGATTCATGAAGGCTTCGGAGCGATGGCCTGGTGTAAGCGCCCGGCGCAATTTTACATTTCTGTGACAAACGCCGCCTGGGGGCGTCTTAGCCTTCTTCTGTCAGACACTCTCACGAGCCCATCGTGAGGATGCGTGATTGGTCTTGGCCTCTCTCTCTCCGGCCAACTAAGAGGGGCGCAGCCGTAAGCCGCGCCCCCATTTTTACCTCATACCTTTTTCCGCGCTTGTTCTCCGCGCGAAAAATTCCGGCGTTCAGCCGACCCGAACCGGCACCGGTTCCTCGACACTCGCTTCCCGCAGGAACTTCGCCGATTCCTCGGGCGGTGTGGGGTTGATGTAGAAACCCGTTCCCCACTCAAACCCCGCAGTCTTGGTGAGCTTCGGCATGAACTCAATGTGCCAGTGGTAGTGGTCGTTGGTGGGGTCCTGGGCCGGCGAAGTGTGGATCACCAGATTGTAGGGCGGATTATCGAGCACGCGGTCGGCCTTGGTGAGCAGCGTCTTCAGCGCTCGCGCCAGGTTCTCGAACATATGCGAGGACGAGTTCTCGAACGCCGACTCATGCTGCTTGGGCAGGATCCAGGTCTCGAACGGAAAGCGCGGAGCGTAGGGCGCCAGGGTGAGGAAGTCTTCATTTTCCGCCACTATGCGAACAGCGCTGTCCATCTCCTGCCGGATGATATCGCAGAATACGCAGCGTTCTTTGTAGAGAAAATATTGCTTCGCGCCTTCCAGTTCCTGGGTCACGTTGATGGGCAGAATCGGCAGCGCGATCAGTTGCGAGTGGGAATGCTCCAGCGAGGCTCCCGCCGCTTCCCCGTGGTTCTTGAAGAGCAGGATGTACTTAAACCGGCGGTCTTTCTTCAGATCGAGTATGCGGTCGCGGAAGGTCCACAACACGTCTTCAATGCGTTTAGGAGGCAGCGTGGCCAGGCTCGCCGTATGATCGGGAGTTTCGACAATCACTTCGTGCGCTCCCACGCCGTTCATCCGGTCGAACATGCCTTCGGCTTGCCGGTTCAGAGTGCCTTCGATGCCCAGTGCCGGGAACTTGTTGGGTACGACCCGGACAGTCCATCCCGGGGTGTCGCGCTGTGGCGTGGGGCCGCCATTTTGATTCGGCCGGTAGGCCTGAATCTCGGGAGGCGTCTTGCTCTCGTTGCCATAGCAAAAGGGACAAAAGCCCCCTTTGATCTTCATGTTTTCCCGAATGAAGTCGGTGGGACGCTTGGCCCGGTCGGTCGAAATAATCACCCAGCGGCCGACGATGGGATCTTTCCTCAGCTCAGGCACTACTGAATCCTTTCCATTAACAAAACCGATATTCTACGCCGAGAGGGAGGCATTGCGAAACACTTCGATTGGCGGCTGGCGGGCCGTCGACTGCGGATAGTATACGCTCCCGGGTCGAACCGCCATGGGCACGACGGTGGCTGGCGGCGCCGGTACTCTCCTGCTACGGCCGCCACTTCGCGGGGTTTATGGCGGTCCACGGCGGCTTCGGGGATCTTTACGCGCGACGTCCGCGTCTTAGCTTCAATAAAACAAGGCACCTCGGGACTCCAGCCGATCAGCTCGATTTCTCCCGGCGAGCGCGGCGTGCGATAGTTGCAGGCCACAATCCCATAGCCCAGGTGGCGGAAAGGGAAGCAGGCGTCCTCCTCGCCACGCCGACCAGTGCTCGATGCGCCGGCGTCTTGTCAGGCGGCAAGCGATGCCGCGCCAGCCAGTCAAGCCTGCGGATGATTGCGTGCGTGAGGCGGCCGGAAAACAGAATGGGGTCTCTTAGGATGCGGATTCGCCTCGTCGAGGAAATGCTACTCCGCTGGCACGGGAAACGGTTGTGACGGATGTCACAACCGTGTTTGATCGCAACGATTGGGGTTCCCTTTCGGGAACGACGCGGAGACTAAAGCCCCGAAGCGTTACGCGTCCTTGCCTACGATTTTGATGCACTCTTCGAGAACATCGACGGCAACGTCGGCTTCGTCTTTGGTTACGATCAGCGCGGGACAGATTCGGACGGTGCTCGGGCCGCAGCCCAGAAACAGCACACCGCGGTCGAAAGCCAGTTCGACGATGCGGTCGCGCTCGGCGGCGCCGTATTCTTTCGTGACTTTATCCTTCACGATCTCGACGCCGATCATCAGGCCGCGGCCGCGCACGTCGCCCACGAGTTTCAGTTTTGATGGCCAGCCCGCCATGCGCTTGCGCATGTGGTCACCGACGGTGGTCGAGTTCACGAGCAGGCGCTCGTTCTCGATTACATCGAGCGTCGCCAGGGCGGAGGCAATACAGACAGGATTGCCGCCAAAGGTTGACGCATGCGATCCCGGAACCCAGTCCATCACATCAGCGCGCGACATCGTAATGCCCAGCGGCATGCCCGAGGCAACGCCTTTGGCCATGCAGACGATGTCGGGATGCACGCCCGAGTGCTCGACTGCAAACCATTTTCCGGTGCGGCCGATCCCGCTCTGCACTTCGTCGACGACCAGAAGAATTCCGTGACGATCGCAGATACGGCGCAGTTCCTGCATGAAGATGGTCGGCGCGACAACGTAGCCGCCTTCGCCCTGCACTGGCTCAACGAAAATCGCGGCCACTTCTTCCGGAGCGAGTGTGGTTTTGAACAGCTTCTCTTCGATGAAGCGGGCGCAGCCGAGCGCGAACTCGTCGGCTTCCTGCGCGCCACCCGAACTGTGGCGGTACACATCGGGGTAGCGCACGTGGGTTACGCCGGGCATCAGCGGGCCGAAACGGCGGCGCTGCTGCGGCTTTGAAGCGGTCAGCGAAACCGCGCCCATGGTGCGTCCGTGGAACGCGCCGAAGAAAGCGATGATGTTCTGGCGCTTGGTGTGGTAGCGCGCCAGCTTGAGCGCGCACTCGACGGCCTCCGCTCCAGAGTTGCCGTAGTAGACGCGGTGCGGTCCGGGCATGGGCGCGATCTTCGACAGGCGCTCCGCCAGCGTGACCATGCTTTCGTAGTAGAAGTCGGTGCCCGACATGTGGATCAACTCGCCCGCCTGTTTCTGAATGGCGGCGACCACATGGGGATGGCAATGTCCGGTGGAAGTCACGGCGATGCCGGCGGAAAAATCGAAGAACTCGTTGCCGTCCACGTCAGTGACGACGATGCCGCGTCCGCTCTTCGCCACCAGCGGATACGAACGGGTGTAGGACGGCGAAATGATCTGCGCGTCGCCTTCGAGCACGCGCTTGGCGTTGGGCCCGGGCAGGGCGGTTTTGAGTTTTGGTCCGAGAGTCATAGTCCCGGCAGTCGTGGTCCCGGCAGTCGTGGTCCCGGGAGTCATGGTCTTGGTCGTCATGTTGGGAATCCTCCGAAAAGCAGTGGCCCGTGGTTAGTGGCCAGTGGTCAGTAAATGCAACCTCGAAGCACGCGCCCTGGTTCAGGCGTACGTAGGCTGAGGCGAATCCGGCGGAGGATGGGATACTAGTCGCTACCGAAGAGGCTGGGACGCAGATGCGAAGGCAGATTCGCCCGGTAACGTCGCGGGCACACCAGGCAGTGTAGCCAGCACTCGGACAGATCTGCATACACGAGTTGCAGATTTTGACTACGCGGGTTGGGATTGTTGCGCAGCATCGCAGACGGCGGACATCACTAACTCATTATAGCTGGCCGCAGCGTGCGGCGTAACCCCCTTTGGTAATAAGCGGTTTGCACGATGAGTAAGGTCTCCGCGCCAGAGCGGGCTGAAAGTTTTGACTTCCGCTCGCCCGCGCCTTAGCATGGCTGGACCCTTGGGGCGGCGCTTCCTTGCTCGACCACATCTCCCATTACCGGATCATCGAGAAGCTCGGCGGCGGCGGCATGGGCGTGGTCTATAAAGCCGAGGACACGCGGCTCGGCCGTTTTGTCGCCCTGAAGTTCTTGCCCGAGGAACTGGCTCAGGATCGCCAGGCGCTCGAACGATTCCGCCGCGAGGCCAAGGCCGCTTCCGCGCTCAATCATCCCAACATCTGCACGATTCACGATATCGGCGAGGAAGATGGCCGTGCCTTTCTCGTGATGGAATTCCTGGACGGGGTCACGCTCAAGCACGTGATCGGGGCGCGTCCCATGGAGTTGGAAACAATCCTGTCGCTCGGTATCGAGATCGCCGACGCGCTGGATGCGGCGCATACCGAAGGCATTGTCCATCGCGACATTAAACCCGCCAACATTTTCGTGACCAAGCGCGGACACGCCAAGATTCTCGATTTCGGCCTCGCCAAGGTAAAAGCCGCTGCGTCCGCCTCCGGTGAAATCGCCGAGGTCACCGCGCCCAGCGTTGTGATCGAGGAGCACCTGACCAGCCCCGGCTCGACCCTGGGCACGGTCGCCTATATGTCCCCGGAGCAGGCGAAGGGAAAGGAACTGGATTCGCGCACCGATCTTTTTTCTTTCGGCATCGTGCTCTACGAGATGTCGACCGGAATGCTGCCGTTCCGAGGAGAAACTTCGGCGCTTGTATTTCAGGCCATCCTCGACCGCGCGCCTACGTCGCCGGTGCGCCTGAATCCCGACGTGCCGCCCAAACTCGAAGACCTGATCAACAAGTCGCTGGAGAAAGACCGCAACCTGCGCTACCAGCACGCCGCCGACATTCGCGCCGACCTGCAGCGCTTGAAGCGCGATACCGATAGCGGGCGAGCCGTCGCGGCTAGTTCCGCTTCAGCGGCAGTCGCGGAAGAGCCGGTTGTGCCGGCATCCGCAGCCGCGCAGCCTGCGTCGGCTCACAGTTCAGCGAAAGTGGCGGCCGCATCTTCTGGCGCAGTCCGTGTCGCGCAAACGCCTGCCGGGCGAAGTGGAATCACTCCGGCAAAAAAGTCCTTGAAGATTGTTGTTCCGGCGGCGCTGGTGTTCCTTGCCATTCTCATCGCCGGAAGTCTGTACTGGCGCTCGCGCCAATCCGCGAAGCTGGGCGAGAAAGATAGCGTCCTGCTGGCCGACTTCGTGAACACCACGGGCGACGCCGTCTTCGACGGCACTCTGAAGCAGGCTCTGGCGGTGCAGCTGGAGCAGTCCCCGTACCTGAACATCGTTCCGGAATCAAAAATCCGCGAGGCTTTGCGCCTCATGGGCCGGTCCGGGGATGAGCGCCTCACCAACGAAGTTGCCCGCGAAATCTGCCAGCGCCAGGGCATCAAAGCCATGCTGACAGGCACCATTGCCAGCCTCGGCAATCACTACGTCATCACGCTGGCCGCCCTGAATGGCGCGACCGGGGACGCTCTGGCACGCGAACAGGTGGAGGTTGACAGCAAGGAGCAGGTGCTCAAGTCGCTGGATAAGGCCGCCTCCGACCTCCGCCAGAAAATGGGCGAGTCCCTGGCCTCGGTGCAGCAGTTCGCCAAGCCACTGGACGAAGCCACCACATCGTCGCTCGAGGCGCTGCAAGCCTTCAGTCTGGGCAACGATGAGCATCAGAAAATGCAAGACGACGCAGCGATTCCTTACCTGAAGAAAGCCGTGGAACTGGACCCGAACTTCGCCATGGCGTGGGCCACGCTGGGAGTCGCTTCCACCAACCTCGGCCGCAACGCGGAGGGGGCTCAGGCCGTCCGCCAGGCTTATGATCTGCGCGATCGCACCAGCGAGCGCGAAAAGCTCTACATCCAGGCGCATTACTATACCGAAGTGATCGTCGATCCAGAGAAAGCTTTGTCGGTTTACGCCGAGTGGCGGCAGACCTATCCGCGGGATACTGTCTCCTACGAGAATGCGGCGTTAGCCTTTGCCGAACTGGGACAGCCGGAAAAAGCGCTTGATCTGGCCAGCCAGGCCCACCGCATCAATCCGCGCGATCCCTATGCCAACGACAACATGGCGGAGGCTTACGAGGCCCTGAACCGCTTCGATGAAGCGAAGAGCGTCGCCGAACAG
>Ga0209006_10002258_pt1 | contig 17553 bp, 13 predicted proteins | sample JacPin_JW_Ref_O2_FD_188567 | JGI IMG/M metagenome (GOLD analysis project Ga0209006, IMG submission 188567) | Forest soil microbial communities from Algoma, Ontario, Canada - Jack Pine, Ontario site 1_JW_Ref_O2 (SPAdes) (version 2) | ecosystem: Environmental > Terrestrial > Soil > Boreal... | reverse complement strand
GGCCCTTGGGAGAATATCGCGCAGTGGCGCCAGTTGCTGGAGGTGAACCTCTGGGGCGTCATCAACGGCGTGCAGACATTCACCCCACGGATGCTGGCCCAGAAGAACGCCTGCGCGATCATCAATACCGGCTCCAAGCAAGGCATTACCTGCCCGCCGGGCAACACGGCCTATAATGTCAGCAAGGCGGCCGTGAAGGCGCTGACCGAAGGGTTGGCGCATACGCTGCTGGAGAAAACCGGCGAGCGGGTAACGGCGCATCTGCTCATTCCCGGCTTTACCTTCACCGGCATGACCAGACAGCGGGTGACCGAGAAGCCGCCAGGTGCCTGGACGCCGGAACAGGTGGTGGACTTCATGTTCGAGCGGTTGGCTGCTGGCGACTTCTACATTCTTTGTCCCGACAATGACGTCACCCGCGAGATGGACGAGAAGCGCATGGCTTGGGCGGTTGGCGACCTGATAAAGAACCGTCCGGCACTGTCGCGCTGGCATCCCGCCTGGCAGGACCGTTTTGCCGCGTTCATGGCCGAGAAGAAGAGCCGGTGAGGGTGTTTGATACCCTCTTCGGATGGACGGAGAGGGAGGGAGTAGCACTCGCAGTGCCTGCAACCGGTGCATTGCCTTCTTCAGGATCCTACGCTGAAGGCGTAGGGGTCACACCTTCCGAATGGGGCGGCAGCGGCGCGTCATTGCGTGTGGCGCGTCGGTTTTTCCGCTCTTCGATGCGTTGCATCACCACAAAGAACGAGGGAACGAACACCACCGCGAGGCAGGTCGAGGCGATCATGCCGCTGAACACCGCGATGCCGATCGACCTGCGCGCGCCGGCGCCTGCGCCGGTCGCGATGACAAGCGGGAAGACGCCCAGAATGAATGCGAAGGACGTCATGATGATCGGCCGAAACCGAAGCCGCGCGCCCTCGACCGCGGCCTCGACGATCTCCATCCCCTCAGTCCGTTTTTGCCGCGCATATTCGACGATCAGAATCGCATTCTTGCTGCCGAGCGCGATCAGAAGGATGAGCCCGATCTGCGTGTAGAGATTGTTGGCGGCGCCGAGCGCCGTCAGCGCGCCCACCGTGCCGAGGAGCGCGAGCGGCACGCCGAGGATCACCGACAGCGGCAGGATCCAGCTCTCGTATTGTCCCGCCAAGACGAAATAGACGAGCAGCAACGCCAGGCCGAAGACGTAATAGATCTGCGAGCCGACGGCCTTTTCCTGATAGGACATCGCGGTCCATTGGTAGCCGGTGCCGCGCGGCAGCACCTGCGCGCCGATCTGGTCCATGAGATCGAGCGCCTCACCTGAACTGAACCCGGCAGCCGCGACACCGGAGACCGTCGCTGACGGATAAAGATTGTAGAGGCTGATCAGCGGCGGACCTTGCACCTGCGTGATATCGATCACCGTTCCGATCGGCGTCATGGTCCCGTTGCCCGCTTTCACCTTCAAGTTTTTGATGTCCGCGGCCGTGTCACGGTAGTCGGGCAGCGCCTGCGTGTAGACCTGGAACACGTGCCCGAACTTGTTAAATTGCGCCGCGTAATTCGAGCCGACATAATCTGCCAGTGCGGAGAAGACGCTGCCGACCGTGATACCGAGCGTCTCAGCCTTGACGCGGTCGACGGTGACTTTGAGCTGCGGGGCGCCGGCCCGGAAGGTCGTGTTCAACCGCCGCAAAGCCGATTGGCCGTTGCCGGCCCTGATCACGGCGTCGGTCAGGTTCTGCAGCAGTGCATAATCGAAATCGCCGTTGCGGATCTCGACCTGCATCGTGAAGCCGCCGACGTTGCCGATGCCCTGGATCGGCGGCGGCAGCAGCGCAAACGCGACCGCCCGTGTCACGGTCTGCAAAGAGCGACTGAGATCGCCGTAGATCGAGCGGAGATCCTGTCCTTTTTGTTTCAGCCGGACATCCCAATCCTTGAGAACCACAAAGGCGACGCCGGCGTTGGCGAGGCTGGCCATGTTGTCGAGCACGGAAACGCCGCTGACGGCGACCACGTGGTCGACCCCGGGCAGCTTCCCGGCAAGTCCCGAAATCTGCTGCATGACCGCGTCGGTGCGTTCTTTCGAGGCCCCATCAGGCAGTTGCGCACTGACAATAAGGTAGCCTTGGTCCTCGTCCGGCAGGAAAGCGGTCGGAACACGCGTCAGCCCCCAAACCGCAAGAGCGACCAACAGGAGCGCGAAGACCACCGTCGCGCCGCTATGGCGGGAGAGGCCACCGACGAGCCTCGCATACCCACGCTCGGCCGCACCGAACGCCGTATTGAAGCCGCGGGAGAATACGTTGCGCCGCTCGCCTTCGATCGGTGACCGCAGCCATAGTGCGCACTGCGTGGGCTTTAGGGTGACGGCGTTGATCGCGCTGATGAACGCTGTCGCCGCGATGATCAGTGCGAATTGGCGGTAGAGCTGACCGGTCAGTCCCGGGAGGAATGCGGCCGGAATGAACACCGACATCAACACCAGCGTGATGCCGATCACCGGGCCGATCAATTCGTCCATCGCCTTGGCGGCGGCCTCACGGCCGGGAATGCCCTGTTCGACATAGCGCGCCACGCCTTCGACGATCACGATCGCATCGTCGACGACGATGCCGATCGCCAGCACAATCGCGAACAGCGTCGCGAGATTGACCGAGAAGCCCAGCGCCGCCATCGCGGCGAAGGCGCCGATGATCGTCACCGGGACGGTCGTCGCCGGGACCAGCATCGCCCGCCAGTCCTGGAGGAATACGAGAATGACGATCAGGACCAGAACGCCGGCCTCGATCAGGGTCACATAGACCTCACGGACCGCCGCCCGCACGAATTTCGTCGTATCGAAGGGCGTCGCGTAAGTCAGGCCCGCCGGGAAGCTCTTGGCGAGCTCGTCCATCTTCGCTTTGACTTCGTTGGCGACCGCAATGGCGTTGGCGTTGGGCAGAAGCGAGATGGAGATTCCGGCCGCCGGTCGTCCGTCCAGATTGAACGTTTGGCTGTAGGTTTGCGCGCCGAGCTCGACGTGGCCGATGTCGCGGATCCGGGTGATTTGTCCGCCGTTTGCGGCATCGACCTTGACGACGATGTTCTCGAATTCCGCCGCATCGTCGAGCCGGCCTTGCAGGTCGAGCGTATATTGGAAATCCTGTCCCTTTGGGGCCCGCGGCGCGCCGACCTGGCCGGCGGCGACTTCCTGACTCTGTTGCTGGATGGCCTCGCTCACGTCCTTCGGCGTCAATCCCCGCGCCTGCAGCAAGTCCGGATTCATCCAGACGCGCATGGCGTATTGTCCGGCGCCGAGGATCGTGACGGCGCCGATGCCGTTGAGGCGTGCCAGTTCGTTCTGCACATTGATGATCGCGTAGTTCGACAGGAACAGGCTGTCGAACCGGCTGTCGGGCGAAACCAATGCGACGAACTCGAGGATAGAGGTCGACTTCTTGGCCGTCGTCACGCCTTGCGCTTGGACCTGTTGCGGCAGCGACGACAGGGCGGCGGCCACCTGGTTCTGGACCAGGATCTGCGCCTTGTCGGGATCGGTGCCGATCGCGAAGGTGACGACCAACGTATAGGTGCCGTCATCGGCGCTCGTCGACTGCATGTAAAGCATGTCTTCGACGCCGTTGACCTGCTGCTCGATCGGCAGCGCGACGGTGTTCACCAGGGTCTTGGCGCTCGCCCCCGGATACCGGGTGGTGACCTGGATGGTCGGCGGTACCACGTTCGGATATTGGGCCGTGGGCAACCCAAAGAGCGAGACGAGTCCGATCAGGACGATGACAAACGCCAGGACGTTGGCGAGTACCGGCCGATCGATGAAAAAGCGCGAGATCATCTTTGTCCCTCGCGATGGTTCATTTCGGCGTCGCTTCGGGAGGGCTCGTCCGCGGGCTCTCTGGCGGATCGTTCGCGGCCGCCGTCAGCTCGGATCGTTGCGGTTCGACCTTGTCGCCCGGAAAGGCCCGCTGCGTGCCTTCGGTCACGACCCAATCGCCGGGATCGAGCCCGGATTCAATGATACGAAGCTGCCCCTGCTTTTGTCCGAGTTTGACGGTCTTGCGCCCAACGACGTTGTCTGCGCCGACCACGAGCACGTAGCTGCCTTCCTGGCTGGTCCCGATCGCATCGTTGCGCGTCAGTAACGCCTTGTTTTGATGCGCGATTGGGAGTCGCACCCGAACGAACAGGCCGGGCAACAGCGTCTGGTCGTTATTGTCGAACAACGCGCGTGCGGTCAGCGTGCCGGTTGCCGTGTTGACCTGCGGTGAGACATAGTCGAGATGCCCTTGGTGCGGATAGCCCTCTTCGTTCTGTAGCCCGATTTCGACCGGGATGCTTGAAACGCTGGAAAGGTCCGCCGTATTGACCGGGTGTCCGGCGAGGGCGCGATCGCGTCGGATCGCCAAGACCTGCGGCTCGCTCACGGTGAAATAAACATAGAGCGGATCGGTCTGCACGATCGTTGCCAGAGTCGTCGGACCGGATACGCCGACCAGCGCTCCGCGGTCGACCTGATGGTCGGTAACGACGCCATCGAAGGGGGCGAGCACGCTGGTGAATCTAAGATTGATGCTCGCGGTCTCGACATTGGCCTGATCGATCAGAACAGCGGCTTCGGCCTGCTGCACGGTGTAAGCCTGGTCTTCCGCCTGTTGCGAGGCGATCGATTGCTGTTGCTGGAGCTTTTGATAGCGGGCCAGATTCATTCGCGATTCTTCAAGCACCGCTTGATCGCGCGCCAATTGCCCTTTGGCGGCATCGAGTTTCGCCTGATAGATATCGCGCTCGATGCCGAAAAGCTGCGTCCCCTTCTTGACCGCGGTGCCATCGCGGTAATCGATCGTTTCCAGGTAGCCCTCGACGCGCGCGACCAGCTTCACGGAGTTTAAAGGCTCGGTATTGCCGGTGAGTTCGAGATAGAGGGTCACCGGCTGCTGCAGAGGTTGCGCGACGACGACCTTGGGGGGCGGTGGCGGTACGTAAGCGTTTTTGGAACCGCAACCGGCGAGCGTAAGCATCGCAATCGTTGCGACGATAGTCAGGGCAGGGAGCTGGCTTTTGCCGGATGCGAAAAGGGACTGTTGCATGGGAGGCGTCAGAGCAAAACCGATGAATTCCAGAACGACGCAGGGCGTTTGGACATACTGCTGTCCTCGCGATCGCAAAGAGCGGCTATCTCCGCGGCGGCAAGGCAAGCCTCCGCTGAGCATGCGCGGTAAACGGAGTGGGGTTCGGACGACGGAATGCGAGACCGCAATCGTAGTTCCGCCGCATACGCAGATCAAGCGAGCATCGTAGCTTCGGCGGATCGTCGTACGGTGGAGCTTGCCCACGATGCGAGCGCCGACGATGCGGCCGGGCAGTCAATTTTCGGCAACATTTGACCCGGACAATAAAGCGCCGATGCTTCGCAATCAGATGACAAAGGATGCAATGCACAGTCTTTCGGGCGCAACACGCAATCGCTTGATAGGCGCCGTCGCTTATTCGGTGGCAGGTCTATCGGTTCGATCCGTTCTCAGTGTCGCGGCCTTCATGGCCCTTTGCATTTTGGCAGCGCACTCAGCTCGCGCGGACGATGCAGGACCATCCGGCCGCGTCGAAACGCCTGCGGATGCGCGCACGTCCATGCTTCCGGCGGGCGAGAAACCGCCTGTGGCCCCCGATGTCGTGCCGCCATTCGCCACGGAATCCCACGTTGCTGCGACAATCGCGTTCGGCCTGCGCGCGCTCGAGGAGGAGATCGGACGGGAGATTCCACGACGGCTCGTCACAATCGACGAGCGGGTGAATTGCGTTCACCGGCGAGTATTCGTTTTTCGGGTGAATGCCAATTGCGATATCTGGGGTTTCATCGAGCGCTCGGGTCCGGTGTCTCTCTATGGCCGCGGCGATCGCCTTTATGGTTCGCTGCCGATCTATGGAGCGCTCGAGGGACAGGGCGCCAACAGGTTTACGGCTCGCATCCGGGGTGAAACCGAAGCGCGTGCCACCGTCGAGGTTGAAGCGCGCCCGCAACTCTCCCGCGACTGGGCGCTCGAGCTGAACGTGAGCGATGGTTTTCATTGGGACGAGCCTCCGGTTCTTCATGTCCTGGGCCGTGAGATTGCGCTCGCGAGCTATGCCGAGCCGCGGATCCGGATCGAGCTCGCCCGGGTGAGGGAAAGAGCGCTCGCCGCGGCGCGTCGCCTGGATTTGCGGGCCAAGGCGTCCACGGCTTGGCGGCAGGCCTTTGAGCCGATCGCGCTTTCAGACAATCCGGAAATCTGGTTGCAGCTGACGCCGAAAGATGCGGCGTTCGCCGGCGTTCGGGCTAACGCAAAGGTTCTGGAAGGTACGCTCGCCCTCTCCGGTTCCGCCGAAACTTATGTCGGCGCGCGTCCTGCCTTCGTTACGCCGACGGAGCTGCCGCCGCTCGGGCACGACGTCAGCGAGCCGGGCCGGTTTGACGTTATTCTTCCCGTGCGCATCGGCTATGCGCTGCTTGCAGAAAAGATCAAGCAACGCTTCGCGGCGGCGCCGGTGTCCGCAGTCTCGGTTCGTGATGTCGAAGTTTATCCATCGTCGGGACGGATTGTTGTCGGCGTTTTGGTTGCCGACCCGTCGAATGCGGATTCGACCTCAGGCAGATGGGTCTACGTTTCCGGCGCGGTACAGGTCAACGCCGACGGCCATAGCGTGAATCTTTCAGATTTTGGTGCGGGCGTCGAAGGCGTCAGCTTTCCGCGCGAACTTGAGTCGATACTGGATCAGTTGCGCGACAGCGAATGTCGACTACGGCATCGCTTATCAGAATCTCCTGAACGCCGCCAACGAGAAGCTGACGCGGCCGCTGAAAGACGGTTACCGAATGGAAGGACATCTCGATTCCGCGAAGTTCGAGAAACTGTTTCTGTCGTCCGACGGCATCGTCATTGCGCTGCGCGCCAGCGGCAATCCAAGAATATTATACGGATTGTGAGTCCATGGCTTGGATGACGCCATCCGGCGATAATGGTATATTATTTTATCTCTTGGCGCCGGACCGACACACAAAGGTAGGAATAAGAGTGCTTGAGCCAAGCTGATGAGAGTTTCGAAAGTGCCCCGTCGGACACTGACAGGCAGAGCGCGTTGCTTGCGAGGGAGCCGTGGACGATAGCGTGGTTGCCGCCGTTGAACAGTCGGCGAATTCTCCGCGGAATATGATCTGGATTCCCGGCGGCACGTTCCGCATGGGATCGGATCAACACTATCCCGAGGAGGCGCCTGTCCATCGGGTCAGCGTCGACGGCTTTTGGATCGACCGCGCGCCGGTGACCAATCGTCAGTTCAAGGAATTTGTCCGCGACACCGGCCACGTCACCTTTGCCGAAATCTTGCCCGATCCAAAGAACTATCCGGGCGCGCTGCCGCATATGCTTTTTGCCGGCTCGCTCGTGTTCTCGCCACCGAACCATCCGGTTGATCTACGCGACTGGAGCCAGTGGTGGACCTTTACGAAAGGTGCCGACTGGCGCCACCCCTACGGGCCGAAGAGCAACATCAACGCCCTCGACAACCATCCGGTCGTCCACGTCACGTACGGCGATGCGTTGGCCTATGCCCAATGGGCGGGCAAGGATTTGCCGACCGAAGCCGAGTGGGAGTTCGCCGCGCGCGGCGGCCTCGACAGGGCCGAATTCGCCTGGGGAGATGCGTTCACGCCGGACGGCCAGCATCGCGCCAACACCTGGCAGGGCAACTTTCCATTCGAGAATCGCTGCAGCGATGGCTTCGCCCGCACCTCACCCGTGCTCACCTTCCTGCCCAATGGCTATGGCGTCCACGACATGATCGGCAATGTGTGGGAGTGGACGTCCGACTGGTGGTCGTCACAACATCAAGCCGAGGCGCCGAAGGCGTGCTGCGTGCCGGAAAATCCCCGCGGCGGTCGCGAAGATGGCAGCTACGATCCACGCCAGCCTCAGATCAAGATCCCGCGCAAAGTCATCAAAGGCGGCTCGCATCTGTGCGCGCCGAATTATTGCCGCCGTTATCGTCCCGCAGCCAGGCACGCCGAAGCGGTGGACACGTCCACCAGCCACGTCGGATTCCGATGTGTCGCCAGAACAGGGAGCCAGAGGCATGCGGTTCTAGCAACGGAGAGTACGCCCCCAACGTAAAGGGTGCGAAGTCAATATCCTACCCTGGATGTTGGCCTGAATAATGCATGTGCGACGCATGAATTTGGCTGTCAGGGCACAACTGTGCTCAAACACGAGAGAAGGCTCCGCACACGCTCAAGTGCGCCAGACGAAGGACGTTTCGATGATCAGGACTGCATTGGTTGCCGTGATGGCCGTTGCGCTGGCGGCGCTCCCCGCCGCCGCTCAGGAAAAGACGATCAAGATCGGGTACGTCAACACATTCAGTGGACCGGGCGCCCTGATCGGCAACGACATGCGCAATGCTTTCGAGCTTGGTCTCGACCACCTCGGCCGCAAGCTCGGCGGATTGCCGGTCGAGGTCATCTATGAAGATGACCAGCAGAAGCCTGAAGTCGGCGTCCAGAAGGTTCAGAAGCTGATCGAAGCCGACAAGGTCGATTTCATCGCCGGCTTCATCTGGTCGAATGTGCTGCTGGCGGTTCTCAAGCCCATCGTTGATGCCAAGGTCATTACGGTGGTCAACAATGCCGGCCCCTCGCAATTGGCCGGCGAACTGTGCTCGCCCTACGTGTTCTCGACGTCGTGGACGAATGAGCAGACGCCGCGCGCGATGGGGCGCTACATGAATCAGAAGGGCATCAAAAGCGTCTTTCTGATCGGGCCGAATTACGCCTCCGGCCGCGATCAGCTGCAAGGCATGCGCGAGATTTTCGAGGGCAAGGTTCTGGGGCAGGAAATGACCCGCTGGCCGGATCAGCTCGATTTCTCGGCCGAGCTTTCGAAGGCCCGCGCGTCCGGCGCCGAGTCGATCTTCGTGTTCTATCCGGGTGCCGCCGGCATCCAGTTCGTGACGCAATACACTCAAGCGGGTCTCAAGGGGCAGATCCCGCTCTACACCGTGTTCGTCGTCGATGAACTCTCGCTACCCCGCCTCAAGGATCTCGGGCTCGGCATTCCAGGAACGCTCAACTGGGTGAACGATCTTCCCAACGAGACCAACAAGAAATTCGTCGTCGACTTCATCGCCAAATACAAGACCCGGCCGTCCTATTATGCGGCGCAGACCTACGACGGCGTCAACCTGCTCGACAGCGCGGTCAAGGCGGTCAACGGCGATCTCTCGAAGAAAGATGAAATGCGGCAGGCGATGGAAAAGGCCGACTTCAAGTCGGTGCGCGGCAACTTCAAGTTCGGCAACAACCATATCCCGATCCAAAATTTCTATCTGCAGGAAGCGGTCAAGGAAGGCGACGATTACGTCCTCAAGACGGTGGCGACGGTCGTGGAAAACGATCAGGACCGCTTCCACGACAAGTGCCCGATGAAACTCGGGCAATAGGGACCGCAAATCCGCCTTCAGACGGCAATCAGGTCATCGATCGCGATGGCGTTTTTGGCGCGATCGAAAATGTCGTCCGGGACCTGCTCCTGCCGCTCGAGCGACACCATATCCTGGTTCTGGCGGACGAAAGGAAGCATGCGGGCTTCGCAGCGGGCGAAAGCGCCGGCATAGTCCTCGGGAGTCCGGGTCAGCTCCTTGGCAAGGACGAAAGCGCCGATCAGCGCCAGGCTTGTGCCCTGGCCGGTGAAAGGCGAGGGGCAATATGCGGCATCGCCGACAAGTGTGATTCGTCCGTTTGACCAGCTTGGCATCCGCACCTGCGCCAGAGCACCGAAGTAGAAATCATCGGCCTCGTGCATCGCCTCGATCAATCGCGGGACTTCGCCGCCAAGGCGCGCACAGCGCTTGGCGACCAAGGCCTTCTGTGACGCAACGTCGCCGCGCGCGTCGTCCTCCGGCTCGAGTCCGAAGCCGAAATTGACGCGCAGTTCCGCGTTGTCACGTGCGGGATAGATTACATAGCCCGAAGTGGCGTCGCGGAACCCGAGCTGCCAATCCTTCAGGCCGAGAAGATTGGGCGTCGTGAAGATCGAGAGGGCCACGCCCAGCTCGCGGATCGTTCCGGCTTCGTCGTTGAAGACATGCCGGCGCGTATTGGAATGAAGGCCGTCTGCGCCGATGACGAGATCAAAACGTTGAGGCGGGCTTCGTTCGAAAGCGACCGCCACTCCGGTCTCGTCCTGGCTGATGCCGGCGATCGAATCATCGTAGACACACTTTACGGTCGATGCGCCCGCGCCGAGCAACAATCCGGCGAGATCGTCGCGCAAAATTTCGATATCGCCACTGTTTAGGCGACCGCCGGTCATCGTGCGCTCTTCGGTTCGCGATATTTCCTTGCCGTCGATATCGAGCATCGACATGCCTTTCAGCCGCGTGCGCATGGCGAGCGCGCGGTCGAGCAAGCCCATTTCGCGCATGACCGAGAGCGCCGGGCCGCGGATGTCGATGGCCTGGCCGCCGGGACGCGGCGCGGGCGCGCGCTCGACAACCGTGACTTCGAATCCGCTGCGCGCAAGCCAATAGGCGACCGTGGGTCCGGCGATGCTGGCACCGGAGACCAGAACTTTCTTAAGTTTCATATTCACTCCGCATGTTGATCAGACCTGTTCGATGCTCCTGAGATAGGCGCAAAACATGTCAGCCATGGCGTCCGCATAAGCTTCGATCTCCGCGCTGCGTCGCGGCGTCTCGGAGAAGCTCTTGCCCACGGCGCTGAATGTTGTCGTAATCAGATCTCCGGCCAAAGAGCGAACGGCGTCGGAGCTTCGGGGGAGCGCCTCGCGCAGAAAGACCTGCATGGTGTGCGCTGCGGAGGCAATGGCCTCGCGTGCTTCCGGCGCGTCGCGATAAAGCGGCGCGGCATCGTCGAGCGCGCCGCGCACGGCCGCCTCGTCACATTCCGAACGGATGAAGGCGTGGACCAGCGTGCGTAGTCGCTCGAGCGGCGGGGTGGCCGTATCTGCGAGGATGCCGCGCAGCAGCTCGGAAGTTTGCCGCCATTCGTCGCTCTGCAGACGGAAAAGGATCGCAGCCTTGTTGGGGAAATACTGATAGAGCGATCCGACGCTGACGCCGGCCTTCTCGGCTACCCGCGCCGTGGTGAAACGCTGCGCGCCTTCCTTGGCCAAAACCTGAACCGCGGCATCCAAAATGGCCTCGACCAGCTCGGCCGAGCGCGCCTGCTGCGGCTGTTTTCGCGAGGAAATCTGGGCACTCGGGCGAGGGGGCATGGCTACGGGCAAAGGCGATTGACGAATGCGAATATTTGCTCGCATTCATCCTGCGAAGGCAAGGGCACCCTCCGCAAGCAGTTACGTTCCTCGCGGCGAACGCGGATATAAGCCGCGGCGCAGATCGCCAGTCAGGCGTCGCCTCGCTCAGCTTTCGCGAGCGCTGCTTGGTACGCCACTCCGACCGTCTCGCGAACGGCCAGCAGCACCTCATCGGCGAGCGCTGCGTCCGTTTTTGCAACTGCGCGCGAGAGGGCGAGCGCGCCCATTTCGGCGGCGACGGCCGTTAGGGCGAGCCGCCGTTTCTCAGAGGCGGGAAGCGCATCTTCAAGCGATCCCTCGAACATCGCCGTCATTTCCGCGACTGCGCGGGTGAAGCTCGCACTCACGGCGCAGCCCTGCCGGCCAATTTCACTCGCAGACGCGGCCAACGGACAACCCGTTTCCATTCTGTCGCGCATGGATGTGGAGAGGAGCCCGTCGACATAATCTTGGAACGACGAACAATGTTCGGCGGCCCACGCCCGGGTATCGGCCATGTTGCCTTCGAACCCGTAGGAGAAGGCTTCCGCCGCGAGTTCATCCTTCGATTTGAAGCGCGCGTATAGCGCACCGTGGGTCAGGCCGGCCTCTCGGGCGATATCCGCGACACCGACGCCGTCAATGCCGCGCCGCCGGAACAACCGGCTGGCTGCTTGCAGCAGGGCGACCCGGTTTTCTCCGGCTTTCTCTTTGGAAACACGCATCTTTTTAGCTCTCGCGCCTACCTGTCCATTTTTTAGTTGCGGTCACCATTAAAATTCGCTACACGTCGACCAGATTTGATTGTGCTCGCAATGAATATAGGCAAATGGGAGAAAAAGGCAATGCGTTACAAGCTCTTTGGCAAACGCACCGGACTGCGCGTTTCCGAATTGGTGCTCGGGGCCGGCAATTTCGGCACGCGATGGGGGCATGGCGCCGAACCGGACGAAGCCCGCCGCGTCTTTGATGCCTATGCCGATGCCGGCGGCAATTTTATCGACACGGCGAACGGCTATCAGTTCGGCCAGTCCGAGGAGATTCTGGGCGATCTGTTGAACGGACGGCGCGACGACTTCGTGCTGGCGACGAAGTTCACGATGAGGACGGATGCCAAATCCGGCATCCTCGTAACAGGCAATAGCCGCAAAGCCATGGCGTCGTCGGTTGAGGCGAGCCTGAAGCGGCTCAAGACCGATCGGATTGACCTCTACTGGGCTCACGCCTCCGACGGCGTGACGCCCGTCGAAGAGATTGTCCGCGGCTTCGACGATCTCGTGCGCGCCGGCAAGATCCTTTATGGAGGACTTTCCGACTTTCCCGCCTGGCGCGTAGCGCGGGCTGCGACCTTTGCCGAAATGCTCGGAGCCGCTCCGATCGTCGGTCTTCAGGTTGAGCATAGCCTTGTCGCACGCAGCACCGAGTACGAGCTTCTCCCTGCCGGCTATGCTCTCGGCCTCGGCGTCGTGGCTTGGTCGCCGCTGGGCGGCGGCATGCTCACCGGCAAATACCGCAAAGGCGAGAAGGGGCGTGCCGAAGGCTTCGGCGGCAAGGTCTTTCAGCCCGAAGACTCGGCGCAGCGCACCGCCATTCTCGATACCCTCCTCGAAGTAGCGAAAGAGGCCGGTGTCACGCCAAGCGAGATCGCAATCGCTTGGGTCGCCGCCAAGGGGGCGTTTCCAATCATCGGGCCGCGCACGCTCGCCCAACTGCAAAACAACCTTGCCGCGGCAAAGACTATTTTGTCCCCCGAGCAGATCGCTCGCCTTGACGCGGTGAGCGCGATCCCACCGATTTTTCCCTACGCGATGCTCAACGACCCTTCCACCCGAGACCTCTATACGGGAGGCATGGATAAGCAGTTCGACGCGCCTGTTGAGCCAGTTGCGTGAACAGCGAACGGCGAACTAATAGCGTTCGCACGGACGGGACGGGCATTTAGGCCGCTGCAATTGCGGCCGTGAGGTTCGCGTCCTGATCCGATTGCCGCAGCATGAAGCCCTCGAAGAATGATGCGAGCGCCTTATATCCGTCGAGCGGCAGGACGTGCGCCACATATTGATCCGGGCGCACGACGACCATGCATCCCGCGTCTCGGTCGATGCCGCGCATTGCGAAGATATCGTTACCGCCTTTGAGGTTGGCGCAGAAAATCTTCTCATAGTCGCGAAGGCCATAACGACCCTTCTGCGGAAGAAGAAGCGCCGGCATGGTCTCGATGGCGAGCTCGCGATGCGCTTGCTGGAACACCGCACGCACATCGATGACGGCGTCGATCTCTTCACCTTGGTGCGTGTATTTCCGCACGGGAGATTCTTCGGCCAGTGCGAGAAAATCGCACAACCGACGGACGGCAGAGCTTGAAGAGGCCGGATCGCCGGCTCCGGCAAAGACGAAGATTCGGAAGCGTCCGTCGGCTTTGACGACATGGCCGAGGTGAACAGGCTTGGCATCGGCGACCCGAATCACCGGCGCGGAATGAAAGCGCGTTCCGATCAAGAACCCTTCCGCCAGATGCTGGTGGGTGCGCTCGCCGGTCAGGATCGCGGGACTGTAATGCGTTGCGGTGCCCGCCGTGTAGCGGCCGTGCTTGACGAAGTAGCTTTGGGTTTCGGCCGCATCGGGACCGCCTTCTTCGTGCGTCGAAGCAAGCAACGCGGCCCATTCGCGGTCGAAGTCGATCAGTTCCTTGGCGATCGCCCGCCGCTCCGCGGAGTAGGTGTGCAGGAGAGAAGGCGGGCAACGTTTGCGCAGCACGGCGGCGAGCTTCCAACCGAGATTGAAAGCATCTTGCATGGAGACGTTCATGCCTTGCCCCGCCTTTGGGCTGTGGGTATGGCAGGCGTCGCCGGCGATGAACACGCTGGGCAGCCGCGTTGCGACCTCGCTTTCCGGCACGTCGTCGAACTTGTCGGTCAACCGCTGGCCGATCTCATAAACCGACCACCACGGGACCTCCTTCACGTCGAGCGTGTAGGGATGAAAGATCCGCCGCGCCTTCGCGATCAAAGCATCGAGCGTGATGTTGCGGCTCGCGACCCGTTCGCCGACTTCAAGCTTGGCGAGCTCGATATAGAGACGGAAAAGGTAACCGCCTTCGCGCGGAATGATGATAATCGTGCCGTCGTTAGCCGACTGGATGAACGACTTGCAACGGATGTCGGGAAAATCGGTAACCGCAAGCACATCCATCACGCCCCACGCGTGGTTGGCGGAATCGCCATGAAGCTCGCGCCCGATTGACGTACGCACGATGCTGCGCGCGCCGTCACAGCCAACCACGTATCGCGCTTTGACGGTCTCGCGTTGTCCTTGGTGCGAAGCGTCGAGCCGCTCGAGCGTGACAGTCGCCCGTTGCGCCGCTCCGTCAAGGTTAGTCGCCGGCTGAACCGCCATCACGCGCCGCCCGTAATAGGGCTCGAGCTTCGCGGCCGATCTGCGCATCACATCGAGATAGAAGTCGTGCACGCGCGCCTGGTTGAGAACGACGTGCGGAAATTCCGACAGCCCATCCTCGACGTCCTGCACCCGGCCGCTGCGGACGACGTTCGCAGGTTGCATTTCATCCGGCTTCCAAAAGGTCGTCTCGTTGATCCAACAGGCTTCCTTGAGCACCCGCTCGCTGAAGCCGAAGGCATGAAACATCTCCGTCGTCCGGCAGGCGATGCCGTCAGCTTGGCCGAGTTGCATCCGACCTGGTTTCAGCTCGACGATGCAGGTCTTGATGTCGGCAAAAGCGGACAATTGCGTCGCCAGCGTCAGCCCTGCCGGTCCGCTGCCGACGATCAAGACATCAACTTCGCTCGGAACAGATCCTTGCGTCCCGGAGGCAGGATATCGCTCGGACCGGTCGGCTATCTCCGGGTCGCCCGGCTCGAATCCATTCAGATGAAATTGCATGATCACTCCCCATCTGCGGCTGTGCGCTGGCGCCCTCCGCAGTGTTGGCTCCATCCGCGCATCGACGGCCTCTCTCTGCGCCTGGAGCGGTGCGGGCTGCGGACAACGTTACCGGGGCCACGCATGATTATTGATCAGCATGCTGAATATCAGTATGCTAGTCAAGTCCCGCCCGCTTCCGGAGAGTTCCGTGAAAGATGCCCATGACAGACGCACATGACATGCCGGGTCATCTCGCCCGCCGCTTCCAGCAGATTGCCGTCGCGGTGTTTCTGGCCGAGGTCGAGGCAGCAGGCCACGACCTTACGCCTGTTCAGTACGCGGCGCTCGCCGCAATCGGTACCAACCACGGGGTCGATCAGGTCACGCTGGCGGGATTGATTGCCTACGACCGCACCACCATCACCGGCGTCGTCGACCGGTTGGTGCAGAAAGGGCTCGTAGTGCGTCAGGAAAGCAGCCGCGACCGGCGCGCACGTGAATTGAAGATCACCGACACAGGACGGCGAACCTTGCGCAGCATCACGCCGGCGGTCGAGGCGGCGCAGCGGATCATGCTGCGCGGCCTGACAGACAAGGAAGCCAAGGAATTCATGCGTCTCCTGCAAAAAGCCACCGCCGCCGGCAACGAGTTGAGCCGCGCTCCGCTGCGCATCGCGGCCTCGGGTTGAACCCCGACGCGTTCTGCTTCAACGATCAATCACACGGAACGTGGAGACGCGTCCCACGCGTCATGTGCGTTGGACGTATTCGCCATCCCCGAGACGGCGCCGTCGAATGGAACCGGCGCGCGCGGCTGCGCGTTGGGGCTTGCTGCTGCCAAGCAGGACTACAGTCAACATTTCAATCGCGAGGATATGATGAGGAAGTTTGGGTTGGCGCTGGCTTTGGGCGCCGCGGCCGGAACTGGCGTGATGATGATGGGCCGGGTGCAAGCGATGCCGTTGCCGCAACTGGGCGAAGCGGCCGCCGATCTCAGTTCAATACAAAAATCGCAATTCATCTACGGCGGAAGGAATTATTGCTTCTATCTCGATGGCTGGCGCGGCCCCGGATTTTATTGGTGCGGATACGCGCATCGACGAGGTCTCGGCTGGGGCGGTCCGGAGGGCTGGCGCGGTTGGCATAACGGCGGTCATGGAGGCCATGGTGGCGGCGGTTATCGTGGTGGCGGCCATGGAGGCGGTGGACATGGTGGCGGTGGACATAGCGGTGGTGTGCATGGTGGCGGCGCTCACGGCGGTGGCAGTCATAGTGGCGGCGGACACAGTGGCGGCGGACACGGTGGTGGTGGACACGGTGGCGGTGGCCATGGTGGTGGCGGTCACGGACACCGCTGATAGCTGAGATCGAATTCTCTCCAAATTTCTCCGCGTGCTAGCAGTCCGCAGGGATCGTCTTTTCGCTGATGACAGGGGAAACGGACGGCCCGGCGGGCTGAGGATTCGCCAAGCGGTTGCGCACCGTGCGAAAAAGGAGATCATCCGCCGCCAGGCAGCTTGATCGGAGGGGTTAAACAGGATGGATCTGCATTTGCGCGGCAAGACCGTGCTGATCACCGGCGCATCGAAGGGTATCGGTGCTGCGACCGCCGAGGCATTTGCCGAGGAGGGCAGTAACGTTCATCTGGCCGCCCGCAGCACCGAGACCATGCAGGCGTTGGCCGAGCGCTTACGCTCGGCGCATCAAGTCAATGTCGTTACGCACACCGTCGATTTGCGCAACGCGGATGACCTGCATCGGTTGGCGCGCGAGACCGCCGGCATCGACATTCTCGTCAACAATGCCGGCGACATTCCGGGTGGATCGCTTGAGAAGATTGATGAGGCAACCTGGCGCAACGCCTGGGAGCTGAAGGTGTTCGGTTATATCAACCTCACGCGTCTCGTTCATGCCGAGATGAAGTCGCGCAACAACGGCGCCATCGTGAATATCATTGGCGCCGCAGGCGAACGTTTTCCCTATGATTACATCACCGGCAGCGCCGGCAATGCAGCCTTGATGGCCTTCACCAAGTCACTCGGCGGAAGGAGCCTGCACTACGGTGTCCGCGTTGTCGCCATCAATCCCGGGCCGGTCGCAACGGACCGCCACGTCTATTTGATGAAGACGCGGGCCAAGAACGAGCTCGGCGATGAAAACCGTTACCCGGAGCTGCTGAAGGATCTTCCGCTCGGGCGCGCGGCCAAACCGCGCGAGATTGCCGACATGGCCGCCTTCCTGGCGTCCGATCGCTCCGCCTATACCAGCGGCGTGGTCGTCACCATTGACGGAGCGCGCTGAACAGGGCGATGCTTCTAGCAGTAGCGGCAACCTCCCCAAGAAATGCAGCAGCCGACACCTACGGCGCAGCCGACGCCGTAGACGCCCCACCAAC
>Ga0209006_10002257_pt1 | contig 17554 bp, 10 predicted proteins | sample JacPin_JW_Ref_O2_FD_188567 | JGI IMG/M metagenome (GOLD analysis project Ga0209006, IMG submission 188567) | Forest soil microbial communities from Algoma, Ontario, Canada - Jack Pine, Ontario site 1_JW_Ref_O2 (SPAdes) (version 2) | ecosystem: Environmental > Terrestrial > Soil > Boreal... | reverse complement strand
CCCGGCTACTGGAAAGTGAACCCGGCCGATTCGCCGATCATGCTGCTGTCGATGACCTCCGACAATGTTTTGCTGCCGGAGATTTACGACGAGGCGGATTCCGTCATCGCCCAGAAGTTGCGTCAGGTTTCAGGCATCGGCGAAGTCTTCATCGGTGGCGGCGCCAAGCCGGCCGTGCGTGTTCAGGTCAACCCAGGGCAACTCAACAACTACGGCATCAGCCTCGAAAATGTTCGCAGTGCGCTTCAGTCCGCAAATGCGAATCGCCCCAAAGGTGAACTCGCGAATCTGCGCCACGCCTGGGGAATCGCCGACAGCGATCAACTCTTCAAAGCCCGCGAATATCAGCCGCTCATCGTGACCTGGCGCAACGGCGCTGCGGTGAAGCTCTCCGATATCGGCTCGGTCACCGATTCGGTCGAAGATGTGCGCAACGCCGGCTTCATCAACGGCCGGTCGGGCATCATCCTCGTCGTTTTCCGCCAGCCTGCCGCGAACATGATCGAGGTCGTCGATCGCGTGCGCGCGATGATGCCGGAGCTGCAAGCCTCGATTAATCCGTCGATCCACCTCAATGTGATCATCGACCGCACCACGACGATTCGCGCCGCGATTCACGATGTCGAGCTGACGCTGATTGTCTCGGTCATCCTCGTCATCCTCGTTGTGTTCGTTTTTCTGCGGAATTATTGGGCGACGCTCATTCCCAGCATTGCCGTCCCGCTTTCTCTGGTCGGTACGTTCGGCGTGATGTATCTGTGCGGCTTTAGCCTCGACAATCTTTCCCTGATGGCGCTCACCGTATCGACCGGATTCGTCGTCGATGACGCCATCGTCGTGATCGAAAACATCATGCGCCATTTGGAAGAGGGAATTCCGCCTTTCCAGGCCGCGATGATGGGCGCGCGTGAAATCGGCTTTACCGTCATTTCGATGAGCACCTCGCTGGTCGCCGTATTCATCCCGATCTTGCTGATGGGCGGGATCGTTGGCCGTTTGTTCCGCGAATTTGCGATCACGTTGAGCGTCGCGGTCGGAATCTCGCTCCTCGTCTCGCTTTCGACCACGCCGATGATGTGCGCGCTGTTTTTGCGTCGCGACACCAGCAAGCACGGCAGGATTTACAATTTCGCCGAACGCTCCTTCGATCGCCTGGTTGGCATCTATGACGTTGGCCTGCGCTGGGTGTTGCGCCACCAGTTTCTGATGCTGTGCGTCACGATCCTGACGATGTTCGTCAGCGTCGGACTTTACATTGACACTCCGAAGGGATTTTTCCCGCAGCAGGACGTCGGCCGCATCAACGGATTCATTCAGGCCGACCAGGACGTGTCCTTCGCATCGATGCGCGACAAGGTAAAAGTCCTCTCGGACATTGTTCGTCAGGATCCCGACGTCGATACCGTCACGGCGTTTACCGGCGGCGGCAGCGGTAACAATAGCGGACGCTTTTTCGCGCAGCTCAAGCCGCTCGGCAAACGCAAGACGAGTGCCGACGAAGTCATCGAACGCATTCGGCCCAAGCTGGAGAAAATTCCGGGAGCGTCGATGTTTTTGCAGGCTGTCCAAGACATCAACGTCGGCGGACGCTTTTCGGGCGCGCAATACCAATACACGCTGCAGGCCGACAATCTCACCGACCTCGTCGGATGGGCGCCGCGCTTGATGGAACGCATGAAGTCAATTCCGACGCTGCGCGACGTGAACACCGACCAGCAGCTCAACGGTTTGCAGGCGCAGCTGGTGATCGACCGCGATACGGCTGGGCGTTTGGGAGTACCGGTTTCCGAGATCGATAACACGCTGAACGACGCGTTCGGACAGCGCCAGGTCTCGAACATCTATAAGGGCATCAACCAGTATCACGTCGTGCTGGAAGTCGAACCGCAATACCTGCGCGATCCCGAGACGCTGAAGAATATTTATGCCGCGTCGACGACTACCGGCAAGCTCATTCCGCTGAGTTCCTTCTCGCATTTCGAGCCCGCGAAGAGCGCGCTCACCGTAAACCATCAGGGGATTTTTCCCGCGATCACTCTGTCGTTCAATCTCGCGCCGGGCGCCTCTCTCGGTCCCGCTGTCGAGCAGATCGAACGCGTGAAAGCGGAAATGCGCATGCCGCCGACCGTGCACGGCATGTTCCAGGGAACCGCGCAGGCGTTTCAGGACTCGCTCTCAAGCGAAGGCTTGCTGATCATCTCGGCGCTCGCCGCGGTTTACATCGTCTTGGGCATTCTGTATGAGAGCTACATTCACCCGATCACGATTCTTTCGACGCTGCCTTCGGCGGGCATCGGCGCGCTGCTGGCGATTCGCCTGATCAATGCCGACCTGAGCATCATCGCCTTGATCGGCATCATCTTGCTGATCGGCTTGGTGAAGAAAAACGCGATTTTGATGATCGACTTCGCGGTGCAAGCGGAACGCGAGCGCGGGAAGTCGAGCCTTGAGGCGATTTACGAGGCGTGCTTGTTGCGCTTCCGGCCGATCATGATGACGACTGCCGCCGCGTTGCTTGGCGCACTCCCACTGGCATTGGGCACGGGTACCGGCGCCGAGATGCGCCGTCCCCTGGGCATCACGATCGTCGGCGGCCTGATCTTCAGCCAGGCTTTAACCCTCTTCACGACTCCAGTCGTGTATCTCTATCTGGATCGCCTTCAGACTCGAATCCAGCGCCATCGACTACGCGCCGCCGCGGCTCACGCCCCCGCCTCCGCACATACGGATTAATCGTCCGTTCGAATCGCAATGGCTGCCTGATTTCCCAAAATGGGATGATATCCCGCTGCTATACATGCGCTTCATGGCCCTGACCTACGTTTGACTTTACAGCCGCCCAAGAATGGTCTATACCGTTCGCACAGGCGTGTGAGAGACGGTCAACTCGAACTGGTGAAAAACGTCCTGCAAGGTCTCCGGGCTCCCCGCCGTCTTAAGAGACATTTCTGTGACCGCGTAGAGACATAAAATGTCTTGGTTTCGCTACATCGATGCTTTATCTTCTGTCGCAAATCCAGGCCAGCGACGGGGGAACCAGCCGATCGAACCGGTGCGACTCGAAGTTTCAGAAATCAATCGTGAAATTCGCTCGGGTATTCGAGCCGGCTTAATCGTCGTCCGTCTGCGCACTTCGCCGTACGCGCAATAGGCGATCGCGGCGCACCGAAAACGGCTGCGCGGGTTTCGTGAGTTTGTGGTGGTGGTGAGTTCGTCGTCTGGAACTGGCAGTTTGCAGTTGCCTCTCGAAAGTTTGGAGAGCGTTCCTATGAGTCGGTTTGCCCGTGTCCTGCTCGTTGCAGTCCTGATCCTCACTGGTCTGTTCGGTCCGATTCTTTACAGAACTGGCGCGCAAGATGCCGCTCCGGCGCCCGCCTCCGAGCCACCTCCGCAATCTACACAAGCTCCGCCTAGCGCCACGATCTCGATTCCAGGACCGCTGCGCTCCTTCCTGCGCATGTCGGCGATCAGCCAAAAAGTTTCGCCCGATGAAATCGCGCCGCTGATGGCGCGCAACATTTTCTTGCTCGGCTACGAAGGCCCGCAGTCGCAAGCGCGCGAAACCGAATACTTGGTCTTGCTGAATCGCTACGTCCAGCAGGCAAGGGAATTGGTCAACCTCGCGGGATCGACCGGAATTATCCACGTCTCGAACTGCGAGGATGCGAAGCCACTGCTGCAGGTGCTCGGCTATCGCGAGCGTCCCGACTGCGGGCAGAAATCGACCTTCGTCGAAACCGTCGATCCGCAACGCGCATTCCTGACGATCGATTCCGGCTTCCCGCTGCCCGATCTCGAAAAAGTTTTGCAGGAAGGGAAGCCGTTCGCCTACTCCGTTCCGACTTCGCGCGTCCCCCTGATATTCACCGAATCCGATTGGATTTCGGCCTCGCGCCGCAACAAACCGGGAGAAAACAAGGATCTGATCGACACGATGATCCACGATCCGATCCTCGCCCGCCTGTACTGGGCGATGGGCCGAGTCGATCGCGAAACTCAGGATTCGCTGCGCCAGTCTCCCGGCTTGAAGAAGCTCTATCCACTCGCCCCGGTCCTCGATTTCTACGGCAGCCGCATTCAAATCGCGTCAGGCCGCGTCATCCTTCCCGGCGGCGCAAGCGCCGAAGCCGGCTGGAAGGATCTCGTCGGAGTCAGCCCTGACAATCCTGGCGAGTTCGTTTTCCGCCTGCTGTCCAAAGACAACGGCTGGCTCGCTGCATATTTCGATTCTTTGTCGCGAACGAACCGGGTGCAACAAGCCAAGTTCACCGAATCGAAGCGACTCCGCCGCGACTACGAAGCCCTCCGCGGCAAAGAAAACACCACCGACGCCGCGCGCGGAGTCTTCCGCTCCGATCCACGCCTGCTTCTCCTGCTGACCCGCATGCAATGGGATCCGAACGGCGAAGCGCACGTCCCCGGCAACATCGACGCGTGGCGCCGCATCCTCGCGCAAAAGAGCGACTCGCCCGTCGTCCGCGAATGGGGCCGCCGCTCCCGCCACTGGGAAACTCCCGAGCAAATGCTCGAAGGCATGTTCGCGCTCTCTCGCGTCCAGTCCGAGGCCGGACCGCTGCAAGCCTACCTGTTAATGTGCGACCTCGACAGCCGCCGCGCGCCGGGCCAAAAACTCACGCCCGACACAGTGCTCCTCATCGCCTCAAAATTCCCTGAGTTCAGCGACCAATACCTCCTCTTCGCTGAATTCCCCGAACTCGAAGACTCTTCCATCACCGCCTTTGCCAACGCCGTCACATCGCTCGACGCTATCCACAACCAGGCTTTGCGCGGCAACGCGATGGGCACGTTTCAGTCCGCCGTCAGCATCTGGCAAATCCTCGCGCGCCAAGGCGAAATTCGCCGCGAAGATCTCAACGCGTCCTTCCAAAAAGTCTTGAAGCCGTGGGGCAAGGTCAACTCGCCGGTTCAGGCATTCGACGCCGGTCGCGCCTCTCTCAAAGAAATCGCGTTAGCGGCAACCGACAAGCCTGAGCTCTCGCAGGATCAAATCATCGAGCTGCTCGCCGGCCCGATGCAGGTCGGCGCCGAGGGCCAGCGCATGCACCAATTCGTCGCCAATCGCATGCGGGCCGTGCTCGATGCCCAGCGCCTCATCTCGCTCGATACCATCGTCAACCTCGGCGACGGCCTCCACGATCCAGCTCATGTGAAAGCGCAGCAGGCCACCCTGCTTCCACTCGCGCAGGAGCTTCGCGAATTCGAAATGCCGCAGCCCATTTTCAAAAACAGCGAGCGCGATCAGTGGGCCGCCGGCATCTACAACAATCACCACACCGAAGCGCAGATGAAAGCCGACCTCACCAAAGTCGTGAAGGCGCCGAACACGCCCGAACAACTTGCCGAAGCCCGCGGCCAGCTCGCATCGCTCCTGCGCGACACGCTCGTCGGCCTCAACTACGCCTACTACGAGCCTCCCGGCGCGCAAATCCTGCACAACAATCCGCTCTTCGTCCGCTCTCACGACTTTTCGGGCGACACCGTGACCGGCGTCGAAAAGCAAGCCTGGCAAGCCTCGCAACTCTTCGGCGCGGGCTCACCTGCTGGCGGCGGCGCGCGTCTCGTCGGCTCGCTCGCCGACCTGCCTTACGTCCTCGCCGATGCCGAGCAGGACTTCATTGCTCCCGAAAACGTACAAGCGCTCATCTGGCGCCAAGTCGTTCCCGGCCTGCTCACAAGCGCCATCGTTCCGCGCTGGTGGGGCGTGAGCCCAGGCGAACTCCACGCCGTTGCTCTCTACCAACGCGCAGGCGAAGAGCTTCTCGTCGTCGCGCAAGACGACAACGACACGCGCTCAACTGTCCTCTCGATCCTCGCCGACCGCATGTCGCCTCAGCGCCTCACCTACGTTTCCACATCACTCCGCGACAAGCGCGCAGAGCTTCTCGCCGCACAATTGATGCCCGCCGACACGTTCTACCTCGCCGCCGAGTATCGCCTGCGCTTCCCCGACGCGAAAATTTCCATCGGCACAAACTATTCCGAGCTCGACGCCCTCGCGAAATCGCATCCCGACGACGCCAGCCTCGACCACCTCTCGCGCGATTTCGGCGTCCCGCATCCCGCCCTCGAACAAACCTACGGCCGCGCCCTGCTCAACGTGCAGCCGTTCCCCGCATTCATGGGTTTTTCGAGCCGCTTCCTCGCCGAGTCGTGGGACTCCAACAATCTGTACTGGGCGCGTCTCGCCGACGAAAAGGGACTATCGCCCGTCGCGCTCAACCAGCTCGTCCCCGAACTCACGCGCCGCATGGTCGAAAAAATCTTCGCCACCGATCTCGAAGACTGGCCCGCTCTCTTGCGCGCCGCCCACGAAACCGGCGACGAATTCCGCGTCGGCAAGCTATCGCAGCCGCAGTCGGAGCGCGCCTCCAACGGCGGAGGATCGCAGCGATAGGTTTATGAATTTCGGATTCACCGGATCCACGAAGCAAAAATCGCATCGGGACAGACAGCCATGGCCAAACGTTACTTCGCTCTTCTAGCAGCAGCACTCGCCGTCATCGCAGCGGTCACCGTGACTGCCGCGCACCTGCACGCGCAACAAGACGGCACGCGCTTCCGCATCTCCGTCGACCTCGTGCAGCTCAACGTCGCTGTCACCGACAACAAAGGCAATTACGTCACCGGTCTCAAGCCCACCGACTTCGTAATCTCCGAAGACGGCATCTCCGAAAAGCTCGCCACTTTCGAGGAAGGCAACGGCCCCACGCAGCGCCTCGGCCCCGCTCCGCCACCAAAGCCCGCCCCCGATCCATCAGCGTCATCCGACGACCCAAATCAAACGCTCGCCGAAGCCATCGCCGGCTCCAACGTCTTCATCCTCTTCGACACGAGCAATTACATGTATCGCGGCTTCGTCTTCGCACAAGACGCCATCTCCGACTTCGTCCGCTCGCTCGAAACCGCCGACAAAATCGCGTTCTACTCTTACAGCCGCGACCTCTTCCGCTCCGCGCCGCTCACTGCCGACCGCTCCGAAGTCGTTCGCGGCGTCCGCACTACCGTCGCCGGCGACGACGCTGCTCTTTACAACTCGCTCCTGCTTACGCTCAAAGACGCCTCCACGCAATCCGGCCGCAAAGTCGTCGTCGTCTTCTCCAACGGCCCCGACAACGCCAGCATGGTCCCGCCCGAAGACGTCGCCGAACTCGCTCAATCCGCCGGCATCCCGATTTACATGATCAGCACCCGCGAAGCGCGCCTCGAGCCCGTCTCCACCGTCGTCTTCGAACGCATGACCGCCGCCACCGGCGGCAAAGCCTATTTCGCCAACAGCTGGCGCGACGAGAAAAAAGCTTTCGCCTCGATCCGCGACGATCTCGGCCATCTCTATTCCTTCAGCTACTACCCCGAGCCGAATCCCAACCGCGGCTGGCGCGCCATCAACGTCAAACTCGTCGGCGAACACGCGAAGCAATACCACGTCCGCACCCGCAACGGCTATCGCCCGCAGCCCAATCGCTTCAACAGCGAGCCGCCCCCCGCATCCGCCGTCTCGCAAATCACCGACAGCGCCCAGTAGCGGCGACTTTTCGTCGCCACCCGTCCGCACGTTCGCACACATCTCCGCGTATCTCCGCGTCCTCTGTGCCTCTGCGTTTAGTCTTGCTTCTGCTTTTCGGTTGCCCAATTGCGCGCCAAGCCGTGCCATGAAACAATGCCGCGCATGAATTTCAAAATGTCGCAAGCGTTCATCGCTCTCGCAGCAATTTTTCTCTTCAACATCACCACCACACACGCCCAATCCACCCGCCCCGACTCCGAAAGACAACTCGCCCACGACATCTACAAAGAATTCATCGAAATCCGCTCCGGCTTCACCACCGGCGCCACCACTCCCGTCGCCGAAGCCGCCGCCGCACGCCTCAAAGCCGCCGGCTTCCCCGATTCCGACATCGCTCTCGGCGGCGCAATCGACAAAAAGGGAAACCTCGTCGTCCGCTACCACGGCACCGGCAAACAGAAACCTCTCCTCCTTCTCGCCCACACCGACGTCGTCGAAGCCAAGCGCGAAGACTGGACGCTCGATCCCTTCGTCCTCACCGAAAAAGACGGCTACTTCTACGGCCGCGGCACCGGCGACGACAAAGCCCAAGCCGCCGTCTGGATCGCCAACTTGATCCAATACAAAAAGGAAGGCTTCAAGCCCGACCGTGACATCATCGTTGCCCTCACCGCCGACGAAGAAGGCGGCGGCCCATACAGTGGCATCAACTGGCTCATCAAAAATCATCGCGACTGGATCGACGCCGAATACGCGCTCAACGAAGGCGGTTGGGGCGAGTCTCTCGACGGCAAGAAAATCTCAAACGACGTGCAGGTCAGCGAAAAATACGTCATCAATTTTCGCTTCGAAGTTCACAACAAAGGCGGCCACAGCTCGCTGCCCGTTCCCGACAACGCCATCTATCGCCTCGCCGAAGCTCTCGACAAACTTTCGAAGTTCGGCTTCCCGCTCAAACTCAACGACGTCACCAAAGCCTATTTCACCGCCATGGCCAAAATCGAAACCGGCCCCACAAAAGACGATCTCGCCAAAGTCGCTGAAGGCGACCAATCCGCGATGGAACGCCTAGCCGCCAAAACACCGCAGTTCAACGCCACTCTCCGCACGACCTGCGTCGCCACCCAACTCGAAGGCGGCCACGCCGTAAACGCTCTCCCCCAACTCGCCGCAGCCACCGTGAACTGCCGCGTCCTCCCCGAAGATTCCCCCGAATACGTCGAATCCGCCCTGAAGCAAATCGCCTCCGACGACGAAGTCACCATCAAAATGATGGAAGGATCCAAAGCCGGCCCCGCCTCCCCAATCCGCCCCGACCTCTTCAGCGCAATCACCGAATCTTCAAAGAAAATCTGGCCCGGCGTCCCCGTCGTCCCCATGATGGTCATGGGCGCCACCGACGGAAAGTATCTGCGCATCGCGGGAATTCCAACTTACGGTGTGCAGGGTTTCTTCTTCGACCGCAACGACATCCGCTTCCACGGCCGCGACGAACGCCTCTCCGTCCAATCCTTCTACGAAGGCCAAGCCTTCCTCTACGACCTCGTCAAACGCCTCTCCCAGTAGCATGTGCTGGGGCGGAAACTCCCATGCAGGGCATTCCGTATTCAGAAATATTAAGGGGCCTTGAAGGGTTCGACGTCTGGTTGAAGAATCAGGGAATCACGGTTCAACCAAACGACAGAATTCACGAAGCGCTGAAAGTTTTGCTCAAAGCGGACGAAGCGAGTCGGCGAGGGCGTGAGACAGGAAACTACACCAACATTGACCCTAAAGATTGGTTCTCGATGGTCGAGGCACTCGAAGCGCACGATGTCTTCCTGGCGTTTCGCGACAACCCGACGCCAGCTTTCACAGCCGAACTTAAGAGGGCGCTGTCGGGCCCGGAACATCCAAGCCTCGAAACCACGAAGAACCGTGACGGAAGGAACGTCTGGTATCAGCTCGCCCTCGCGGCTGAATGGAAGTTGCGGGGTGCTGAGGTTGAAGTCGAGGAACCGGATTTGCGGCTTTATCGAGAAGGATTCACTTTTTTGCTCGCGTGCAAACGACCGGCGAAGGACCACAGCGTCCGTGCCAATATTCGCGGTGCCTCATGGCAGCTTCAGCAAGCTCTGAGTAGTACGCCAATCAACACATACGGGGTGGTGGCGATCAATCTCACTTGCGTTCTAAATCCCGGCGACAAGATTCTGGTTGGAGATCCCAACGGTTTGGGTGGAATCGTCGAGTCTTATGTCGAGAAGCATCTCAAAGATCTCAAATCGGTCGATGATCAACGAATCTGCTGCGCGATGTTTGATGCCGCCACGCCAAGCAACGGCGTGCAAACCGTCGACATGATGAGGGCGTACTACGCTATTGGAAAAGAACTGCATCCATCGGCGGCTTCCGAAGCATTCATCCGACATTCCATCGAAATACGTGACCATCCTGAGTAAGAGCTAACGGCCGTCGCAATAGAGGTCACATCGTGTGAACGACTGGATACTGTTTTCGTCTTTTTCCTTGTTCGCCGGGCGATTCTCACGAACTCCCAATCAAATACCCCGTCAAGAACACCAACACCCCACCCACAATCACCTGAAACGCCGCCTGCAAAAACGGCGTATCCATATACCGATGCCGAATATAAGCAATCACTCCCAACTCAATCGCCACCACAACAATCGCCACCAGCGTCGCCACATGAAAATCCGAAATCAAAAACGGCAGCGTATGCCCAATCCCTCCCGCTGTCGTCATCGACCCGATCACCAACCCGCGTATCCACGGTGACCCTCTTCCTGTCAGAGATCCGTCGTCCGACAGCGACTCCGCAAATCCCATCGAAATTCCCGCGCCCAGCGAAGCCGCCAGCCCAACCAAAAATGCATCCCAGCTTTTGTGCGTTGCAAACGCCGCCGCAAACAACGGCGCTAACGTCGACACCGACCCATCCATCAGCCCCGCAAGCCCCGGCTGCACCACCTGCAACAAAAACAATTTCTTGTGCGATGCGTCCTCAACCTCTTTCGCATCCGCGGTCAGATGCTTCTCTTCAAGATTCCCGGCCGTCTGGATATGCTTGCGCTCTTCGTCCGCAAGTTTGTTCAGCAACGCTCGCGTCGAGGTATCCGTCGTCCGCGCAATCGCCCGCTGATAAAATCTTTGCGCCTCCAGCTCCATTACTTCCGCTTGTCGGCGCGCGACGTTCACGCCAAGCGGCCGAATCAGCCAGTTCGGGCGCCGCGCCAGAAACCCCTTCACGTTCTCCCGCCGAATCAGCGGAATATGATTCCCAAACCGCTGCCGAAACATCTCCAGCAATCGATCCCGGTGCTGTGCCTCTTCCTCACGCATCTCCTCAAACATCGTCGCCGTCGAAGGAAACGTCTCGCGCAGCGCATCCGCGAACTCGCCATAAATCCGCCCGTCCTCCTCCTCCGAGGCGATCGCCAGCGCCAGGATTTCCTTCTCGCTCAAATCCTTGAATTTCTTCAGCATCTGCCTGTTTTCCTCGACTGCTCGACAGCAGCATCGCACAAAGCCGAATCGCAAGTCATCTTGCCCCCCTGCTGCATCCAATCTGGCGAATTAACAGGTGTTATCATCGCCCTCACTTTCTGACAGGAGACGCTCCATGGCCGACAAGAAGCCCGCAACACCAGCAGAGAAAGACAGCGCAGCCCCCATCACTCGCGACAAACTCGCCGAATTGCTCAACGAAGATTTGTCCCGTGAATATCAGGCCGTCATCGCCTACGTCGTCTATTCCCAGGTCCTCAAAGGCGCCGAATACATGAGCATCGCCGACCAGCTGGCCATTCACGCCAAACAGGAACTCGATCACGCTCTCACACTTTCCCGCCAGATCGACTACCTAGGCAAAATGCCCACCGTCGTTCCCAAGCCCGTAAAAACCTCCGAAGACGCCAAGCAAATGCTCCGCTTCGATCTCGACAACGAAAACGAAACCATCCGCAACTACCGCGAACGCGTCCGCCAGTGCGAAACCCTCGGCGAATTCGCCATGGCCGAACAAATCCGCCAGATCCTCGTCCAGGAACAAGACCACCAAATCGACCTCGCCACCGCCCTCGGCGAAGACGTCCCCGACATGAGCAAGCCCCGCTAACGCGACTCGCATCGACGCCGCTAAATCCGCGTCGAGCGGGCTAAAACAAAGGGCGCGGCCAAATCGCCGCGCCCTTTTTCTACTTCTTCCCGCACTCGGTAGCGCCGGCATCCTGCCGGTGTTTTTTCGATCCCCCACCACCTACCGTCCCATCGCAGAACAAAAACAAAAACCAAAACGAAAACGAAAACGCTGTCATCCTGAGCGAAGCGAAGGATCTCAGCACCAGCCCAATCGCTATCACATCCGGCGAAGCGCTTCTTTCCGATAGTTGACCGCCTTTCGCTCCCCCATCTAAGATGTCGCGCACAGGTCCGCCTCGGTCAATGATCGGCCAGACAATTTCTCACTACCGCATCCTCGATAAAATCGGAGGAGGTGGCATGGGCGTGGTCTACAAGGCCGAAGACACCCGGCTGAAGCGCTCTGTCGCCCTGAAATTCCTCCCACCTGGAACCTCAGCCAACTCCGCTGCCGTCGAACGCTTCCGCCGCGAAGCCGAGTCTGCTTCCGCACTGAACCATCCAAACATCTGCACGGTCTACGACATCGGCGAACAGGACGGCCAGTCCTTCATTGCCATGGAGTTTCTCGAAGGCGTCACCCTCAAACACTTCATCGCTGCCAAAGCGTTGCCTCTCGATCAGATTCTCGATCTCGGCATCGAAATCGCCGACGCCCTCGACGCCGCTCATTCCAAGGGCCTCATCCACCGCGATATCAAGCCCGCCAATCTCTTCGTCACCTCTCGTGGCCACGCCAAGATTCTCGACTTCGGTCTGGCAAAGACCATAAGTGGTCCGGCCGCGGACGACGCGGTGGGCGTTTCCAGTCTTCCGACCCTGTCCGATGACGACGTGCTAACGACTCCGGGCGTCGCGATCGGCACAGTCGCCTTCATGTCGCCCGAACAGATTCGCGGCGACAAACTCGACAGCCGCTCCGACCTGTTTTCTTTTGGACTCGTCCTCTATGAAATGGCCACGGCCCGGCCCGCTTTCCCCGGACAAACCTCTGGTATCGTCACTGAAGCCATCCTCAATCGCACACCCGTTCCAATTTCCCGCTTCAACCCGGAAGTTCCCCAGAAGCTCGAAGAGATCATTGCCAAGTTGCTCGAGAAGGATCCGGACCTTCGCTACCAAACCGCCGCCGACGTAAGGACCGACTTAAAACGCCTTCGCCGCGACACGAGTTCTGGACGCATTGAAACCGTGCGTATGGCCGGTGTCGCCGAATCCGGCTCGAATGCCAAAGCCACGCCGAATCGAGTCGCCTGGATTGTTGCCCCTTCGCTGCTTGTCGTTGCACTTCTTGCCGTCGCGTCCGGTTTCTTCTTCATCAAGAGAAAAGAAACCGTGAAATCTCCAGCCGGCACGGAGTGGACGCAACTCACCGATTTCGCCGACTCCGCTGTTTGGCCTGCCATCTCCCCTGACGGACGCATGTTGGCCTACATCCGCGGCCCAGGCGAGTTCATCACCACCGGATCGGTTTACGTGCAAATGCTTCCAGGCGGCGATCCGGTGCAGCTCACGCATGACGATGACGTGAATAAGGTTGGCTTGAAATTTTCTCTCGACGGTTCGCGCGTCGCGTACTCAGTCGTCGAACCTTGGGATACGTGGTCCGTGCCGGTGCTCGGTGGCGAACCGCGTCTTCTCCTGCCCAACGCTTCCGGTCTGAGCTGGATCGATCAGAGCCATTTCATGTTTTCCGAAATTCGGGCCGGCTTTCACATGGTCCTTGTCACATCCGAATCCACTCGGGCCAATCTCAAGGTCCTGTATGACCCTCCTCGCGATCGAGGTATGGCTCACAATTCCTATCTTTCTCCCGATGGCAAGAATGTCTTGATGACCGAGATGGACAATGGAGCGATGTTACCTTGCCGTCTTCTGCCTTTTGATGGCAGCTCTACAGGCAAACAGGTCGGCCCTTTGTCTGGCATGTGTTATTCCGCTGCTTGGTCAACGGATGGGCGTTGGATGTATTTTTCCTCCTACTCGGGCGACGAAGGGTTCCACATCTGGCGTCAACGCTATCCGGATGGCGTCCCCGAACAGGTCACGCCTGGACCCACGGAGCAGGCTGGCATTGCTATGTCTCCGGACGGCCGATCCTTCGTTACCTCCGTCGGCATGACCCAGAGCACTCTCTGGCTCCACGACGATAAGGGCGATCACCAGCTTTCGTCCGACGGCTTTGCCGACCTGCGCTTTGGCGGCCGATTGTCTCGCGATGGAAAGAAGCTTTACTACCTGAATTGGAATGAACTACGGGCTGTCGACCTGACATCCGGAAAACACGAGCAAATCCTTCCCGGGTTTTTAGTGAACTTTTACGATCTCTCGCCCGATGAAACGAGTGTTCTATTCCTTGCCCCGGATTCAGACCACAAAGTCCGCATCTGGCATGCCTGGCTCGATCGAAGGTCGCCTCCGACGACGTTGCCATTCAACAATCCTATGAATTCTCTGTTCGGACGCGCCAACGACTTGTTCTTTCGCGGCTCCGAAGGCAGGGACAATTTCGTGTACCAGATGAATTTGGACGGATCCGGTTTGCGAAAAGTCACGCCCGAGTCGGTGATCGAATTGGAAGGAGTTTCACCCGACGGAAAGTCGCTAATCGTACGGAAAAATCTCGCCGGTGACCGTTCCAGTTCACACGGTCTTCAGGCTTATTCTCTCGATGGCGCGCCGCCCATTACGATTTGCTACAGCTGGTGTAGCGTGAGCTGGTCTCCCGATTTGAAGTATTTTTACATCAGGCAATCCTTGGCTCCCGCGAATTCCTCGCGCTTCTTTGCGGTTCCACTGAAAAACGGCCAGCTTTTTCCCGAGATTCCGCCAACCGGCTTTCACACCGACGCAGAAATCCTCGCTCTGCCCGGCGCGCAAAAAATCAACGTCGGAGACATAGGGACTCTCGTGACTGGCAAAAACCCCTCGGTATTCGCCTTTGACCGCCGCTCGGCTCGCCGCAACCTGTACCGCATTCCAATTCCGCAGTGAGAACCCGTCCGCGATTGCAAGAATGGTCCCGGTAGCGCCGGCGTCCCGCCGGCGTTTTTCCGATCCCAGCCACTACCGCCTGCCGTCCGCTCCCATCCACCCGTCACGCCGCCCATTTACGGGCGCAGCACCGCTGCGCCCCAACTTGCCCGGGCCTAAACACGATCGCCTTCCTGTTAGTGTGATCGAAACGAATGTCGTCTACCTACAGCAGCAACCCATGATGTCGAAACTTCTGCACAATGCTGAGCCGATCCTCCGCCCCAATCTTGTGCTTCATCCTATAAAGATGATTCTTCACTGTCTGCTCCGACAAACAAAATTGATTCGCGATCTCCTTGTTCGTGAACCCCTTCGCAATCAGCGGCACAATCTGCTGTTCCCGCCGCGTCAGCCCTAATCGTTGCCTCGGGCTCCCAAACGGTAGTCGCGGCTCCGCATCTTCAAAAAATCGAAACAAAGCCGCGCAGAGTTCGCCTGGGCAGACTGCCTTTCCCGCATGCACGTTTTCAATCGCCCGCGCCACATCTTGAGACGACGCATCCCGCCACAAATATCCGCTGATCCCCGCCCGAACATATTGCAGAAATTCCACGTCGTCCTTAGCCGCTCCGACTAACAAAATCTTGAGCGCCCGCGCCTGTTCTCGAACCGCCGCGATTTGCTCCAGGTCCGCCTTAACACTCTCGTACGAGATCAATACGAGCACGCCCACCGAATTCTTGGTCAGGCCATCGAGTTCCGCTGTTGCTTCGGCTGGGACATCGACGATATCGATGTTTTCATGCCTGCCAAGAACGCGACAGAGCGCTTCGCGGACCAACTGATTCTCAGCCAAAACGTACGTTCGAATCTTCGAAGCCCCTGACGAGTCGTTCGAAACCAGCTCTGCTCCCGACCCCGGCTGTGCCACCACTGCACTCTTGTGCGAGCGCACGGACTCGCGCCTCGAGCGCTCGATTCCTAACGCACCGCGCCTTCCATCTCCGATTGCAATTGGGTGCATCGATTCGTGCTCCGTCGTCACCACTTCCGTCGTGCGCACCGAGGAGGAGCGATGCGCCGCGACACAAATCCCCTGGTCAATGGAGGAGCAATTCGCAAGCCCTGAGGTGTCGCGAGCAGTCGGCAATCAGGCACTGTTAAGTTGCTGAAATAGCGTGTCTTATTGGGTTATGAGGCGGGAAGTGAAACGGAGAAGGGTCCCAATCCGGTACCAAGCCGCCTTTCGGAACGCCACTTCGGAACGCACCCACACTTTGAGGGTTTCTAGGGGCGGGGGCTTCAACCCGCCCGCCATTGGCGGAAGGCAACGCTAGCTGAAGCGGAGAAACCGAAGTCGAAAGTCCCTCTCAGTGACGTTCGAACGACTCTCAGCCCGATTTTCAACCCTGTTTTTTACAGGGTACTTTGGTACCACTGGGACTCCAACTTTAGCCTGCCCATTACCGGGTACGGCTCCTCTATGGGTTTATTTTTGACCATGTCCTAAACTGTTCCCATCGATGGCGGCCCGTGCTTCGCAGGCGGCCACCAGGGAGTAAGTCATGGCGACACAAGACCTTATCAGCAAGACACTCGGCTCCGTTCCTACGGCCCGCATCACCCCGGCCAGCGAGCGCCGTTCGAACCGCCGCTGCAAGATCACCCAGCTGATGCGCATCCGCCCCTCGGATCCCGAGCGCGACAATTTCGAGGATCTCCGCGGCAGTATGAGCGTTTCGCGCACCGGCGTCTATTTTCAGACCAGCGAAGGCGCCTACGAACTCGGCATGCGCCTCTTCGTCACGATGCCCTACAACGAGGCCGCCGCGGCGATGAGCCACGAGTACCTCGCCGAGGTCGTCCGCGTCGAAGCGATGGCCAACGGCATGTTCGGCATAGGCTTCAAGTACCTGATGCAGATGGGCTCAGTCTCCGCCCACTCCTACGGCATCTCCGTCTCGCGCAAGTAGCTCGCCGGCAGCGTATCGCCGCGTCGCGCACTAGCTCCGCGCGCTGCCGACTTGCGGCTGCCGGCAAACGCAGTCTTGCTCGGGCGAAAACCCATCGCGATTCAACAACCAGAAATTGAGTAGTAAAAGGGAAAGGGCGTCCGAAGGACTCGGACGCCCTTTCTCTGCTGTGGGGTGGAACAAACTCTGTCCGCTCGTGATTTCCGGATCCGCTGCAATCCCGGCGTTTCGCGGCCGACCGCCGCAAAGTGCCGAACAACATCACACGCGAACAGTGGAAGACCTTCCGCCGGTGCGTGTTACTCGTCCTTGTTCATTATCTGCAGTGCGCGATGACGAATCATCCCGAGCTGCCGATTCACCGGGTGCTGGCGGTTCAGGAATGACAGCACCGGTTCGCGGCGCCGCGTCAGCCGATTCATCGCGATCGTAAGCCGCACGTCGCGGCGCGCATATTTCAGTCCCGCCTGCAAGGCATCGACAGCATCGTCCTTGCGACCCGCGGTCGCATAAACCTCAGCGAGATTCAGATAGAGCTGCGCCTGGTTGCGCTTCATGCGAACGGCGGCGTCGCAGAGTCTCTCTGCTTCGCCCCATTTCTGTTCGGAGCGCGCGAGCACCACTCCGAGGTAAGACATGTAGTAAGGATTGTTCCGATCGAGTTCCATGGCGCGCTGCATGTGCGGCAACGCGCGTCCGGCGTAGTTATCACGCAAGAGATTCAGACCTGCTTTGAACTCGCGGAAAGCTTCCGTATCGAGCATCGTTTCACCTCAATGACCGTTCTGCGGCCGTCGAGCCTACGTTGTTGGAAGAGAGGAAATCCAAACACGCGACGCAGCTAGAGAGAGAAATGCGGTACCCGTGGAGTCCCAAGGAAGTGAGCCAGGGTGCCAATCGCCAAGGCCGGCGTTCGGCCCAGGCATGGGAGCAGTGAGCA
>Ga0209006_10002256_pt1 | contig 17560 bp, 12 predicted proteins | sample JacPin_JW_Ref_O2_FD_188567 | JGI IMG/M metagenome (GOLD analysis project Ga0209006, IMG submission 188567) | Forest soil microbial communities from Algoma, Ontario, Canada - Jack Pine, Ontario site 1_JW_Ref_O2 (SPAdes) (version 2) | ecosystem: Environmental > Terrestrial > Soil > Boreal... | reverse complement strand
GGCTGTATGTTTTGCGTCTCCAGCCACAGGGGCGCGCCACCGCTTTGCTGGGAGTACAGCGCGAAAGTCACACCGGTGATGGCGGTCAGCGGATTGCCATTGCTATCTTTCGGCGTTCCGCTGAACTTCACGAGGCGTGGAAGCTGAGCGGCAGCGACGATCACCGAACCGCTCGCAGGACTGACATTCTGTTGTGAAAAGACTGAAGTCGAGCAGACACAGACAAGGACTGCTCCCCACATTGCGTACCTCAGACTGGTTTTCATAGCAAGTCTCCAGAGTGTGGTTTTGAACTCGGTTGCGATCTCCCCCATGCTGGCGGCCTTCTCGGACCGACGACGCAGGTCAGCTTGTTGTTGACGCCCATGAGTACGCACACGGCTTTCCCTGTGCCAAGCGGCGCACAGGCGTGAGTCATGACCCGCTTTGCCCTGGCTAATTAACCGCCTGAAAAGAGGTAATTCCGAAACTGGCGGAGAGTCCCTCCGCCTGTACGACAATGAAGTTGATGTTACTCACGTCGGCCTGCCTCAGACCGCCTCCGCCGCCTCCTTTCACAAAGCCTGAAAACGGAAAAGAGAGGGAGAATGCATTGGGGTTAGGCGAAGGCAGCACGACCTCGAAGTTATAGTATCCGCCGCTCTGCGGCCACACGGTTATAACTACGATGAGCTCTTCGGAGGTGGCGACGCCCTGAAAGTTCAGTTGGAAACCTGAATATCCAAAGAGGTCCAGTCCTAGCGGCACTTCGGCGCCTGCGAGAGTAAAACCGTAGCCGGTCGAAATATAGCTGGCGCAACCGAAGCCGGCGTCAACTACGAGGCGACCTTTGCCAATGTCAAGCGTGCTCCATTGCCCGTCGAGATTCGATCCGACCTCAAAAAATGTTTGACGGGCCTGACCTAAACGACTGTTAGGCGGCAACGCTGCAAAATGGTCGCTCCTCTTAGATTGCGGCAGAGGCTCCGTTTCCCTGGCCTCGTAGTGATCGGGATCGATCTTCAGACTGCCCGTAGGCCCGAGGACTTCCAAGTGTGACCAACACTCCCAGACTGATCAAGCATGTCATCCACCAAGCTTTCATGTCGTCGTCTCCCCGAAGGTAAGTTTTCTGGGCCCACAGGTTTCAGTCCGTTTGAGTCGGAGCCTCGACCCCCTCTCACCGGCGCAGATCGTTCGGCGGCTGTTTTTGGTTGACCGCCAACTTCCCGACTGGCGCGGCAGGATGTGGCATCGGAGCCACGTTCGGCGCAACCGGCATGGGTGGTGGAATGGGAATGCTGGGCGGCGTCCTCTGCTGCGACGGCGAAGCGTTACCGCGTTTCAGCATTGTCGGTCGATGGTGGACGATATGCTCGCTTCCCGGTGCTGGCGCCATGTAACCGATGCGCGCTGTTGCAGGTGCTCCGACCAGTTCGGGATACAGGTAATGGCCGCGATCGGCAGGAGCCTTCTCGACCTCAACTTCAATCCGGTGCGCGTTGGCGAACGCATCCTGCCGCGTTCCCGTCACCTGCCATGAGACTTTCACGTTCGGCTTGTCGGTGCGAATGCTGAATTGGTTGCCGCTGATCTCAGAGGCCACAATGGCTTGCGCGAACTGGCCGATCACGGTCAACTGATAGCGGAAATCCCGGTTGAGGGTCTCGAACCAATTCGGCAGCGTAACCGAAGCCAGACCGGCGTCGTCGGTGGTGATGTTGCCGTCGTACATGTTCTTCATGTCGGGCGATTCGACGAAGGAGTGATAGAGATACTTATTCGCAGGATCGAGCGGATGGTCGATCTTGAACGAGCCGCCGCCTTTGGAAAGAGTCCCGAGGACGTCCACGTTTGCGCTCGTAGCCACCAACTGGTCGACGTTGCTGACCCGGAGGTGCACCGCGCTACCGAACAGGGCGTTAATGTAGGTGTCGCCGTTGTTACCGCCGGTGAGCGTGTAGTTGCTACAGTTCGACATCCCCCCTTGTCCGAGTTGGAGACCCATAAAGCCGGTATTGCATCCGGGATCGCCAATGATCGCATAAGTACCGACATCAGCCATGTACGCCCGGAAAATCTCGTCTCCGACTGTCGCGTCGAAGTTCTCAGCGTATAACGTGGGAGCATCTGAACTGGAGTCAGCGAAATATCCGGCATAGTTATTGTCGGCGGTCCCAAGCACCCCTGTGTGGGCAGTACCCGCCGCACCGCCAGTGTCGCCCCAGACGCCCGCATTGCCGAAGCCCGCGCCCAAGACGCTACTGCCTCCTTGATCCCCCTGCACACCAATGAACGGGCTCGAACCATGGACACCGGCACCAAGAGTCGAAGAGTTCACACCGTAAACACCATACGTCGTGCCCGAGATGGCAGACGAGGAACCAAGTACGCCATAACCAGCACTCGACGCGCTCTTACCGATAACACCATACGTACTTCCCGTGCTAGCTGACTCATTTCCAATAACGGCAGCGGCGGAATTACTAGTGCTGGTGGCGTAGATGGTGTCAGAACCCGAGGAGGCGGTAAGCGCGCCGTTCAAGGTCTGATTGTTTGCCGAGAGATTCCTAACTTTGACGGTGTCTGAAGCGTCAATGGTCAGGGCATCGGTACTGGTGGTGACGTCGCGAATGTTAAATTTTCCGACACCCTGGCTCGATGTCTTGCCGGTGGCGAGAATTTCCCATTGTTTGCCGCCGGTGCCAGTGGTCTTGAGATCGAGGCCTGCGCCAACACCGGTAACAGGTCCCTCGACCACTTCTGCGAGCTGCGCCGGCGAGTAGACTGTCATCGCAAACGTGCTGCCCGAAGTACCGCTCAGAAATGTGGCGCCTGAAACATCCAGCGTCGCGGTGGGTGTGGTCGTGCCGATCCCGACGTTGCCCGTCGTGCTCTGAAAGATCTTGGAGTTTCCGAGATTGCTGCTGGTGGTCCACTTGGGGATGAAGTTCGCGGTACCCGTCCCGGTCAATGCGGCAGCGGGTGTGAGATTCCTGTTGCTGCTTGATGGGGTAGAAGAATTCACTCCTAACGAAGCGGAACCCGCGCTAGCCATTGGATTCGCCGGCATGAACGCCGACGCGGGCTTGCCGCCGAGCGTTTCTGCATCCCCGGCTTTCAATGCATAGGGGACGCTGACTAATAGGACGCGCGCATGCTCCTCTTGCCCCTGAGGCTGGATGCCCAACCATTGAGCCTGTTCGGAGACAAATAGTTCCGTCTCCAGGCCGTCAGGTTTAGTCGATCCGAGCATTACCGTGTAATGTCCGCTCTTGTCCGGCTGGACGTTTTGCGTCTCCAGCCACAGCGGCGCGCCCCCGTTTTGCTGGGAGTACAGTGCGAAAGTCACACCGGTGATCGTGGTGAGCGGATTGCCATTGATATCTTTCAGCGTTCCACTGAACTTCACCAGGCGTGGAAGCTGAGCGGCTGCGATTGTCACCGAACCGGCCGCAGGAATGGCATTCTGTTGTGAAAAAACTGAGGTCGAGCAGACGCACCCAAGGACTGCTCCCCACATCGCCCATCTCAGACTAGTTTTCATAGCAAATCTCCTAAGTGTGATTTCGATCTCTGTTGCGATCCCCCATGCTGGCCGCCCAAGCTTTCGACGGGGGCCAGATTGCCGTAACCCAGCCAGATTGGCAATGGCGCGTGCCTGACGATTCGCTGATTTCTTCGTGACCTCGTAAGTTACTGAATAAATGGCCGTTGTCGCTGCTGATTGGGATCTTCCTGTTGGACCGGCCTAGCCTGATAGGCGTGAAATTCGTCGGTGCTTGTCATGCCGAGGCCGGCGATCTCGCCCCGGGAATTGATGAAGCAGGTGGATACGTGCATCATTGTGGATTTCATGTTGTCTTCCCTTTACGGGCGCCCTTCAAACTCATGGCTGGGGGCTTTCATTTGCTGTCATATAGGTAGGCGCAAACGGCGGGGCAGAACTATCACGCAGAGATGACTTTTTTTGAAAAGATCGGGTTAAGCAGCCAAGATTCCCCGGGTCACTGGGGATCCGCGCAGAGCCTCGTCTGTCGCTTCGCGAAGGTAGTTTCCGATCTCAGTACCGAGACAAAATAAAGAGAGAGCGGGAGATTTTTCCTGCTCTCTTGTTCGCGGATCATCTTGCTATCGGCTCATTGATGACGATGGACAATGTATTCGCGCTCATGGTTTCGTCGTTGCTGAATTGCGCGAGTTCGAGGCCGGGAGTGCCGTCAAGTCCAGGTTGTGCATCACCACGATCTGCCACTCTCCCGCATTTTTCGCCATCACAAAGTTCAACAATCCTTGACGATCGGGCCGCGGATTTCCTTGTGCATCCGTGGCGCCCGTCATCTCCCAATGCACCTCCACCGCCGCCACGTCGGGACGGATGAACCGGGTCTTGATGGCCTTATAGCTCTGGTGGCTGTTCTTGAAAATGCTCGCGAACATCGGTGCGTGGAACTCTTCAATTTTCGATCGTCCGCTCGCGCCTTCGCCCCGCCAATTGGTAAAGTCGGCATCCTCGGCGAATATGGCCGCGAACGCCTTCGCATCGTGCCGATTCCAGCCGTCCACGAATCGGTTGATCAGCGCGACGATTGACTGTTCGTCTGTTTCGCCCTTAGTCGGACCACTCATTGTCAAAACCAATCCACCGAACGAAGTAAACAGCTCAACAATAGCTAATCCGGGGTCAGCCCAAGGTGTTCTTCATGCCCTTCGAAAATCTCGGGCAGAAGCGTGGTGAGCAGCTGTTTCAGAGTGGCAGGCCGCGTAACTTTCGCTTGCCTTTGAGTAAGCATCGTAGGGATTAGTTTGGAATTCGCGGTGGTAAGCAGGCCTTCGTTCCAGCCGATTGAACTCTTGTCAGTCATATTGCCTCCTTGGTGAAATTTCTTGTGTTTCCATTTACAGGTGAATGCAGCATTGCTCATGGTGTCGTCCGATTTCGTCGGCTACTTTTGGTTAACCCTGACAGCCATCGGACCTACTCTGGGCGCAACCGGCATGGCTGGAACGGGAATGCTGGGCGGTCTCTGCTGCAATGGCGAAGCGTTGTCGCGCTTCGGCATCACCGGCCGATGGTGGACGACCTGTCCGCTGCCTAGCGCTGCCGCCATGACCCGTTATGCCTTTGGCTAATTCAATGCTTGAAAAGAAGTTATTCCGAAACTGGCGAAGCCGCCTCCATACGCCTCGATAACGATGTAGTCGATATCACTGGCGTCAGCCTGCGTGAGGCCGCCTGGCTTATTGAAACCTGAAAACGGAAAATCTATAGAGATAGGATTGGCGTAGGTCGGCAGCACTCGCTCGTAGGCACAATTGTTGCCGTTGTGTGGAAACACAACGACAATTACCCCCAGGTTTTCGGAGGACGCAACGCCGGCAAAGTTCAGTCGGAAACCTGAATATCCGCTGAGGTCCAGGCCCAATGGAGCTGCGGCGCCGGTGAGAGTAACTCCGTAAGTAATGTCGGAGGCCCCGACGGTGCCGAAACCAGCGTCCAGTATCCAAATGCCTTTGCCTATGCTAAGTGTGGCTCCCTGCTTGTAATAATTTGGCCCGATGGAAAAATTTGTTTGCCGAGCCGCACCCAGCAGACTGCCCGGTGCCAACTTTGCGTAATGTTGATCCTGCGTCGGGCCGGTATTCAGGTGTTTGACATACGATCCCGAAGTAGAATCGTCGAGGGTGAGTTGTGCAGAGGCCTGAACTGGAATCCACGCAAGAGCAATAACCGCGATGCAAAAGACGTGCTTTGATAATTTGTTCATAGAAGTTTCTCCTTTGAGTATGCGTCGTTTTCAAATCTGAATCGCTGCTGGTTGACCTCGGAAAACGTTTTTGAGGCGGGGATGCCGTTGTAGTCGAGTTCATTGGTTGACCGCTTGAAAAGACGTTAATCCGAAACTAGCGAAGCCGCCGCCCTCGGCCAGGACAACGACGAAGTTGATGTTACTGAGGTCCGCTTGCGTCAGACCGCCCGCGCCAACTCCGTTTCTAAAACCTGAGAACGGAAAAGATACGGGGAAAGCATTGCCGTTGGGCGGCAGCACGACCTCGAAGTTCCAGTACCCGCCGGTCTGGGGAAAAATGGTTATTACCACGAGGAGTTCTTCGGAAGTGGCAATGCCCTGAAAGTTCAGTTGGAAACCAGAGAATCCATCGAGGTTCAATCCCAGCGGCACTTCGGCACCTGCGAGATTAAATCCGTAGCCGATTTGGAGGTTCGCGGCGCAACCGAAGCCAGCGTCAACTACGAGACGATCCTTGCCGACGTCAAGCGTGCTCCATTGTCCGTCGGGATTAGGCGCCGCCCCAAAATAGGTTTGACGAGCCTGACCTAAAGGACTGTTAGGCGGCAACGCTGCATAATGGAGATCGTGAATGAGTGGGTTGCTAATGCGTTTGACGTAGGCTCCCGAAGTATAGTCGTCAAGCATCAGTTGGGCTGATGCCTTGACTGGAAGCCACACAAGAGCAATCAGCACGATGCAGAAGGCGTACTTTGATAGTTGCTTCATAGAAGTTTCTCCTTTGAAAGTTGGGCTGTAACCAAATCTGAAAGCTATGCGTTGCCCTCTGAAAATGCTCTTGAGACGCGGGTGCCGCCTTAGGAGCCGACCACGCTGGTCAGTTTGTTGTTTGATCCCCATGACCACGCACACGACCTGCCCTGTGCCCAGCGGCGCACAGGCCGGGGTGCCGAATCCGCTCCGCCGACAGACAAGCTCGCCCGCAGCCTGTGATGGAGCCGAAACACACCCGACTGTTGAAATCCTATGGACCGGTTCTCGCCAGCTCGACCATGGGCGAGACGCCTGCCGATCACCGAACGTCAAGTTGCGCTACGGGATCACTCTGAACACCTGATTACTCTTAAGAACTCGGCCTGGCGTCGCCACAGTTACGAATCCACTGGTCGCTCCGTTCGGTACAAGCGCTGTCAGATAAGTATTCGAGACAACGTGGAAAGTCGCGGCCTTCCCATGGAAAGAAACGGCAGTGGTGCCAGTGAATCCTTGGCCTAGAATTTGAACGGTCTTTCCAACTTTTGCGGAGGTGGTAACAAGCCGGACAAACGGCGCGAGGCCGCGGTTGAATGAGTAGAGGGTCCCGAGATTATCGCTGCCTCCCCATGCGGTGTCCGCATAAAAAGATCCGTTGGTATGCTGCGTCAGCCCTGCCTCCGCGGCTGCGGCCGAGGTACCATCGAAGCTGTACAAGGCGTTAAAGCCTCCGCCGCCTAAAAGAATCGAGTAAATCGTGCCGGCGTTGAAGGTTCCCCCTGAGATCGTAGTACCGTACAGAATACCGTTCGTACCCTGAACCAAAGCAGATAACGGCCCTCCTCCGTCTTGTGATGGGTCGAAGTCGTGCAGATCGGTGAAGACTCCAGCCGGGGTCACTTCAAAGATAACGCCGTCGTTATTGCCGCCGTTGTGGGTTGTGCCGTAGAAATTGCCGTTGCTGGCCTGCATCAATGGGGCATATGGTGAAAAGCCGTGGGTTCCGTCGAAGCTATGCAGGAGAGTTATCGCGCCCGCAGGCGTGATCTTGAAGATGGCACCCAAAGTAGGGTTGTTTCCCCCTGACAGGGCTGTGCCATAGAAGTTTCCATCGTTTCCCAGAACTAGTGGCGCAAGGGGCTGGCAGCCGTAGGTTCCGTCGAAGTTATAAAGAGTCTTGAACGTTCCCCCAGCAGTAACGCGGTACACAGTGCCGCAGTTTGCCGACCCCCGTCTTCTGTGGTTCCGTAGAAAGCGCCATCCGTGCCTTCGACCGGTGCCCCCCACGGGGCCGCGCCATCGCTATCGTCGAACCCGTGCAGAAGTGTGAGTTTCCCTTCAGCAGTGATTTTGAAGACAGTCCCGTAGTTCGAGGGGCCGTTTTCAAACGTAGTGCCGTAGAAGTTTCCGTCGGTGCCGAGCGTGAGTCCGCTGGAAGGAAATGCGCCTGTTACTCCATCAAAACTGTACAATACGCTGACTTGTCCCGCAGGAGTGATCTTGAAAACTGTGCCCGCATTGTCGGTTCCTCCGTCGTTGGAAGTGCTGTAGAGGTTGCCATCACGACCCTGAACAACAAATCCAGGATTATTGGGGTGCGCCGGGTCGCCAGCGTGGGTTCCGAAGGTGTATAAGAGTGTGACTTGTGCGCCGGCGCTCGAAACCAGCATCAGGAAGCAAGCCAGTGTCATGATAATCCCACCCCGCTGCGCACCGGTCATTGTTTTTGCTTGCGTAGTTGCATTGCCATTCAGTCTATGCATCATCGTGATTTCCTCATGACGGACTTGATGCTCCGCACTCCGCACTTCGCACGGCACTTGTCCGGTCGAGACAGGGCCGCAGGCTGGATTGCCCATGCCAGTGGCGGAGCCGGTGGAGGTAAAGTTTCCCCACGTCGCCCACGCCGCCGGGGCCGTTAGCAGATAGGTAGATGACATTAGTCTCACTGCGATTTTTCTTCATGGTTCCTCCAAGTATGTTTTCTTTGGCGTTCTTCGCGGCCTCGCGTTTCGTGAGCAAAATCTCCCACGACGGTCGAGATCCCGTTTTTGCGCTATTGCAGGACCGTCGTCAGATCGGCCTTCACCGTGCGAACCTCTAAGTCACTGCGACCGTTTGTTTTGAGCGAGGCCTGGATGGTTTTCACTTGCGAAATTAGCTGGGCGATCTGATCTTGTTGTCGCTCGATGAGAGCCTGTTGTTCTTTGGTCGCCTCGATGAGCAGCGCGGTGAGGCGGCTGTAGTCGACGCTCTGGGCGTCCTTGCCGTTCTGGTCCCAGGTGACGACCTCGGGAACAACGGCCCCAACTTCTTCGGCAATCACTCCCACTTCGTGCTTGCCATTCGCCTTCAGTTCATAGGAGACGCCACGAAGCTGCTCGATCTTTCCTAACGCATCGTGCAATGTTTCGATGTTTGTCTTCCAGCGGCGTGAGCTGTATACGTTCCAGCCATCGCTAACGGCTGGGCCTGCACCTTGAGCGATGGTGAAGACATTCGCGGGCGTGGCTGTGCCGATGCCGACTTTGACCTGCCCTGCGCTGCCAAACGGACCTCCGAGCACCAGGGTGTTGCTCTGGCTAACGACTGCGCCCACACCGATGGCGGTGGCGTAGGTCAGGTTGGTGGACTTGCTGTCCGGGCCGGCGCCGTATCCCAAGGCGGTGTTCTCACTGCCCGTGATGTTGTAGAGGAGCGCTTCGAACCCGAGGGCGGTGTTCGCGTTGCCCGTGGTGTTGGAGTAGAGAGCCAACATTCCCCCGGCTGTGTTAACAGCGCCCGTAGTGTTCTGGCCAAGAGCACCGTAGCCACTGGCGATGTTGTCGCTGCCTGTGGTGTTATTACCGAGCGCGCTCCAGCCTTCGGCGGTGTTGTTGTAGCCGGTGGTGTTGTTGCCGAGCGCAGCCCCGCCGGTCGCGGTGTTCAAAACGCCCGAGATGTTGTTCGCAAGTGCGTCCCACCCGGTGGCCGTGTTTCCCCCGCCGCTGATGTTCAACGCGAGCGCAGCCACGCCGCTGGCCGTGTTAAAGTTACCGGTTTGATTGGCTCCGAGCGCGCGGTAACCGCTGGCCGTGTTTTCTGCGCCCTTGGTGTTACCCTGCAGCGCTTGTACTCCGCTGGCGGTGTTGGCCCCGCCTGTCATGCTGGAGTTACCGGAGAACCCGACAAAGGCGTTTTGCTTGGATAGCGTACCGAATGCAAAGGGCGATCCCCGCAGATTGAAGCTGGTGGCCGCGTTGACCGCGCCACTGACATCAAGCGCAGCAGCAGGCGCGGTTGTCCCAATGCCGATCCCCGCCGGACTCTGGAAGATGTTCGAGTTTCCGAGCTTGGATCCGCTCAACCACAAGGGAACGTAATCCTTCGTGCCCGTACCGCTCACATTACTAATGGCCTGGCTGCCCGCGTTGGAATCACTATCTCTGGTTGACGCCAAGCTTTGCTGCGCCTGACTAAGTGCAGAGCCGAACAGCAACAGCAGCGCCGAATACACCACCACATGAACCTTTTTCATTTTGATTCTCCTTATATTTATTAATTCTTTGGGGAAAGCTTGAATCTCGTAACTAGGGCTTCTGAGATCTCATCTAGATAGGCGCAAACGGCGACACAGAACTATCATGCTGGTGTCAGTTTTCTTGAATGGCGAGAAATCGATCCCGCCGACCGCACCGCGTGTGGGATCCCCCACGCGGGCCGGCCTGCTCTTCTTGCCGCTGAGAACCGAGTTCGTCATAGTAGGTCCCTTATGCTTTACGGAATCACAACGAACACCTGACTACTCTTCAGAACGGCGCTGGGCGTCGCGACAGTTACCAAGCCACTGGTTGCTCCGCTCGGCACAACCGCAGTCAAGAATGTTTCCGAAGTTACGTGAAGGGTAGTTGCTTTCCCGTTGAATGAAACGGCTGCGGTCCCGGTAAATCCCTGCCCCAGGATGCCAATGGTTTTGCCAACCTTTGCCGAGGCGGGAAGGAGCCGGACAAAGGGATGCAGTCCGGTACTGAATGTGTAGAATGTGCCGAAATTATTGCTGCCCCTCACACGGCGTCGCCGTAAAACGAGCCGTCGGTGTGCTGAATCAAAGCAGCGCCAAGCGTCCCAGGCTTTGAGCGATAAATCCCGCCCTGCTGGGGTGCTCGGGATCGTTGTTATGGGTTCCGAAGTTGTATAGAACCGTCAATTACGCGTAGGCGCCGGTCGAAAAAAGTAAGGTACAAAACAAAAGGACCGTCAACTTAGTCTGCAATTTTTTCAGGGCGCGCTCCTATTCCCTTCTTAGGTGATTTGCGAAACCCGAACAAATGCAGGCGATCGCCCACCCGAGCCCGAGGATCGCGAATTGCTGAAGTCAGCTTCCTCGGCGAATACTGCCGCGAGCCGGGACATTATTTTCGCGGAGCGGGCTGCTTCTGCGGTCAGAGCTTTCTGTGCCGTTCCCCCCAATGCGAAACTGCAGAACAGGGCGATCAGCCTAAGTCGATCTTCACGTTTCGGTGTTTCATTTTTCATTCCTCCACAAGAGTTGATCGTCAGTCCATTCCCTGGTGAGCCCTGGCACCGACCTAAGACGAACTCGCTAATCCGGGGTCAGTCCAAGGTGTTCTTCGTGCCCTTCGAAAATGTCGAGAAGAAGCGTGGTGAGCCGCTGTTTCAGAGTGGCGGGCCGCGTAACTTTCGTTTGCCTTTGAGTGAGCATCGTAGGGATTAGTTTGGAATTCGCGGTGGTAAGCAGACCTTCGTTCCAGCCGATTGAACTCTTGTCCGTCATATTGCCTCCTTGGTGAAATTTCTTGTGTTTCCATTTACAGGTGAATGCAGCATTCCTCATGGTGTCGTCCGATTTCGTCGGCCACTTTTGGTGAAGGCTGGCCGCCAGTCTCCCGGCTGGCGCGGGCTGATGAGGCATCGGAGCCACTTTGGGTTTTCAAAGCCGGGTGGTGGTCCGAGTTTTTCAGCAGCCTGCTAATGCCTGCACCGAACTCGCCTCCGACTAACGTTGCGGCGCATTTTTCTCAGCCTCAGGGTCCGACCACGCTGGTCAGCTTGTTGTTTATGCCCATGATCACGCACACGACCTTCCCCGCACCCAGAGGCGCGCAGGAGGGCGAGCCAACCCCAACCCCACCGACCTCGGTCCAGCCCGACCAGCTAGAGCCGTTATAAACGTCGGCAAAGAAGGCACTGTCGTAGGGGACGCCGACACCATACACTCCGCAGACAAGCTCGCCCGCAGCCTGTGATGTGCAACCGGCGTTTTCGCTCACCGATCCGCCCAAACCACCACCGTAGCCGCTCCAGTCAGCCACCGTCCACGCTCCTCCGTCGAATCGGGTCCCGAAGATACCTAGGCTCTGGGCACCTTGCACGAAGCAAGCCACATTCCCGCCCGAGTTCATGGATGTGCAATCGGGCTCGCCGGCAGCAACTCCGACGATGTTGAGGAAGCCTTTCCATGTGCCAGCGGCGTAACGATTGACCTGAGTGGCGTAACCGGTGGTAAATACCATACAAATCACGCCGCTGTTGTTATCGGTAGTGCAGCTCGGAGCAGAGGTTGCGGAAATCGCAAGGTTGGCAAATGCAGTCCAACTTGTACCGTTGTAATGAGACCATGCGAGGCCGCCGGACGCATTTCGGGCGACGCATAACACTTGCCCCGCAGTGTACTGCGCGCAACTGGGTGCCGAAAACAGCGCCGCAGTCACATTGGTGGGGTTGCTCCATACGCCGCCGCTTACGACCGTTACCTCCAGATCGCCATTGGTTGCAGTCGCGGCGCACAACACTTTGCCGCTTCCATCGCTCGTGCAACTCGGATCGGAACTGACGGTCCCGGTCAGGCTCTTCCACGCTCCCCACGCTGTCCCGTTGAACTCATTGACCATCAAGGTGGACTTGCCGCTCCGCACGGCGCACGCAACCTCTTCGGTCGAGACGGACGCGCAAGATGGATTGCCGATTCCGGTGGCGCTGCCGGTGGAGATGAAGCTTCCCCACGTCGCCGACGCCGCGGGAGCCATCAGCAGACAGGTAGACAACATTAAACGCGCTGCGATTTTGTTCATGGTTTCCTCTCTTAGGTTGCTTCTGAAAATTGAAAACACGCGCTTCGCTCTCGCCAAATGTCCTGCCACGTGACCTTCATCCCTCACACTGTATAGGCGTGAACGGCGGGACAGAACTCGCATGCCAGGATCACTTTTTTCATGGTTGGCCTATTTTGTGCCAACGGCAATTCGATCAGCCGCGGTAGACGACGGCAACGGACGATAACCGACCGCTTGTTCCTCCGATGCGCCGAACAGTTCTGGATGCAGGTACTTTCCCCGCTCTTGCCCAGACTTCTCTTCCTCGTTTGGAATGCGATGCGCGTTGGCGAATGCATCCTGTCGAATGCCGGTTACCTGCCAGGACACTTCGCCTTTCGGTTTGCCTCCGCCGATCTTGAAGCGGTTGCCTGACACTTTCTTGACGATGTACAAGTTCGGCCCAGGCGCACCTATCGCAGTCAATTGATAGCGGAAGTCCCGATTCAGAGCTTCGAAATAATCCGGCAGAGTAATCCAAACCGAGCCATGAGCGTCGAGAATCGCCACTCCGTTGTAGACGTTCATCATGTCAGGCGATTCGACAAAGGAGTGGTAGAGATATTTGTTGGCGGGGTCGAGAGGGTGGTCGATCTTGAACGAACCACCGCCCTTGCTTAAGTTCCCGGCGATATTGACATTCCCGTTGACGTCGATGGTCATCGCCGTGACGGCATTGCTCTTTGTGCGGAAGTAAATGGAACCGGTGGGAGCGCCGACATAAGTATTAACGCCGTCTCCCACCATCGAGTAGTTCTGACAACCGAGAAGGCCGGCGCGGCCGAAGCCGATGCCCGCAAAGGGGTTCGCGCCGCAGCCAGGATCGCCGATGAAGGCCTCCAGGCCTGAGCCTGCGACGTCGAGTTCCGCCTGCGGGGTAGTGGTTCCGATGCCAACCCTGGTGTTGGCATTAGCACCGTTTACGCCACTGATACTGCCCAGCACCAAGGCGTTGCTCTCAGCAACTTCGGCACGGGCCCCAATGGCCGTGGCGTTATCGAGGGATCCGGTTGGTATCGCGGTGCTCTGCCCGAGGAAAGTGTTACTTGATCCGTTAATGAAGGAATTGTCGAGCGTGACGCCGGAATCGAGGCCCACGGCCGTATTATCCCCGCCCGTGCTGTTATTTTGCAGCGCTCCGTCTCCGCTGGCGGTGTTACCTATGCCAGTGGTATTGGCGAAGAGTGCCTCATATCCGGTAGCCGTGTTGTAAACGCCCGTGGTGTTGTCGAAGAGCGAGGCGTAGCCGCTTGCGGTGTTGTTTGTTCCTAACGTGTTGGAATAGAGTGAGGCATAACCGCTAGCGGTGTTAGCTGCGCCTTCGGTGTTGGATTTGAGCGCCTGTCTGCCGTTGGCGGTATTGGCGGTTCCTGTCGTCGTTGTATTCCCAGAAAACCCGAGAAATGCGTTCGCGTTGGTGTACGAGCCGAAGGCAAACAGACTGCTCCCGATCTGATAACTGCCGCCGGTTACCACGCCGGTTGCGCTCAGGTTTCCATTCACCGTTTGGCTGCCCGTGAAAGTATTAGCGGCTGTCAGTTGAGGAACTTTGGTGGTGTCGAGATTCAAGGTGACAGTTCCACTCGTGCCGCCCCCGCTCAGGTCTGCGCCGGCGGTCACACCGGTGATAGAGCCGCCACCGCTGATGGAAGTGCATACCCACACGCTGCCGTTCCATTGCAGCACTTGGCCACTGGAACAGCCTTTCGTCAGACTGAGAGGAAGGGTGCCACTCGTTCCGCCACCCGTCAGTCCACTGCCGTTGGCGGTTGTCACTCCCGTGATCGTGCCGCCGCCACCACTCCCGCCGAACACGATGTCCAACTCCGCCGTATGGCTGGTCGTTGTATTCTCTTTGCTGTCAAACGTGGCATTGAACGCACCGTCGGCCACGAGCGCGATGCCGTCATTCGGCTGGCTTCCATCCAGCCATGCAACGACCGCGGGCGTGACATTGATCAGAATGTACTGGTTCTTATCGGCGGTGGTGATCGATACACCCGATTGGATCGTGCTTCCGAGAGCCGGGGCGAGGTTCGAGGTGATCGTGTTCTCTGCCCAGGCGCCATTGACGTAGTCCACGTTGAAGCTCCCAGCAGTGGTGACGGCGTTTACGTAGAGTTTCAATGTGGCTTGGCTGACGCTGGCGCCGGCCGGGATCGACGCCAGATTAAATTGAATGTAGGTGATCTGCGTGGCGCCATCGACGTCGAGCAGCGTCTTGGAGCCGTAGTTGGTCGTCGGGGTAGCGGTGTTGGTGTAGGTATCAGCGCTGGGCGTAATCTGGGCGTGGACCGTAAGGCCTGGAAACAAACTGAGAAATAGAACCAGCGCTGGCAGGAGCTGCAGTTTCCGGCTTTTCATGGTCATCTCCAAAACCTTTTATTTTTCGTTGCGTCAATCGAACGGGGAATCGGTGCGTTCGTCGGCTCAAACGCGGTTAAGTGTCCGAGTGGGACGGTGGCCCACTCTCCCTGCTGAAGACGCTCGTTTTGCACTGCAAGAATGTCCGACTCATAGGCAACTTCCGTTGCTCTCATCTACATAGGCGCGAACGGCGGGACAGAACTCTCATTCAGAGGCAATTTTCTTAAGGCAAGAATTCAACACTGCCGACCGCACCCCGTGTGGGATCCCCACTGCCCCACGCGGGCCAGCCTGCTCTTCTTGCCGTTGAGAAACAAATTTGGTTGTGACCTTTCCCGCAAGGGTGCGCTGCTCTTTGTGCCGTCACCGCGGCGAAGGTCGGGAAATGTTCCTCAGTCCCCGTCCTCGTCGCCCACCCGCATACCACTGCTGCCGATATTCACCGGCACCGGGTTTCCGCCCATGGTCAGCGCTGATACAACGGTGCGAAACTCGCGTCCGTGATTTGTAGTCACGAGCTCGAGATCGATCCATGACCAGTCCGGATATGGTCAATGACGGTACAGTCGAAGTGAATCGCATAGGTGCCCGTTTCGGAAGCAAAGCCATTGGAGGTTGGAGAGCCATCAATGACGACAAAATCCCGTTGCGTGAACTTTCCTTTTCCGTCGAACTTGGTCATCGCAACTCCATTTTGGGGTAGCACGACGCCGGGCCCGGGCAGAAGTTGGCCAGAGATGGTTTGAGCGTACTTGCCTTTTAGCGAAGCATTAGAGCACTCCTCTGCTTGCGCCGGGGAAACCGCCACAAATGTCAAGGAAGTTACTGCTGCCGCCAATGTTGCTTTGCAGAACCAGGTATTCATTTTCTTTTCTCCTCGGAAGATCAGTTTCTGAGTCCTATGACCTCAGTCGTCTCGTTCGAGGGGCAGATTGCCGTAAGCTCGCATAATTGGCAATGGCGCGGGCCTAACGATTCACTGATTTTTTCGTGACTTCGGAAGATGCTGAAACATAGGTGGTTGTGGTTGTCAGATAGCGTCCATGTAGAATGTCATCCTCTTCTAGTGAGCGTGCTGACATGCCCGCGGATGTGGTGAAATTCGGAGACGGTCTTGAACTGGACAAGGACGCCTATGAACTACGCCGCTCCGGTCGTGCTCTCAAGCTGGAACGAATCCCTATGGAGGTCCTGCTCCTGCTGGTCGAGCGCAGAGGGCAACTCGTCACCCGAGAGGACATCATCGCAAGGATCTGGGGTAAGGATGTCTTCCTGGACACTGATAGCAGCATCAACGGAGCCATCCGTAAGATTCGCCAGGTTCTAAAGGACGACCCAGAAAAGCCAGTCTTCGTACAAACGGTCACGGCGAAAGGGTATCGGTTCATTGCGGCGGTGACCGCGGCCATCGTTTCGGCCCAGCAAGCTGACGGAAGCAAGCCGGGATCCAAGGAGCAGGCAGTCGTCCCCGATTTAGTGATTTCTCACTACCGAATTGAGGAAAAGATTGCCAGCGGTGGGATGGGAGATGTTTTTCAAGCCGAAGACATCCGGCTCGGACGCCGCGTTGCGATAAAATTTCTGGCCGAGAAATCAGCCAGCGATAGCTATGCGCTCGAACGATTCCTGCTCGAAGCGCGGGCCGCATCCTCCCTCAATCACCCCAATATATGTACGATCTACGAGATCGAGGAATATCAGGGCCGTCCAGTGATTGTGATGGAGTTGCTGGAGGGAGAGACTCTGAGGCAGCAGCTTCGGCGCGGCCCACTGGAAATCGACCAACTGCTGAATGTGGGAATCCGCGTATCGGATGCACTCCAGGCGGCGCACGCCAAGGGGATCATTCATCGCGACATCAAGCCGGGCAATATCTTTATGACGCAGTCTGGTCAGGTGAAGGTTCTGGATTTCGGCCTGGCGAAGCTTACCGCCGGGCCCGCGTTCCAGGTGGACGAGGTGCAGGAGCCTCTGACCATGCACGGAGTGCTGCCGGGGACGAGGCATTACATGTCCCCGGAGCAATTGCGCGATGAAGAAATTGACAGACGCTCGGATATCTTCTCCCTGGGCATCGTGCTGTATGAGATGGCGACGAGAACGAAACCCTTTCCTGGAAAGAATGCTTTCGCTGTCTCGAGCGCCACCCTGAATTCTCGCCCGGTCCCTGCGTCGAGCTTGAACCCGAAGTTGCCGGTGGAGTTTGACGCAATCTTCAGTAAAGCGCTTGAGAAAAAACCGGATGGTAGATACCAGACTGCCGGAGAACTGCAGTCTGATCTGGAATTGCTCAGGAAGAAACTTGAATCCCCGAACGCAGTGCAGGGCGGGACCGCCCCATCCGCCGTCCGGCGAAATGTGCGCACCTCTTGGAATCTTTGGCAATGGGTCGCGTCGCTAGCCGCCTTGCTCGTCGCGATTCTGGCTGCTGGTATTTACGGATTGCATCAAAGTGCGCGGTCGCAGTCCGCAGACGCACACCGACGGGTGATGCTGGCGGTGCTGCCGTTTGCAAACCTCAGTAATGACTCGGAGCAGGAGTATTTCAGCGATGGTCTGACGGAAGAGACTATTACAGATTTAGGTGAACTCAACCCGGAACGGCTCGGCGTGATCGCT
>Ga0209006_10002255_pt1 | contig 17563 bp, 12 predicted proteins | sample JacPin_JW_Ref_O2_FD_188567 | JGI IMG/M metagenome (GOLD analysis project Ga0209006, IMG submission 188567) | Forest soil microbial communities from Algoma, Ontario, Canada - Jack Pine, Ontario site 1_JW_Ref_O2 (SPAdes) (version 2) | ecosystem: Environmental > Terrestrial > Soil > Boreal... | reverse complement strand
CGAATCACGGAGTAGGACTTGTAGAACAAATCAGCTACGGGGTCTTGAACGGCAGAACCGAGCGCTACTACATGATTCGAATTGTCTCCAGCGGCCTGCGCGTGATGGTGCCGCAATCGAACGCGGAAACGGTTGGTTTGCGGGCGGTTATTCGCACCAGCGACGCCTCGAAAGTTTTGGGTTTCCTCGAGACCGGCAAGCTGAATTCGCACCACGATTGGAAGCACCGCTTCAAGGAAAACTCCGAGCGCATGCGCACCGGATCGCTTTTGGAAGTCGCCGTCGTGTTGAAGAGCCTGGTTTCCCTCAGCCGCAGCAAGCCCCTCTCTTTCCGCGAAAAGAAGATGTTGGAACGCGCCAAGTATTTGCTGGTCAGCGAAATGGCCACGGCGCGGAACACCACGTCGGAAACGGCGGAAGGCCTCGTAGTAAAGTCGCTTGCGAAGGCTAAGCTTACCTTCCCGGTGATGACAGAAAAATTTGAGTAAAAAGCGGCGCCACACAGGGCGCCTTTTATTTTGTTCGGTAGCGGAATTTTTGGCGGCGAGCACCAAGTGCTCGCCGTTTTTATTTGGCTCGGGTCGTGGAGAAAACGGTTACCGGGAATGGCTTTCTCCAGCTGATTCGGTTGGAATGACTTGTCAGTGTGAGTCGCGACGGGCTCTCGGTTTCTTGGAACGGGTGGCTTGCCCCCAGCCTCCGCCGCCGGGAGTTTCGATTTTTAGGATCGATCCGGCTTTGGCTTGGAGCGAAGTCTTGCCGGGCAGCGCGGTCGGTTTTCCCTTCGGATCGACGACGGAGTTTTTGCCCGGAGCGCCGTCTCCGCCGCCGGAGAGGCCGTAAGGTCCTCGAAGGCGGCGGTCGCAGAGCAGGCCGACCTGTGTGTCAGTGAGCAATTCGATTTCGCGGATGATGCCGTCGCCGCCCTTGTGGCGGCCGCGTCCGCCCGAGCCGCGGCGGACTGCGTAGCGGCGTATGCGGACCGGGTAGACCTGTTCGAAGACCTCGATCGGCGTGTTCCATGAGTTGGTCATGTGGGTGTGGATAGCGGAGGCGCCGTCTTTGGTTGGGCGCGCGCCCATTCCGCCGGCGGTGGTTTCGTAGTAGGCGAAGGGGGAATTGTTACGCCGCGGGTCGAGGCCGCCGAGGGTGAGATTGTTCATCGTGCCTTGGCTCGCGGCGGGGATGCGCTGCGGTACGGCTTTCGCGAGCGCGCGCAGGAGCGTGTCTACCATGCGCTGCGAGGTCTCGACGTTGCCGCCTGCGACTGCCGCGGGTGGACGCGCGTTGACGATGGTTCCGCTTGGCGCGATGACTTCGATCGGCGTGAGCAGACCGGACGTAGCGGGCACGTCTTCGGAGAGCAGGCAGCGGAAGACGTAATAGACCGCGGAGATGGCGATGGCCTCGACAGCGTTAACGTTACCGGCGCATTGCGGAGATGAGCCGGTGAAGTCGATTCGCGCTTTGCCTCTGCGGATGATTTCAATGCGAACCCGGATGCGAAGCGGTTCGTCGCTGACGCCGTCGCTGTCGAGGAAATCTTCGGCGGAGTAAACGCCAGCCGGCATTTCGCGCAGCGCGGCGCGCATCATCTCGGCGGAATAGTCGAGGAGGTGGCGTCCGTAGGCTGCGACTTCGCTGGCGCCATACTTGGCGACGATCTCGGTCAGGCGGCGCTCGCCGGTCCGGCAAGCCGCGATCTGCGCGGCGAGGTCGCCTTCGCGCTCGGCCGGCGTGCGGACGTTGGCGAGCAGCAGCGCCATCACGTCGGCGTTCAGTTCGCCACGGCGGAAAATTTTTACTGGAGGGATGCGCACGCCCTCCTGAAATATTTCGCGCGCGGGTCCCATCGAGCCCGCGAGAGCGCCGCCGACATCGGCGTGGTGCGCGCGGTTGGCGACGTAGAACTGCGGTTCCTGTAGCTGCTGTCGTGCTGTCCGATCTGATCGCAGCCCCGATTTCCCGCCGATGAATATCGGCATCACCATCGTCAGGTCGGGCAAATGCGTGCCGCCCGCGAACGGGTCGTTGAGCAGCGCGATATCGCCGGGCTCGAGCGCGAACGCCGCGCGCGCCGCCGCCACCGACGCCGGCATCGAGCCGAGATGCACCGGCATGTGGTCGCCCATCGCCAGCACGCGGCCATCGGCGTCATACACCGCGCATGAATAGTCGCGCCGCTCCTTTATGTTTGGAGAAAACGCCGACCGCCGCAGCGCCGCACCCATTTCTTCCGCGACCGAATGAAAAATGTTCTTGAAGATCTCGAGCCGCGTCGGATCGACGCGGGAATTACCCCGCGCGTTGCCCGTGCCGACACGCCGCTTAGCCACGAGCGCCTCGCTTGGGCGTCAGCAGAATTTGCCCGTAGGAATCGACGTGCCCGGTCCATCCGTGTGGAACAAGCGTCGTCGCGCTGTATTCCGAAATCACCGCCGGGCCGGAAAGGGAATCGCCGCTGCGCAAATCATCGCGCGCAATCAATACCGCACGGCACTTCCGACCGTCCAGCACACAATCGATCGCACCCTTCCGGGGACGCGACGCCCCGCCCTTCGCCGCTGCGATCTTCCGCAGTCCCGGCTTCTCCGTAACTCCCGTCGCGCGCACGCGCAAATTCACAATCTCGACGGTACGCGTTGCGTCGTGATAACCGTAGCGCGCCTCGTGCGCGCGGTGAAACGCCGCGACAAAATCTCCCGCCGCCGGCACGCTGAGTTCGTACGCCTGCCCCGCATATCGCAAGTCGAGCCGTTTTTCGATCCGAATTCTTGACGTGGAAAATCCTTCCGCCGACATCGCACGGCGCCCATCTGTTTCCAGCGATCGAAATCCCGCTTCGATCTCGCCCCGCGCACGCGCCGCAGACGTCACCGTCAGCAACACCGTCAGCGAAAACTCCGTCACCACATCCGCCCGTAAGATCCCGAGCGCCGACAGCGCCCCCGGGAAAATCGGCAGCAGTACGCCGCGCATCCCCAGCGCCGCCGCCAGCGAGCACGCATGCAGTCCACCCGCTCCTCCGAACGCCACGAGCGTGTAGTCGCGCGGATCGTGCCCGCGCTCGACCGAAATCACGCGAATCGCCTTCTCCATCACCGCGTCGGCGACCGCCAAAATTCCTTCTGCAAAGTTTTCCACGCTCGCGAACGCGGGCGCAGACGCTGACGGCGCGCGTCGCGTTTTCGCCACCGACGCTTGCATCGCCGCCCGCGCACGCGCCACGTCGAGCGGAAACGATCCCCCCAACAATCCCGCCCCGCCAAAATGCCCAAGCATTGCATGCGCATCCGTCACGGTCGGCAATTCGCCGCGCCCGTAACAAATCGGCCCCGGCTCCGCCCCCGCGCTCTCCGGACCGACGCGCAACGCACCGCCGCGATCGAATCGCGCAATCGACCCGCCGCCCGCGCCGACCGTGTGAATCTCCAGCATCGGCACCGCCACCGGAAATCCCGCCGCCGCCGACTCGCTCGTCGTCCGCAGCTCGCCCGACAGCAGCGCCACATCGGTCGAAGTCCCGCCCATATCAAACGTGATGACCTTCTCGATCCCCGCCAGTCGCGCCGCATACGCCGCGCCAGTCACTCCGCCCGCCGGCCCCGACAAAATCGTCGTCACCGGTTCGCGCGCCGCTTTCTCCGCCGACACGACGCCGCCATTCGACTGCATGATGTGTACGCGCACGCGCGGCGCGCCAAACGATTTCGGCTTCGGCCCGCTGAACCACGCCGTTCGCGCCCGGCTCTGCGTCCCCGCAAGATAACCGCTCATCACCGGCGCGAGATACGCGTTGATCACCGTCGTCGATGTCCGCTCATACTCGCGAAACTCCGGCAAAATTTCGTGCGATACCGAGACCAAAAATCCAGCGCGCCGCAACGCCGCCGCCATGCGCGCCTCATGTCTCGAGTTGCGAAACGAAAGGAGAAAACAAATCGCGACCGCCTCCGGCCGCGCCCGCTTTGCAAGAGCCACGACGCGCGCAATCTCTCGCGGCGTTAACTCCGTAACAACCGCGCCATCCCACGCTAACCGCTCCCGCGCCCCGATCCGTTCGCGCGCGCCGACCAGCGGCTCCGCCTTATCCACAAAAAAATCGTAAAGCCTCGGCCGCGCCTGCCGCCCGATCTCCAGCACATCTTCAAATCCCGCCGTCGTCACCAACGCCACGCGCCCGCCGCGCCGCTCCAGCAACGCGTTCGTGCCCACCGTCGTGCCGCACACCAACTCCAGCCCGCGCTCATCGCTGAACACGCTCATCGGCGTCAGCGGCTTCCGCACCGCCCGCACCGCCGACGCGATCGCCTCTTCCGGCATCGCGCGCTGCGACGGCACCTTCACAATCTCCAGCCGCCCATCGCGCACAAACACGCAATCGGTGAACGTTCCGCCGGTATCGACCGCAATCCGCATGTCTTTGTGGGTCGGAGCTTCAGCTCCGACATTCAGCTCCAACAATTAAAGGGGCTTCAGCCCCTGAAGAAAGAACCGCCAAACCTTACGGCACCGCCGGCGAAGCATGCTCCGGCGCCGTTTTCGGAAACTGCTTCTGATACCACGCAATCGCGCGATTCAAACTATCCACCACATGCCCCGACTCGCGAATTCCGTGCCCCTCGCGCGGATACCTCACAAACACCGTCTCCACTCCCACATCCTTCAGCGCAATAAAATATTGTTCCGCCTCCGCGATCGGCACATCGTTATCATTCTCTCCGTGCATGATCATCGTCGGCGTCGCCACTCCAGCAATATGCTTCAAAGCCGAGCGTTCCCACATTAAATTCATCAAATCATCCTGATGCGGTAACTGCCCAAATTCCATCTGCTCATACTGGTTGTAATACGTCATGTAGTTGTAGCTGATCAGATTCGAGATGCCCGCGATCGGAATCGCCGCCCGAAACATCCGCGTCTGCGTGATCAGCCACATCGTCAACTGCCCGCCATAGCTGACGCCTTCAATCCCCATCCGCTCGCGGTCGAGCCACAAATACCGCCGCAGCGCCGCGCTCACTCCATACAAAACATCCTGCCCCTCATTGCCGTCCTGATCGCCAAACACCGCGTCCGCAAACGCCTGCCCATATCCCGTCGAGCCGCGATAGTTCACGTGCAGCGTCGCCCAGCCCAGCGCCGCAAACGCCTGATCGCGAAAACTGAACATCGGCCCATTCTGCCCGTGCGGCCCGCCATGAATATTCACGATCAGCGGATGTTTTGAATCGCTCGTCATTCCGAGCGGCTTCACCAGAAACGCTTCCACCTGATACTTGTTGTCGTTGCTGACAAACGTGAACGGCTCGACTTCGGCGATCTGTTTTCCCGCCAAAACCTCTTTATTCAATTCCGTGTATTGCCTCAAGGAGTGGCCAGCCATGTCACGCACATACAGCTCCGCCAAATCCTTCGGCGTCGACATCGCAAAAGCCATATTGCCCGACTTCGCCACCGACGGTGTCCCGACTGTTAGGAGCCCATCAAGAGATTTTTCGGCTCTCGCTCCGCTCTCGATAGGTTGCCGATACAAATGCACGCTCCCGCGCTCTTGCACCGTAAAATAAATCGCGCTCCCGTCACCGTTCCACACCGGCATGCCTTGCCGATTGTCGATCGTTGCAATCTCACGTCGACCTGATCCGTCCGCGTTCACCACCCAGACGTGCGTGTCCTCCATCGTCGTCTCGCGATCCGTCAGCCCGCGCTTCGTCGCCCGATACGCGATCATCTTTCCGTCTGGCGACCACTTCGGATCGTATTCCGCATTCTCCGTCGCCGTAATTCTCCGAATCGACCCATCGCTCACCTTCAACGCAAACAAATCGTAGTTAAAAAACTGATCCGTCTCAGGCGATCGATCTGACACAAACGCAATCTCATCTCCGCGCGGCGACCAATCGATCGAATGCTCATACGTATCGCCGCTCGTCACCTGCCGCACCGCTTTCGACCCGACATCCACAATGAAAATATGGAGCCGCCTATTGTCGTTAAAGCGTGTCATCCCCTCGCCCGCATCGGGCTTATACATGTAGCGCGTGATGACGATCGGATCGCCACTCGCGTCCGCCGTTTCCGGTCCCGGCGTCGCCGAAATAAACGCAATCTGCTTGCTATCCGGCGACCACGTCACCTCCGCGCCCGTCCCCGGCAGCGGCGCATTCGTCCCGCTCGTCTCTGTCAAAAATGTTACCGACGACCCATCCGGATGCACGATCGCGAGCCCGTGCTTTCCCTCCGCCGCTCCATTGAACGCGATCCACCGCGAATCCGGCGACCACACCGCCGACCCCGACACATCCTGCTCCCCGCCAACGCGCGTCGATTTATTTCCCGCGATATCCAGCACGTAAAGCTGAGGCCAAGGCCGCGCCGGCCGGTCATACCGCACGACGGTGTACGCCACAAACTTCCCATCCGGCGAAATCGCCGCCCCACCCACCGACCGCATCCGCTGATAATCCGCCGGCACCAGCCCCGCCCCGTTCGCCGCCTGCCCGCGCGCCGCACCAGAACCCGCCAGCATCACCAGCGCCATCACCGCCGCAACTCCAAATTTCCCCGTATCCATCAATCGCGACCATCGTGCTCGCATCGAAATTCCTCCCACCAAATTCGCCCCCGCATTCTACACGCAAGCACGGTCATGTACGGGCGCAGCACTGCTGCGCCCCATGTCCGCAAGATCTCAACCCCGTCGTCCCTCGCGTCTTGCCAAGAATCGTTCCGTCCACAATTTTCGTAATGCTCAAAATCTCTCCGCGCCCCTCAGCGCTCTCCGCGCCTCTGCGTTATCTTTTTCTTTCGGCTTTCACCTAATCCTCGTTTCGCGTACCCTCCCACGCGGAGCAGCCCACACAAATGAAAATCATCTCGTCTCTTCTTTTCGTCGCATCCCTCTTCGCAACCCCAGCAGTCAACGCGCAAACGCCAACGCAAACTCCGCCCGCCGACAACACCTGCGACTGCGCCAAACTCGCCTCCGCCCAAAAAACCCTCCAGGACTGGCCCAACATCGCCCGCTATCACGACGCCAACACCGCCGTCCAACCTCCCGCCAAAACCGAAAAGCGCGTCGTCTTCATGGGTGATTCCATCACCGACGGCTGGACTCGCCCCGAATACGGCGGCTTCTTCCCCGGCAAGCCCTACATCGACCGCGGCATCAGCGGCCAAACCACGCCGCAAATGCTCATTCGCTTTCGCCCCGACGTCATCGCTCTTCAGCCCAAAGTCGTCGTCATCCTCGCCGGCACCAACGACATCGCCGGCAACACCGGCCCGATGACGCTCGATCAGATCGAAGGCAATCTCCAATCGATGGATGAACTCGCCCACGCCAACAAAATCCGCGTCGTGCTCGCCAGCGTCATGCCCGTCAGCAACTACGGCCACGATCGCGACGGCAATCCCACCGACGTGCGCATCAAGCGCCCGCCCGAAAAAATCCTCGAACTGAACACCTGGATCAAAAAATACGCCGCCGCCCACGGCGACATCTATCTCGACTATTTCTCCGCCATGGTCGACGACCACGGCCTCCTCAAAGCCGAAATCAGCGACGACGGCCTCCACCCCAACGCCAAAGGCTACGCCATCATGTCCCCGCTCGCCGAAACCGCAATCCAGCAAGCCCTGAAAAAAGCCAAGACAAAATAGTCTTTTCAGCTCTGTCTGCGCGCCATCGACCAATTTTGGGTTCTCGCGCCGAACGTCATCTCGCCACCCTGTAGCCGCGATCGTTTCCCAGATCGCGGGCTCTTTCGCTCGTAACCACCGACCGTCCGCAGCAGACAAGCCCCACCGCCCCCCCACCTGTACCAAAGGTCTGCTCCATCGTGTGAGCCACCTCTAAATACCCCATTCGCGACACCGCCACTCTGTGTCTTTGACCCCTGCTATTACCCGCCCCAAACTAGACTCATACAAACGGAGAAGAATCGCCGGACTCCGCAGGGGCGATCCGCGTAGTTCCTCTCACAAACGAATAAACGATATGAACTCATCCAAACTCTTCTTGCACGCTGCTGCCGCTTTCTGTCTCGCGGCTGTCCTGGCCTTCATCCCCGCGACCGTAGTGCCGCAGGAAAACGCGCCCAAAGAAAATCAGCCCAGGCTGCTGAAAAAAGTCATCCCGGCTTATCCCGAGATCCTCAAGAAAATGAACGTCAGCGGCACGGTCCGCGTCTCGCTGACAATCGCCCCCGACGGAACGGTGAAAGACGTCGAGGCCCGCGGCGGCAACGCCATCTTCATAGACTCCGTCGCCTCCGCCGTCCGCAACTGGAAGTTCGTCCCCGGCGAGCGCCAGCGCACCGCCGATATCAGCGTCAGCTTCATGTGCTGCTCCACGGTGATCACCAATCCGTGACGCTCCGCCGTTCACACGCCCGTAACTTGACCTCGCAATTCGCGTGCGCTAGGGTGTTAGTTGTCTCACCGCAGAACGGATTAAACGCGCTGACTAAGGACTCCGTGAACGTAATCTCCGGCCGCACGACCTCCCTCACCGCAGGGTCTTCCTCCAACTGAATGCGACGTATCGTCCACATTTCCGGACAAATTGAACCGTTTTTCGGCACGCTCGATGAGAATGTGCGTCTGCTCGAAGACACGCTGCACATTCGTACGCACCTCAACGACAATCGCCTGACCATCGAAGGCGACCAGGACAACGTCGATCACGCCGTGAAAATCGTCGAGGAGTACAACCACCTCACGCGCCACGGCCGCAAGCTCTCGAGCACCGAAGTGAATTCGCTGATTCATGTCGCCACCGGCGATCCGCATGAGTCGCCGCGCGGCGCGTTTGAGCACGGCCGCCAGCGCTCGTTTGGCAAAAAAGTCGTCACGCCGAAAAACAACAGCCAGCGGCATTACATGGAAGAGATTGAGAAGCACGACATGATGTTTGGTGTCGGCCCCGGCGGCACCGGTAAAACGTATATAGCTGTCGCCATGGCCGTCAGCGCGCTGCTCACCAAGCGCGTCAACCGCATCATTCTGGCTCGGCCTGCGGTGGAAGCGGGCGAGCGCCTCGGATTTTTGCCCGGCACGCTGCAGGAAAAAGTCGATCCGTACATGCGCCCGCTGTATGACGCACTCTACGACATGCTTGAGCCCGACAAACTCGATCGCTTTTTGGAGAAGGGAATTATCGAGGTTGCGCCACTCGCCTTCATGCGCGGCCGTACTTTGAATGATTCATTCGTGATTCTGGACGAAGCGCAGAACACCACCAGCGAGCAGATGAAAATGTTTCTGACGCGCCTCGGCTTCAACTCCAAGGCGGTCATCACAGGCGATGTCACGCAGATCGATCTGCCGCAGGGCAAGAAATCAGGCCTCATCGAAGCGCTCGAAGTCTGCGGCAAAATCGACGGTATCGGCGTCACCCAGTTCAGCGAAAAAGACGTCGTTCGCCACAACCTCGTCCAGCAGATTATTCGTGCCTATGAGGAGTATGATGGCACCCAGCCGCACCGTAGCGGCAACGGATCGAACGGCAAGCCCGAGTCGCGCACTGCCGAGCCGGCGAAAGCGCAAACAAAAGACATTCACTGAGCTAGTACTCAGACGAGAATTCCAAACGAGATTCGTAATATTCACCCAGCAATGATCCTGAATCGCCAGCGAACCGTCCGCGTCGCCAGGCCGCCACTCGAAGCATTTCTTGCTCGTGTGCGCCAACAACTCCGCCTCAACGGCTCCGAAATCACCATCGCCCTCGTCAGCGATCCCTCCATCGCCCGCATGAACGAACTCTACCGCCACAAAAAAGGCCCCACCGACGTCCTCTCGTTTCCGTCGGACGAGCCCCAGCTACGTTCTGCAGCGGCACGGCACCGCCGTGCCCGCCGCGTCAATCACACATCACCTTCAACCCCCGATGCCCACTCTCTCGGCGACATCGCCATCTCTCCCGCCACCGCCCGCCGCAACGCCAAAAAATTCGGCCGGACTCTCCCCGGCGAACTCCAAATCCTCATCCTCCACGGTGTTCTCCATCTCCTCGGCTACGACCACGAGACCGACAAGGGCCAAATGACCCGCGTCGAAAATCGCCTCCGCCGAAAGCTAGGCCTCCAGTGACCGTGAAACTCTACTTCTGGGCCTACACGGTCGGCACCGTCCTGCTCGCGCTCGGTCTCCCAGTCTTTTCGTATCTCACTTTGATTTACCGCGAACTCGGCCGCATGACCACCGGCCGTGTCCACGAACACCTCGAAATCTTCGAAAACGAAATCGAGCCGAAACTAAAAATCAATCGCCGCAGCGGCGGCCGCACATTCCGCATCCTCGGCCATTTCTGGCTCGCGTTTCTCGTTCTCGAAACCACGCGCGGCGTCGTCTACTTCGTTCCCGGCACGTGGGAATCGTTCGTCGAGTTCTGCGTCTTCCTCACGCTCGAAGTCGTGATCTTGATGCATTTCATTCCAGACATGCTGCTGTATCGCACAACGGGACGCTGGCTGTTGCCGCTGATTCCAATCGTGCGCGTCGCCATGTTCGTCGCCTGGCCGGCGCGCATCTTCCTGGAAGGTACCGAATCGCTTGCGCGAATTTCGGAAAAGGAATTCGATCGCACGCCGGAGCAACGCACCGAAGAGGGAATCGAAGCGCTTGTCGAGCAAGCCGAAGAAGAAGGCATCATTGAACCGGAGCAGGCTTCACTGATCGAGCAGGTCGTCGAATTTAGTGACAAACGCGTTCGCGAAGTGATGACGCCGCGCCCCGACATCGTAGCCATCTCCGCGGATTCGACCCTGGAGGAATTGCACACGAAGGTGATCGAGACGCGTTTCGCGCGCCTGCCCGTATTCGAGCGCACCCTTGACGATATTTTTGGCGTCGCGAATGCCCAGGATCTGCTGCATATTGCCGATTCCGATTTGCCGAAACGGAAAGTGCGCGAGCTTTCTCGCACTGCTCTGTTCGTCCCCGAGACGAAAGTTGGTTCCGAGCTTTTGCGCGAGATGCGCCACAAAGATCAGCCCATGGCGATCATCATCGACGAACACGGTCTCGTTACGGGACTCGCGACGGTCGAAGACCTCGTCGAGGAAATCGTCGGCGAAAGCGGCCGCAACGGAGCGAATCCCGCTCCCGACGTGATGCGCGAACCGGATGGCAGCTTGATTCTGCGCGGCAGCATGGGGATCGGCGACGTCGAAGAATTGCTCAACGTTCAGTTCGGCGAAAAGTCCGACGAAGCAGTCACCACAATCGCTGGATTGCTGAGCCATGTGCTCAGCAAAGTTCCTGCGCCCGGCGATGCCATCGATCTCGAAGACTATCGTTTTGAAGTGCTCGAAGCCAATCAGCGGAAAGTGCTTCGGCTTCGCGTTCGCAAGCGTGCGACTCCAACTCCGGCGCAGGCGTCAGCCCATTGAGTTAAAATTGCTGAGTGAAAATATTTCGCGCCAAATCTTGAGTTAAAACATTGAGTGGAAAATCGAGTGAAAGATATTGAATAAGAAATCCAATTATCGAGCAGGATTCGTCGCGATCGTCGGCCGGCCGAACGCGGGTAAGTCGACGTTTATAAATCGCGTCGTCGGGCAGAAAGTTGCGATCGTCACCGACAAACCGCAGACGACGCGCAATCGCATTCAAGGCATCGTCACGACGGCGAAAGGCCAGATCATCTTTATCGACACGCCGGGATTGCACGAAGCCGACTCCGCGCTCGGCCGCCAGATGATGCACGAAGTTGCGGCCGCGCTCGAAGGCATCGACGTATTGTTGCTCATGGTCGATGCGAGCCGCGCGCTGCCGTACGCCGATTCGCTGCTGCTGCAAAAAGCGAAGCGTTTTGAGGGCAAGACCATCCTCGCTCTCAACAAAGTCGATCGGATACCGAAAGCGAAGCTGCTGCCGCTCATCGACGCATTGCAGAAATCGTTTGAGTTTGCGGCGATCGTGCCGATTTCGGCGCTGAAGGGAACCGGCGTCGAAGAATTGCAGCGCGAGATTCTGAATCGACTGCCGGAGAGCGAGCCGTACTTTCCCGAAGACCAGGTCACCGATCAGCCGGAGCGATTTCTTGCGGCGGAAATTATTCGCGAGAAGGCGATCAAGATCATGTATCACGAAGTGCCGTACGCGCTGGCTGTGTTCATCGACAAATTTGAGGAGTTGCCGCGGCTGACGCGGATCGAAGCGACGCTCAACGTGGAGCGCCCTTCGCAGAAGAAAATTCTGATCGGCGAAAAAGGCTCTGTTCTTAAGAAAGTCGGCACCGAAGCGCGCAAGGAACTCGAAGAAATCCTCGGCACAAAAGTTTATCTACAAACTTTCGTGAAGGTCGCTCCGAACTGGCGGGAGAATCCTCAGAGCGTCCGCGAACTCGACTGGCACTTCCAACTCGAAGGCCTCGGCAACGCTCAGGCGAAGTTTGGCGCGGATGCTGCCGCGCCCGCAGCCGAAGCAGCCGCTGCGGATGCCGACGAGCGGGACAATGCGCGAGTTAAAGAAGGCGATTCCGTGCTCGAAGATGACGCCGGCGAAGAGCTCGATCGCCCGCCTGCGGGTGCGAAAGCCGATCCGTACGAAGGCCTCCACGATGGCCCCGTCGATGAAGACGACATTGACGACGGTCCTGTCGGCGAAGACCTGTAGCCGCGATCGCTTTCCAGATCGCGGGGTTTAGAGTTCGATTCAATCGCGGTCGTTACGACGTAAGTGTTTTTCACCTCCTGGTAGCGCGGGCTTCCTGCCGGCGGTCGTTCGTTGAAAGTTCTCATCGCTCAGTTTGTCTCGGTCGTGCTGCATTTAAATCCCGCGATCTGGGAAGCGATCGCGGCTACAGGGTGGCGCTTTTTCGTCGGGAGGCCGTCGCGAAATTTTTGCTCGGCCATCCCAAGGCATCACTTTTAGTCGGGGGCGGCGATGCCGAGGCTTTTCATTTTGCGGTAGAGGTGGCTGCGTTCCAGGCCCAGGGCGCCGGCGGTTTGGGTCATGTTCCAGCGGTTTTCCTGGAGTTTGCGCAGGATGAATTCGCGTTCGTAGGCGCTGCGGGCTTCGTGCAGCGTGTTGTAGGGCTGCTGCGGGCTGTCGGCGACGCCTCGGAAAAGTTCGGGCGGCAAGTGGTGCGGCTCGATGCGCGCTTGGGGGCAGACGATCACGAGGCGCTCGACGAGATTGCGAAGCTCGCGGACGTTGCCGGGGAACGGATAGCGCATCAGTATTTCCATCGCAGTGTCGCTGAGCTCGCGCGTGCGCTTGCCATAGGCGGAGCTGAATTCGTTCAGGAAATAACGAGCGAGAATCGGGATGTCTTCTTTGCGGTCGCGCAGCGGCGGAACGAAGAAGGGAATTACGTTCAAGCGATAGAAGAGGTCTTGACGGAAAGCGCCGCGCGCGATTTCCTGTTCGAGGTTTTTGTTGGTCGCGGCGAGGACACGAACGTCGACGCTGGCGCTTTGGCTCGATCCGACGGGCTCGATGCGGCCTTCTTCGAGCGTGCGTAATACTTTCGATTGCGTGCGCAGGCTCATGTCGCCGATTTCGTCGAGGAAGAGCGTGCCGCCGTCGGCTTTTTTAAATTTTCCAATTTTGTCTTCGGCGGCCCCGGGGAAGCTGCCTTTGACGTGTCCGAAGAGTTCGGATTCGATCATGTCTTCCGGAAGCGCGGCGCAATTGACTTCGACGAAGAGGCCTTTATTGCGAAGGCTGGCGGCGTGGAGTGCGCGGGCGACGAGTTCCTTGCCGGTGCCGCTTTCGCCGAAGATCAAGACGCGGCCGTTGCTCGGCGCAGTGACGGCGATTTGCTGGCGCAATGCTTTCATCGGGACGCTTTCGCCGATGACTTGATAACGATGACCGAGCTCGCTACGCAGCAGCTGGTTTTCTTCCTGGAGGCGGCGCTGCTGGACGGCGTTGCGGACGAGCACGATGATTTTTTCGAGCGAGAGCGGCTTCTCGATGAAATCGAAGGCGCCGAGCTTTGTGGCGCGTACGGCGGTTTCGATCGTGCCGTGTCCGGAAATCATGATGACGGCGGGAGGGCGCGGCTCTGCTTGCAAACGGCTCAAGGCTTCGAGGCCGTCGATGCCGGGCAGCCAGACATCGAGAAGAATCACTTCGATGTCGCCATGTGACGCGCGCTCGAGCGCTTCCTCGGCGGAGTTGGCGGTATCTACGTCGTAGCCTTCGTCTTTCAGAATCGACGCGAGCGATTCGCGGATTCCGGCTTCATCATCGACAACTAACAATTGGGGGCGAGTGGTCATTTTATATTTTGTTAGCCTTGGTACTTAGAAACTCGAAACTCTTCTGGTGCCTTTCGACAGACATGCTGACATCTGCGTCAATTCAAAAGAGCCGGCGGGACGCCGGCGCTACCGGCTAGGTGGCTTCGACGCCGTTGCGTTCGGCGACGGCGGCTGTTGCCGGTTCGGCCGACGGCAGTTCGACGAGAAACTTCGAGCCGACCGGAAAATTATCTTCGACGTGAATGGTGCCGCCGTGCTCGGCGACGATACGTGCGGCGATCGCGAGGCCGAGACCTGTGCCGCGATTCTTCGTGGAGAAATGCGGGAGGAAGAGACGGTCTTTGTCTTCGGGAGAGATGCCGTGACCGGTGTCCTGCACGCAGATTTCGACGGTTTCGGCGTCGTTGTGAACGCTGGTTGAAACTGTGATTTCGCGGAGCGTCGCGGTCTCGAGAGCTTCGGCGGCGTTGTCGATCAGATTGACGACGACACTGCGGAGCAGGCCACCATCGGCGCGGACGGGCGGGAGATTTTCGGAGAGAGATGTTTTCAGCGTGATGCCGTCGAGGCGGCCGGAGAAGACCTCGACGGCTTCCTGGATGACGGTGTTCGCGCTGGTTGGCGCGAGCTTCGCGGTGGGGAAGCGGACAAACTGCGAGAACTCGTTGACGAGCTGTGCAAGCGTGGCGACTTCGCGTTCGATGAGGCGCGAGCACTCCTGCGTGAGGCGGGTGAGTTCGGGATCGAGCGGGTCCGTGGTTTCGACGCGGCGGCCGAGAAAGCGCGAGAGGCGCTGCGACGAAAGCTGGATGGGCGTGAGCGGATTCTTGATTTCGTGCGCGATGCGGCGGGCGACTTCCTGCCATGCGGCAGACTTTTGCGCGCGGAGCACTTCGGTGAGGTCGTCGAGCACGAGGACGAAGCCAGTGTTGGCGCGGCGCGGGCCGAGGGAGCTGACGGTGACGGCGAGGTGCAGAACGCGGCCGGCGATGACGGTTTCGATTTCGCGCGAGACGACGCCCATTCGCAGGCTGCGGCGCATGAGCAACTGGATCGTGCGCGTCGCTTCGGAGCCGAGAAGTTTTTCGAGGGATTCGATGTCGCGCGTGCTGCCGCCGAACATGTGCGTCACGGCGGAGTTTTCGCGCAGGATGTGGCCTTCGGAATCGAGCGAAATGACGCCGGTCGGAATATTTTCGAGAATCGTTTCCATCAGTTGGCGGCGACGTTCGAGTTCCTGCACGGCTTGCTGCAGGTTGCGCGTGAACTGATCGATCTGCGCGCGCGAGTCGCGTAGCTGCGTCGTCATCGCGTTGAACGAGCGAATGAGAACACCCAGTTCATCCTGCGATTGCTCGGGAACCTGGTAGTCGAAATTGCCTGATGAAACTTCGCGCGTGCCTTCGGCGAGCGCTTGAATCGGCACGATGACTTGTTTCGCGAGGAATGTGGCGATCCACATCAAAGAGAAAAGCAACAATAACGTAAAGAAAAAGAGAATCAGGACCATCTGGCTCTTGAGAGCGCGGAGGTTTTGTTTTTCTTTGTCGTACTCCTCGCGTTGCGACTGGATGTTGGTGAGGCGCGAAAGGAAATTCGGGCTGGTGAGGTAGCCGGCTGCGATCGTGCCTACGGGCTGTCCCTTATCAAATGCGGGAACGCGAGCGACGAGATAGTCCTTGCCGCGGGCTTCCCAGATTTCGACGCCGGACGGTAGCGTTTTCATGGGCTTGCCGAAGACGCCGACGCTTTCGCAGATTTGCGCGGAGCGATCTTCGGGCTGGTCGTCGCAAACAACTCCGCCGCGAACTACGTTTCCGTTTTTGTCGAGAATCCAGAGCGCGTCGAGGCCGGCCTTGAAGGCGCTTTGTAAAACCTTTTCGGTGGGTTCGGTGCTGTTGGCCTGAACCTGGCGCGCGAGATTGCGCAGGCGTGGAAGAGAGCCGCGGCCGAAATCGTTCATGAGGGATTGCGTTTGTTCGGAAGCGATTTCGAGGGGGCGGGGGAACCAGCGGCCGAGGGTGCGATTGAGTAGCGAGTAGCTGACGAAAAACATGAAGACGACGGGGAGGAGCGAGAGCGCCATCGCACCGACGACCATTTTTGTTTTGAAACGCGAGCCGAGCTGATCTTTGCTGCGCTCCATCAAGAGGCGAACGATGGTGCGGAAAAAGATCAGGCCGAAGATGATCAGGGCCGCGAAGATGAAGCTGGAGACGGAATAGAGCGAAATGACGGCGCGCCAGTTACTGGGCTCAATGGGTACGTCGAGCGATCCGAAGGTGAAAACGGCGGCGAGAAGGAGAGTGAGGAAGATGCCGGCGATGACGAGCGTCCAGCGCTGGCGTGGGCGGAGGCTCATCGAGGCACCGAGGTAGAAGACGGGCACGGCGGTGCCGTGCCCCTACGGGCTGGTAGAGAGTTTTTGGTCGAGGGGGATTTGTAGTAATCCCGAAATGGATTTGAACGCACGGGTGCTCGGTCTGGAGTTGTGGCGGGGTGTGGTTGGGATGCCACAGGTGTCTCGTTTGCACAATATCGGGGGCTCATGGGCAAGTCAAGGATGGAGCAGGGGATGGGCGGAGGGGGTGCCACCCCCCTTGTTTTCGCAAGAGTTTGGAAGTGGCTGAGGATAAAGGGGTTGCAGGAAGGCAAAAATCAAGAGTGGGGAAGCGATTGATTTGATTGGAGATGCGGGAGGGTTTGCTTCGAAGAGGAAGGTGTCTTTGGGGATCATGGGGGAGTGTAGCATGGCGAGGGTATCGAGTCAATATCTATTTATTGAGTGGTATTCATTCGAATTGGGGTTGGGGCGTTCGAATTGGGTGCGAGGTGGACGAACGGGGGTGGTGGCTAGGCGATCGATTGGGTGATTGCGAGGGAGCGTCGCACTCCAAATTGAGGCCGGGGCTTCGCGAGGAGTTGCGGCAAGACGCGGTGGCCGGGCGGGGCGAGCCCCGCCCCTACAAATACGTCGGAGGAGCGGCCAGAGGGCGGATGGTCAGATTGAGACGTGAGCGAGCTTGGGGCAAGGTGGGGGCAGCTTGCGTGAGACGAGATTAGTTGACGGAGTTTGCGCGGAGGGTTTGGAGGTGGCTGGCCGAATGGACAAAGTTTCCTTAAGAGCAACTTAGGGAATGGAGTGACAAATCGCGGCGGGATGGACGAGTGAGTGACGAAAAATGGCGTCGAAACGGAGGATTCGTGAAGTGTTGGCGGGAATTGCCGATGTTGTTGAAGGACCTGTACTTGAGGGCAGGTATTAGCGAGTTCAAAACGGAGCGGGAAGTTCCGGCTACCGTTGCGAGCGACGATTGCATAACGTGAGCGTTGGGTTCGAA
>Ga0209006_10002251_pt1 | contig 17589 bp, 17 predicted proteins | sample JacPin_JW_Ref_O2_FD_188567 | JGI IMG/M metagenome (GOLD analysis project Ga0209006, IMG submission 188567) | Forest soil microbial communities from Algoma, Ontario, Canada - Jack Pine, Ontario site 1_JW_Ref_O2 (SPAdes) (version 2) | ecosystem: Environmental > Terrestrial > Soil > Boreal... | reverse complement strand
GGCGGGCTGGATATTCTGATCAACAACGCCGGCGGTGTAATCGCGCAGAATCCCGCGCATCTCGATCCGCTCAATCACGATCCCCAGGCTTTCGAGGACAACCTCTTCCTCAACCTCACCCAGGCGTTTTATGCGACCCATGCTGCGCTGCCCTACATGATCAAACAGAAGTGGGGGCGCATCATAAGTATCGGCTCCGGTTACGCAAAAAATGGCGGCGGTCCCCTCGCCTACTCTGCCGCCAAGCACGGTCTCATCGGCATGACACGTTCGCTCGCTTATGCCGCCGCTCCTCACGGCATCAACGTCAACGTGTTGTGTCCCGGATGGACCAACACGAAGCTGGTGAATTGGAACGTGCTCGGCGAGATGATGGGAACGAGCGCGGAAAACGCGAAACGCTCCGCCGAAAGTCAGAACATCCAGAAGCGCATCGTGGAACCCGATGAACTCGGCGCGATGGCTGCGATGCTCTCCTCAGATGCCGCCAGCGCGGTGACTGGACAAGTGATCAGCGTCGACGGCGGGTTTATGGTGTAGGCGGAGAGTCAGCGCTGGATTTTTTGGCCACCGACTTGCGTCTCATTCGAGACGATCGATCACCTTGCCGAAGCCCAGCGTCATCTCGCTCAGCACATAGCTCGCCTGAATCACGCGCTTGACCGGCAATCGATTCCACGGATCGAGGCGCGAACCTTCCGCGAAGGCGATCGAGCCGGTGCCGGTCCAGGCCTCGTGCACTTTGACCTCGGTGTGAGTCTCGATGATATCGGCGCATATAGGTCGCCCGTTTTCCTCCGCGGAAGGAATCAGCCGGAAGCTTACCGCAGGCGGCGCGGACGAATGTCCGTTGGTGGCGGGACGTTCCGGTCGAACGATTGCGCTGGCGAGGCGGACTCCCGCCGGACGTTCGAGCGTGCCATAAACCATGTCCTTCTCGCTCTTGAACTCGATTTGCGCGAGTTTCTTCGGAAAGCCCCAAATTTCGCGGCCCGCGAGCATGGGGGGTTCGGTCGTCACCGCGATGTGCATGATGTAGGACATCGGCTGGCCCTTGTGCTCGACCAGCAGCGAGAGAATCGCCTCGTTGTATGGACCAAAGGTGGTCCACGGATATTCGTAAAAAGAAAGCACCGCGGTGGCTGGTTCGGGCAGCGCGAGTGGCGCCGGCAGTGCTTGCAGGGCAGCCTCGACGTCGGTCTCGAACGCGACCGAGATCGACCGCGTGTTGCGATAGTAGAAGGGCGGGCTCTGATACGCGGCTGCATCAGCCGGCATCGAGTATTGCGCGTTCTTGAGATTGAGGTGTCCCTGTTTGGCCATCGTGCGATCCTCCGTGGCGCGGATTCTTAGCGACTGGTTCGCATTCCGCTGCTATAGCGCCTCACTGAATTGAAGGCCAGCACCGCGCAACCCCGCAAACATCTTTCAGGCGTCGCAGAAAATCAGATCCTTCGTTTCGTTCCATTGCGAGGTTCCTCTTCGATCGCGCAAAATTCCCGGCAGGAGGCACTGATGAAGGCAATTCAATTTGACCGCCTCGGCGGACCCGAGGTGATGGAACTGCGCGAAGTGCCAAAGCCGGAATTACGACCCGGCACGGTCGTAGTCAAGAATCGCGTCATCGCGCTCAACTACGGCGACGTCTTCTTCATCAAGGGCCAGTACCTGGTGAAGCCGGTTTTCCCCGACATTCCCGGGATGGAAGCGGCGGGGGTCATCGAGGCCGTGGCGCCGGATGTCACCGGCCTGGTGCCGGGAATGCGCGTCGCCTACATCGGCATGGGCGCGTATGCCGAGTTCACGCGGATACGCGCCTCGCGGGTCATTCCAATTCCCGACACGACGACCTTCGAGCAGGCCGCGGCATTTCCAATAGCGGTGCTGACCGCATGGCACCTGATTCATTCGTGTCACAACACTAGCGCGAGTCAGATCGTCCTGGTGCACTCGGCGGCAGGCGGAGTAGGAATCGCGGCGGTTCAGATCGCGCACGCGGCGGGCGCGCACGTGATCGGAACCGTCTCAAGCGATGATAAAGCAGACCTCGTCCTGAAGTTCGGCGCGCAGGAAGTCATCAACTACGCGACGCATGATTTCACCGCTGAGACGATGCGCATCACTCACGACCGCGGCGTTGATCTGATCCTCGACGCGGTCGGGAAGCCGACCCTCGAGAAGGGTCTCGCATGCCTCGCGCCCTTCGGCCATCTGATCCTTTACGGAAGCGCCGGTGGGGCGCCGGATCCACTCGACATTCGCCGCCACCTGTTCGCGAAGTCGCTCAAAGTCAGCGGCTTCGTCGTGCCGATGGTGTATGCGATGCGCGAGATACATCGGCGCGGCCTCGATGCGGTTTTCCAGCTTGCACGCGAGGGTCGCCTTACTATTCCGATCGGCAGGACATTCGCGCTCGCAGAGGCCGCGGAGGCGTTGCGCTTCCTGCAATCGCGCCGCTCGACCGGCAAGCTCCTGCTGATTCCGTAAACGCGCGCCGGGTCAGCAAAGGATTGCTGGGAACGGAGTGCAGATGCCGGCGCCGACTACAGGCTGGAGTTTTTCGGACGGTTCATCATGCGATGATCGACGTCGGCGCTGGTCACGTCGGCGATCGAGTAGTCGGCGACTATGCCGAGCGATTTCGGATCGGCGCGCTTGATTCCCGCGGTCTCGCCGACGAACATCACCTCGGCGCCCGGAATTCGGCACAGCACTTCGAACGGCCCAATTGCGTCGAGCGTTGTCAGGTCATCGAAAATCAGGAAGGCAATTCGCATGGCGTACTTCCTTTTTGTCAGGCGCTCAATTTTTGATGAAAGCGGCTGCGATATGCGCTCGGCGGCACGTGCAGCGTGCGGATGAACGCACGACGCATCGACTCGCGCGTGCCGAAGCCGCATGCGGACGCAATCGCATCGACCCCTTCGGCGGATTCTTCCAAGCGGCGGCGCGCCGCTTCGACGCGTAAGTTCTCGACGAATTCTCCCGGCGTCATTCCGACTTCACGCGCGAACACGCGGGCGAAATTGCGCGGACTCATCGCAGCGCGCCGCGCGAGTGCTTCGACCGAGAGGTCGGCGCCGAGATGATCGGCAATCCATCGCTGGAGGTCGCGGAGCGGCTCGCGATCCGCAACCTGCGCGCTCAGCTGGACGGAAAACTGCGACTGCCCGCCGGGGCGGCGCAGGAACATGACGAGTTCGCGCGCCACGGCGAGAGCAACCTCGCGGCCATGATCCTCCTCCAGCAGAGCCAGGGCTAAGTCGATCCCGGCGGTCACGCCGGCCGAAGTAAATATTTTGCCGGAGCGCACGAAAATCGGATCGGTCTCGACCGACACCGCGGGATACCGGGTCGCGAGCTGCTCGCATTGCCGCCAATGAGTCGTCGCCGAGAGCCCATCGAGCAGACCAGCCTCGGCGAGCAAGAAAGCTCCGGTACATACCGAGCAGAGACGGCGCGTGCGATGGATACTGCCGCGAAGCCAGCCGATCACTGCGCGATCGTGAATCGCCTCAGTAGTTCCGCGACCGCCGGCGACAAGCAGCGTGTCGATCGGACCGCGCACCTGAGTTATCGAGTGATCAGCAATCAGCCGAATGCCGGATGACGTCGCGAGCGGGCCGGCCTTAGTCGCCACTATTTCGACCGAATATGCAGGAATCCGCCAGCCGCGTTCGTCGGTGAGCAATCGTGCGGCACGTCCGAACACTTCGAGCGGCCCCGTGATGTCGATGACCTGCGCGTCGGGAAAAGCGAGCATCACGATTCGTCGCGTGCGCGAGCGGCCGGACGCGCGTATAGTCTTCATACCGGCGAATTATCGCCCCGGCCGACATTGGCAGCAATAGATAGGCTGCCACAATTACTGCCCATCGCGGCTACGCGCCAGACATTTTTACTGAGATTGAGATTCTGGCGCAGGTGACGATGTCGTTGTCGGCGCCACGGCGCGCAGCGGCAGAGCGTCGCGAAATTTCGGCTGCAGCATCAGCAAGCCAACGGCACGCGAGAGTGCCACCGACAGAGACTCGGCGGGTTCCGTCTCGAGCGGCAGAAAGACCTCGGCGCCGACCGGACTGGGCGGCTCATTTTCGATGCCGTTGATCTCACCCGAATAGAGCACGGCGCCATCGCGATTCCTGAGCTCGAACTTCACGCGAACCACCGCTCTCATCGTAAAGTATTGGCCGTGTATCGTTTGCTTCGCTTCGAACCTCTTGTTCACCTCGAGCTGCTCGAGCTCGGAAGTGAGTATGAAATCCGATCCTTCCGGCGGCTTGCCGTCGGCCGGATTCGAGTCGAGTGTAACCGGCACCAGGCCGGCATCCGCGAGTCCCTTCAGCAAGCCGACGTTGAAAGCGTGGGCGGCGTGGTCAACCACGAGCGAAGTCCGCACGGTTCCGTCGGAAACGTAGATCGCTCCGACCTGGTAGTTGCCGGAATCGAAGCTGCCAGTGGTTGGAGGCACCGCAATTTTCGCGGGACGAAAAACATTCTGCGACCCGGCCACGAAGTCTGGAAGATAATGAAGATCGAGGCGCGCGCCCGGCTTGCATCCCATCAGCGCAAGCCCTAGCGCCATGATGGCGACGCAGCTGCGAACGCGACTACGGTTGGGACCGCGACACTGCAGGATGCCGATCCCTCCACCAAAACACGAGGATCACCAGCAGCAGGACGAATCCCGCCAAGCCGATCCATCGCGAAACCTGATGCGCCATCGCGAGTGCTGGATACAATTCATCGCCCACGAGATAGCCGACGGTCACGACCAGCGAGCACCATACGATCGCGCCGAGCACGTTCCATCCGAGGAACTGGAAGAACGGCATCCCGCACGCGCCCGCCATCGGTCCCGCCATGAATCGGACACCGGTGATGAATCGCGCCATGAAGACTGCCTTGCTGCCGTGCGTCTGGAAAAAAAGTTGCAGGCGTTCGTAGCGCGTGCGCATGAAGGGAAACGTCGTGGCCAGCCATGTCAGCACGCGTTGTCCGCCGGTGCGTCCGATAAGATAGCCGCAACAGTCACCGATGACCGCGCTGATGATCACGACGACATATACGAGGCGCAGATCGAGCAGCGTTTGCCCCGCGAAGAATCCCGCCGCGAGCATCACGGTTTCCTCGGGCACCGGGATGCCAAGGTTGCCGACGAACACGGCAACGAAGATGCCGAGATAGCCCCACGTGGCGAGCAGGTCCGCGATACGCGCGGGGTCGCTTATCCCATGCATTGAAAAACCATTGGTCGCAATGTCGCCGCCACTTAATCCAGCTTGCCGGATTGAGTGTGGCAGCGTAAGAGGCTTTTGACTAGTCAGGCGTTAAATTTACGCGTCTGGGAGCAAAACCGTGGATTCACGATTCCAAAGCAACGACCACAGGTTTTCTGAAAACGAAAAACTTATAGCCGAAAAAATTCGTGAAGAGCGTCAAGCCGGCGCCGGAAATCGCGCCGATGTTTGCCCATAGCTTCGAGCTGAATCCACTCGGTGCGCCGATTACGTTCACGATCACGTCGGCGCCCGCCACGTTGACGCCGACCGCTATCAGCGTCACTACCATGAACGAAACCAGCTCGCGCCGCGCGTCCGTCGATTTCGCCGCTGCGAACGTCCAGTACTTGTTCCAGAGGTAGCTGTTGATCACACCTAGTGTCACCGAGATCGATTTGAACGCGAGAAATGCGCCACCGGAGGCATGGCCGGTTATCAGCATCAGAGCATTCAGGATGCCAAAATCGACGCCGGAATTCAGAACTCCCACCACGGCGAATTTCGTAAATTCGAAAAATGAGGGAACTCGTAAAGCAACCAGGCACGCGGCCAGCAGCGCAGCCGCGAACATCACGGCGCCGATGAAAGGCAGCAAGACCAGCGGGATCTTGATCGCGATCCCGAGATTGATCACGACCGGGATTGCCAGCGCTCCCGTCAGAAATCCGACGATCAGCGCGAGCACAATGTCCCGCATCAAAGTGCTGCTGCCGTCCGAGCCGTTAAACCCCCGTGATGCCATCTGTCGCGATTTCGGATACAGAATAGGGATCAAATCGGGTGGACGCTATAATCCCCGATGAACAGGAATCGACGGATTTGCCCCTGACCAGGCACGACCCCAATTACCACGAGCCAACCGCGCCCGATCTCGCGCGAACCCGGCCACGTCTCGCGATCGTTGTCCCGTGCTTCAACGAAGAGCTGGTGATAGGCGAGACCGTCCGCCGGCTGGCGGCGGTGTTGGGCGATTTGCGGGAGAAGGGACAGGTCGCGCCCGAAAGCTTCCTGTTTTTTGTCGACGACGGAAGCGTGGACAAAACCTGGGGCCTCCTGTGCGGGCTCAACGAGTCCAATCCTGAAGTCAAAGGGTTGAAGCTCGCGAGGAACTTCGGCCATCAGAATGCAGTGCTGGCCGGGCTGTTGACCGTCCGGCACCGCGCCGATTGTGTAATCTCGATGGACGCCGACTTGCAGCATGACGAACAGGCCATCTACAACTTCCTCGACAAATATCGCCAGGGCGCGGACATCGTTTACGGCGTCAGGCGCGACGCCGGCAATGTTCCACTTTCAAAAAAAATCGGCTCGACGGTTTTTTACTGGCTGATGACCTCGATGGGCGCCAAGGTCGTTAAAGACCATCCGGATTACCGGCTGATCTCGGCGCGAGTTCTCGACACGCTGGCCGACTATAAGGAGATCAACGTCTTCCTGCGCGGCATCTTCGCGAACATGGGCTTCAGATCCGACCTGGTCTATTTCGACGTGCACGACCGCGCCGCCGGCACCACGCACTATTCGTGGAGAAAAATGATCGGCCTCGCGCTCGACGGAGTCACCTCATTTTCCGTAGTGCCGCTGCGAATCATCGCGATCGGCGGCGTGTTGATTACGCTCGGTGCCCTGGCCGTCGCCGTGTTCATCGTCTTCAGCGCGCTCCGCGGCGACGTCGTTCCCGGCTGGGCGTCCACCGTGCTTCCTATCTACGTGCTTGGCGGCATCCAGATCATGACGATAGGTCTGGTCGCGGAATACATAGGTAAGATCTATTCAGAGGTAAAACAGCGGCCGCGCTTCATCAGCGAGCAAGAGCTGTCCTGATCTCGCGATAAGTTTGGGCGTGGCGACTGATAACTCATCCGAAAAGGTAAACGGGTCAACCGGTCCGGCGGGGATCATTTTATGGTCGTCGACGCGTCCGCAAGTCTACTTCGCGCGACGAGAGACCAGGCAACTCATCCTGCTGGCACTCGCGTTCGCCTTCGTTTTCTTGTACCCGATCCTATGCGATAGCAGCGTAACCGGTCCGGGACTAGGCGCCTGGATATTCAAACCTCAGCTGGGAAATTTCACCCGAATTCCAAGCGATGGCGCAGACCGCGATATGTTCGCGCAACTGCGTTGGGTCCCCTACTACACGCTGACACATTTTCACCAGTTGCCATTTTGGAATCCGTATAAGTGCGGCGGGATGCCGATGCTCGGAAACCCGGAATCGGCAATCGTCACGCCGTTCCTCTTGCTGTACCTGCTATTCGGCTTGATCCCCGGAATGCTACTCGAGATTTACCTGCACGTCGCGATTATGTTCGCCGGTGGTTACGTATTTGGCCGAGAACTAGGACTCGTCCCACGAGCCGCGCTAGTCCTGGCCGCTATGTTTCCGTCCAGCTCATGGTTATCGCTGCATGTTGCCATGGGTCACCTCAACTTTCTGTCGATAGCATATATTCCGTGGATTCTTGCGCTGCTGCTGATCTCGTGCAGGTTGCGTCGATGGCATCTCGCAATACTCGGCGGATTGCTATGCGCGCTGACCCTGACAGAGGGGAACTACGGATTCGTTTTTGCCGCGATGCTGATAGCGATCGTATCCGTATGGTACTCAGCAATCGGACTTAGTGTTCGGCCGATAGTAGCTGCGGCTCTGATAGGATTTTTCGCGCTCGCATTCAGCCTGCCAAAGCTGGCCCCTACCGCGGAATTGCTGAAAATAAATCCGCGCGACTGGGGAATATCCTACCTGACCTGGCGCGGCATTCTTATCTCACTGTTTTCCAGAGACCAGGACCTTAGCCATCCGATGGTCGCGTCCTACTTCTTCTCCGAGTACGCCGCCTATCTAAGCCCTCCATTTATTTTGCTCGCATTAATCGGAATCTTTGGCTACATACGCAAATCATTTCCGTGGATACTCGGCGCCGTCTGCTTTTTCTTTTTGTATCGCGGCGACACAGGCCCCAATGCTCCCACGATGTGGTTGCGGCTCCTGCCTCTTGGCGGCAACATCGGCCTGTGTGGACGCTGGGTAATTCCGATGTTTTTCTGTCTCAGTATACTGGCCGCGCTCGGAGCGGAAGTTCTGTGCGAGCGGCCGCGCGAGTGGAGCCGGCGCGCGGCCGGTATCCTGCTCGTGCTCGGTGTTGTTGATGCCTGGCTTGTATGCGCGCCGAACTATCACTACCTCCTTCAACAGCCCCTGCCGAGTCCTCCGCAATCTGCGACGTTTCAACAGTATTGGAGCGGATTTCCGGCGCCTCTGACAGCCATCGCGATTGCTGGATCGGGTTCCACCAATTGCGGAGGCGTCGGCTATACTGTGCCGAGAGGCGGCGTGCTCGGATACAATGAACAAGGATATCGCGGCGACTACTATCTGCTCGACGGCGGCAAAGTGACTGAGACTCAGTGGACGCCGAATCGACTTAGCTACCAGGTGAGCGCTGCCGAACCTACCTCGCTGGTGGTTAACCAAACTTTGTATCCCGGGTGGCATTTGGCGCACGGGAACGGATTCGTCTATCCCCAAAGTGGACTAATCGCCGTACAGGTTCCACCCGGTCGTCAGGAGATCGAATTGGTATACATTCCGCACCACATCCTAGCGGCCTGCGTTGTCGCGCTATTTGCTTTGGCGGTGTTGATAATAGTGTGGTTTGTCGAAATGAGATCAATCGACAAGACCTATAGCGAGCAAGAGCTGCCATGACTTCCATCGCACCGCATTGCGCAGCCTGCGATTTTTCGTCGAATGAGCCGGTCTTCGGAGGACTGCTACGATGCCGGCATTGCGGTCATGCCTTCGCACCGCCTGAGGCTACCGATGAAGACCTGGCGGCGATATATACTGAGAGCTACTTCGCAGGCGAGGAGTATCACAACTACCTTGCCGACAAGGACGTGGCTCAGCGCAACTTCCGCTCGCGCTTGCGGGTGCTGAAAAGGTTCATGGACCCTGCCCGTCATAAGCGCTTGTTCGAAGTAGGATGCGCTTACGGGTTCTTTCTCGAAACCGCAAAGGACTCCTTCGCCTCGGTCCAGGGTGTCGACGTATCCGCGGCAGCGGCGAGTTATGCGAAGAATACCTTAGGTCTCGACGCAACCTGCGCCGACTTTCAGCAGTACGATCTAGGCAGCCGCGAGTTCGACGTCGCTTGTATGTGGGATACGATCGAGCATCTCGCACATCCTGACTTGTATGTCGCGAAGCTAGCCGATCATATGAAGACTGGCGCGCTGATCGCAATAACCACCGGCGACTTCGGCAGTCTTAACGCACGAGTCAGACGCACCAAGTGGCGCCTGATGCATCCACCATCTCACGCGCACTATTTTTCGATTGCCAGCATGACTACGATGCTCGACCGGTTCGGCTTCGACACCGTCTACGCCCGCCATTGCGGTTACTATCGTAGCTTGCGCAGCATGGCCTACGGAGTATTCGTGCAGAAGCACGGCGACACGAGGGCGCTCGATCTGCTGAATCGATTCGGTCTCGGCGGCTGGGGACTATACCTCAACTTTTATGACATCATGTATGTGATCGGTCGCAAGCGATAAGAGCGTCGTCGTTCGGACGTTAGTTAGTCACGCGGGCAGCCCATAGAACCGAATGCACCAGATTCCCCATGCTATGAGACATACTGAAGCAACTATAAGGACGCGCGACATTTGATCCATCCGGCGATTGCCTAAGGCCATCAATACAAGGATGAACGGGAACACATGTACAAAGTGGCGAGTGCCGAATTGCGATGCGCCATTGCCGACGTATAACAGGACCGGACTTGCCGCGAGCAGGGCGGCCGCCGCGACCAGTGCTACGTCGAGTCGTCGCCAACTCGCCTTGAATGCGAGCAGAAAGGCCGGGCTGGTCGTTAGAATCGATTGTCCGCCGAAGGTTGGATAGATGTAAGGGAACTTGGTGTCTATGCGCGGCGCCATGAAAAATAGCGTAAAGAAGTTATTCGGGAAGTACCTCAAGGCGAATAGCGGCTTGCCCGCCTCCGGCGTGGTGTACAGATAGGAGGCGACTCCTAGATCGAACATACTGTGATAGCGTGCGAAGTTGAACGCCGTGTAACCGATGATCATTAGCGCACTTCCCGGAATGAACCAGAACAACTCGGAGATGGTGCGGCGGCGCCAGAATAGCAACAACGCCAGATATGCCGGCCATACCAGGGCGAGATCGTAGCGCGCCAGCGCGGCGATTCCCGCATAGATTCCGACGACTGCTGGACGCCCCTGGTCGAAAGTCTCATCGAGAGCCAGCAAGGTCATCAGAACCGCGACCGTCATCGACACTGCCCAACTGCTGCCGTCGACGGTCTCGTGCCAGATGATCGTGCCGGCGCCGAAAAATACAATCAGCCATTTGCGCGCATTGAGGGTCAGGCGGAAACGTCCCAGCAGGCGCCAGGCCAGCGCCACGTCGATCGCGCCTATCACGATCGAAAAATAGCTCTGATTGGTGTCTAGTCCCCAGATTGCCGCGAACGGCATCAGCAGGATCGCCGGCAAAGGCGGATGAAGCTGGTAGCTGTAGGGCCCCATCTGCGCATGCTCGATATAGTTCGGCGCGTCGATATAGGTGTGGCCGTGTACGAACGCAACTGCCTGGCGCACATGCGCGTTAAAGGGATTAGTGTCGGAGCCTGCCGTTATCGAGTAGAACGCAAGGAAAAGCACAAAGACCGCTAACTGTGATAGCAGCTCGTCGCGCTCTATAACCTTCTCCGCGATGAACCGCTCTGAATCTGGCAGCCAGTACGAGTACGCCAGCGCTCCGACCGCGACGATCAACGATATCCAGTCGATACGCGTCAGATCCCATCGTTGTTCGAGGATGACGGCGTATCCCACGACGACGACGACGACTGCCGCCGCGAGGAACTGGCGGCTGGTCGCCAACGTCGGACGCATCGCGGGCGTGCGCGCGTCAGTGCGACGCATGCTTGATCGCTACTTGCGCGGCCACCCAGTTGAAGAGCTGCGGGAAACTGAATTCCGTTTCCTCGGTTGTGCCGTTCTGCCCTTGCCAGTATGCGAGTATCCAGTATTGATGCGGCGCATTCTGCTGCGCCACCACCGCGGTCATGTCCCCCGGAGTTTGCGCTGTCAGAGGCGCGTTCGAAAAGTCGGTTGCCTTGAGAATCAGAACCAGGTCGCCGTCTGTCGTCGTGGTCAAGGCACTGGATTTCACGTCGCCGCCGGTGCCGGTCTTGGCGTTGCTCATATCAACCGGCGCGGCAGGCGCGACGTTGTTCAGCAGCACGATCGCGCCTTGCGCATCGACCGGCGCGCTGAACGACCACGTCGGGCTGGGATCGCTCGGTTGGATCGCATGCCAATAGAGCGACTGCCGCGTCGTAGGAGTGGAATCGTCGCGAATCAGTTGCCATCCATCCGGTGCGGTGATCGCTACCTTCGGACCGCCGTAGGTTATTACGTCGGCGATCGCGACCTGCCCCGCTTGAGCGGCTTTGCCCGGGTCCAGCGAAAGACTCTTGGTCGCCGTCGTCATCTTGGTCTGGTTGGAGGCTACTACGTCCGCCCCTCCCACGGTGTTGGTAGCGCTCCCCGGAGAAGATCCCCCCGGGTTGCACGCGACTAGCAAAAACGCAGCAGCTGCCCCCATCAACGCACGTTTGATCATTGTCCCCTCACTGTCCTCCTTGCCTGAGTCCTTCCCCGAATCCTGTCCCTACGCTTTCTTTGCAAACGGACGATCGCGCTCGGTGAGCGCGCCCTTGAGACCTTTCTCGCGACTCGCCTTCATCCAGTTCTTCACCGTGTCCGTCTGATGCGCGATCACGTCGATATCCGCCGACGACTGCTCCGCCGCGCGAATCCCGATGATATCCAGGTAACGATTCACCGCCGCCTTGTGTAGCATCAGCAGCTCCGCCGGCACCATCGCGACCCGGCGCACGTAGTTCATCGTCTCTTCCTCGAGCTTGTCCTTCGGGAAGACGCGATTTATCAGATGCCATTCGAGCGCTTCTTTCGCCGACATATAGTCGCCGGTGAAAAAATACTCTTTCGTTTTGCGCGGACCCATCAGCACCGGCCACATCGACATCGTCGGCAGTATACCCAACGATCGTCCCGCCGGATGCCCGAATTGCGCATCTTCGCTGGCGAACACGATATCGCAATGGCCAACGAACTCGGTGCCGCCCGCCAAACAGTAGCCATGCACCTGCGCGATCGTGGGTTTGTTAATCGCCCACAGCCGCTGCCATCGCTCGATCGTCTTGTGCAGTCCCAAGCGGTCGTTGGTGACGGTGAAGGTCGACCCCGGATGCTGCGTGCCCTGCAGGTCGTAGCCGGCCGAGAACGCACGCCCCGCGCCGCGGATTATCAACACGCTCGCCTCGGCGTTCGACTCGTACTCGTCCATCACCGAGTCGAGTTCATGCAGCAGCTTCTGCGACAGCGCGTTGAGCTTCTCCGGCCGGTTGAGCGTCAGCCGGTAGATTTTGTCCTCGACCTTCTCGTAAATGACGGTTTCGTAGTTCGCCATATTTGAAACTCCGGCGGTTACTTCACCGCAGCTAAAAAATCGCCAGCCACGCGAACGGTTTCATCCGGCACTTCCCAGAAAAACATGTGACCCGCGGCCTTGAGCGTATGCTTTTTCGATCCCGCTATCGCGCCTTGCAAAACGTCCGCGTTCGGATACGGCACGATCGAATCGTCATCGCCGTGAATAATAAGTGTGGGCGACTTGATTTGTCCAAGCCGCGCGAAACTGTCGAATCCGCCAATCGCCTGCCCCTGCCGCATGAACGTATGCATCGGCGTCACCGGGTAATTGCCCATCTCGACAATCGCCTGCGTCAGCGTCGCCTGCCCCGCTTCCGAATTCAGAAACGCCTTTCCGCATGCCACCGAAAATGCGCGCCGCGCCTGCTCGACTGGATCCATCCCGGGCGCCGGTATCAGGTTGGCTATCGCCGCCGGGTCGGCCGCGATTGAATGACTCGTGCCGCAGTTGGTGCATCCGAGCACCAGCCCGCGCGTGCGCTCCGGATACGCGAGCACAAATTCCTGCGCGATCATCCCGCCCATCGAGATTCCGAAAATATGCGCGCGCGGCGTGTTCGCATGGTCGAGCACCGCCGCGATATCCGCCGCCAGGTCGCCGAGCGTGAACTCGATGTCAGGCTTATCGCTCTCGCCGGTACCGCGATTGTCGATAACAAAAATCTTGAACCGCGCTTCCATCAGCTTCAGGAACGGCTCGCCCCATCCCCGGCCCGAGCCGCTGAATCCCATGATCAGCGCCACCGGTTCGCCATTCCCTCGAACTTCGTAGCGGAGCTTTATGCCGTCTTTGCTCTGGGCGAAATCGCGAACTGCTGCCACGTCGGAATCTCCTCTTGGTCGGAATCTTCGTTACGATGAATACTAACTACAGACAGGAAAGGTTCAAGCGGCTGTGTTCTCGAACGCGGCGTCTGCCAGGATCGCTGCCAAAAGCCGATAGACTTCGCGATTGACGATCAGGCTCACGTGGAGTCCCGACACTTCGTAGTTGGTGCCCTCGTCGTCGATGCACGATTGCCACTGCACGACCTCGTCGCGCCGCGTGTAGATCGCGCTGAAACGACTCCGCGCGGGAGTCGACGCGAACACGGCCTCGGCGATACCGCAAGCACATTCCATGGTGCCGCAATTTTCGCGAGCGCTGGAAAATGTCTGCCAGAACGATTGAATCGCCTGCATCGCGGGCCGGACTTGATCGTGCACTCCCGTCCATCCGTTGCGAATCGGCGAGCCGAGCGCCACCACCTCACGCACGATGCCCGGATTTGACGCAGCGATCGCGCGTCCGAGAACACCGCCGAGGCTATGCCCGATGATCGTCACGCGCTGGCCGGTTTCGCGCGCAATCTTTTCGACGCGCCATCCCACCAGCTCGACCTTGCGCCGCGGACATCCGACATTGAGATCGATTCCAGACAGATAAGGCTTGTATCCGATCCGCCCGAGCCATCGCGCTAGCGTGCCAAGCGACCAATCGCCCGCGGTGAATCCTGGAATCAGCAGGACGGGACGGCCGTCGCCGCGCGGGACTCCGACGCCATAGCCGATAGGATCGCGAGCGAGCGACGCAAACTGTTGCAGGTAGTCGAAGTAAGCGGACGCGGTGAGTTGCAGCAGCATTCCGTCGTTAAGAGTGTCTCCCTACGCGTGTTCTGAGCGCGCGTTCGCGCGACACTGCCACGAAACAGGTTCACAGTAAAGTAACGGAGAGCTAAAACTGTGGATAGTCGACGAGCGGGAGCCTACTTCCTAACCTCTCTTTGTCCGAGGAGAGGTCGGCATAAGCCGCGCAGCGGTGTCGCCGGGAGAGGTGCGGCGCTGGAAGGGGCGCCAACTCCGACTCGTTAATCGCAAAGCATGACACTTGGGGGTCGCCGCCAAACAGCAGCATTACTTTCTAACGTACTGCAAAAAGGAAAACCGAGCGTGGGTGCCTCGGCCAGCGTTGCACCCCGGCCGTTGCTCACCTTCGGCTCGCGCCGACCTCCCCTCGGACAAGGGGAGGTTAGGATTAGGACGGCCGCCAGCGGCTAGCCCTTCGGCAAGCCCAGCACTCGCTCGCCGATGATGTTGTGCTGAATCTGATTCGTACCGGCGTAGATTGTCGGGCCGCGCGCCGCGAGCATCCTGAACGACCACTTGCCCTTGTCGACCGCGAACGGTGCGTTGAATTCGAGCTGGCTGAAAGGCCCGAGCAGTTCCATCGCATATAGAGCAATCTTGAGACCCAGCTCGGTGCCGCACAGTTTCATCATCGAGCCCTCGGGCCCCGGCGGCATCCCCTTCAACTGACGCGTCAACTGCCGATAGCCGGTGTATCGAAGCGCCAGCGCCTCGGCTGCGAACTCCGCGACGCGCTGCCGGACGCTCGAATCGTCCCACGCGTTGCTGCCGTTGCGCGGGATTCGCTTGGCGAGCCTCGCCAACTCGTGCACTTCGCTGAGATAGCCTTCGCCGCCGCCACTGCCGCGCTCGAACATCAGCGTGGTCATCGCGACCTGCCAGCCGTTGTTGCGTTCGCCCACGATATTTTTCTTCGGCACGCGCACGTCCTCGAAGAAAACCTCGTTGAAGCCCTTGCCTCCCGTCATCTGCACCAGCGGACGCACTGTCACGCCCGGACTGTGCATATCGACCAGCAGGTAGCTGATTCCCTTATGCTTGGGCGCGTCGGGATCGGTGCGCACCAGCGCGAAGATCATGTCCGCATGCTGCGCCATCGAGGTCCAGACTTTCTGGCCGTTGACGACGAAGTCGTCGCCGTCGTCGATCGCGCGCGTCTGCACCGACGCGAGGTCGGAACCCGAGCCCGGCTCGGAATATCCCTGGCACCAGACTTCCTCGCCCTTGAGAATTTTCGGGATGTGATTTCGCTTCTGCTCTTCGGTCCCCCAATGCATCAACGTCGGACCGAGCAGGCTGATTCCCATTCCGATCATCGGTTCGTTGAGTCCGAGCCGGCTGAGTTCTTCGCGATAGATCAACCGCTGCATGACGGTGGCACCGCGCCCGCCGTATTCCTTGGGCCAGTTCACCGCGACCCAGCCGCCTTCGTTGAGCTTCTTGTGCCAGTTGACGCGCGCCTCCCAATCACCCGCGCCCTCGTCGGCCATGATATTGCTCGGCGGCGGCGCAAATTTCTTGTTCGCTTCGAGCCATGCGCGCACTTCGCTGCGAAATGCCTCATCTTCCGGCGTGTAGTTGAAATCCATCGATTGATTCTTCTCCGTTGATTCTGACTGTGCGCGCCTTAGCCCTTGGGCAGTCCGAGCACACGCTCACCGATAATATTATGCTGTATCTGATTGCTCCCCGCCGCAATCGTGCCACCGCGCGCCGCGAGCATGCGGAACGACCACTTGCCCTTGTCGATCGCGAACGGCGCCTTGTACTCGATCTGACTGTACGGCCCGAGCAGTTCCATCGCGTACAACTGGATTCGCATATTCAGCTCGGTGCCGCATAGCTTCATCATCGAGCCTTCCGGCCCCGGCGGCATCCCCTTGAGCCGGCGCGTGAGTTGGCGATATCCGGTGTAGCGCAGAGCGGTCGCCTCGCAGGCAAACTCCGCGATTTTCTGGCGGACGCTGCCATCGTCCCATGCAGTCCCGCCATTGCGCGGCAACGATTTCGCGAGATTTGCCAGCTCGCGGACTTGCGACATTCCGCCGCGATCGCCGCCGCCGCCCGAGCGTTCGAACATCAACGTCGTGATCGCGACCTGCCAACCCTGGTTCTTTTCGCCGACCAGGTTTTTCTTCGGCACCCGCACGTCTTCGAAAAAAACTTCGTTGAATCCCTTGTTGCCGGTGATCTGCACCAGCGGCCGCACCGTCACGCCGGGGCTGTGCATATCGACCATCAGGTAGCTGATGCCCTTATGCTTGGGCGCGTCGGGATCAGTACGCACGAGCAGAAAAATCCAGTCGGCGTGCTGCGCGATCGAGGTCCACACTTTCTGCCCGTTGACGACGAAGTAGTCGCCGTCCTCGACCGCGCGCGTCTGCAGCGACGCCAGGTCGGAGCCGGAGCCCGGTTCGGAATATCCCTGGCACCAGATTTCTTCGGCCTTCATAATCGGCGGGATAAAGCGTTCCTTCTGCTCCTCGGTTCCCCAATGCAAGAGGGTCGGCCCGAACAGGCTGATACCCATCCCGACCATCGGGGCCGCAACGCCCGCGCGCGCAAGCTCCTCGCCGTAGACGATATTCTGCAAAATTCCCGCGCCGCGTCCGCCATACTTTTCCGGCCAGCTCGGCGCGAGCCAACGGCCCTCGGCCATCTTCTTCGCCCACGTCTTCTGCTGGTCGAACTCGCCTCGCCCTTCGGCCATTCCGATGGTGGTCTCGCCCATATGCGGCGCGAATTGCTTGTTGGCCTTGAGCCACTCGCGAAACTCCATCCGGAAAGCTTCGTCTTCGGGATTGAAATTGAAATCCATTGCGCATTTCTCCTGGCACGGCTCGAGTGCCTGTACCGGCTGTTAACGATCACCCCACTGATCGCTGCGGCATGAACTTAAAACATTAGCCCCGCACTCTGCAAAGGCTGGCCAGAGCCTGCTAAGTCATATGCATGAGCACACCGAAGAGTCTCGCTCCGAATCTATGGGTCGTCGACCAGCCTGACTTCGGCAGCGGCCCGGCGAAAGGAATCGGCACGCGGATGACGGTGATCAAGCTCGCCAGCGGCGGCCTGTTTCTACATTCGCCGACCAAGCTTGATGACGAAACGAGACGCGCGCTCGACT
>Ga0209006_10002250_pt1 | contig 17595 bp, 13 predicted proteins | sample JacPin_JW_Ref_O2_FD_188567 | JGI IMG/M metagenome (GOLD analysis project Ga0209006, IMG submission 188567) | Forest soil microbial communities from Algoma, Ontario, Canada - Jack Pine, Ontario site 1_JW_Ref_O2 (SPAdes) (version 2) | ecosystem: Environmental > Terrestrial > Soil > Boreal... | reverse complement strand
GCAGGATAGAGTCCCGAGGCGTTGAACTGGTTTATCCGGTTGGCGGTGAGCCCGGAGCCCGAGCAAAGATCGGCTTGCAATGAACCCGCAAGGGAGTTGTAGGAAAAGGTCAGCAAGGGTCTAACGCGAGCTACTGGCCGAGACGAATGAGATCAACATCACCTCGGGATTCTCTATTTTCTGCATGCGGCCCAACCTCGCGACCCGGCGGCTAACCCCTCCCGCCTGGACTTCACAATCAGTGCATCCCTCGCGCTCCCACTCTAATTTGACACCAGGACCTACAATAGATGTTAGGCATAAGCCAAGTATGGCCTCGCCGAGCCTCTAACCAAGGTCTTTGAAATCTGTTCTTCTGGTGCAGAAATGGGCACCTTCGACTTACAGATTCTAAAGGCCAACTCAAAGACTCCGACTATTAACTCCCATGTTATGAATATTTTGGAGCTAAGTACCGCAAATCAATATTTTGGCGGGAATTGTGTGTGTGGGGGGTAGAAAACCACAACCCACTCAATGGCCGCCTCTCACCGCAAACTGATGTAGTTGCCGAATGTAGTAAACTGCCGCGGCAACATTCGGGAGCGAATACTTGAAGGCTCGAATCTTCTATCGAATCTCTTCTGTTCTTTTGGTGCTCTTCGCCGCCGGACACTCGTTGGGATTTCGCAATAGAGTCCCGGCGTGGAAAGCGGACGAGGTTGTTGGGTTAATGCGCTCCGTCCACTTCGACGCGCAAGGCTTCACTCGGACTTATTGGGATTTCTTCAGCGCCTTCGGTCTTCTTTTCTCCGTGTTTCTTGTGTTCACCGCGGCGTTGGCGTGGATATTGAGTAGTCTTCCAACGGAGACGCTGGCGCGCATCCGCAGCATCGCATGGGCACTCGCCATTTGTTTTGTAGCGGTCACCGCATTGAGTTGGAGGTATGCGTTCACCACGCCCCTCGTTTTCTCAGCCGTAATCACAGTGTCTCTAACTGCGGCAGCGTGGCTCTCAGCAAGCGAGATTTAGGTATGACTCATAGCGGAATGTTGCCATGCTTTTTAGGAGGATTTTTATCTCTCTTACCCTCGAGCATCGCTAAAGCCTGAATCAGCTTCTTACGCGTCTCGCGAGGCTGAATCACTGCATCCACGAATCCGCGATCCGCGGCCACGTAAGGATTGGCAAATCGTTCGCGGAATTCTTCGATCTTTTCCTGCCGAACTGTTTCGCGAGTTTGCGCGCCGTCAAGTTCGCGCTTGTAGACAATATCGACTGCGCCTTCTGGTCCCATGACCGCAATTTCTGCGCTTGGCCAAGCGTAGTTCACGTCGGTGCGAATATGCTTTGATGACATCACGCAGTAAGCACCACCGTATGCTTTGCGCGTTATGACTGTAAGTTTTGGCACGGTAGCTTCCGCAAAAGCGTAAAGCAATTTAGCGCCATGCCGAATGATTCCACCATATTCCTGCTGCGTGCCGGGCAAAAATCCGGGAACATCTTCAAACGTTACCAGGGGAATATTGAAGCAATCGCAGAAACGCACAAAGCGCGCGCCCTTCACCGACGCGTTAATGTCAAGCGTTCCCGCCAGCATCGCAGGCTGGTTGGCCACGATTCCCACCGGTTTTCCGTTGAGCCGCGCAAATCCAACGACCATATTTTTGGCGTAGTGCTCGTGAATCTCGAAAAAATACCCGTCATCGACCACCGTGTGGATCACGTCTTTCATATCGTAAGGAATATTCGACTGATCGGGAATCAGCGTATCGAGCTTCCCGTCCAGCCGATCAATCGGATCGGTACAAGCCTTGCGCGGCGGATCGTCCAGATTGTTCGAAGGAATAAAACTCAAAAGTTCGCGCACCATCGACAAACACTCTGCGTCATCGTGGCACATGAAATGAGCAACGCCAGAAACCTCGTTATGCGTGTGAGCGCCGCCTAACTGGTCTTTCGTGACTTCTTCATGCGTCACTGTCTTGATCACATCAGGACCGGTAATAAACATGTACGAAGTGTGGTCCACCATAAAAATGAAATCGGTAATCGCCGGAGAATACACCGCTCCGCCAGCGCAAGGGCCCATGATCGCCGATATCTGCGGCACAACTCCGCTGTAAAGCGTGTTGCGCAAAAAAATGTCAGCGTAGCCAGCCAGAGACATCACACCTTCCTGAATGCGCGCTCCACCCGAATCATTCAGTCCGATTACAGGAGCGCCCATCTTGGCCGCGAGATCCATGATCTTGACAATCTTCGCGGCATTGGTCTCGGAGAGCGAACCGCCGAACACAGTAAAATCCTGGGCAAAAATAAAAACCAGCCTTCCCTCGATGCGCCCGTAACCGGTGATGAATCCGTCGCCATAGTACTTCTGTTCCGACATTCCGAAGTCGTTGCAGCGATGCGTGACCAGTCTGTCGGTTTCTTCGAACGTACCTTCGTCGAGCAGAAACTCGACACGCTCGCGAGCCGACATCTTGCCTTCCTTATGCTGCCGCTCGCGCCGCTTCGCTCCTCCGCCTTCGAGCGCCAAAGCGTCGCGTTTCTTAAGTTCGGCAATCTTGTCTTCAAGTTTCATAGCTGCACATTATAGGCGACCGAGTGCAGCAAACAGCGTACAGCGAGATGTTTGTGGATGAAGCGAACAAGCAAGGCGATGCTTTTACGCTCTTGTAGTTGCGAAATCGAGCAAGTCCAGGAACTCTATTTTCTTTTCCGCCGGCAAGAATGACGCCTCGAACGAATTGCGCGCCAGCTCCCGCAGGTGCTCGTCGGTAAAGGCGAAAGCCTGTTGCACCAACGCATATTCTTCCACCAGCGAGCTGCGAAACATCGCAGGATCGTCGGAGTTGAGCGTCAGCATCAATCCCTGGTCGAAATATCGTCGCACCGGATGTTGCGAGAGTTCGGCACAGCAGCCTGTCCGCAAATTGCTGGTCACACAGATTTCGATCGGAACCTGCCGTTCCGACAACTCTTCGATCAATTCAGGATCCTGTTCGGCGGTCAACCCATGACCAATGCGCTCTGCTTTAAGGTTCAGCGCGCCCCAGATCGATTCCGGTCCAGCGTTTTCACCGGCATGCGCCGTGAGATGGAGACCATGTTCCGCGCCGCGAGCGTAGACCGCGGCGAACCATTCAGCGGGTCCAGCACGTTCGTCGCCGCCAATTCCGAAAGCAACTACGTTGCGATCCTGAAATTGAATCGCCAGGTCGAGCACGCACTGCGCTTTCTCAGCGCCAAATTGACGGACCGCATCGAAGATCCACAACAGCGAAATGCCGAAGTCTTTCTCTCCGCGCTGGCGGCCACGTTCCAAACCTTCGAAAATCGCCGCAAAATCCTGTTTGCGCCAGAGACAGACCCCGACCGAAACAATCACTTCCGCGTGCAGAATATTCTGTGACTTCAGCCGCTCCATCAGCCGGTAAGTAATCAGTTCGTAGTCTTCCGCAGTGCGGAGATGACCAGTCACATCCTTGAAAGCCGCCAGAAAACCAGTAAAGTCCTTGTAGCTGTAAAGTTGCTCCACTTCGGCAAGAGATGCTCCATCCATCCCGTGCCGTTGGCGCAACTCCAGCAAGGTTGCTGGCTCGACAGATCCTTCAAGATGCAGATGAAGTTCGGCCTTCGGCAGAGAGATGATGAATCGAGATGGCACAGAAGCCATGCGGCAATTCTAAAGGATCAGGTCGCGTGGTAGCGGCGCTTTGCCCCGCAATGAGGGAGCAACGCTCCGTCACCACACGAGACCTTACTTTGCTTTGACAAACTCGCTGTGGTGCCGACTGTAGAAGACATAGATGAGAAGGCCCAGCACTAGCCAAATCACAAAGCGCAACCAGGTTATCAGCGTGAGCCCGAACATCAAACCGCCGCACAGGACGACCGAGATGATCGGGAACCACGGCACAAAAGGCACCCGGAATGCACGTTTACGCTCAGGCTGTCTCCGACGGAGGAAGATGACACCCAGCGAAACCAACACAAAGGCAAACAGCGTCCCGATATTGGCGAGGTCCGCGGCATCACCGATATCGACGAGTCCAGCCGGAATACCGACGGCGAAACATGCAATCCATGTAGACCAATATGGCGTCTTATATTTCGGATGCACGACCGAGAACAACTTCGGCAGCAGTCCATCGCGCGACATGGCATACCAGATGCGCGCCTGCCCGTACTGAAACACGAGCAGAGACGAGATCATCCCGGTTAGCGCTCCGATTACGATCACAGAACGAAAGAAGGGATGCACTCCCAGATATTTCATGGCGTACGCTACTGGAGCGTCAGCAGCTTCGCCCGAAACGAAAGTCGTGTACTTCATCATGCCGAGCAGAACGACAGCCACTCCGACGTACAGCAATGTACAGACAATGAGCGACATGATGATACCGAAGGGCAAATCTTTTTGCGGATTGCGCGATTCCTCGGCTGCGGTTGAGACCGAATCGAATCCAATGTAAGTAAAAAAGACAATCGCGCCGCCGGTGACGATCCCCGCGAACCCGGACGGTGCGAAAGGCGACCAGTTGGCGGGCTTGACTAACATTCCCCCGACTACCAGAAAAGTCAGAATCGCGCCGATCTTGACTGCGACCATGATGTTGTTGGTCCCCGCCGACTCCTTTACGCCGCGAACCAACAGCAATGTGAGCACAAAGACGATCAGAAATCCTGGAAGATTGAAATAAGCACCGGTCCATTGCCCACCGGCCCAGACAGGAGTCGCCCATCTATCGGGCAAGTTGAGACCAAATGCGGCCAGTTGCGCTTTCGTATAGCCGGCGAAACCAACGGCGACCGCCACGTTGCTGACCACGTATTCGAGAATCAGATCCCAGCCGATGATCCAGGCGAAGATTTCCCCGAGTGTCGCATAGGAATATGTGTACGCGCTGCCAGCGATCGGGATCATCGACGCCAATTCCGCGTAGCACAAGCCGGCAAAACTGCAGGCGACAGCTACCAGTAAAAACGAAATAGCGATGGATGGTCCAGCCGGCGGCCGGCCGTGCATAAGTGCTCCGGCGGTCGTGCCAGTACGAAAGAAATTTACGATCAGGTCGAGTGCCTGCGCGTGAAGAATCGACGGAGCCTGAAAGTACTCTCCAGCCGCCGCCGTTCCTGTAAGCACAAAGATCCCGGAGCCAATGATGGCCCCAATGCCGAGCGCGGTCAGCGACCACGGGCCCAGAGTCTTACTGAGACGGTGTTCCGGATGGTCCGCTTCCGAAATCAGTTTGTCGATGGACTTGCAACAGAAGGCCTGATTGTCGGACGTGCGTATGACGGCAGACGCCGGCTCAGTGGATGATTGCGACAAGAGTTCTTTGTCTCCTCACAGCGGGAGTCTCGGACACGAGCGCGATAATCATCTGCTCGTGCCCGGCACTGCTCAACGCGCCGGCGAAAGTCTTACCGTTTCGCCTGGCCACGCGCCAGCTTTTTCACCTTGGGCTTCTTCGATCCGCGTGCATAGTCGCGCGGCTTCTTTGGCTTTTCCGCTTTGCTCTTCTTGCGCGATGCTCGTTTGCTCTTTTTACGTTCTTCTTTGGTTAGCTTCTCTGTGTTTGCCATGATTGCAGTTCATTTCCTCAGGTGTTCAGTTTCTATTCTAAATTCAAAACAGTGGTTCAAAGAGTCCGCTCAGAACGGCGAGAAACGATCGGACGCGCCCCAGCACCGGATGTCGTCGCTGTACCACACCGCGCCGTCCTCATTCGTCTGCAGTACGCGAGCGTCGGTCGAGGTGACAAACTCGACATAAGGCCACGTCCGCAGCTTCGGATTCCGTTCTTGAAGCGCCTTCGTCTGACGCGCGTACCAAATCTTACAGTCGCGAGCATTCCGCGGATTGACATCGTCTTTCCGATCCTGTGGATACGCCGTATAGAAGTTGAAAATCTGCAGTCCCTCGGGCTCCAGATCGCCGTCCGAGTTCATCACCTGCAGTTCGATCACGAATGCATAAACGTCCACCGGCTGGTTCGTGCCGACCTCGGTGTCGTGGTGCAGCGAAAGTAAAATCGGCAGCCCATCGAGAATGTAAAAGCCGCCGTTACCATCCGATTTCTTCACCGACGACGCAGGCGCGTCGGCCGCCGGACGCCGTTGCGTCTTTATTTGTTTGTCCTGCCCAAAACTTGACGTTGCCAGCAGCAATACCGCCAGCAATGCACTAACCGCGATTAGACCCAAGTGCCGACCTTCCTTCATACAACTTCTCCCAGGATTTGTAGTTTGCCGGGCTGCTCAGGCCTTTTCTAATTGGGCGTAGCGCTCGACCAGCTTCTTTAAACCGAAGCGAGGGAATTGTACCGTAATCTTGGCCTCTTCCCCATCCCCTTCCCGCTGATAAACGGTGCCCTCACCGTATTTTGGATGCTTCACCTTCTGTCCCGGCCGAAATCCGCGCCGGCCCGTCGGCTCTTGGGGTTGGAGTTTCGGGACGCTGAACTTCTTGCCGCGCGAGGCAAAAAACTCGGCAATGTTGTCGATCGAGTTGTAGCTGGTCAACGGAGTCGGAGCCTTCGGCTTAACTCGCTCCGGATCCCAGACGGCACTCTGGTCTTCGTCCTCGTAGGAATAGTGCGTACTCTGCTCGTGTGGCGCGGACACCCTTGTCCGCGAACGGCTCGAGGAAGCGGAGAATGTGGAGGTAGCAGCCGAAACCGAAGATCCCCGGCGCCGTGATCCACCCAGTTCCTCCACCAATTGCGGCGGCACTTCCTCCAAAAACCGCGAGGACACACTGGCCTCAGGCATGTCCGTTCCATAGCGTCGTCGATACACTGCTCGCGACAAAACCAGAGTATCCATGGCCCGCGTCATCCCGACGTAGCACAGCCGCCGTTCTTCTTCGATGGAATCGGGCTCCAGTAAAGTGCGCGAATGCGGGAAGAGTCCCTCCTCCATTCCCGCCAGCACCACTAAAGGAAACTCCAGCCCCTTGGCCGCGTGCAGCGTCATCAAAGTGATTTGCGCGCTCTCGTCATATTGATCGGCATCGCTGACGAGCGCCGCATGATCGAGGAACTGATCGAGAGTCTCGCCGCGATCGCGCGAGTCCATCGCCGCATTCACCAGCTCGCGCAAGTTCTCAATGCGCGAAAAAGACTCCGGCGTATCCTCCTCTTCCAGTTGCTTGATGTAGCCCGTGCGATCGATCAGGAATTTGAGAATTTCTCCTGTGTTGGCCGCGGCACCAGGAGCGCGGAAACCCTCGATGGTGTCGCTCTCCAGACTGTCGGATTGGGGCGTTTCTTCGAACCGCACAGGTGGAGGCGACGGCTCATCCTCATGCAATTCTGCTTCGGTGCTTATATCGGGTCCAAAGTCGAAACTGAAATTACCCGGATCAAAATCGATCTCTTCACCGCGCTGTTGAAGCGCTCGTGGGGCGCCTACAGACCCGGTCTCGTCGCTCACAACATCGACCGCAGCTCCCTCGGCCACGCGCTCTACAAAAGTTCCGGCAAGCATGGCGCGGCCATCTTCAATCAAATCGCGGAAGCTCGTCAGCGCGGCCAACGCCCGAGCCGGCAATAGTTGCCGCCGAATCGCTTCACCCAGTGCGCCCCACATCGATAGGCCAGTTTCGAGCGCGAGCCGCTCGATCATTTCAATCGTGGTCTTGCCAATTCCGCGCACGGGAGTGTTGATGACTCGTAGGAGCGAAACCGAGTCATCCGGATTCTGAATAACTTTCAAGTACGAAATCAGGTCCTTAATCTCCGCCCGCTCGTAAAATGAAAACCCGCCGACCACATGATATTTCAGCTGATACCGGCGCATCGCCTCCTCAAACAATCGGGATTGAGAGTTCGTCCGATAAAGCACGGCGGCACGGGCCGTTTCGCCATTCTCGCCCGCCTGTCGTACATATTTGTTAATTGTGTCGGCTGCAAACAGAGCCTCATTCTCTCCATCCGGAGCCTCGTAATACCCAATCTTCGCGCCGCCCTGCCGCGACGTCCAAAGATTCTTGCCTTTGCGCCGGACATTGTTCGCCACCACGGCCGACGCCGCACCCAGAATGTTTTCGGTCGAGCGGTAGTTCTGTTCCAGCCGCACAATCTTCGCTTCCGGAAAGTCGCGCTCAAACTCCAGAATGTTGCGGATGTCGGCTCCACGCCACGAATAGATCGACTGGTCTTCATCGCCCACGGCGCAAACGTTGTGCCGTTCGCCCGCTAGCAGCCGCATCAGCTCGTACTGCGGACGGTTCGTATCCTGATATTCATCGATCAATAGATACTGGAATCGCCGGTTGTAGTATTCGCGCACCGCCGCCACAGACTTGAGCAGCCGTGCCGCCTCCAGCAACAAATCGTCAAAATCCATCGCATTCGCCTTCATCAGCTCTTTGCGATAGTCCTCGAAAATGTGGGCTATCTTTTCCGTCTTCGGATCCGCCGACTGCAGATAGATCTCCTGCGGATCGAGCATGTGATTCTTAGCCCACGAAATCCGCGAGAGTGCGGTGCGGGGAGTCAGTTGCTTATCGTCAAGTCCTATGCGGCGCATGATGCCCTTGACCACCTGCTGCTGGTCGCTTTCGTCATAGATAACGAAATTTTTGGTCAGTCCGATCGCAGGCTGGCTGGGCACAGCAGAAGGAATTCGTAAGGCCTCGATGTCGCGGCGTAGCACTCGAACGCAAAAAGAATGGAAAGTAGAAATGACGGGCTTGGCAATGCTAAGTCCCCCAACCAGTCTTTCGACGCGCTCCGCCATTTCGGCAGCGGCCTTGTTGGTAAAGGTCATCGCCAGAATGGATTCGGGCATCACTCCCATTTTCTCGATCAGGTAAGCGATGCGAAAAGTGATGACGCGAGTCTTCCCGCTGCCCGCACCGGCCAGAATAAGCACCGGTCCTTCAGTAGTTTCGACGGCTTCGCGTTGTTGCGGATTCAACTCGTCCAAAAACGACAAAGATGGATGGCTCCGGAATGCGCTGAATAGATTTTACAGGAAGGGAGTGGGAGGCTTTCCGCCAGTAACTTCAGCTCGTTTACGGCGCCGCTGCGGGAACTAGATCGTGGCCACCTGCCACTGGAATGGGCGAAATTCCGCGAGCCGGGCGAGTACTGCTCCCATTTGTATCCAGTCGTTGAGATTCGGCACCAGTATCCGCTTCGCCCCACCCAAAGCTGTGTTCCAGCCGTTCTACCAGATGACGGGCGGGTCCAGACGCACCAGCGTAAAGTTCCTCAAGGACTAGCGCGCTCAGCCAAAGCGGCTCGTCTGAAAACTGCCGTAGCTTAAGAAGGGCATCATCTCACCGCCGCTCCGGATGAAACGCTCATTGGCCTCGAGAAGCAGCCGATTTTTTCGAGCTCTGCGATCGTGAAATCCAGCGCGCGTTCGACGGTTTCAGTTTCAGTCTCAGTCTTGGCTCGCAAGACCTTCTGCGCCCCCTTGATTTTCACTGAATCCAACTGAAAGTGCTTGTGCACGCGACTACTGGAGGTGGACATGGATCTACCCTTCACTCCGATTGGTACATCACTTATGTACATATATCGGCATTTCGTGTACATCGCAAGAAACTGCGGTTTTCTCAATCTGCTGCTTGCGATAAGTGCCAATGCGACAGCCTGCCCCGCTGCTATAATCAAGAATTGCGCTCATGAAAAAGAAGCCATCAGTAGCCGCGCCCGAGAACTGGTCCCCCCAATCTCCCACTCGTCGCTTGATCCGTTCGACCACAGTCCTCTGCGTGCGCCGGGAAGACAAAGTGGTCATGGCGGGCGACGGACAAGTCACGTTAGGCGAATCGGTTATCAAGCACGGAGCAAAGAAAATCCGCCGTCTCTATCAGGACAAGATCCTGGCCGGATTCGCCGGATCGACAGCCGACGCCTTCACGCTCTTCAGTCGCTTTGAGGCCAAACTGGAGCAATATCATGGCAACCTCGGTCGCGCCGCTGTCGAACTGGCAAAGGACTGGCGCACCGACAAATTTCTGCGGCACCTCGAAGCGCTGCTGCTGGTGAGCGATAAGGAAGCCACTTTCCTGTTGAGCGGCCAGGGGGACGTGATCGAGCCCGATACCGGCATCGCGGCCATCGGCTCTGGAGGTCCGTTTGCCCAGGCGGCAGCCCAGGCCCTGGCCGATCACACGAAGCTTGGTTCACGCGAGATTGCCGAAGAAGCAATGAAGATTGCGAGCCGCATGTGCATCTATACAAATGACAGGATTACGATCGAGGAGTTGTGAAGAAGAGATCTGAAGTGTCAGGGTTCAGGCAAACCAAAATCTGACACTCAAGACCCAACTCCTGCGATCGTAAGATCTGCTACCTGATTTCTTTATGGCCATTTATTTACCTGGAACCGCCGAAGAAGAGCAAGTCACGCTCGACGAACTTACGCCGCGCGAAATCGTCACAGAGCTCGACAAGTACGTTGTCGGACAAAAAGACGCCAAGCGTGCCGTCGCCATCGCTCTGCGCAATCGCATGCGCCGACAGAAACTCGCGCCTGAAATGGCCGAGGAAGTCATTCCCAAGAACATCATCATGATCGGGCCGACGGGCGTCGGCAAAACCGAGATAGCCCGCCGCCTCGCGAAGCTCGCGAACTCGCCGTTCTTGAAAGTCGAAGCTTCGAAGTTTACCGAAGTCGGCTACGTAGGTCGCGACGTCGAATCTATGATCCGCGACCTGGTCGACATTGCCATCGAAATGGTGCGCGAAGAAAAACTCGAGGACGTTGCCGACAAAGCCGAACTGAACGCTGAAGAGCGTCTCCTGGATATCCTTCTGCCACCGTCCACGCCGCGTCCTGGCGATTCCAGCCCCGCGAGCGCGACGGGCGGCGTTGTCATCGATGCCAGCACCAGCCTGACTGAATCCTCCAGTCGCACGCGCGAGAAGTTGCGGCAACAGTTGCGCGAAGGCAAGCTCGACGACCGCACCGTCGAAATCGAAACTCGCGAGCGCAATTTCCCCTCGTTCGAAATTATTTCTAATCAGGGCGTCGAGGAAATGGACGTCAATCTCAAAGATATGTTGCCCAACCTCTTCGGTCAGCGCACCAAGAAACGAAAGATGAAGGTCAACGAAGCTTTTGAGTACCTGATTCAGGAAGAAGAGCAGCGCCTGATCGACATGGAACAGGTCACGCGCGTCGCCATCGAGCGCGTGGAAAATTCCGGCATGATCTTTCTCGACGAGATCGACAAGATCGCCGGGCGTGAAAGTGGACACGGTGGTCCAGACGTCTCCCGCGAAGGTGTGCAGCGCGACATCCTTCCTATAGTGGAAGGCACTACAGTCAATACGCGCTACGGCATGGTCCGCACTGATCACATTTTGTTCGTGGCTGCGGGCGCGTTCCACGTGTCAAAGCCCAGCGACCTGATTCCTGAATTGCAAGGCCGCTTCCCTATTCGTGTAGAGCTTCAATCGCTCACCATGGAGGACTTCGTTCGCATATTGACCGAGCCAAAGTCTTCCCTGACCAGGCAATACATCGCGCTGCTGGAAACTGAAGGCGTCAAACTAGAGTTCACGCCGGACGCGCTGGAAGAGATCGCGCGCTTTGCGTTCCGTGTCAACGAAGGCACCGAAAATATCGGCGCCCGTCGTCTGCATACCATCATGGAGCGAGTACTCGACGAAATCAGTTTCGAGGCTCCGGAAAGAAAAGGCCAACCGTTCACGGTCGATGCCGCGTACGTCCAGAAGATGTTGAGCGAGATCGTGAAGGATCAGGATCTGTCGCGTTACATTTTGTGAATTGAATCTGTGAGTGAGTGTGGGGCAACCTACTTCGGTGTTGCCTCTGATAGTGCTCCTGTTCCTCATGAAGTCGCGTTTTGGAAAGCTATTCGCGCCCGCCGCGCTCTGCCTGCTGATGGCCGGTTGCGCCCAGACCGGCCCGCCGTTACCGCCATCGCTCGAACTTCCGAAGCCACCAAGCGATCTACGCGCTAGCCGTAAGGGAAATCGCGTGACGCTCAGCTGGAGCGAACCTCTGCTTACGACCGACCGCCAAGGTGTCCGGTTCATTGGACCGACGCTGGTCTGTCGAAGTTCCGAGTCCGAGATCACCGTGTGCAGAACTCCTGTCTCTACCCTGCCCGCGCCGGCGGTTTCTAACTTGCCGCAGAAATCGACCTCGGGGCAGAAGTCAGTCTCGGCCTCCCCTCTCCCTCAAACCTACGTTGACACGCTGCCGATCACCATGCAGCAACAGGATCCGACGGCCGAAATTATTTACGCAGTCGAAGTCTTGAATCGCAACTCTCGCGGTGCAGGATTGTCGAATCGTGTGCATGTGCCCGATATCGTCACCCTGCCGCCACCGGGAGACCTGTCCGCTCAACTCACTGGAGAAGGAGTCAAACTAACTTGGACAAATCCGCAGGCACCTGCAAACCCTCCCGACGTGCAGACCCGCTATCGCATCTACCGTCGCGAAGAAAAATCCGGAGACAACGGCTCTAACAGAGACACTGTGGCAGGCGAAGTTCCCGTGGACGGTTCGGGCCGCGAACATTTCACCGACTCAACTTTCGAATGGGAAAAAACCTTCCTCTACTGGGTCACGCCTGTCACCGTCCTCAACCGCACAGGTGGCGAGATCCAGGTTGAAGGAGACGACTCTCAGGACGTGCGCGTTGTAGCCCATGATGTTTTTCCGCCCGGAGTGCCGTCCGGTCTTCAAGCCGTCTATTCCGGCGAGGGACAAAAACCTTTCATCGATCTCATCTGGGCGCCTGTCACCGATGCCGACCTCGCGGGTTACAACGTCTACCGTAGCGAAGAAAATGGCGGCGCACTCAAATTGAATACGGAGCCGGTTAAATCGCCGTCCTACCGGGACAACACCGTCGTTTCCGGCAAGAACTACACCTATACGGTCTCCGCCGTGGACGTGCGCGGGAATAACAGCCCCCGCAGTGAGACAACCACCGAGTCTGTTCCATAACCCAGCGAAGTTTCGGGCTAAATCCGGAACATGCCGGTCGGCACATTTTCCTTCCTGCCCATTCAGCCCTTGTGATTAGATATTGCCCACATGAAATATTGCCGATTCAATCTCAACGGTGTAGCTCAATACGGATTGGTCGAGTCTGTGGCGGGCAACGAAGAAATAACTCGCATCTTGCTTCAGTCTCCGCAGAATAGCGACGGCGACGTCGAAAGCCTTGCCAGTCGTCGCATCCACCGTATCCCGCTGGTCGAAGCATCTTTGCTGCCTCCGGTACAACCTTCGAAAATCGTTTGCGTTGGGCGCAACTATCGCGAGCACGCCGCCGAACTGGGCAATGAAGTTCCAACCGAGCCGTTATTATTTTTTAAGCCGCCCTCGTCTCTATTACCGCCGGGTGGGTCGGTCATTCGACCCAAAGCTTCGGCCCGTACCGACTATGAAGGCGAACTGGGAGTCGTTATCGCGAAGCGCTGTCATCAACTTACTGAGAGTGATGACGTTCGGCCTTATATTCTTGGCTATACGTGCGTGAACGATTTCACTGCCCGTGATCTGCAGAAGAAAGACAGTCAGTGGGTCCGCGGCAAGGGGTTCGACACCTTTTGCCCAGTTGGACCATTGGTCACCGACGGCATTGATCCATGGGCGGGGATTCAGGTCGAAACCCGCGTCAATGGATCGCTTCGGCAGTCTGGGAATACTCGTGACTTTATCTTCGCCCTCGATGTTGTCATCGCATACATTTCGCAGATTATGACGCTGGAACCTGGCGACCTGCTTGCCACGGGCACGCCCGAGGGCGTGGGTCCGGTGGTTGCAGGGGATGTTATTGACGTAACCGTGGAGGGCGTCGGAGTGTTGCGCAATACGGTTGCCGACCAGCAATCGTAAAAGTGGAGGGCTTGTTCGAAAAACCTCGCCAATGGAAAATTTTCGACGTTGTTTCGAACTGTTGCAGGAAGGTGACGCAGACGGACTGCGGCGAATTCTGGAACTGGACCCGGAAGCCTCTGAGGCGCTGGATACCGCCGGAGTAAGCTTGCTGATGCATTCCCTTTATCGCGGCCGCCGCGACCTCGCCGAACTGATTGCCAGCCAGAAGAAAAAGCTGGATGTTTTCGAAGCATCCGCGCTGGGCCGTCTTGATCACCTTGAGCCGCTTGTAGATTCTCCCTCAGTTGACACACAACTCATCGACAGCCGTTCGGGCGACGGGTTCACCGCTTTGCATTTCGCCTGCTTCTTCGGGCACCCAAAAGTCGTTCAGTGGCTCATCGAACGCGGAGCGTCAGTTAACGCCGTGGCAGCCAATCCCACGCAGGTTATGCCACTGCACTCGGCAGCCTCCGCGCGAAACCTTGAAGCCGCCCGCTTGCTGCTGGAACATGGGGCGCTGGTTAACGCGCGCCAGCAGGCGGGCTGGGTTCCCATCCACGCTGCGGCACAGAATGGAGACCCTGCCATGGTTGAACTATTGCTCGAACGCGGTGCCGATCGAATGCTGGCTAACGATCAAGGCAAGACTCCGGCCATGGTCGCTCGAGAAAAAGGACACCACGATATCGCCGCCTTGCTGGAGGGATGATCCGCGCAGGAGTGCTACAATCACTTTTTCTTCGCGTTTCCTGAGTTGTGGTATGCGCAAAAAAGCTCCTGCGACTAAGAAGAACGCGCGCATTTCACGGCAATCCGCAGCCAAATCAACTAGCACCGAAAAAGCGCTACTTGACGCAAATCAACGTTTGCAGTCGATTCTCTCGGTAAACGAGGTCGCGGCATGGACCTGGGACGTTGTCAATGACCGCGTGATTGCCGATGAAAACTTGGCTCGTCTTTTTGACGTCCCCTCCGATGCGCATGGCCCCATCCAGAACTACCTGAAGGCTATTCATCCCGAGGATCGCGCCGCCGTAGCGGCCGCGATTACGGCAGCACTGGAAAGCCCGACCGAGAAATACGCGATCGAATATCGCATCGTTAGAAAGGACGGGTCGATTTCGTGGGTAGCGGCGCGGGGAAAAGTCGAGCGTGGGCCTGATGGCCAGCCGAAGTATTTTCCTGGAGTCGTCCTTGATATCAGCGAGCGAAAGGCTTCTGAACAAAATACCGAGGAATTACGTTTTCGCCTGGAACAACAAACCCGGCTCTTCGATATCACTCTTTCCTCAATCTCCGACTTTGCCTATATTTTCGACCGTAGAGGCCGGTTCATTTACGTGAATCAGGCCCTGTTAGATCTGTGGGGTTTGCGATTGGAGGACGCCATCGGCAAGGACTTTTATGAGTTGAAGTATCCGACCGAATTGGCGGAGAGGCTGCATCGGCAGATTCAACAGGTGTTTGACACCCAGAGGGGATTGACGGATGAAACTCCCTACACCAGTCCGACCGGAGCCGGCGGTTACTACGAATATATATTTCGGCCGGTATTCGGACGGGACGGCGCAGTCGAAGCGGTCGCGGGCTCGACTCGAGATATCACCGGGCGAAAACGAGTCGAGCAAGAACTTAGAAGCAGCCAAGAACACCTCCGAATCCTGGCTGAAACACTTGAGAATCAGGTGAGTGCAAGAACAGTCGAACTGGAACAGCGAAACGCCGATGTGCTGAAACAATCGGAACAGCTTCGGGATCTTTCCGTTTCACTAATGGAAACGCAAGACCGTGAGGGCCGGCGCATTGCGCGCGAACTGCACGACAGTGCCGGCCAAATGATTACAGTTTTATTGATGAACCTGAGCCAGATGGTTGACGAACTCAAGACTTCCAGACCGGATCTCTTGAAACTTGCGGAAGAGACACGACGTTATACTCAGCAACTCGATCAGGAACTACGCACGACTTCTTACTTGCTGCATCCGCCGCTGCTGGATGAAGTGGGGCTCCGAGCTGCGTTGAGTTGGTACGCCGAGGGTTTGCAACAACGAGCTGGACTCGATGTGCATTTGAGTATTCCCGACAACTTTGAACGTCCGTCTCGCAACATGGAGGTCGCTATCTTTCGGGTGGTGCAGGAATGTTTGACCAACATACACCGTCACTCGGGGAGCAAATCAGCCCACATAAAATTAGAACGCCAGGGCAAGAATCTGGTGGTCGAAATTCGCGATGCGGGACGCGGCATTCCGCCCCACAGGCTTTCTAAACTGCGTGAAAAAGGCGTCGGGGTTGGCTTGAGGGGAGTGCGCGAAAGGGTCCGCCAATTCGCCGGCGACATCTGCATCGAGTCGCAGGAAGGGGTAGGCACCACAATTCTGGTCACTTTGCCACTGGGCGCCGCGAACTAAAGCCTAGGGTCCCACAGCTCTTGAGCTGCCCCAAACGCTTACTCGACACTCGGGCAGAAAGAAGTTTCGCGCTCGTGCCCGGTCGCGTAAAATCCTCTTCGTCGCGTTTGACCTGGACTGATCATTTTTGTAATTCTGAGACCAGAATCTATGCCCCCCAATATAGATGTGCTGGTCGCCGGCGCTGGTCCCGTAGGACTCGTCATGGCGGCGGAGCTAGCCCGCTACGGACTTTCTGTCCGCATCGTTGAGAAAAATGCTCAGCGCACCGACAAATCGAAAGCCCTGGTTGTCTGGAGCCGCACGCTCGAACTCATGGATCGATTGGGCTGCACCGAGAGTTTTCTTGCCACTGGCCTGAAATCGACAGCCGCGAACATTTCCGCGGGCACCAAACCAATAGCGCGCATAAACTTCGATAGCGCGGAGACTCACTATCCCTTCGCGCTGATGATTCCACAGAGCGAAACTGAGCGCCTGCTCGAGGAATTCCTGCAGAAGCTTGGGGTGCAAGTCGAAAGATCGGTCGAAATCACCGGGTTCACCAATTCGCAGAACTCGGTGAGTTCTATCCTCCGCGATGCTAACGGTTGTGAGGAAATCGTCGAAGCTTCCTGGCTGGTTGGGTGCGACGGTGCGCACAGCACCGTTCGCCGCGAACTCGGAATGGAATTTAAAGGCAGCACGCAGCCGAGCGACTGGATGCTGGCGGATGCACATCTCACAGGCGTGCCACATCCCGGTGAGACATGCGCCTTCTGGCATTCCGACGGTGTGTTGATCATTTTTCCCATCACGCCGGGCCGTTATCGTGTCATTGCCGATAGTGGACCGACAGACTCGAATACTCCCTGTCCCGATCCCACCCTCGAAGATATTCAGGCTGTCCTGGACAGGCGTGGACCGGGCGGCATCAAAATTTCGGACCCGATCTGGCTGGCGGCCTTCCACATCAACGAGCGCAAGGTCTCCGACTACCAAAGCGGCAGGGTCTTTTTGGCGGGAGACGCGGCGCACATTCACAGTCCGGCTGGCGGCCAGGGAATGAATACCGGCATGCAGGATGCCTTCAACCTGGCGTGGAAACTCGCGATGGTATCTCACGGCACCTGCGGCCATCATCCAGTCCTCGAGAGCTACAGTCCCGAGCGCAGCGGCGTCGGCGACATGGTCTTAAAGGCCGCAGGCCGCTTCACCGACCTCGCCATTCTAAAAGGTGCGGCCAAACAATCGATTCGGAATCATCTTGCCTCGTTTCTTCTCGGAATCGCGCCCCTCCGCAAAATCGCCGTTGATACGATTGAAGAACTTTCGATCGGGTACCCCCATAGCCCTCTGAATGCGGGCGCTCAGCATAGAAAG
>Ga0209006_10002249_pt1 | contig 17598 bp, 20 predicted proteins | sample JacPin_JW_Ref_O2_FD_188567 | JGI IMG/M metagenome (GOLD analysis project Ga0209006, IMG submission 188567) | Forest soil microbial communities from Algoma, Ontario, Canada - Jack Pine, Ontario site 1_JW_Ref_O2 (SPAdes) (version 2) | ecosystem: Environmental > Terrestrial > Soil > Boreal... | reverse complement strand
ATATCAGCCATCCCGTTTCCCTCCCACGTCTGTTGCGGGGAGTGTAGCATGGTGAAAAGCCCACATCCCCAAGGCCAATGTTCAAGCGAGGACGCCATGCAGATCGAGGCCGCGGTCTTCCGGAAGCCGCATGACCCGCTGACCATCGAAACCGTCGATCTCGACAAGCCGATGCCGCGCGAGGTGCTGGTGCGCACCGTGGCGACCGGCGTGTGCCACAGCGACCTGCATGTCGTCGACGGTGTCGGGCGCTGGCCGCTCGACCGGCCGATCGTGCTCGGCCACGAGGGCGCCGGCGTCGTCGAGGCGGTCGGCAGCGAGGTGACCAGCGTCCGAGTCGGCGACCATGTCGTCGCCTGCCTGTCGGGCTTTTGCGGCACCTGCGCGCAATGCCTTTCCGGGCACCCAAATGTCTGCAGCAACAGCATCGTCGCCCGCAAGGAGGCGGAGGCGCCGCGCCTGTCGCTCGGCGGCCAGCCGGTGCGCCAGTTCATCAACATCTCGTCCTACGCCGAGAAGATGCTGTTGCACGAAAATTCGATCGTGCGGATCGACTCCGAAATCCCGCTCGACAAGGCGGCGCTGGTCGGTTGCGGCGTGCTGACCGGGGTTGGCGCGGCCTTGCGCAGCGCGGGGCTCGAGGCGGGGCAGACCGTCGCGGTCTATGGCTGCGGCGGGGTTGGCCTCTCGATCGTCCAGGGCGCGCGGATCGGCGGCGCGCGCCAGATCATCGCGGTCGACATGTTCGAATCGAAGCGCGAGATGGCGTTGCGTGTCGGCGCTACGCATTTCGTCAATTCGGCCGAGGACGACCCGGTGAAGGCGGTGCGCGCGCTGACCGGCGGCGCCGGAGTCGATCACGCCTTCGAGGCGGTCGGCAATGCCAAGCTCTGCCGGCAGGCGATCGAGAGCCTGGCGATCCGCGGCACCGCGACGATCGTCGGCGTATTGCCGCCCGACGCGATGATCGAGTTCCCGTGGATGGCGATCCGCCCCGAATGCCGCGTGCAGACCTCGCGTATGGGCTCGAACCGCTTCCGGATCGACATCCCGCACTACCTCGAATTCTACAAGCAGGGCCGCCTCGACCTCGACGCGATGGTCACCAAGACAGGCCATCTCGGCGACATCAACGAAGCCTTCCGCGCGATGAAGGCCGGCGAGGTGGCGCGCACCGTGCTGACCTTCGATTGAGCGGTTAATCCGGTATTCGGGCGCAGATGGGACCAAATCTGATATCGTCTCGATAGCGGCGGGTAAGGCAAACGGGAGGAACGAAGGCGCGTTGTTGCTCCTATGCGGCTTCGCCTTGTGGGGCTTGTTTTCGCCGCTTGCCTCGTGGCGCCGGCGCTAGCGGGGGCAGTGATGTCCGAGGACGAAGTTGCGATCCAGGCTATCATCGATCGGCAGACAGACGCCTGGAACCGGCACGACATGGACGCCTTTGTGGCCGACACAACATCCGATGTCGACTGGATAAATGTGGTCGGTATGCACTGGGAGGGGCGCGAGACGGTGCGCCGGGCGCATGCGGTGCTGCACAAAGGGATTTTCGCCCACAGTCGTATGGTGCGCGCCGACAAGCCGGAGCTGCGCGAGATTGCGCCGGATGTGGTGGTCGCGGTGGTACAAAACCGCATAGAAGGCGCGGGCCTTATGCCGTCCGGGGAGCCGTATCCCACCAACGGCAATATTCTAACGTTGGTGTTCGTGAAGAAGGATGCGGTTTGGCGAATTGCCCACGCCCACAATACCACTATTGATCGGGACGCCGCTCAACACGATCCGGCGAAGTCGCCTTAGAATCCGCCCTTGCCCTGGCGACGCGCCAGATGTCGAGGTCGAAAAGCACTTCGTATCCTAATCCTGATCGGGATCAATAGAGCCAGAGGGCAATAACCCTTCGGCCGTGAGCACCTCGATGGCGCGGAGTATGGCGAGAGAGCTGTCCTGGCTTTAAGCCGCCGGTTGTCGATCTGCGGTTTCTTGCCGGCTCTCTTCTATCTCGCGATGAACACGGCTAGCCAAGGAAGCTTCGGCTGCCCGACGCACGCACAAGAAAACCGTGCATAGCTTTTCGGTGCAGCGTTCCCGCGTCACGCGACATTCAAAACGCCGAGGTTCATTCATCATTGCGAACCTCCTGTCAAGAGGCCGTCAGGATACCGATCCATTATGAATTAAATAAGGCAATTCAATCGAGGATTGACAAATACCTACCGAAGGCAGCGGCGGGTTTAAGCTACATTTAAGCTAGTCTTACTCGAACATTACGGCGATTGATCTAGGACTTGACGCCGGAGCGCCATTTGGTCATTCAGGCGCGGTGCAGCGTATTTACATACCCGACCAGCCGCCCGACATACGCGACCACCCGGATTATGGACGTGGTTTTAGTGACCGCTGGAATGGTGCCGAGGAGCCGAAAGAGAATACCGCCGTCTATATGGCCGGATGGGCTGCCGTTGAAGAAGCGGAGCGTGTGTTCCGCGAAGCGGGATTTGAGAAGTCTGACGGTATCTGGACCAAAATCGGATTCGGCCCGCGACGCCCGTAACCGGCGTGCGGTGATCCGCTTAGCTAAATCTGGTCCCATCTGCGCCCGAATAACGGGTTAATCCGCGGTGGGAAGGTGCATGTACATCGACTGGATGGCGACGCGGCCCGGGCCGGTCATCCGGTTGCAGACGATCGACATGCTGCCGAAGAAGCCGGTCGACAGCGTCTGCAGGTTGGTCGTCATCGTGACGGAGGGGTCTTTGTAGAGCCAGCCGCCGGGTTCGATGTCGATCGATTCGCCCGTCGCGAGGGTCTTTTCAAAGACGTTGCCGTAGCCATGCAGCCACAGGATCCCGGGGCCATTGGTGGCGCGGAAGCGATCGATGAAAAAGCCGGTGCCGCCGAACAGCATGCTCGCCGCGCCGCGCACCCGCTGAAACGTATATTCGATGCCTTGGGTCGCCGCGAGAAATTGGTGCTCGCGAACCTCTAGGGTCTGTCCCTGCTCCAGGTGCAGCGCAACGATGTGGCCGGCGCCATCGCGGCTGAAGGCGATCTGGCCCGGCCCCGCCGCCGAGGTGACGAAAATCTGCATGCCGGCCATCATGCGCTTCAGCGCGCCCTTCATCGGCAGCAGGCTGATCTCCACCTGGGTATGCTTCCACAGCAGGATGTGATGCTCGAAGTAGATCGACTGGCCGGCTTCGAGATCGACGGTCAAGACCGGGACGAGTTCGCCGCCGAGATGATAGGTGTACCCGGTGAAGCTCTCGGTCTCGCGTGCGGTGGGCAGCAAAACGGGCCGCTGATCGGCGATCGGCATGTTCGGTTCTCCCCATTCCGGGACCGACATGTTTGCCGGGCCTAGCCGATTATACGCGCCATACGTGAAATCGGGTCCAGCCTGCATCGGGCATGCTGCCGACGTCGGCCTCAATGGGCGATAATCCCCCGCAGCGCACGAATTATTAATCTTGTCGGCGCTGCATCGGTGTCACCGACCCTTTCCCAGAGCCGGACGGTTGCTGCGGGCTCACCCAGGGCCTCGGGAAAAGCTGATGTTGCCGGCGACGGCCCTGACAAATTCCCCACCTCGTCGCGCCCGGACGATCATCCGGACCATTCTCGTTGCTTTTGGCGTCCTGGTTGTCGCGATGTGGGCGGCGGTCGGCTTCTCCGTCGTTACGGCGCGGCAAAACGCGTTGGAAGACGCCAACTCGGAAGGCCGCAATCTTATGATCGCCTTCCGCGAGGAGGTCGCCACGATCCTGCGCGGGGTTGAAGCGCAATCGAACCTCATCGCGGAGAGGATGCGGAGCGACGGCGACGGCTTCGACCTTCACGCGTGGGGCGAAAAGAACGTGCTGATCTCTCCGGGGGTAGCGCATGCCACCATTATCGGCCCGGATGGGAACCTCAAATCGACCACCTTTCCCCCCCCTTTCACCTCGACCTATTTCGGCGACCGCGCGCATTTCCGTATTCATCTTGACGGAAAATTTCACGGCCTGTTCATCGGCCCAACGGTCTTGGGCCGGCTTACACCTGATCCCATCATGCCGATTACGCGTCGTGTCGACGCCGAGGACGGAACCTTCCTTGGCGTGGTTGACATCCTGGTCTCGCCATCGGCCCTGACCACGCTCCACAAGTCCATCGATCTGGGACCGCATGGCGTGATGACGCTGGCCGGCACCGACAATCTCATTCGGGCGCGCTTTGCGGCCGACAGTCCGGACGGGACCAAAGGCGTTGGCATCTCGATGGCCGGCGGAGACCGACCGGCCGTCATCGAGGAGGGCGCTGAGGGTTCTTTCACTCGTCCCGGCATGATTGACGGCATATCTCGGTTATTCGTCTACGGCCGTGTCGGCAGTTATCCGTTGGTTGTCACGGTCGGCCTGGATCTGGATCGCGAGCTTGCCGCTTCACGTAGCTATGCCGCGACGATGATCATCATAGCGTTCGGTGCAACGTTGCTGCTGACCGGTCTCGCCGCCTATCTGATCCGAGAAATCCGCATCCGCGCCGCGCAGGAAGTCAAGCTCCGGGCAACCAATGTCGCGCTCACGGCGAGCACGGGGCGGGCAGAGGCCGCCAACCGCGCCAAGTCGCAATTCCTCGCCAACATGAGCCACGAGCTGCGAACACCGCTCAACGCCATCATCGGTTTCTCGGAGATGCTCGCAGCCGGCATTCCCGGCCGGCTGAACTCGAAGCAGCAAGGATACGTCGCCAATATTTACGAGGGTGGTGGGTTCCTGCTGCGCGTTATCAACGACGTCCTCGATCTGGCGCAGGTCGACGCCGGAAAGCTTCAGCTCCATGAAGAAAAGGACGTTGAGCTTGACCGCATCGCAGCGGCCAGCATTGCGCTGGTAGAAGAGCAGGCAATTGTCGGCGGGCTTCGCTTGTCGCTGGAGATCGAAGATCGGATGCCGCGTGTGATCGCGGACTCGACCCGGCTGACTCAGATCGTGCTCAATCTGCTGTCGAACGCCGTCAAGTTCACGAATCCGGGCGGCGCGGTTACTCTCGTGATCCGCCGCGCCAAGAATGGCTCTGTCGTGATCGAAGTGCGAGATACGGGATCGGGAATGACCGCCGCGGAGATCGAAGTCGCCCTTCAGCCCTTTGGCCAGGTCGATGGCGGTCTTGCTCGCCGCCACAACGGCACCGGACTTGGGCTGCCGTTGGCTCGGAAGCTGGCCGAGTTGCATGGCGGCTCGCTCAATGTCGACAGCGAGAAGGGGCACGGCACGACGGTGACCGTGGTGCTGCCGGCAGTTAGAGTGCTGGCCGACGCCGCCGCGTCAGTCATAGCCGACCAAGCGGCTTAAACCGGAAGCATCGCAACTCATTAATGTCTCGATACGCCGCCGGCCTCGAGTTCGGATATTGCCTACTCGGGAAAATCCAAGTCGCCCTGTCGGCGATTTTTCGACCGAAAATTGCCAAAATCTTGTGGCAGACAGGGGCAATGAACCGGGCCAAGCCGAAGCGGGCACTGCCTGATAATTTCCTGATAATATCAGGGATAACGGGCATTCTGCGGCCGCCGAATCAGGGCTCAGGCCACGATCGGCGACGCGATGCTTCGCAACGGAGGGCAGGCCATGCATCGGATCAGCATCGATCGGGGAAAGCCGCTCGCCGCCGAGCCGCATTGCGGCCACAACCGCTTTCATCCTGAGCTGGCGCCGGTCTTCGAGATCGGCGAGGGCGAAGAGATCGCGCTCGAAACCCGCGACGCGCTCGACGGCCAGATCACCCCGACGACGACAATCACCGATTTTCCGTCGATCAATGCCGGCGCGGTGCACCCGCTGACCGGGCCGGTCTTCGTCAAGGGCGCCGAGCCCGGCGACATCCTCGAGATCGAGTTCACCGACATTATCGCGCAGTCGGTGGCCTTCAGCGCGATCATGCCGGGGCTCGGCTTTCTGCGCGATGTGATGACCGAGCCGTTTCTCGTGCATTGGGACATCGCTGAGGGCTGGGCGACATCCATGGAAATCCCCGGTGTGCGCATCCCCGGCGCGTCGTTCATGGGCGTGTCGGGGGTTTCGCCGTCGCCTGAGAAGCTCGCCGCATGGACCGCGCGCGAGCAGCGTGTCATCGATGCGGGCGGGCTCGCCTTTCCGCCAGATCCGGACGGCGCGGTCCCGACCACCGGGCCCTGCGCGCTCGCCGGGTTGCGCACCCTGCCGCCGCGCGAGAACGGTGGTAATTTCGACGTCAAGCAACTGACCGCCGGGGCAAAGCTGTTCCTGCCGGTCTATGTGCCGGGCGCGCTGTTCTCGACCGGCGACGGCCATTTCGCGCAAGGCGACGGCGAGGTCTGCGTCACCGCCGTCGAGATGGGCGCGACCGCGGTCGTCCGCTTCAAGGTCCACAAGGGGCTCGCCAACCGGCGCAAGTTCGTGTCGCCGGTGTTCTCGCGGCAGACTTATTTCACCGACCCGCGCTACGCCGCGCCCGAGCGTTTCCTCGGCGTCATGGGCATGCCGATCAACGCGACCGGCGAGATCGAGGCCGAGAACCTGACGCTCGCCTGCCGCAACGCCGTGCTCAACATGATGGAACTGCTGCAGGAACGCGGCTTCAGCCGCGAGCAGGCCTATGTGATCTGCAGCGTCGCCGTCGACCTGCGCATCTCGAACGTCGTCGACGTGCCCAACTACGTCGTCTCGGCGCTGCTGCCCGAGGCGATTTTTGGCGATTGACGCCTGAAAGTGCCGCGCTCAGCGTATCAGGATCACTTCGACGCCAACATCGATATTGGTCCATGCCCGATCGGCGGTGACGACGGGGCGCTTCAGTTTTTCGCCAAGGGCCAGGCAGGCGCGGTCACCGAGCGACAAGCCAATTTGCCTCGTTGCGGTGCGCAATCTGGCGGCGGCTCGCGCCTGGGCCTCATCGAAGGAAATCACACGCAGGTTGAGCTCGGCGATAGCTGCATCGATCCGATCGTCGGGAATGGCAAGGTCCTTTAGTCGCGTCAGTATTTCCGTCAAGTTTACCGCGCTGATCGATGCTCCATTAAGCGTTGCGGGATCGAACCGGTCAAAGGGTTCGCCCATGAGCAAAGCGATGATCGCGGATGCATCGGCGACGATATCATTCACGCGCCGCCTCGGCCCGGCGCTCATCGATGAATTCTTGGACAAGATCGTGCCCCTTCTGCAGGTATGGCGCGACAATTTCCTGCGCTTTTCTGACCGCTTGTTCCCGGGTCCGTAAGCGCAACTCTCCCTCTCCAGTAGCCTCAACGATCAGGTCGTCTCCGGGCTGCAAGCCGGCTGCGGCACGACATTCCGCTGGAATGACGATGCGTCCCTGGCGGTTCATTTTAGCGTGAGCCCGCATGACACTCTCCTGTAACAGGTCACTTCGTATTACAGATGACATCATGTCAATTTATGTCAATGCATCGTTCTTTCGATTTGACCATAGATACAAAACCTCCCATGCAGTGAAGGGCAAGACCGAACAGGTTTAGCCGTTCCTGCTATTGCGAGCGCCAGACTGTGACCTCGCTGTCCCGGCTGCGTTGCGAGGTTTGGCAACTTTGACGCGCATTTCCTCTATTGCGAACTCCTACTATGGTAGGGGTCCGCCGTCAAAAAAGGAGCCGGTGTCATGTCGATCGCTGCGGATTCAACCCCCTTGGCTGGTCAGGAGCAAATGGACTGGTGGTCCGGGCGTTTCGGCAATCGCGGGGTCCTTCAACTCGTTGTGGGCGATGATGTGGAGTTCATTCTAGGTTTGGTTGGTCTTGGGACGTTGGTCTATGTGATTGTCGTCCGCGGCAACTACGATGTCCTCGGCAGCTTTGTTAATATCTTGATCTTTGTGATCGTTTTCTCGTTTTTCGCGCGCTTGATGAGAGGGCTGATCAAGACGATCCAGACCTCAAACCGTAGCTGAAGCACCTCCGCGCAGCTTAGTCGCCGCGCTAGAGGGCCATGGTCGCAGTCGCGATCGGATCGTCGCATCTGATCGGCTCGATTTTCGGCTATTATCGAGCATGACAGGCTCGATCCGGGCTGCCCGATTTTGGGGCGACGGGAGAAACGCCATGCTCAAAACCACAAGCGACGTGATAATGCCGACCGCGATCACCGGGTCCTATCCGCGGCCGCTGTGGTACGACCAGAACCTCGACGGCCGCTCGTTCAAGGCGGCGATGGGCGATTCGATGTTCCGCGAGCAATATCTCGACGCGGTCGCCGCAATCATCAACGCGCAGGAGGCGGCGGGGCTCGACATCGTCACCGACGGCGACAGCCGCTTCGACCTCAATGTCGGCGGCAAGTCGTGGTTCTTCTACCCGATCGAGCGCCTCAATGGCATCAAGGGGCACCGCAGCACTTCGCGTGGCTGGATGGGCCGCCACGGCCTCAAGCCTGGCCATATCCTGTGGGAGGTGCAGGAGGCGTATCAGCCGGCGGTCGTCGCCGACAAGCTGACCCGCGGGCCGCTCGAATACAGCGCGATCTGGCAGGTCGCGCAGCGCCTCACCGACAAGCCGGTCAAGTTCGGCGCCATCTGCGCGCCCGGCATCGCCAGCATGTTGTGGGACGAGCATTACCGCGACGACAAGGCGCTGGTGCTCGACCTTTGCGACATCATGAACGCCGAGTTCCGAGAACTCGCAGCCGCCGGCTGCCCGGTGATCCAGGTCGAGGAGCCGCGTCACCACGGCATGACGACGCGTCCCGATACCACCGACAAGGACCTTGAATTCCAGACCGAGGCGTTCAACCGCCAGCTCGTCGGAGTCGAGGCCGAGATCTGGGTTCATACATGCTGGGGCAACCCGAATCAGCAGCGCGTCTATTGGGAGGTGCCGAGCTACGAGCGCGCCCTGCCGCATTTGCTTCAGCTGAATTGCGACGTGCTCACCATCGAGGCGTGCAGCAGCGACGGTAAGGACCTGGCGCTGTTCGGCAAATATAAGACCGACAAGAAGATCGGCATTGGCGTCGTCAACCATTGCAACACGGTGGTCGAGCCGCCCGAGCATGTCGCCGCGCTGATCCGCAAGGCACTGGAATACATCCCGCCCGAGCGGCTGGTGGTCACCACCGATTGCGGCTTTGGCCGCGAGGGCCTGTCGCGGCGCATCGCTTATTACAAATGCGTCAGTCTCGTCGAGGGCACCAATATCGTCCGCCGGGAACTGGGCCTGCCCGAGGCCCATGTCCGCGCCGCCGACCCGTCGCTCTATTTTGCCAGCGTTGACGAGGCCAACGACGCCAAGCGCGGCGCGCCACAGTGATTTAGGCGCGGGCTTTTTCGCGGCGTTCCGGGAAGAGGCCGAGCAGACCTTCGCGTGACGCGGGACACACGCCGCGCTCGGTAATGAGGCCGGTGACGAGCCGGGCCGGGGTCACATCGAATGCGTAGTTCGCAGCCGGGCTGCCGTCGGGGGTCAGCCGCACCTCGACCCGCTCGCCGGTTTCGGTCCAGCCGGTGATGTGGGTGACCTCGCGCGCGTCGCGCTCCTCGATCGGGACCTGGTCGCCGCTGTCGAGCGTCCAATCGATCGTCGGCGACGGTAGTGCGACGTAGAACGGCACGCCGTTGTCGTGCGCCGCGAGCGCCTTCAGATAGGTGCCGATCTTGTTGGCGACGTCGCCGGTCGCGGTGGTGCGATCGGTGCCGGTGATGCAGAGATCGACCCTGCCGTGCCGCATTAGGTGCCCGCCGGCATTGTCGGCGATCACCGTGTGTGGCACGCCATGCTGCAGCAGTTCCCAGGCGGTCAGGCTGGCGCCCTGATTGCGCGGCCGGGTCTCGTCCACCCAGACGTGCAGGGGGATGCCCTCGTCATGCGCGCGGTAGATCGGCGCCAGCGCGGTGCCCCAATCGACCGTCGCGAGCCACCCGGCATTGCAATGCGTCAGGATCTGGACGCGGTCATCTCCCTTGGCGCCATTCTTGCGGCGCTGCGCCGCGACAATGAGGGGCAGGCCATGCTCGCCGAGCGCGCGGTTGATCGCGACATCCTCCTCGGCGATCTCGGAGGCGCGAGCGCGCGCCGCTTCGTATCGCTGACGCGGCGCAAGCGGTGACAGTGTCTGACGCATCGCCGCCAGCGCCCATTGCAGATTGACCGCTGTCGGCCGGGTCGCGGCGAGCATGTCGACCGCGCCCGCCAGCGCCGCATCCGAAGGGTCGGCGGCGGCGGCGAGAGCTACGCCATAGGCTGCGGTGGCGCCGATCAGCGGCGCGCCACGCACCGCCATGTCGCGGATTGCGTGTGCTGCGTCGTCGAGCGTCCGGAGCCGGGCGATCACCAGCTCGTGCGGCAACAGGCGCTGATCGATGATCTCCACCGACCGTCCATCCTCGGCGAGCCAAATCGTGCGCATCGGACGGCCGCTAACGTTCATCGCCTCAGCCTTTGAGCACCCGGCCGGCGACCGCGTCGAGCTGCGCGACGAGCGCCGTGTCGCGCGCCGCCGGGGCGGTGATCAGCGCGTGGTCAAGCGCGTGCTGGCAGCCCTGCCGGCACGGCCCCGGATGACGGGCCAGCAGCGGCACGACGCTCTTGACGAGCGCGCGCGCCTTGGCGGCATTGGCGGACAGCACATGCAGGATCATCTCGACCGTCACCGCGTCGTGGCCCGGGTGCCAGCAATCGTAATCCGTGACCATCGCCACCGTCGCGTAGCAAATCTCGGCCTCGCGGGCGAGCTTCGCCTCGGGCATGTTGGTCATGCCGATCACGTCGCAGCCCCAGGCGCGGTAGAGCTCGCTCTCGGCAAGGGTCGAGAATTGCGGTCCCTCCATGACGATATAGATGCCGCCGCGTTTTAGCGGGATGCCCGCCGCCCCGCCCGCGGCAGCCAATGCATCGCCGATCCGGCCGCAGACCGGATGGGCCATCGAGACATGCGCGACGCATCCCGCGCCGAAAAAGCTCTTTTCGCGCGCGAAGGTGCGGTCGATGAACTGGTCGACGAGCACGAAATCGCCCGGCGCCAGATCCTCGCGCAGGCTGCCGACCGCCGACAGCGAGATGATGTCGGTGACACCGCAGCGCTTCAGCGCGTCGATATTGGCCCGGAAATTGATGCCGGAGGGCGGCAACGGATGGCCGCGCCCGTGTCGCGGCAGGAACACGACCGGCTGCCCGTCGAGGCGGCCGAAGCAAAACTCGTCCGAAGTCTCGCCGAACGGGCTCGCGACGCGCCGCCACGCGATGTCGACGAGCCCGTCGATCTCGTAAAGCCCGCTGCCGCCGATAATGCCGATGACGGGATCGGCCATGGATGCCCTTTCGGGCCGCGGCTCAGTGCAGTGCGGCCCAGATCTTGCGCTTCGCGGCGTAGAATATTCCCGCAGCGATGACGAGGAACAGGATCACCTTGGCACCCATCCGATGCCGCTCGTCGAGGTTGGGCTCGGCGGCCCAGGCAAGGAAGGTGGTGACGTCGTGCGCCATCTGCGGAATCGTCGCCTTGGTGCCGTCGGCATAGGTCAGCTGGCCGTCGGCGGTTAGCGGCGGCGGCATCGCGATCTGATGGCCGGGGAAATACTCGTTGTAATTCATGTTCGGCTGCATCTTGAACCCGGCCGGCGGGTCCTTGAACCCGGTCAGGATCGCGTAGACATAGTCCGGCCCGCCCTCGCGCGCCTTGACGATGAGCGACAGATCGGGCGGCAGCGCGCCGTTGTTCGCCGCCCGCGCCGCCTGATCGTTGGGGAACGGCGTGACGATCGGGTCAGAGGGCCGGCCCGGGCGTTGATACATCTCGCCCTGGTCGTTTGGCCCGTCGGTGACCTGGGCCTGCGCGGCAACGCCTTTGACCTGATCCTCGGTGTACCCGATATCGGTCAGATCGCGATAATAGAGGTGCTTGAGCGCATGGCAGGCCGAGCAGACTTCCTTGTAGACCTGAAAGCCGCGTTGCAGCGCCGCCGCGTCGTAGGTGCCGAACACCCCTTCGAACGACCATTGCTGGTGCGGCGGCGGTGGCGGCTCCTCCTGTGCACGCGCGGGACCGGCGAAGGCGAACCCCAGCGCGGCGGCAAGGGCAAACACAAATCCTGGCACAAACCTCGGCATGTCAATTTCCTCCCGCCGCACCGGCCGGTCCAAGCACCGCGGCGCCGATGCTGGTCGGCAAGGGCCGCGGCCGCTCGATCTTGCCGAGCAGCGGGAACAGGATCAGGAAGTGGAAGAAATAGTAGAAGGTCGCGACTTGTCCGACGACCACGATCGTGCCGGCCGGCGGGTGCGCGCCGACATAGCCAAGCGTCAGCACGTCAATCACCAGAAACCAGAAGACCCATTTATAGACCGGCCGGAACCTGGCGCTGCGCACCCGCGACGTATCGAGCCACGGCAGAAGGAACAGCACCAGGATCGACGAGAACATCAACATGACGCCGATCAGCTTGCTGGGAATGCCAAGCACATTGAAGGTCATCGAGCGCAGGATCGCGTAGAACGGCAGGAAGTACCATTCGGGCACGATGTCGGGCGGCGTCTGCAACGGGTTCGCCGGGATGTAGTTCTGCGGATCGCCGAGGAAGTTTGGCAGATAGAAGATGAAGATCGAGAAAAAGATCAGGAACACCATCAACCCGAACGCATCCTTGATCGTGTAATATGGATGGAACGGGATCGAATCCTGGGGGCCTTTATTGTCGATGCCGAGCGGGTTGTTCGAGCCGTGGGTATGCAGCGCGATCAGGTGCAGCCCGACCACCGCGACGATCACGAACGGTAGCAGATAATGCAGCGAAAAGAAGCGGTTGAGCGTCGGATTTCCGACCGTGAAGCCGCCCCATAGCAGCGTCACGATCTTCTGGCCGAAGAGTGGGATCGCCGAGAATAAATTGGTGATGACCGTCGCGCCCCAGTAGCTCATCTGGCCCCAGGGCAGCACGTAGCCCATGAACGCCGTCGCCATCATCAAGAGGAGGATGATGACGCCGAGCATCCACAGCAATTCGCGCGGGTACTTGTACGAGCCGTAATAGAGGCCACGGAACATGTGGATGTAGACGATCAGGAAGAACATCGACGCGCCGTTCATATGGATGTAGCGCAGGAGCCACCCATAATTGACGTCGCGCATGATGCGCTCGACCGAATCGAACGCCATCGCCGCGTTCGGCGTGTAGTGCATTGCCAGAACGATGCCGCTGACGATCATGATCACCAGCATGATCCCGGCCAGCGAGCCGAAATTCCACCAGTAGTTCAGGTTACGTGGGGTCGGGTACTCGTGCAGCTCATGCTCGAGCATGGCGACGAACGGCAGCCGATAGTCGATCCAACGGATGATCCGGCTGGTCCGGCCGGTTCCGGTTACGGGCATGGCGTGTCCTAACCGATCGTGATCTTGGCGTCAGAGGTGAATTTGTAGGGCGGCACCAGCAGGTTGAGCGGCGCCGGGCCCTGGCGGATGCGTGCCGAGGTATCGTAGATCGAGCCGTGGCACGGGCAGAACCAGCCGCCGAACGGGCCGCGATCGTCGCCCTGTTTCTGCCCCAAGGGGATGCAGCCGAGATGCGTGCAGACGCCGACGACGATCAGCCATTCGGGCTTCTGCACCCGGTCCGAATCCTTCTGCGGGTCGCGCAGGGTCGAGATGTCGACATCCTCCGTCGCCTTGATCTCGGCGGGTGGGCGGTGGTCGATGAACACCGGCTTGCCCTGCCACGCGACGGTCAGGCGCTGGCCCACCTGGATCGGCGACAGATCGACTTCCGTGGTCGACAGGGCAAGCGTGTCCTTGGCCGGGTTGAGGCTGTCGACGAACGGCCAGATCGATGCGGCGACGCCGACCACGCTGAGCGACGCCGCGGTCAAGATCAGGAAGTCGCGCCGCGTCTCGCCGTCATGGCCATGAGAAACCTGCGATTGCGCCACATCCGACATGCGAAACCTCTCGAGGCGGCCGCGATGCCTCCGGCGGCCAGGGAAACCGCAAGCTATACCGTTGAAGAAGTCGAACTATGCGACAGACTGCCGCATAAATCGGCAAAGGAACGCAATACTATACGCGGTCCCGTGCTGCCGCCGGCGACTTCTTTTGCAACCCAGAGGGAAATCCGCGGTGCGCCTCGCGCTCTATGAACCGGACATTCCGCAGAATACCGGCGCGCTACTGCGCCTGGCCGCTTGTTTCGGGGTCGCGGTCGATTTGATCGAGCCGATGGGCTTTCTGTTCGATGACCGCCGCCTCAAGCGCGCGGCGCTCGATTATGTCGCGCTCGCCGCGGTCACGCGGTACCCTTCCTGGACCTCCTTTCTGGCGACGCGAGAGCCCGATTCGCGGCTCGTGCTGCTGACGACGTCAGGCGATGTCACGCTCGACCGCTTCGAGTTTACGCCGAGCGACACGATCCTCTTGGGCCGCGAAAGCGCCGGCGTGCCGCGGCATGTTCACGAGGCGGCCGCCGCGCGGGTCGTCATTTCCTTGCGCGCCGAGGCCCGATCGCTCAACGTCGCGCTGACCGGGGCGATCGCGCTCTACGAGGCGCTGCGCAAGACCGGCCAGCTTCCGGCGGGGTGATCCACAGGGTGGAAGAGGATTTGGGCCTGCGTCAGCGCGCCGCCGAGTGGTTCGCCGCGTTGCGCGATCGCATTTGCGCCGAATTCGAAACGATCGAGGATGATTTCGCCGGCGCCCCTTCGGCGCGGTTCGCGCGCAGCGACTGGCAGCGCCCCAACGGCGATCAACCGGGCGGCGGCGGCACGATCGCGCTGATGAAAGGCGGTGTCTTTGAGAAGGTCGGGGTCAACGTCTCGACCGTGTTCGGCGAATTCGCCTCCGAATTCCGTGCGGAAATCCCCGGCGCTGCGGAAGATCCGCGCTTCTGGGCCGGCGGCATCTCGCTCGTCGCGCATCCGTGCTCGCCATTGGTGCCCGCCGCGCATATGAACACGCGCCATATCGTGACCCGCAAGGCGTGGTTTGGCGGCGGCGCCGACTTGACGCCGATCTATCCCGATGAGCCGGCGGCTGCCGCGTTCCATGCCGCGCTCGCCGCCGCCTGCGACACTTACGAGCCAGACGCCTACGCAAAGTACAAGAAATGGTGCGACGAATATTTCTTTCTGCCGCATCGCAACGAGATGCGCGGCGCCGGCGGGATTTTCTTCGACTATCTCGATAGCGGCGACCCCGAGCGCGATTTCGCTTTTGTCCGCATGGTCGGCGAGGCATTTCTCGCCGCCTATGCGCCGATCGTGCGGGCGCGTATGGGTTTGGCCTGGAACGCGGAGCAGCGGCGCCACCAGCTCGTCCGCCGCGGTCGCTATGTCGAGTTCAACCTGCTCTACGACCGCGGCACGCGGTTCGGACTCAGGACCGGCGGCAATGTCGAGGCGATCCTGATGTCCCTGCCGCCGGAGGCGGCTTGGCCATAAGACATTCGCCCGAGACGACGTGGCCGTAGCCCGCCGCGTCACACCTGCTGGATCGCCGACAGCAGCCAGTGCCCTCCGCGGCGGCGGACAAAGGTCCATACTTCCTCGGCCTCAGTCGGCACGCGCGGGTCGCCGGCGACGATCGCGCCGGGGCTCGACGGCGCCGCGCCGATCCGCACCGTATAGTCGAGCGCGGTCCACCGCATATAGGCGGTGGCGTATTGCAGATCGCCCTCTTCCCAGCTCTCGGTCAGCTCGGCCTTCACCAAGCTGACGTTCGCTACGCGGTTCTCGACTCCCTGGCTCGAATTGCGGGTCAGTTCCTCGGAGAAGTAGCTGAGCATTTCCGGCGTCATCAACTGCCGCATCTGGGCAAGATCGGCGCGGCCCCAGGCTTCCTGGATCGCCGCGTGCAGCGACTGGAAGGCGTTGAGGTCGGCGTCGCCGACCGTGATGTCGCGGCCGCGGTAGCGCTGCTGTGCCGGCGCTGCGGCGGCGCCGACCGAGCGCGGCGCAAAGCCGCCTCCACCGCCGGCAAAGGCGCCCGAGAGCAGCCTGATCAGGAAGAAGATCAGGAAGCCGATGATCAGGATCGTGAACAGGCCGCCGAACGCGTGGCCGAAAAACCCACCACCGAACAGCATCGAGCCGAGGAACCCGCCGAACATGCCGGTGAGGAACGGGTGGCGCGAGAAGAAGCTGCCGCCATAGCCAGCGCCATAACCCGCCGAGGGAGCCGGCGTTTCCATCGTGCGGCTGAGCGGCGCGGCGCCGTTGCCCTCGAAGCTGCGCGTGCCGCGGCTGCCCATGCCGGAAAAGCCGCCGCCAAAGCTGCTGCCCGCGCGCGCTTCGGCAAGGCTCGGCGTCAAAGCCAAGGTCAGACTGAAGAGCAGGGCCACGACGAGGCGCCACTGCGAGGTTCGCTTATTCATCGGCGTATCTACCACGGATCCGCAGGTTGCGCCGCAAATATGGGGTGCCGCGAGGCTTTGCAACAGCATCGCGGTTTTTTCGCGGCCGGCGGTCTCGCTTGATTGGTGCACGGGGCATCCCCAAATAGTGCATGCCGCCGGGTGCCGAAAATCGGGTCCGGCGGGGTGTCTCGCTCAGTGAGGAGAGCCGCCATGGCACGTTTGTCGCTGTTCAATTCCCCGCTCCTTCTAGGTTTCGACCATTTCGAGCGGGCGCTCGACCGGGTCAGCAAGGTATCGAGCGACGGGTATCCGCCCTACAATATCGAGCAGGTCAGCGAGAATTCGCTGCGCATCACCCTGGCTGTCGCCGGGTTCGCGATGGGCGATTTGAAGCTGACCATCGAGGACAATCAGCTTGTCGTCCGAGGTCGGCAGACCGACGACGACAGCCGCGCTTATTTGCATCGCGGCATCGCCGCCCGCCAGTTTCAGCGTTCGTTCGTGCTGGCCGAGGGCATCGAGGTGCACGGCGCGTGGCTCGACAACGGCCTCCTGCACATCGAGCTGATGCGCCCGCCGGTCGAGAGCCGGGTCCGCACTATCGAGATCAAGGACGCCGCCGGCAAGGCCGACCCGGTGGAGCTGACGCGAACTACCCCGACCTTGGTACGTTCGTCTAAATAGTTGGCGTGAAATTAGCATGTCTTCGCCGGGGATTCAGGCGGGGACTCAACCGCCTGTCACCGGTCGAAGGCCGGTGCAGGGGGAGGTAGAAATGCAAACGATGGAACAAATGCGGCAGATGACCGCGAACGATTTGGCGATGTTCGGCATGCAGGACATCGCCTATGTCAAGCCGGTGATGGTCGACGGCAATACCGGCTACGCCATTCACGCCGCCGACGGCACGCAGATGGCCCTGATTGGCGATCGCGATATTGCCTTCGCAGTGGTGCGCCAGAACGAGCTGGAGCCAGTCAGCGTGCATTGACCCTGGACCGCGGCCATCTCGGCCGCTCTTATGTTCAAGAAGCGGGCGAGACGTCCCGCTCCCGCTTACCCCGCCGCCCCGCCGGTCAGCAGCGCATAAAGCGCATCGGCGCTGTTCGCGCCGCGCAGTTTCTCGCACATCGCCCGGTCGCGCAGCAGACGCGAGACGCGGGCGAGCGCCTTCAAATGCTCGGCGCCGGCCTCGGTCGGCGCCAGCAGGAGAAACACGAGATCGACCGGCTGGTCGTCGATCGCCTCGAAATCGATCGGCCTTTCCAGCCGGGCGAAGACCCCGGT
>Ga0209006_10002248_pt1 | contig 17600 bp, 15 predicted proteins | sample JacPin_JW_Ref_O2_FD_188567 | JGI IMG/M metagenome (GOLD analysis project Ga0209006, IMG submission 188567) | Forest soil microbial communities from Algoma, Ontario, Canada - Jack Pine, Ontario site 1_JW_Ref_O2 (SPAdes) (version 2) | ecosystem: Environmental > Terrestrial > Soil > Boreal... | reverse complement strand
AGCTCAGGGACCGGGCGGGCGAGCTCGCTGACGGGATGGCCGCGCGGATCAGGGCGGCCGTGCCGGTCTACGGCACGACGGCCGTGATCAGCGACGAGAAGCTGCGGCGGACCTGCCGGGACAACGTCGGGTTCGTCTTCGGCCCGATCGGGCGCGCCCCGGCGGTCGCGTCCCCGGAATCGCGCGAGAACGGGAGACGGCGCGCGAGGGCCGGCGTGCCGCTGACCGCGGTGATGGCGGCCTACCGGGTCGCGGCCCGGTACCTGTGGGACTGCCTCGCCGACACCGCCGCCCGCAGCGAGGTTTCTGCCGGCGTCACGCTCCGTGCTGCCTCCGAGATGTGGCTGGCCCTGGACACCTTCACCCAGGAGATGGCCGACGGCTACCGGGAGGAGGTCACCTTCCAGGTTCTCGGCCAGGAGGAGGAACGCTCGGCCGTGGTCCAGGCGCTCCTCGAGGGTCGGCTGGATGAGGCCAATCTCTGGGAGGCGGCGGACATCCTGCGGATTCCGCTGCGGGGCAGCTACGTCGTTATCGCGGCGCAGGTACCAGGCCCGGGGCGGCACGCCCTCCCCCAGGCCGAGGCGGCACTCAAGCGCATCGGGGTGATCTCGGCGTGGCGGCTCCTGCACGACGCCGAAGTCGGCATCGCCTGGCTGCCCGGCCCGCGGCCGCACCTTGACCGCCTGGCGGATTCCCTGTACTCGCTCAGCACGGGCCTGGTCGGGGTCAGCCCGTGCTACGACGATCTCCGGGACACCCCCCGGAATCTGCGGCTGGCCAGGATCGCGCTGCGCAGCGCGTTCGCCGCTCAGCGCGTCACGGTCTTCGACCGCGACCTGTTCGCCGTCGCGGCGGGCAGCAACCCGGAGGTGATGCGGTACGTCTCAAGCAGCCTCCTGGCCGCGCTTGACCAGGTCCCGGGCGGCCAGCGGGCGGTCCTGCTCGCTACCCTCGGCGCCTGGCTCGACAATGGCGGCTCCGCCAGCAAGGCGGCCAGCTTCCTGTTCTGCCATCCCAACACGGTCAGGCACCGGATGCGCCGGGTCGAACAGCTCACCGGACGGTCCCTGTCCGATCCCCGCGGAATAGCCGAGCTGAGCCTCGCATTCGAGATCGACCGCCGGGACGAACATTCCCCCACCTGAGCCAGCTGCAAGCGGCTCACCGGCTAACGCCAGGCACGCGACTGCGGGCCAATTACTCAGCGGCCGCATAACACCCAGCGTGAAGGCCGCCCTGGTTGTTCATGACTGCGTGCGGAGCTATCTGGGTGCCGTCGATCGAGATCGCCCGCCGGGCACGGCGTCGCCGTCCTGCTGAAAATCTAAGCCCACTGCATCGACGGACAGGCTAATGCCGCCAACCAGCGCATCACCGACACCATCAGCACCCCGAGGCAGGACCCCGGTGACGAAGGCGACGCCGACAGCCAGCCGACAGCCTGAAGGTGCAGGTCAGAGGTCAGAAGCCGAGCGGGACGGTCGGTGTAACCGCTCCCACCGGCCCCGCCCGTGCATCTTCCCGCCCTCGTCCGTGGCCTGTCCCTCCCGTCCGTGGATTTCCCGCCCTCGTCCGTGCCCCGCACGGCCCCGGAATCCGGTGCCCACGGACGCATAGCGGACGGCGGCGGCCCCAAAACCCGCCTCGGAACGCATAACCGCAAGTTAGGAGCATATGACTCGAACAGGAGGATAGGGCTGTAAAACCGTCGGCTCAGCCTACGTTGGTTCGAACCCAACACCTGCCACCCTGTTTTCGCAGGTCGAAGCCGGTGACATCGGACGGTGTCCGGACCTCGAACGGCCGGCGCCGACCGGCCCGCCGCCGGATCGCGTACACGCTCACATCGAACCTGTTCACGTTTGCCCTGTCTCGCGCTGAGGCCCGATGGGAGGACGTCCCCGTAGAGATGTGCTTTGCGATCGTTCTCGTCCTGAATGGATTGCCAGGCGTTCAGGCGTTCGTGTGGGCGAGGGAGGATGACAGTTCCCGGTGGGCGTCGGCCTGGTCGAGCAGGGTCCTGGCCTTCTGCTCGAGGGTTTGGACGGCGTCGGCGCCCGCGGCCCAGCGCAGCGGCGGTTCGCTGCTGTCGACCAGCTGGATGAGGGCTGCGGCGAGCTTGGCCGGGTCGCCGCCCTGCTGGCCGTTCATGCTGCTCCACGCCGTGACGGTCTGCTTGGTCCGCTCGGTGTAGTCCTCGATCGCGGGCTGGGCGTAGCTGGTTGACTCGGGGGTGAGCAGCTCGGTGCGGAAGAAGCCGGGCTCGACCAGCATGGTGCGGATCCCGTACGGCGCGACCTCGGGAGCGAGTGACTCGGTCCAGCCTTCGAGGCCGAACTTCGCGGCGGCGTAGGCTGAGGTGAACTCCATCCCGGTGATCCCGGCGGTCGAGGAGATCACCACCACGAGCCCGGAACGCTGGGCGCGCATGACCGGCAGGACGGCCCGGGTGACGTTGAGCGCGCCGAACAGGGTCGTCTCGACCTGGGCGCGGAAGTCCTGCGGGGTGATCTCCTCGAAGAACCCGGCGTAGAAGTTGCCCGCGTTGTTGACCAGCACGTCGATCCGCCCGAAGCGCCCGACGGCGGCCTCGACCGCGGTGCGGGCGCTGGCGGGGTCAGTGACGTCCAGGGCGGCGACCAGCAGGTCCTCGTGAGTGCCGAGCGCCTCGCTGACCCGCTGGGGGTTCCGCCCGGTGGCCACGACGGAGTGGCCGGCGGCCAGGGCTGACCGCACGATGTCCGCGCCCATGCCCCGGCCGGCCCCGGTGATGAGAAAAACCTTCTTGCCCGTCATGTTCGGTGTCCTTCGTCTGTCGGTGTCACCGGCCTTCGGTGACATCACCAGCAAAGCCGCGGCGGGCCGGGCGGAGAAGTCACCGCTGGAGGGCGTACTGACAGGCCACCCCTGAGGGCGGGATCTGCGCTTAGCCTGGAGACATGGACAACCACGCGGAGATCAAGGCCTTCCTCAGCTCGCGCCGGGCGAAGATTACCCCGCAGCAGGCCGGGCTGAGCGCGTACGCCGGGAACCGTCGGGTGCCGGGGCTGCGCCGCAGCGAGGTTGCCGACTTGGCCGGCGTCAGCGTGGAGTACTACGCCAAGCTGGAGCGGGGCGACCTCAGCGGCGTCTCTGACAGCGTGCTGGAAGCCCTGGCCCGGGCGCTGCAGCTGGACGAGGCCGAGCACGCGCATCTGCTCGACCTCGCCCGCGCTGCCGGACCCGCGGCCCGGACCCGCCGCAGGACTCCCGCCCAGCAGGTCCGGCCTACCATCCAGCGCCTGCTCGACCTGATGACCGAGGTGCCGGCGATTGTGAACAACGCCCGCCTCGATCTCGTGGCCGCCAACACCCTGGGTCAGGCCCTGTTCGCACCCGTCTATGCCTCCCCCGGAAGGCCGGCGAATCAGCCGGTCAACCATGCCCGCTTCACCTTCCTCGACCCCGGCGCCCGCGATTTCTGGACCGACTGGGAACGCGCCGCCGACGACAGCGTGGCCCAGCTGCGCACCGAAGCAGGCCGCGACCCCTACGACCAGGCCCTCACCCGCCTGGTCGGCGAGCTGTCCACGCGCAGCGAGGCGTTCCGCACCCGCTGGGCGGCCCACAACGTCCGCCTGCACCGCACCGGCCGCAAGCACTTCCACCATCCCGTCGTCGGCGACCTGCACCTGAACTTCGAGGCCATGGAACTGCCCGCCGACCCGGGCCTGTCCTTTCTCGCCTTCAGCGCCCCCGCCGGCTCACCCGACGACGACGCCCTGCGCCTCCTCGCCAGCTGGGCCGCCACCCACGACTTGACTGATGCTCTGGAAGCACCCCAGGCCCACGAAGGGTCTGGGGGGACCGCGTAGAGACTGTGGGCCGGCCGGGGCGGTGAAAGCGACCCAGTCCTGAGAGCCACCTGGAACCGCTCGATAAGGATCCCTGCGTTCTCACCGAGTTCGGCTCACTCCGGGGTCGTGGTGGCGATGTCCATTGCCTCCCGGTCGTGGAAGTACATTTCCCGCGACCCGGTAAAACGGTGAGGGCTCCCCGGCGAAGCCATCGCTCGTGCGGCTCAGTTCGAGTTTCTGCACGCCCGGAACCCGGGCCGCCATCGGCCCGTGCACCTGCTGGTAGAACTCCTCGAACGCCGCTACGTCCTGCGGTTGCGGGGCGGTCCAGTACGAGATCGTCTTGTACATGTCAGATGCTCTCCGTTCTAGGGATGGCTGGAGGGGCGGTGTTTGTCCGGCAGGTGCTCGGCCATGCCGCTCCTTTCGCTCCGGCTCGCCGCCGCTAGCTGCGGGCTAGGCGCTCTGCACTGCGGTAGGCCAGCGCCAGGATCGTCAGCACTGGGTTGAAGCCGCCGTTGGTGACGTGCACCGATCCGTCCATGACCCAGAGGTTCTCGTGGCCGTGCACGCGCCCGCTCGGTTCCGTCACCGAGGTGGCCGGGTCCGCGCCCATCCGCGCCGTGCCAGCCTGGTGCTGCCCCCCGCCGGCGGGCAGCCGGTCGGCGACCTCCCCCGCGTGCCACACCCGGGTGGCCCCGGATTCCTCCAGCCACTCGAGGGCCTTCAGCTGTTGTGCGCGCGCCACCATGACCGTCTCGCGGTGCAGCTCACCGGAAAAACGGACGACGGGCACCCCGTGGCGGTCGACGTGGGTGGGGTCGAGGGTAACCCGGGCATCAGGCACCGGGGTCTCCTGCACCGGCCCGTACACGTGGCTCGTGCGCCGGTAGAGCTGCCGCATGGCCTGCTTGCCGGGCACCCCCCACCTCGGCGCGTCTGGCGGCAGCGCCCAGTACCAGTGCAGGATCGGCAGCTTGACGATCTCGTTGGCCAGCACGCCCGCCCCGATGGTGCCGGGCAGGTTGTTCACGTAGTCACAGGTGGCGATGCGCACATTCGGCCCTGGCCCGTCGATCACCGGTTCGCCGAACTGGCCGAAGCCGCCGACGTAGAGATGGCCCTGCAGGTGCCGGCCCAGCTGATCACTGTGGTTGCCCAGCCCGTTTGGGTGATGGTCGGAGCGGCTCGCGAGCAGCAGGCGGGCCGTCTCGACGGCGGCCGCGGCGACGACCACGTGCCCGGCGCGGACGGTGCGGTGCTCGCCCGAGCGCTCGTCGACGGCCAGTACGCCGGCGACCCGGCCCAGGGCATCCACGCTGACCTGGAGCACGCGGGCCCCGGTGACCAGTTCGCAGCCGTCGGCCACCGCGGCTGGCAGGACCGTATTGAACGGACCGTTCTTGGCGTCGGTGGGGCAGGCGAACCCGACGCACTCGCCGCACTGCGCGCACCGCCCGCGTCCTCCGCGAGGCACCGAGTTGATCAGCATCGGCACCGGGCCGGTGGTCAGTCCAAGTTTGTCCGCTCCGCGGCGGAGAACCTGCGCCTCGGTGTTGTCGGGCAGCGGGGGCATCGGGTAATCGCGCGATCGGGCGCCCTGGTTCTTGTGGGCCCTCCCGTCACCGCAGACGCCGAGCTCGTGCTCGATGCGGGTGTAGTACGGCTCAAGTTCCTCGTAGCCGAACGGCCAGTCGGCCAGCGAACTGCCCTCAGGCACGCCGTGCGTGCTGGCCAGGCAAAAGTCGGCGGGGGTCAACCGCCAGGCCATCCCCTGATAGACGCGGGTGCCGCCGCCGACGGTGTAGGGCAGGGCGCCGTACTCGCGCGCCCATGGCGGGACGACCCGCTCGACGCCGTCCGGGCCGACCGCGACCCGGTAGTCGGCTTCCGGCCCCGGCGGGATGTTGTGGCCGTAGGCGCTGAGCCGGTAGTTACGCAGATGGTCGGTGCCGATCTGCTCGTAGCCGAGGTTCTCGCCCCGCTCCAGCACGAGCACCCGCAGGCCGGCCCGGGTAAGCACGGCGGCCGCGACGCCGCCGCCTGCCCCGGCGCCCACGATGACCGCGTCGTAGGACTCGCCGGCGTCGGCCAGCCGCTTGGTAGTGAGCGCCGGCCCATTCCCGGGCGGACTTGTCCCGGCTCCGGTCCCGGTAGCCGTCAGCCTCAGCCCTGACCCCCGGCGAACCCCGGGGCTGTACCCGACCATGGCCCACCCGGGCGCATTGCGTGCGCCGTAGTACTTCTCGACCACCAGCCGGGTCATCTCGGCGACGAACTCGGCCGGGTCGACCGTCCAGTCCGCCTGCGTAGTACCGGCCAGCATGTCGGCGATAACGGCGTCCTGGCCGTCCGCGCTCAGGTCCCAGAAGGATTCCGCGCCGCGCCGTTCCGACTCCTGCGCCAGCGCGGCGAAGCCCGGTACGAGCAGATTCGTCCACACCGGTTCCTGGAACCCGACGGCATCTCGGGCCAGGTCGTCCACCAGGCCAGCCTGTGACGCCGACGGGTAGTCGTCAGCTGGAATCAGCCGATCGACCACGGCCGCGACAAGCGCCCAGTCGGTGATCACACGCTGGCCATACGCTCGGGCTGGGCGAGGATCCAGCGTGCGGACTGTGCCGTCGGCTCCTCCTTGGTCGGCGGATCGGGGACATCAACCTCGACCACGAACCATCCGTCGTGGGACGACGGCAGCGCGGCGTCTTCCGGCTGCGGGGCGGTCCAGTACGAGATCGTCTTGTACATGTCAGACACTCTCCGTTTCAGGGATGACTGGCCCGGGCTCGCTGACGTAATCAGCGAGCTGAGCCGGACCACCGGGAGTCAATGCGTTATGAAGTGTGACCCGAGGGGCGCTGTCTTCCGCGGGGCGTCAGCTCAGGACGATGACCGGCTTGATGACGCTGGCGTCGTGGCTGCGCATCAGGTCCAGGCCTTCGTCGACGCTGTCCCACCCGTGAAGGACGTGGGTGACGAGGGGTGCGGGGTCGAGCTTTCCGTACTCGATGAGTGAGGAGGCGCTCGTAGTAGTCCCGGCCGGCTCCGGTGAACCACTTGTCGCTGATGCCCCAGTTCCACACCTCAAGGGGAATGGTTACGACACTGTCGCCGAAGCCCGAGACGCAGGCGACGTGGCCGCCGAACTTGACCAGTTTCATGGCCAGCGAGATTTGCTCGCTGGCCGAGCCGCCCCGTACTGCCTCGCCAGCGCGACGGTCTTGGGACGTGACCCGACGGCGATGATGCGCCCGGCTCCGCGCAGAGCTGCGGCGGCGACGGCCATCAGGCCGACGGGGCTGATGCCGAGGACGACGACGACTTCGCCGACGAGGATTTCCATGTTCTCGACACCCGTGAATCCGGTGGCGACCATGTCGTCGACCATGACGGCGGGACGGGAACCGCCTGCCAGGCGGCGTTGCCCTTTCCATGAAGTACATGGCCTTTCATGATGTCTCCTGTCGGCTGATCACATCGAGGTTGTGTTTTGTCAGATAGCTGATGTCGGTTTTCACCGAATCGGGTTCGCTGCTGAGGGGAAGGTTGGCGGGGTCGTCGACCGAGTCGAGCCTGCCGGGGGTGTCGGACTTGAGCGCGGCGAAGAGCCGCGCCCAGTCCTGGGTCGCTGGGCCGGGGGCGGCGAAGAGCTCGAATGTCTTGCCGATTGCTGTATCGGTCAGGAGGCTGCGCACGGCGGTCTCCGCGACCTGCTGGCGCGACACTCCTGCCTCCATGAGGTCGCCTTGCTCGAGGACGAGCGCGTCCTCGCCGGCTGCGGCCTGATCGAGCCATCCGGGACGCAGGATGGTGTGCGGAGCGCCGCTGGCGCGCACCAGGCGTTCGGACCGCCGCTTCCAGTCCAGCGCGTGTCCGCCGTCGTTGAAGGCATGGTCCCGGTGAGTGACGAAGAAAGTCGACAGCAGCACGATCCGCGGGCGTTGTTCGTCCAGTGCCCGAAGCACGTGCGCGACGCCGCCGTAGTCGATGCGCTCGAAGGCATCAGGTCGCCCGTCGCGGTCGGAGCCGTGGGCGAAGATCACGGCATCGATGCCGCTTACCGCCTGGGTGAGCGTGGACATGTCCTCGAGGTCGCCTTTGACCACCTCTGCCGCCGGAACCAAGGGCCGTGCGCGGTCCGGGTCGCGGACGAGTGCCCGTGGCTGCATCTCATGGCGGGCGGCGGCCTCAACGATGAGCCGCCCCGTTCGGCCGGTGGCGCCGACAACCAGGACAACGGGCTGGTCACTGTTCATGAAGTTCTTCCTCGGGTAAGCGGTGAGCCGTGAGGGGTCCTGCACAAGCTGGCTAGCGGTCGATCCCGGCCATGTTTGCTTCGTCGTGACGTTCGCCGGCCGCGGGGGTGAGGTTGTTCAGCCGCTCGATCTGCTCGGGGATGAGTTCGATGCCGTCGGCGGCGGTGTTCTCTTCCACGCGGGCGACTCGCCTGGTGCCGGGGATCGGGGCGATGTCATCGCCCTGGGCGAGCAGCCAGGCCAGGGCGACCTGCGCCGGCGTGGCGCCGGCGTCGGCGGCGACGGCATGCACCTCGTCAACGATGCGCAGGTTGAGCCGGAAGTTCTCCCCGGTGAAGCGCGGGTTGGTCTTGCGCCAGTCGTCGTCAGGGATGTCGTCAACGGTGCGGATCTGACCGGTAAGGAAACCGTGGCCGAGGGGCGAGTACGGCACGAAGCCGATGCCGAGACGGCGCAGCAGCGGAAGCAGCTCGGCCTCCGGGTCGCGGGTCCACAGGGAGTACTCGGTCTGCAGCGCGGCGACCGGATGGACGGCGTGGGCGCGGCGGATCGTGCGGGACTGGCCTCGGACAGGCCGATGTGCAAGACCTTGCCCTCGCTCACCAGCTCGGCCAGCACGCCGACGGTGTCCTCGATGGGAGTGCTCGGGTCGACGCGGTGCTGGTAGTACAGGTCGATGCGGTCGGTGCCCAGCCTCTTCAGCGAGCCCTCGACAGCAGCACGGACGTTGGCGGGGCTGCTGTCGATCACGCGGCCCTGGCGCCCGGAGTGAGAGACGAGCCCGAACTTCGTGGCGACCACAACCTCGTCGCGGCGGCCCTTGATCGCCTCTCCGACGATCTCCTCGCTGTGGAACGGCCCGTAGATCTCGGCGGTGTCGATGTGAGTCACCCCCAGATCCAGGGCCCGGCGGATGGTGCGGATCGACTCCGCGTCGTCAAGGCCCCCGCCGCCGGTGTAGGTCCCGGCCATCGTCATCGCCCCAAGGCCGATACGGGAGACGTCCAGCCCACCCAGAGAGACGTGCTTCATCGCTTAGCTCCTTGTGCAGATTCTCAAGACCCCGCCGCACATCCTCGAACTCATCGCCGAGTCATGGCGAGCACCGGTCTTACGGCCTGCTTCGCTGCCGTAACCTCAGTGAACGCTCTCCCGAGCCGGGCAGGGAGTCTCTGCCGAAGGGCGTACTGGCAGAGACTCCCTGAGTACCGGCAACGGGAATAACGTGACCGGCGTGGACACCCGTAACGAGCTGCGTGAGTTCCTCACCACCGCGAACCGCGCGGTCGGCCTGTCCCGCTTCGGCTCCCCTGAGGTCCTTGGCGTGGTGACTGTCCTGAAAGGGATCAGTCCTCCGTTCATCCCGGGCATGGACCTGGCGGGTGACATCGTCGCGCTCGGCAACGCCGTTGCCGGGGCTGGCCTTCACGTCGGTCAGGCCGTGGCAGGAGTTGTCCGGCCGTGGCAGCCGGGCGGCGGCGCCCAGGCGCAGTACGTGGTGGCCCCTGCGTCCTCGCTGGTGCCGGTACCGGGGAACATGAGTTACGCCGAAGCGGCGACCGTCCTCATGAACGCGCTGACCGCGCTGGTGGCGATGGAGCTGCTGGACCTGAAACCCGGGTCTCGCCTGCTGGTTACGGGCGGCGCCGGCGCGTTCGGCGGTTACGCGGTGTCCCTCGCCCGCCACCAGGGGCACTTTGTTATCGCCGACGGCCGCGAGAGTGACCGGGAGCTTCTCCTTCGCCTGGGCGCCCAGCTGGTGGTGCCCAGAGGCGAGGCGATGGCTGCCGCGGTGCGGGAAGCGGCCCCCGGAGGCGTGGACGGCCTCGTTGACGCCGCGCGGCTGGGTGAGCGGGCGGAGCCGCTCGTACGCGACGGCGGGACGTTCATCCATGCGCGCCCCGCGGAACCCGCGGGCGGTGACGGGCGGATCCGGCGCGAGGCTGTATTCGTGCCGGATCATTTCGATCGCACGGACAAGATCCGCGAGGCGATGGACTTGGCCCGCATCGGCGTGCTCGTCCCGCGAGTCGCGTTGCAGCTCCCCATGGAACAGGCGGCCGAGGCACACCGACTACTTGAACGCGGCGGCCTGCGCGGGCGCATCGTGCTTACCTTCGACCACCAGCCCCTCGCGTGAACTCTCGGGACGCGAGCCGACGCGTTGAACGCCGTGTCAGCATCACCGGGCAGAACACCATCAGCCGGCGCCTGACTTTCCTCTTCGCTGTCGCCGGGGGTGCGGCGGTCGGCAACCTGTACTGGTCACAGCCACTGCTCGACCTCATCGCCGCCGATCTAAAGACAGGGACGGGTTCAGCCGGCTGGGTCGTGACGGCCACCCAGATCGGCTACGCGGTCGGTGTCCTGCTGTTCGTGCCGCTGGGCGACGTGCTGAATCGCCGGATCCTCGTGCCCATCGCATTGTTCTGCGCAACTGGCGCCCTCCTCGCCAGCGCCCTGGCACCCACCTTCACGGTGCTGCTCATCACTTTGTTCCTCGTTGGCCTCACGACCGTGTCGGGCCAGCTCCTGGTTCCTCTCGCAGGCGACCTCGCCAGCGACTCCGATCGCGGCCGGGTCGTCGGAACGGTCGTCTCGGGAATCCTGATGGGGATCCTGGTCTCCCGCACCGCGTCAGGCCTCATCGCCGGAGCGGCCGGCTGGCGAGCCGTCTACTTCCTGGCCGCGGCGCTGGCACTCGCTCTCGCGATCCTGCTGTTTTTCGCCATTCCCAGCCTCCCGGCCCGCGCTTCGATGCGCTACCCGGCACTGATCGGCTCCGTCCTCTCAATCGTGAGACGGGAGCGAGCTGTGCGCTGGACTCTCGTGCTCGGAGGCACGGCCTTCGCCGTGTTCACCATGTTCTGGACATCACTCACGTTCCTGCTCAGCGCCCCGCCTTTCTCGTTCTCGGTGACCGTCATCGGCCTGTTCGGCCTCGCGGGGCTTGCGGGGGCCGCCGCCGCGCAACGAGCCGGCCGCCTCAACGACCGGGGCCTCGGCCTGCCGATAATCGGCGCCGCCTGGGCACTCGTCCTGATCGCCCTGGTCATCGCCGGGCTTGGCCAGACGTCCGTCGTTGCGATCGTTGTTGCGATCATCCTCCTCGACGTCGCAATCCAGGCGCACGCCATCACCGTCCAGTCGCGCATGTTCCAGATCGACCCCCAGGCCCGCAGCCGTCTCAACACTGCGTTCGTGACTAACAACTTCATCTTCGGCGCCGTTGGATCCGGCCTCGCCTCTTTCCTCTGGCCCCGCGGAGGATGGACCGCAATCATGATCGCCGCCGCCATCCTCAGCGGGTTCGCATTCACCGTGTGGGTCGCCGGGCGGCGGGGCGCATTGCAGCTCGCGAGAGACGGCGGCGCGGTCGCCAACGACGTTTAGCTCGAGCGATGCGGCCCTCGCACCCTTCAAGGATCTGCTTCCAGTGTCACCAGACGTAGCCGCCAGGTCTGCGGTGCCTTCTTGGCAGCGACGCTTCTCGGCACGGCGCCCGAATTATGCTTGAAAGCATCGACGGCCTGGCTGACGCTGCGAACAAGCGGATCACCAACACCCTCGCCACCCAGGAAACCGCCCCGAGCCGGAACCCGATGATCGGGGAGATGACGACAGCGCGTAGGCATCCTGAAGTGCCAGGTCAGAGATACAAAGCCGGCCGGACGGTCAGCGTAACCGCTCCCACCGGCCCCGTCCGTGGCCTTTTCCGCCCCCGTCCGTGGGCTGGTCCGCGCCCGTCCGTGGACCGCACGGACCCCGAAATCCCGCCTCCACGGACGCATAGCGGACGACGGCGGCCCGCAAGCGCGCCTCGAACGGCGTATGCGCTGGTCAGCGGCATGGGCCTCGGGTAGGAGCGACGGGCTGTAAAACCGTCGGCTCAGCCTACGTTGGTTCGAACCCAACACCTGCCACACTGTGCCATACATTTCCGCATGACAAAGCCGGTGACACCGTACAGTGTCACCGGCTTTCGCGTACCGGGCGAGCGGTTCCGCGCTCACCTGGCTGGCTGCGCTACGCCTCGTTGGGGAGGATCACCTCGCGAAGCTTGTAGCGGTCCGTTATCCCGAGTTTGGGGAAGGACCGGTACAGGTGGGAAGCGACGGTGCGCGGCGACAGCAGCAGCCGGTCGCCGATCTCGCGATTGGTCAGGCCGGCGGCGGCTAGGCGCACGATCTGGCGCTGTTGCGGTGTCAGGTCTTTCAGCAGGTCAGGGGCGCGCTCCGCGCCTGTGACGGCCACCCCGCTTGCTCTAAGCTCGGCCTCCGCACGCTGCACCCACAACCGGGCGTCGAGCCGCCGGAAGGTTTCCAGGGCCAGGACCAGTTCCGGTTTGGCCTCGTTTATCCGGCGCCGCCGCCGTAGCCATTCACCGTAGTCGAGGCGGAGTTGCGCGCGCTCGAACGGCCACTGCTCGCCGGCGGGGTCGGCGAGCGCGGCGGCGAAGTAGGCCCCGGCGTCGGCGGGGTCGGCCAGGATGCCGCGGGCTCTGGCGAGAAGCTGCTCCTGCCGGGAAGACGCCGCTCTGTCCGGCCCGCCGAGCGCGCGCTCGATGAGGCCGCGCCCGTCGCCGCGCCGGTCCGCCCGGACAGCGGCATCGGCGAGATCGGCCACGCCCAGGTAGGAAAAGACGTTGTGGGCTGGCGTACCCAGCGGGCTGAATAGCTGGCAAAGCCGGGTGAAGGCAAGGAAGTGGTCCCCGTCGGCGAGCGCCGCGACGCCGAGAGCCCGCCATGCCCGGGAGGCGATCAGCCCGCTCTCCGCCGGATTCACCGCGGCGAGCGCCCGTTCCGCGTGCCTGCGGGCGGGACCCGAGTCCGCGCGCATGGCCAGGACCGTAGCGGTGATCACATCGGCGGAGGCAGCGACCATCCGCATCCCGTTCGCCTCGGCCAGGTCGGCGGCCTCGGCGGCTACCTCCAGCGCCTGATCCCAGCGGCCCGTGTCGATGTACAGCCAGCCGAGCGCCGTCAGGCCGCCACCGCTGGTTCCTAGTCTCCCCGGTGCCCGCAGCCGGTCCATGGCGTCTTGCAGCATCCGGACCGCGAGGGCGGATTCGTCAAGTAGCCACGCGGCGGAGCCGATCCGCCAGAGCGTGTCCTCGTCGACCGGGGTGCCTGCAAGGCCCCGCAGGTACGGCACGAGCTGGCTTCTGGCGCTGACTGGGTCGGTGCAGGCCAGTATCCAGGCTTTCCGTGCACTGGTGTCGGGGCGCAGGCCGCTCGCGGCAGGTGACGTCGGTTGCCGCTCGTCCAGGAGCCGCAGCACTCGGCTAACGGCCTGGCGGCTGTCAGGCGTGCCAGCCTGATAGGCGGCGGTAGCCGCGTCAGCCAGTGCTTCCCAGGCCAACGCCGGGAAGTCAGCAGCCGCCTCTTCCGCAACAGAGACGAGGGCGGTGAACGCCGCCGATCGCCGGCCCGCGTAGGCCAGCGCCCACCCGGCGTTGCTACGCGCGCGCAGCCGCGTTTCCGGTTCCGTCGCGATCGTTAGGGCCCGGGTGCTGAGATCCTGAACCCAGTCTCCCTGGCCAGCGGTGACCGCGGCTGAAGCGGCCGACACCAGCCGGCGGGCCTGGTCCTGCGGCGCGGGACTGAGTTCCGCCGACCGTTCAAGCACCAGCGCCGCCGCGGCCGTGCCGCCGCGGCGTTGCGCCTGGGCGGCGCTGGCTTCGAGCAGCGAGGCGACGCGTTCTTCCGGATGCAGCGTGGCAGCGGCCAGGTGCCACGCTTGCCGGTCCGGTTGGTCGTCCAGTCTGCCAGCGAGCCGGCGATGCGCCGCCGCTCGCCGGGAAAAGGGCGCGGAGTGATAGACCGCGGAACGAACGAGAGGGTGGCTGAACCGGACGCCCGTCCTGTCCACCACCACGAGCCCGGCCTGTTCGGCCGGCGCCAGGGCCCGCGGGTCAAAGCCGGGAATGCCCCCTGCCACCGCTCTCACGTCCGTTCCCTCGGCCACCGCGGCAAGCAGCAGCGCCTCGCGTACCGCCTCGGGCAACGCGGCGAGCCTGGCGGTGATGACCGCGGTAATCCGGTCACCTGGCGGCAGCGGCTCGGCGGCCCAGCGGCGGCTGGCGGCCGGATCGTCGGCGATCGCTGTCGCCAGCTCGATCAGCGCCATGGGATTGCCGGCCGCCTGGGCGAGCACCTGGGCCCGGGCCTGCCCGCGGGGCGGCCGGGGCTGCTGGTCGAGCAGCAGCGCCGCGTCCGCGGCAGACAGCGGCTCGAGGCGCAGCTCTGGGACGCCCCGGTCGAAGCCGTCCGGCGGCGCGTGCCCGCGTGCGCCGAGCAGCAGCACGACGCGCTCCGCGTCCAGGCGGCTGCCGACGAAGGCCAGCACCTCAAGTGAGCTGCGGTCGAGCCACTGGGCATCGTCGATGACCGCGAGTACCGGAGCGGGTACCGATACGTCAGACAACAAGGTGAGCGCGGCGATTCCGGTCACCAGCCGGTCCGCGGCGGCAGGCCCCGCGGCGGCAGGCCCCGCGGCGGCAGGCCCCGCGGCAGGCTCCGCGGCCAGGCCGAGCGCCCGGAGAAGCGCCTGCCCCTGCCGTTGCGGGAGGGCCGCCACGGATTCGAGCACCGGGAACAGGAGCTCGTGCAGGCCGGCGAACGCGAGGCCCGCGCCTGATTCCCTGCCGGCGGCCCAGAGCACCCGCAGGCCGGCCGACCTGGCCCGGTCGGCCGCGCTCGCAAGCAGCATGCTCTTGCCCATGCCAGCGTCCCCGAGTACGACAAGGACCTGGCCGTTTGCGTGGGCACTGTCGATGAGCGCAGCGAGCCGGGCAAGCTCGGCGCCGCGGCCAACGGCGGGCCGCGGGGAACCGGGCAAGTCTTCCTGCACCCCTTCGCTATACCAGGTCCCTGTAGACAGCTGCCACACAGGTCAGCGGGTTGTGCCGCTCCGCAGTGCAGTCACGAGTCGGATACCCACCCGGGCCGCGCGTCCTCATGATTGGGAGGTACCAGGCCAAGCACGTTCTAAGAAGGGACAGCACATGAACGAGCAGCGAGACCTTGAGGGGCTTAGTGCGCTGGTCACGGGTGCGACCTCCGGCATCGGGAAGGCGGCGGCGGAGGAACTGGCGCGGCACGGCGCGGAGGTCATCGTGCACGGCCGTGACGCGGCCCGCGGCCAGGCGATGGTGGACGCCATCTCCGCCGAGGGCGGTAAGGCGCGTTTCGTCTCCGCTGACATCACTAATCCCGCCGAAGTTGACGCGCTGGCGGAGCTGGCCGCCGGGGTCGACGTGCTGGTTAACAACGCCGGGCTTTCCTGGTTCGGGCCGACGCCGGAACTCGACGCGGCGACGTTCGGGCGGCTTTTCACCGCCAACGTCCAGGCTCCGTACTTCCTGACCGCCGCGCTGGCGCCGAAGATGGCGGCCAGGGGAAGCGGCAGCATCATCAATATCGGCAGCATGGCCGGCGAGATCGGCATGCCGGGTGGCGCGGCCTACGGCGCGACCAAGGCCGCGCTCGACTCGATGACCCGTTCCTGGGCGGCCGAGTACAGCCCGGCCGGCGTCCGGGTCAACACCATCGCATCCGGCCCCGTCTATACGGGCATCCAGGCCCCCGAGGTCACCGAGTCCATCGGCGCCACCACGATCATGGCCAGGGCGGCGCAACCCGCAGAGATCGCCAACGTGGTTGCCTTCCTCGCCTCGCCCAAGGCCAGCTACATCACCGGTGCCGTCATCGCCGTCGACGGCGGACGCACCGCCATCTGAAGTCGCCCAGCCGGCCCTCGTCGTCAACGGCAGCGATGACATCGTCATCCCGACGATCAACTCCTAACTATCTGTACCGGCACCTGCCCGACGCCGAGCTGATGCTGTTCCCTGACTCAGGTCACGGGGCCCACTTCCAGTGCGTACAGCGCTTTGTGCGCCGGGTCACCGACTTTCTCGACGTGGAGCCGGCCGACAACGCCGCCTGACTCGTTCACGGTCGCGTCGGCCCTGAGGCCGACAGGAAAACGCCGGCCGGAGTGAAGGAGCGTGGGCTGGATTGAACAGGAATACGCCTACCTGCGATCCGACTTCCGGTCCCGAGGGCACACAGCGGACGAGTACATCGCGGCGATCCGCGCGCTATTCGAAATGGAGGCACCCGAGTTCCATGGCGCGCACATCGGCTACGAAGGCGCCCTGTTCTCGCCGAGGCCGTCCGCGCCACTGCCCATCGTGGTCGGTGGCAGCAGCCAGGCGGCGCTGAAACGCGCCGCCACGCTCGGTGATGGATGGCACGGCATCAACCAGTCCCCGGAACAGGTCACGGCCGCGCTGGCCGCCATGGACCGGTACGAGCGAAGGAGTCCCTTCCGGATATCGCTGCGGACAACGATGCGCATTGGCGGCGCGGCCACCGAGGCTAGCTTGACCGGCGCTGCCACCAGCCTGGCCGAGCAGGTCGAGCGGTATGCCAGCGCGGGTGTCGATGAGCTGGTTGTCGAACCCGTCGCCAGCGACCTGGACGACTTCATCGGTCAGATCACGCAGTTCGCCACCAAGGTCACGCCTTAGCTATCGCTCGCCGGTGACCGCCAGGGCCGCGGCCGTTCCCTCTGGTGCCGCCGCGTCCGGGGTGATCGCCTCTGGTGATGGGTCTTGCCCGGATTGCTCATGTCCGTCGGCCCGCGGATGGCCTTCACTGAGTATGAACAGCCGGCTGAACCGATCAGCCGCGCGCCGCTGCTTGCATGCACGGATTGTGGTATTCGTGCTGCCCGCAGAGCCCCCAGTGAACATGCCTTCGGAGGCAGTCATGCGTATCGCACCCTTGCTACTCGTCGTCTGGCTGATCATCGGCGCCATCGCCGGCGGCCAGCGCCACTACTACAGCAGTTCTGACCCGAACTGCACCCGGGCGGGCACGATCGCCGTGACGATTCTTGCGGGCCCGCTCAACTACGTGGGCGTGAACCCGAAGGTCAACTGCAAAGCACCGCAGCCGAGCAATTGACCCTAGTAATGCGACTGCCAGCCGCCGTCTTGGCCTAGCGGAGGGCCGTTACCGGGTCCGTCTCGCGGCAGGTGCCCGGCGGCCGGCGGTGCGGGGCCGGCCCGCCGTGGCCGCCGGCTCAGTGCCGTTGCGTTGAGATGCTGCCGGGACTGCCGGTGGCCGTGGGCCGCACGGCCGACCCGGCATGCTTCCGGCTAGCGCCATGATCACGAAGATCTTCGTGGTGGCGAAGGATTTTAGGCGTGATCACACGAAAAAAGCTTCGTGATCATGCTCTGTCCTGCGGCAACACTGGGAATATATCCGGCAAATCAGCCACAATCGGGCTAGCTGCGGCGGCGCGGGGTCGCTTGAGTTAACGGCACCGGGCCAGCAGTTATGCAGGGCCGGCCTGTCCCGGGGCCGGCCGTGCGTCCTGTTCAGTGTGCGGCGGGCTCGCTCTGGCTTGTTGTGCTCGGCTTGACCTGCTGGGGCGCGCAGGCAAGCTGGCGGACCGCCGGGACTGGCCGTGTGTACGCCGCTACACGGGC
>Ga0209006_10002247_pt1 | contig 17602 bp, 17 predicted proteins | sample JacPin_JW_Ref_O2_FD_188567 | JGI IMG/M metagenome (GOLD analysis project Ga0209006, IMG submission 188567) | Forest soil microbial communities from Algoma, Ontario, Canada - Jack Pine, Ontario site 1_JW_Ref_O2 (SPAdes) (version 2) | ecosystem: Environmental > Terrestrial > Soil > Boreal... | reverse complement strand
GCCAGCTCGGCTCCAAAGGCCATCATTCGAAAGAACGCAAGAAAGAAAAAGACCGAGCCCAGCATTCTCCCCATGTTGGCCCGCGGTGAGGGTCAATGACGCTACGATCGCTCCTTCGTTTGGTTTATCTCGTTTCACTATTGGGTGGATTTGCTTTCGGCGAAACCGTCATTCGCGTCGGCGCATTCCCCAACATCACGCACCCGCAGGCGATGGTCGGCAAAAACAATGGCTGGTTCGACAAAGCCATGGGGCCGCAGGTGAAGATCGAGTGGAAGAGCTTTAATGCCGGTCCCTCAGCCATCGAAGCGCTCTTTGCCGGAGCGATTGACATGACCTACATCGGCCCCAATCCGGCCATCTCCGGCTATGTCCGTTCGAACGGCGAAGCGCTACGCATCGTCGTGGGCGCCACCAGCGGCGGCGCGGCACTCGTCGTCCGCAACGATTCCGGCATCCAGAAGCCGGAAGACTTTCACGGTAAGCGTGTCGCTTCACCTCAATTCGGTAACACGCAGGATGTGGCTCTTCGCAACTGGCTCAAGACCCACGGGATGAAAACGAACGACAAGGGTGGCGATGTTCGCGTCATCCCCATGGCGAATCCTGATCAACTCACGCTTTTCCTCAAGAAGGACCTGGATGCCGCATGGGCGCCGGAACCTTGGGCTACGCGTTTGATCCATGAAGGCAATGGCCGGCTCTTCGTCGATGAACGCAGCCTCTGGCCGAACGGTCAATTCGTAATCGGCTTACTGGTGGTGAACGCAAAGTTTCTGCGGGAGCATCCCGATCTTGTCAAGAATTGGATTCGGGCAAATGTCGACCTCACCGATTGGATTAATAGCCATAAAGAGGAAGCCAAGAAGCTCTTGAACCAGCAAATTCAAGCCGAGACCGGCAAGGCTCTCTCTCCCACGATTCTGGACGAAGCGTTCGCCCGCCTGCAGGTCACCTACGATCCTCTACACAGCGCTCTCACGACAGCGGCTCAACAGGCATTCGAGGATGGCTTTTTGGGTCGCCAGATGCCGGACCTCTCTCGCTTATACGACCTCGCGCTACTCAATGAGGTGTTGGCAGAAAAGGGAAAGAAGGCAATTCAATGAGCACCAACGCACAGAATTTTGCTTCGCGTCCACTTCCCGTTCCCATTGACCCCACGCGCGTCGGAACTCCGCGAGGAAAGGCCGGAAGGTCTGTAGCAGTTCATCCTCTGCGGGGCCAGGCCTTCGAGACTCCCAAGGTGGCTCTCACAGACATTTGCCTGAGCTACCGGACGCAAAGCGGTCAGCGCATGCTCGCCCTCGACCATATCAACCTGCAGGTGAAAACAGGCGAATTTCTCTGCATCGTCGGCCCTTCCGGCTGCGGGAAGTCCACACTCCTTCACCTGATTGCCGGTCTGCACCAGCAAACTTCCGGTCAAGTCCTGGTCGATGGAAAACGCATCGCAGGTCCCGGCACGGACCGCATTCTTATATTCCAGGAACTTGGACTCTTTCCCTGGCTCACCGTCGGGGACAACGTTCAGTTCGGAATGAAGATGAAGGGAATCGCCAAAGCGGAAAGGGAAGAGAAGACACGGTATTACTTGCGATTGGTGCATCTTTTGCAATTCAAGGATAGCTATATTCATCAACTTTCGGGCGGGATGCGGCAGCGCGTAGCGCTGGCACGCGCTCTGGCTACGGAGCCCGATGTGCTCCTGATGGATGAACCGTTCGCAGCCCTTGATGCCCAAACGCGAGATCTCCTGCATGATGAGCTCGAACGCATCTGGGAGGAAACCGGACGCACCATTATCTTCGTCACCCACAACGTGCGGGAGGCGATCCGTCTCGGAGATCGCGTTGCTCTTCTAACGTTTCGACCTGGACGAGTGAAGCGCGAATTTACCGTTGATCTTCCCCGTCCCCGGGTGCTGGAAGATCCCAGCGTAGCGCGCGCGGCAGGTGAGATTCTAGGCCAATTGCGCGAAGAGATTAACCGGTCCCTTGAAGTGGAATACCACGTGGGAACCAAGCCGCACATTGAGATTGAAAAGGAGGCGCAGCTGTGAAACGCGCCGCCCGGCTCATCATTTTTTACGCAGCACTATTCGGAGTATGGACACTCTTGGCCGAGCTTAAAATCTGGCCGCCTTACTTGTTTCCCACGCCATGGGGAGTGGCGCAGGCTCTGTATTCTGGATTCCAGGACCACACCTTCGTGATCGCGATCGCCGTCAGTTTGCGCCGTGTGTTGATCGGATATGCCATCTCGGTCGTGCTCGGCATGCTGCTCGGATTAGGCGTGGGCAGTAGCAAGTTCCTTGAAGAAACCATGGGCGGGTTGTTGGTCAGTCTGCAGAGTTTGCCCAGCATCTGCTGGTGGCCTCTCGCCTTACTTTGGTTTGGACTCAGCCAAAACGCAATTCTATTTGTCGTCGTCATGGGATCCCTCTTATCCGTGACTCTCGCGATGGAAGATGGGCGCAAACAAATGCCGAGAATTTACGGCATGGCCGGTCGCAATCTCGGGGCCAGCGGTTTTCAGCTTTTCTGGTATGTGCTACTGCCCGCCAGTCTTCCTTTTATTATTTCCGGCCTGAAGCAGGGATGGGCATTTGCCTGGCGTTCCCTCATCACTGCCGAAATGCTTTACCTCAGTTTGGGACTGGGACAAGTATTGATGATGGGACGCGACTTGAATGACATGAGCGCGGTCATCGCCGTCATGATTTTGATTATTGCAATCGGGTACGTCGTCGATGGACTCGTATTCAAGTCCATGGAAAGCCGGCTGCAGCGCAGGTGGGGATTGATATCTTCAACCTAACGCTCGCGGATTAGGAAAGCATCCCCCAGTTTTCCTCAATTTGAGAAGTGCAACAGAATTTGCAGAAGTGTGCGCATAATCACTAGTAAGTCGATAGTAATAATAAACCCTATCGATTACGGCGATCAATTTGTGCGCACGGTTAGCGGGCGTCGCTGCATAGGTTGCGGGACTGCCAAAGTTTCCCCCAGTAAACGTCGTTCAATCAAGAAAAAGGAGAGTCAACATTTTTATGAAGCAAGGAAAGCACCTGCTTATCACGGCTCTAGCTCTAGCGGCACTGTCCGCTGGCGCCTGGGCAGAAAACCCGGCGGGAGGCACCCCCGGCAAAGACGCGGCTACAGCACCGGCTGCCCCACCCACAGTTGTCACTGCAGCGGACGTTCAGGCCCTGAAGGACGCTCTGGCTGCGCAGCAACTACAGATCCAGCGCCTCAGCGAACAGTTGGAGCGGCAACAAGCACAGCAAGCGGCTGCCGCAGCCGCGGTCAAGGCCGATCCGCAACCGGTTCCGCAACAGCAAGTAGCGGAGATCACAACCGGTAATCCGATTCAGCAAGACATCACAGCTCCGGCGCAAAATCCCCAGGATTCTGCCCCTAGCATCAGCTCAATGGAGGGCCCGCTGACCATTCACTTCAAAGGCATTAACATCACCCCGGGCGGATACGCGGCTGCCGAATTCGTGCGGCGTTCGCGAGCGCTCTCAGCGGATTTGCCCACTCCCTTCAACTCCGTGACAATGCCCGGCGCCTCTCAAAGCCAGGTATCGGAATTTTTTGGTTCCGGTCGTCAGTCCAAGATCACAACTTTCGTGAATGGACGATTGAAGGATGTGGATCTCTCCAGCTATGTCTCAGCCGACTTCCTTTCTGCCGGCGTAACCTCTACGTCTACGTCAACGAACAGTTATACCCTCCGTCTCCGGCAAGCATGGGCACAGGCCAAATTTGATAGCGGATGGAGTTTTCTCGGCGGCCAAGCGTGGAGTCTGGCAACGGAAAACGGGAAGGGGATTTCTCCCGATGACGACTTGGGTAGAACGAACGATGCCAGGCCCAAGACAATCGACCCCTCGTATAACGTGGGCTTCGTCTTTACCCGTCAGTACGGCATTCGCTTGACCAAGACCTTCGGCGATAAGGTTGCGTTCGCCGTCGCATTGGAAAATGCCCAGGGTACCCTCACCACGCACGGCAACGGGGATAACTTCCTCCTCGGCCAGGCCGGCGCAAGCAACAGCTACAACACCACTGGAACTTATACCTTCAATCCCTCGCCCGACATCATTGCCAAGGTGGCTTTCGATCCAGGGTTTGGGCACTACGAGGCGTTCGGCCTTTACGACCGCTTTACCGACCGCATATTTCCCTGCGGGGAAGTTGCTTCGGCTACCACCAGCCTCTGCGGTGGCAGTACGATCCCTGGCCCTAACGCACTCGGAGCCTACAACGCCTCCAAAAACGGAGGAGGCATTGGCGCAAGCGCGCGCTGGAATATTGCCCATCGCCTCACTTTTGGTGTGAAAGGCTTCGGCGGCAGCGGAGTCGGACGCTATGCGCCCGGCGGCCTTTCCGATGTCTCTATCAATGGCGACGGAACCCTTCATTTGATCAAAAACCTTGCAGGACTTACCACGCTCGAATGGCACAGCAAAAAGCTCGACATATATGGCTACGGCGGTGTCGAGTACGCGCAGCGGGCCGGCAGTTTTGACTTCATCACCGGAAAGGAAGTTGGGTACGGCGCACCCCTGTTTAACAACTCCGGCTGCTACTCCGAATTGCCCCCGGCTGTTAACACCGGCTTCACTCCCACAGGTCTGAGCAATTGCACGTCCGATACCCGCGCGCTAATCGAGGGAACGGTGGGCTTCTGGTACCGCTTTTACAACGGTCCAAGAGGCAGATTCCAGTTCGGCACGCAATACTCTTATCTCACTCGCCAGACTTGGTCCGGCACCGGCTTCACGAAAGGGGTTGGAGTAACGCCAGAAGGAATTGACAACATGGTGTTCACTTCTTTCCGTTACGTGTTGCCATAACTGCAATCGGTCCCGCCTCTATGTTCGACGCGGGGCTTTTGCGGTTTTACTCTTGAACTTTCGAGGGCGCCTTCCCTCGGAAAACCCGCCGGCCCGGTTTGGGCTACTCTCCTTTTCCGGGCCGGTGGGGTTAACCAACTTTTGCTGAAATCCTCCGTTAGAATTGAAAAACTATGAACTCCAGGCGTCAATTCATTAAGAACTCCGCACGAGCTGCACTGGTGGCCGGCGCGGTTCCTTCTCTAATCAGCTGGGCATTCCCGCAGAAACCGGTCGTTGAGGTTCCTGGCGAAGATGGCATGATACTTCGCTCGTTCCGCTTCATTGATCTGGAAACTCCGGTCGAATACTTCAATACGTGGCTTACGCCCACCGGTCATTTCTTCGTGCGCAATCACATGTACGAACCGGTCGAACTGGATCGCGGTTCGTGGCGTCTTTCGATTGGAGGGGAAGTGGAGAAGCCTCTCACCTTGAGCTGGGCGGAGCTCTCCAGAATCGAATCTCACTCCGTTGTCAATACGCTTGAGTGCGCCGGCAATGGGCGGTCCTTGCAGCGCCCCCAGGTGCCAGGCATTCAATGGGGCAAAGGGGCGGTGAGCACCGCCCGATTTTCCGGGCCGCGACTGCGCGAACTCCTGCAGCGTGCCGGAGTAAAATCCACGGGCAAACATGTCATGTTCCGCGGCCTTGACGAGGTCCCCGGCAAGGTTCCTCCATTTATTCGCAGCATTCCCATCGAAAAAGCTTTGGATTCCGATACGCTCGTTGCCGTGCAGATGAACGGAGCTCCGCTTACCAAGCATCACGGATTTCCCGCGCGGGCTCTGGTGCCCGGCTGGATTGGCGCGGCCTCCTGCAAATGGCTCACCGAGATCAAAGTGCTCGATGCGGAATTTGTCGGCAATTTCATGAGTCCTGCCTACCGCTTTCCCAATCAGCCCGGGAAGCCGGGCGATGCGGTGAAGCCCGAAGATACGCATCCACTCACTGCGTTAAGTGTGAAGTCTGTGATTGCCGGACCATCGAACGATGCAACCTTGAAAAATGGAAGGGTTGCCGTTCACGGCGCGGCTTGGGCTGGTGAAGCCGATATTGTCAAAGTCGAAATCTCGACGGACGGTGGCGCCACGTGGAGCCCGGCACGACTCGGCCGTGATCAGTCGCACTACGCGTGGCGCTTATGGAGTTACGATTGGAAGCCGGGCAAACCCGGCGACTACATCGTTCAGTCGCGCGCGACAGACAACCAGGGACGCACGCAGCCTGTAGCGCCGATATGGAATCCGAGCGGCTATCTTTATAACGCCATCGATCAGGTGAATGTTCATGTTGCATAAATTGCTTGGTGTACCTCCCGTTCTTGCGTTGCTACTAGCCACAACAGGGCTACAGGGGCAGAAAGCAGTTTCTGCAAACGTGACGGCTGATCTCCCGGCGGGCCCCATGCAGGCAAAGGCAACGACTACATGCCTCGAGTGTCATGAGGCGCGAATTATTCTGCAGCAACGCCTCAGCAAAGGCGCATGGACGAAGGAGGTCGACAAGATGGCGAAATGGGGTGCAGTCGTCGATCCCGCCGATCGTGATGCGCTGATCGATTATCTAAGCACGAACTTCAGTCCGGACCAACCGCAGTACGAACCGCAAAGAACATCGGAGAAAAGCGGGAAGTCGAAGTAGAAGCGGGGGTTCAAGCAAAAGCAAAGCGCTACCGACCCAGTGTCCATAACCTACGGACGCTACGGCAGCGCTGCCATGTTTTCTTTGCGACGAAAATCAGATGCGCTAAGTATAGGGAAAGTTGCGCTGGCCTTCTAGTGCTTTCCTGGGTACAGCGCGGACTTAAGGCCTTACGGCTTCTCCTCAGGACGATCCGCATCTGCCGGAATTGAACTCTTTTCCGGCCGGAGTAGAGGAAAGAGAATCACGTCGCGGATGGTATGCGAATCCGTCAAGAGCATGCAAAGCCGGTCCACACCCACGCCGCAGCCCCCCGTAGGCGGCATCCCATAGGATAGTGCTCGAATGTAGTCTTCATCCATCTGGTGCGCTTCGTCATCGCCACGCTCACGTTCCTGCAGCTGTCCTTCAAATCGTCGCCTTTGATCCTCCGGGTCGTTGAGTTCGCTGAACCCGTTCGAAATTTCCATCTGTCCAGCGTAGACCTCGAAGCGTTCCGTCCAGTCGGGCTCATCCGGTTTCTGCTTGGACAGGGGAGACACGGCGGTGGGGAACTCGTAGATCATGGTGGGCTGAGTGAGATGCTCCTCCGCAACCGCTTCAAACAGACTCGCAATCGTCTTGCCCGTGGGCTCTTTTGGATCGTAAGCCATATGGGCATGCCCCTGATTGAATCGTTCCACTAGTTTCTTCACACCCTCCGCCGAAGCGAAGTCGCCCATCTCCGGCTTCGCACCGGCCGCCTCCGGCCAATAACGAATGATGGCCTCACGCATCGTGAGCCGCTGCCAGTTCGCCCAGTCAATCACCTGATCGCCCCACTTTGTCTTCGTTCCGCCGTTCACGTCCTTCGCCGCTTGCGTAATCAATTCTTGCGTGAGATCCATCACGCCCTGGTAATTCGTGTACGCCTGGTAGAACTCGAGCATGGTGAATTCAGGATTCCACCGCCAGCCCAGCCCCTCATTGCGGAAGTTGCGATTGATTTCATAGACCCGGTCAAATCCGCCCACCACCAGCCGTTTCAGATACAGCTCGGGAGCTATGCGTAAATAAAGATCCATGTCGAGCGTGTTGTGATGCGTCACAAACGGCCGCGCCACCGCGCCCCCGGCAATCGGCTGCATCATGGGTGTTTCGACTTCGACAAATTCGTGCTCTTCCATCGTTCTCCGCAGCGATTGCACCAGCTTGCTGCGCTTCAGAAAAACTTCGCGAACCTCGGGATTCACTACCAGATCGACATAGCGCTGGCGGTAGCGTAGCTCAACGTCGGTGAGTTCGTTCCATTTCTTAGGACCTTCCCCGGCCCCGTCTCCTTCCATGGCTTTACCGATAGGCAAGGGCAGAAGGTCTTTGCTGAGGAATGTGATCTCTTCCACGTGGACCGTGAGTTCGCCGGTGCGGGTGCGAAACAGATAGCCACTGACGCCGATGTGGTCCCCGAGATCGAGGAGTTTGTACAACTCGAATCCCCTGTCGCCGACCGCATCTTTCTTTACGTAAATTTGCAGCCGCTGACCCTCTTGCTGTACATGGCAGAATCCCGCCTTGCCCATCAGACGGATCGCCATAATGCGCCCGGCCACGCGCACATTCACCCGCGGAGTTTCCAGTTGCTCGGCAGTTTTATCCGAATATTCCTTCAAAATCTGCGGAATGGTGTGCGTGAACTCGTATTGGTTGCGGTACGCGGGTTGCCCCAACGCCTCGATCTGCTTCAGCTTCTGGCGCCGCAATTCGTAAACGTTCTCGTCGAATGCCAAGGGAATCCTTTAATCAGGAATTGCGCCGTGTCGGCGCTTTAAGAAGAACGGTGAAACGCGATTATAAACAACCCGCGCTGGAAACTCGCCTCTCCGAAACTCGTAAGGGTCGGAGATTGCGCTTACCTAGGTACTAGTGTACATTGGTACACATGCTAGACGACTCAAAGCTGCTCATCGAACGCGTCCAGACCGGCGTCCGTATCGAGAAGCGCCTGCTCAAAATATTGAAGGCCTTCGCCGAATACCATGACATGACCCTCGGCGATCTGCTCGAAGGCATCGTTCTTCATGCCTTTGATGGCAAGACGCCGTTCAGTCCTGCTTCGCTCGAACGCATTCAGGAATTAAAGCGCTTTTACGATTTCGATCTCGATTCCGGCGCCAGCCACCGCCTCAAGGAGATCAAATCGCGCCCCATACGCAAACGCGGTGCTGACAAAACAAAGGGCTCCCCATGACGACCCAATCTGCAAAAAACGCGATCACCGGCCTGCAGTGGAGCCTGGGTCTCGTAATTCTGATCGAGGCAATTCTGTTTGTACTGCCCAACTCTGCTCCCGGTTTCGCAAAGACTCACATGCCAAACGTGATTCGGTTGGTGCTGGGCTATGGCGAGATCGCCGGTTGCGTCCTCATGCTCATTCCGAAAACCGTTATTTGCGGCGCCTGGCTCCTGCTCGCGATTTTTGCGCTGGCCATCGCGATTCATCTTCTTCACGGGATGTATGAAGTGGGTAATCTCGTCATCTACACATCCGCAGCCTGGGCGGTCGCTACCGGCAAGAAAGGATAGGTGGGTAATGGTGAATCCCGTTGCTTCGCAACCAAGCGCCCAACGGATTGCTCGCGCCGGGGGCTTCGTATTGCCATGCGATGCCGAGAAGGCTTTTCCACTCTTTAGTCCGGAAGGCGAGCGCGAATGGGTGAAAGGATGGGATCCGAAGCCCATCTTTCCCAGCACGATTGAGTTCCGTCGCGACACCGTCTTTCAAACGCAGGACGCCGCCGGAGAAGCGATTTGGATCATTCTGGCCGTAGAGTGGAAGAGCCATACCGCGGAGTACGTTCGCATCGCCCCGCACTCTCACTCCGCTCACATCGCCGTGAAGATCGAACCCCTGTCCACGAAACAGAGTAAGGTGGATGTGACCTACACGGTCACTGCATTCGGGGAGACCGCGCCGAATCTCTTGGCCGATTTTTCGGAAGACGCCTATGTCAAGAAAATGCTGGACTGGCAGCAACGGATCATTAAGCATCTCGAGAGCGAAATGCTCTCTGAAAAAGCGACGCCGTAGCGTCAATCGCATTGATCCTTGGTCCCTCCGTGTTCACTAATGGACTGGGGATTCGGCCGCTAGCGCTCGAACCAACTTTCTATCGATTCATCTAAAACGTCCGGAGCGCGAAATGCATCATACGCAGGCAGCGTATCGGCAATCTAAAAAAGAGGAGTGGCAAATGAGCACAGAGTCGTCGGACCTGATGATGGATCTGTTGAAAGAGCTCGCCATGCTCAAAGAGTTAGATCGAAACGATAAGCCAGAGCCGGCCAGCGAGGTCACTGAATCTGAATTGCGCAAGCAACGTCGTCGCGAGATCGCCGATCAAATCAAAGCCCTGGGCGAACCGGCTACCTGATCTCACATGAAGCGCGACCGCGTTCCTTCAACAGCAAATGTTGCGCTCGCGATCATCCGGCGCGGCTACGAGAGTTAGCCCGCTAGTGCCCCTCGCTAGCACTGAGGAGCTATTCACGAATGTGGCGAGAGAGTTTAGCTTGGAATTGAGCAGCACTTGGGGGAGGGCTGTTTGATGAGCGTCCCAAGACTTGAAAGAGTCTTGGGACGTTCGTTTTTTGCCCATTGCCTTGAGAGCATGCTTGTATGGTTCCCAGGCCGATTACCTGGTCACCGCATTTGCCAGGCCGGATGCATCTTGACAATTGGTCCGCTGAGAATCTAGCCGGGTCTGTCCATCGTTGCATTTGGAACCGCGCAGCGGCATCGCTTTTGTAATCTTGTAGTCTTTGTATTCAATCGAAAGATCGGCCACTCCGCCCAAGCGAACCGTGCTCTGCGTGCGGTTCTCCGCCGGAAGCCAGAAGTCGTTCACCTTTTTGTAATTATGTTCAATCTCGGTTCGCTTGATCCAGAAGGATGGATTCTTCGCGGGCTCTCCCTTGATGCGAACCACGGCGAAATCAGTCGCGTCCACCCATATTTTCCCGCGGTACAAAAACTTGTTCCTGTTCTTGGGGAAGATGTTTAGAACATACAGTCCGCCATTCGGCCCACCTTCCTGACCAGCCAATGTGAAATCGTAGTTGTCAGTACTCAGGGCCGTATGCCGGCGGTTTTCTTCATTGGCTGCTTCCTGCTCGCCTTCCAAAAGCTTTTTAAAAACGTGATCGATGATGAACTTGGTCCCACTCTGCGAAATCACCTTGAACTGTTTGCTGTCGGGAGCGTTATAGGTTACGTCAACCACCATCTCGGCTCCATGATCGCTAGGCAGACCGTGATATTGCATTCGATATATGCGGACCGCTTCATACTGATTCAGGGCGGCGGCCCGCTCTGCATTTCTTTCCTCAAGTTTCCGGACGATTTGGTCGGCTGTCAGCGCCATCGGCGGATCGACATTTGCGGAAGCTTTAGTTTCGCGTCCTTGCGTTGCTTGCTGGCACATCCCCAGACAGGCCGCGAACAATAGCGATGCGGCACCTACCCCGTAGTTTCGAAACGTTTTGATCTCCATGACCCAAGCCGGAAGCGTTTTAATAGTCTAACCGAATTGAGCAGCCGTACCACCTTTTATGCGGGGTATAATCGATTTCCTGCCTATGCGTTTTTTTCTTTTGTTTTTTGCGGGACTTCTTGCGGCCCCGTCGCTGTCAGCCCAAGCCGCGCGTTCTAATTCTCCGTCCGTGATTTCAGAGAAGGCGCTGCAGCCGGATACACACCACTCCCTCCCACAATTCGAAGACGTGGCGCAGAAAGCCGGCCTCACCGTTTCACACATTTCGTCTTCTGACAAAAAGTACATCGTCGAGTCCATGAGCGGCGGAGTCGGTCTGATTGACTGCGACAATGACGGCAAACTCGACATCATCACCGTCAACGGCTCGACCGTCCCTCGTTATCGCCAGGGGGGAGACCTGATGATCACTCTCTACCATCAGGATATCGACTCGACCACGGACACGCCGAAATTCACTGACATCACGAAATCCGCCGGACTCACGCACAAAGGTTGGGGCATGGGCATCGCCGTCGCCGACTACGATAACGATGGCTTGCAGGATATCTACGTCACCGGCTATGGCGGGAATGCGCTCTACCATAATCTTGGGAACTGCAAATTCGAAGATGTCACTGATAAAGCCGGTGTGGGCGCGGGTGGCTTTAGCACGGGCGCCGCCTGGGCGGACTACGATCGCGACGGACGCGTGGATCTTTTCGTCTCGCGCTACGTCCACGTGGATATCGACAACCTGCCACAGTTCGGCAACGACCCGCGCTTCTGCCGCTTCAAGGGCGTGCTGGTTCAGTGCGGTCCATGGGGCATGCCGGGTGAATCCGATTTGCTCTTTCACAACAAAGGCGATGGAACGTTCGAAGAAGTTTCGAAGAAGGCCGGCGTCGACGACCCGCATCATTACTATGGACTGGGCGCGACTTGGGGCGATTACGACAACGACGGCTGGCCCGATCTCTATGTGGCGAATGATGCTGGTCCCAACTTTCTGTATCACAACAAGCACGACGGAACGTTTGAAGACGTCGGTTTGCTCGCTGGGGTTGCGCTGAGTGGCGATGGCATGGAACAGGGTTCGATGGGTGTGGACTGGGGCGACTATCTGCATGAAGGTCGCCTCTCGATGATCGTTACCAATTTCGTTGAGCAAGGGACCACGCTTTACCACAATCTCGACAAAGAAAACTTCGCCGACGTAACTGTGCGCGCCAAGATCTTGCGGACAACGTATCCTTTCGTGAGTTGGGGCACCGCTTTTTTCGATATGGATAATGATGGCTGGCTGGATCTGTTCATCGCCAGCGGCCATGTCTATCCGCAGGTCGATACCATCCCCGGCGGGACGCCGTACCGGCAGCCGCTGGTGCTGTTCCGCAATCACCGTGACGGAACGTTCGAGGATATCTCGCAGTCTTTGGCTGCCATGCCACCGCAATCCAGGCGGGGAGCGGCTTTTGGCGATATCAATAACGATGGCAAGGTGGATATTGTTGTCCTCAACGTTGGTGAACCGCCCTCACTGCTTCTCAATCGGACGGCGAGCGGAAATCACCGCGTGCTCTTCAAGCTGGTGGGAACGAAAAGCAACAAGGCGGCCATCGGGGCTCGCGTGACGGTCAGAGCAGGCAATCTGGTGCAATTGAACGAAGTTCGTGGAGGCTCCAGTTATCTCTCGCAGAACGATCTGCGCCTGCATTTTGGCTTGGGTGCAAACGACAAGATGAGCGAAGTGACGATTCGCTGGCCAAACGGGCAAAACGAAACGCTGCGTGATGTGCCCGCAGACTTTATCTACACGGTGATCGAGGGCAACGGAATCAAAGATAAAATCGCGTTGCCCGCTTTATGACAGCGATGAAGTCGTTGCGCGGGGCCTGGGCTGTTACAGGGGCAGCAAGTTCCAGGAATTCACTCGATATCGCTGGAGAAATGCTGGAGAAATCTGGAGAAATAAAGAACCGGGCGGGCCGGAGATTACTTATCCGGCACCAGCCCGGTAGTTGTTAGACCAGTGGAACTCAATCACCGTGGCTTTTCTGCCGGAGGCCTTGGCGCAGGTTGCCGCTGCTGAATCCTGCTTTGCTGGGCAGCGTGATTTTGCTCGAGTTTTTGCGTCTGCTGCGCATGACGCTGCTCCATCTGTTGTTTTTGCACGTCATTGTAGTTCTTGGCGGCCGCTTGTTGATGTTCTTTCTCCTGCTGCTGCTGGAGCTTCTGGTGATCCTTCGCCTGTTGAGCAGCAAGTTTGTCCTGTTGCTGCTGGTATTTCTTGTCGTTCGCAGCGTTCCCGGTATTTGGCGGCGTGAAGGCGTGCGGCTGCAAATCGCTCGCGTGATTCGGCTGGGCGGCAGCAGGCCGATTCTCCGTGCCCGGGCGAGTTGCTCCTCCTCGTGCGGCATTGGGTGGAGGGGCCTTGTATTCGCCGCCTGCTTCCCTTGCCGGTACAGCACTCTTGAAATCGCCCGCCCTGGCAGTGGCCGCGACCGGCGGCTTGCCTTGGTTGGCCGAAGCGCGTAATTGCGGATTACTGCGGGCCGCCTGAACGTGCTGTACCTGGGCGGCCACCGGAGGAATATGCCTCTCGTGCGCATATTGTTCTTCTTGCGGGCTAGGACGCGCTTGAATTCCGCCAGGGCCGTTATATGCAACGTGCACGTTGTTGTTCACAATTACCGTTCGGTTCTCGTAAACGTTGGTGATGATCGTGGTATTCACGTGCACGACGGCGGTGTTGTAGAAGAATCTGTTCTCGCGCCACTCCCCGCCCCCAAAGCCGACCCCGAAGTATCCAAATCCATAGTTGATGCCGCCATAGAAGCCGACGTGCGGACCCCAGTATCCAGCATTCCAAAGGTAGAGGCCGTTGTTCCAGCCCCAGTAACCCGGGGTCCACAAGACCCCAACTTCTGGCGCTTCCACCCATGTTCCAGGGACCCAGTAATAACCGTCATCTTCGTCATAATCCCAGTAGCCGGGAACCCACATGTAGCCGTCGCCGGGACAAATGGGCTGCTCGTAGACAGGAATCGCAGGAGGCGCGAAGCTAACGGAGATGCCGATACCGACTTGAGCGGAGGCAATGTGGGAGAGAGCGAACAACACAAACGAGAAAAGTAGCGCACGGATAGGGAGGGAAGTACGCATTTTGCTCCTTCTGCCTGCTCATCGTTATTTTCTTGCCCCGTTACGGCGGGAAACACGCGGGCGCGGACGTGAGCGGCGTTGGTCCGAAAAACCCCACTAAGAGTCTAGTCAATGGAAAGAAACTGCGATAGGGTCTTCCCCGTAGGACAGAGGTGGATGACACGGTACGCCTCAGGGAAATTATTACTCCGTCACACTCATTTGATTCCCAGTTCTTTCTGGATTTGTTCCAAGGGCACGCCTTTTGTCTCTGGAACCATTGTCTTAACCCAAATCAGTTGCAGCACCATCATGCCCGTAAAAAAAGCAAACACATAACCCGGCGGGAATGCAGTGACCATCTTGGGGAAGAAGGTTGTAAGCAGAGCGGCGAAAATCCAGTGTGTGAAACTGCCAAGCGTTTGACCTTCCGCACGATGGCGATTGGGGAAAATCTCCGAGATGAAAACCCAGATCACCGCTCCCTGACCAATGGCGTGGGCAGCAATGAAGCCGAAGATGCAGATTGGCACGATCGAGTAATGATTCGTGAAAAACCCCCAAGCCACCAGTCCGAGCGAAGTGATGTAGCCAAACGAACCAATGTAGAGAAGAGTGCGCCGGCCCAACCGGTCAATCAAACGAAGCCCGACAAAAGTAAAAAGTAGATTCGTCACACCGATGCCAATGGATTGGAGCAATGCGGCTTTCGCTCCCAACCCGGTAAGTTCAAAGATGCGCGGGGCGAAGTACAGAATCGCATTGATGCCGGAAAGCTGGTTGAAGAAGGCAATCAAGATTGCAAGCAGGATCGGTTTGCGAAGCCTTTTTGTCCAGAAATCTCCCGACGAGGGCTCGGCCTGCGAAGCGGCAATAATGGTGTCCGCCTCAGCCGCAATTTCAGCTTTCGGGGCCTTGGGTTCGATCCGTTGCAATACTGCCATGGCGCCTTCTCGGTCGCCTTTTCTGCTGAGTAACCAACGCGGACTCTCCGGAAGACCAACACAAAACGCGGCGTAAAGTAACGACGGGAAGGCCGCCACTCCCAGCATCCATCGCCAGGCATTCGGGCCGGTGCCCGCCAGCAAGGCGTTCGACACAAAAGCGATCAGGATGCCAAAAACGATGTTGAACTGGAACATGCCCGCCAGTTTTCCGCGATGCTTAGGCGGCGCAATCTCTGAAATGTACATCGGCGCAACTACGGTGGAAATACCAATGCCCAGTCCGCCGATCACTCTCGCGATGATAAAGATCGTAACGTTCGGCGCTAAGGCAGAACCGACGGCGCCAACGAAATAAAGTACGCCGATCCAAAGCAAAGTGGCCTTGCGGCCAAATCGATCAGCGGGCCAGCCGCCGAGCAGGGAACCAATTACTGTTCCGTAGAGCGCCGAGGCCATCGCAATCCCATGAAGGCCAGGACTTAGAGCCCAGAGCGTCTGAATTGTTTTTTCCGCGCCAGAAATTACAACCGTATCGAAGCCAAAGAGAAATCCGGCGAGTGCTGATGTGAGCGACCAGAAGAAGATGCGACCATTCATAAGCGGGTAGAACGGTGCTTAACAACACGAGTGCGTAACCACGTTAAACTATCTCTCCCGGTCTCGCCAATATACGTTCCGCTAACTGCCTTTGGTGAGCGGATAGCCTTTCTCGCGCCAATCACGGATCCCCCCATCCATTGAGATTACATGCGTATAGCCCATTTTCTGCAAATTGTCGGCCGCCAGCGCGGACCGGAATCCGCCGCCGCAATAGAGAACGATCTCCGTATTCAGATCGGGTATTCGAGCTTCAATGTCGCGCTCGATGATTCCCTTGCCCAGGTGAATCGCGTTGGGAAGATGGTCTTTAGCGAATTCACTCTCCTCGCGAACGTCCACTAGAGTGAACTTCGCCCCATGATCGATCTTCTTCTTTACCTCATCGACATTTGTCTCGCGAACCCTTGTCTTGGCGTCACCTACAATTTTCAGAAACCGCGGAGGATGTTGCTGAGCCATAAAAACTCCTTTCCAATCCAGTTGCCGATGACATCCTACCAAGTCGCGGCGGTTAGCGCATGGTATCGGGCAGTCCGTTCTGCCTAAGACAGTCTTTCGCGGAACTTGCCGCCCTTCGTGGTTGATCCGATCTCGTTTAGCATGGACCGGTGAAAGAAGGACCCCGCAAGATTGGTCTGGCTCGGGCGCTCTCGAAGCTAGGCTACTGCTCACGATCGCAAGCTGCCTTGTTGATTCGTGCGGGACGCGTGACTCTGAATGGAAAAGTCCGCCGAGATGCAGAAACACCGGTCGCTGAAAGACACGATCGAGTGGCCATCGACGGAGAGGCAGTTGAATCACGCCAGAAAAGTTATTTGATGATGAACAAACCGCGAGGCGTAATCACCACGGCATCGGATGAAAAGGGCCGCGAGACCGTCTTCCACATACTGCAAAACTCTTTAAGGGAGGAATCGAGGGAGCAGCAATCGTCCGTTCAGCGAAAAGCTCTGCATTGGGTTGCACCGGTGGGCCGCCTCGACAAAGCCAGCGAAGGCCTTCTGCTGTTTACCAACGACTCCGAGTGGGCGGCTCGCATCTCTTCACCGGAAACGCATCTCGACAAGACTTACCACGTGCAAATCGGAAGAGTGGTTGATCGCGACTTCATCCAGGCTCTGACTGCCGGAGTCAAAGCCAAAGATGGAGAACTCTTGCGCGCCAAGCAGGCTCGCGGCTTACGCGCCGGCCAGAAAAACTGCTGGCTCGAAGTCATTCTGGACGAAGGCAGGAATCGTCACATCCGCCGCATGATGGAAGCTCTGGACCTTGAAGTCCTGCGGTTGATCCGCGTCGCCATCGGTCCGCTCTTGCTCGGCGATCTTTCAAAAGGCAGCTATCGGTCCTTGAGCACGGAAGAAAAGAGGCTGCTCGACCGCGCCATGCGAAGGCAGAGTTCATGACCGACCTCGTTTTTCTGCCCGCAACGGCAATGGCCGAGGGTATCCGCAAGAAGCAAATCTCTCCAGTTGAGCTCGTCGACGCACACCTGGCGCAAGTCGAAAGACTGAGCCCAGAACTCAATGCGTTCGTGCAGGTCGATGCGGAGCGGGCACGACGGTCCGCCCAGGACGCCGAGTCCGCCGTGATGAAGGCTGAGCCACTCGGTCTGCTTCATGGAATCCCCCTCAGCATTAAGAGCTCGCTTGGCGTGGAGGGCTTACGTTGCGAGGCCGGAACCCGACTGCGCGCGGGATTCGTGGCGCGCCAGGATGCCACGCTGGTAACGCGATTGAAGAATGCAGGCGCAATCATACTCGGTGTCACCAACGCTCCTGAACTTCTGATGGCGTGGGAAACCGACAATCTGCTCTACGGCCGGACAAACAGTCCATGGGATATGGAACGCACGCCCG
>Ga0209006_10002246_pt1 | contig 17606 bp, 19 predicted proteins | sample JacPin_JW_Ref_O2_FD_188567 | JGI IMG/M metagenome (GOLD analysis project Ga0209006, IMG submission 188567) | Forest soil microbial communities from Algoma, Ontario, Canada - Jack Pine, Ontario site 1_JW_Ref_O2 (SPAdes) (version 2) | ecosystem: Environmental > Terrestrial > Soil > Boreal... | reverse complement strand
CCCAGGCAAAGCCCTGATACTCGTCGGGATCGAGCCCGCAATTCTTCAGCACGTTCGGATGCACCATGCCGCAGCCGAGAATCTCCATCCAGTCGTCGCCTTCGCCGAAGCGGATTTCGCCTTTGTCGCGGCGGCACTGAATGTCGACTTCGAGCGACGGCTCGGTGAACGGAAAAAATGACGGCCGGAATCGCATGCCGACGCGATCGACCTCGAAAAATGCCTTGAAGAATTCCTCCAGGATCCATTTCAGGTGGCCGAGATGCGACTTCTTGTCGATGACGAGACCCTCGACCTGATGGAACATCGGCGTGTGGGTCTGGTCACTGTCGCTGCGATAGGTGCGGCCGGGAATGATGACGCGGATCGGCGGCTTCTTGGTCAGCATGGTGCGCACCTGCACCGGTGAAGTGTGGGTGCGCAGCAGGAGCCGCGTGCCGTCCGGCTTGGGATTGAAGAAGAACGTGTCCTGCATGTCGCGCGCCGGATGGTCCGGCGGAAAATTGAGCTTGGTGAAATTGTAGTCGTCGGTTTCGATGTCGGGACCTTCGGCGATGGAAAAGCCCATATCGGCGAAGATCGCGGTCAACTCGTCGATCACCTGCGTGATCGGGTGCACGCGGCCGATTTCGAAGGGGGCCTCACGTACCGGCAACGTCACATCGACGCTTTCGGTGTTAAGCCGCGCTTCCAAAGCCGCGCTCTTGAACGTTTCGCGGCGAGCCGAGAGGGCGGCATTGACGCGATCTTTCAAGCCGTTGATCAGCGGTCCCTGACTCTTGCGGTCGTCGGGCGTCATGGCGCCCAGCGTCTTCAAGAGAGCGGTGATGGAGCCATTCTTGCCGAGGGCGGCAACGCGCACGGCCTCTAGCGCGGCTTCATCGCCGGCGGCCGCGACGGCGGCAAGTATCTGCTGTTCAAGCTGCGCGGTGTCGGACATTGGCTGTGATCACTCCGGCATGAACGGCAGATCGGTGTCGGACGGTCGCCCGCCGGCCTGGGTCAGCATGCAATGGACCTGACCGCGATGATGGGTCTGGTGGTTGAACATGTGAGCAACCAGCACCCAGCGCGGCCTCGTCAGTTCGCGCTTTGCGGCACCGGAATAGTAAGTGTGATCGGCGGCAAGCCAAGACGGATCGAGAGCGTCGGCCCAATCGACGATCGTGCCGTCGAAGCGGGCCCGTTCGTCCTTCAACGCCTGCCAATCGGGGTAGAGGGAAACGGATTCCGCGATGCCGGCCGCCGGCCTCGGCACGTCCGCGAATCGGCTCATCTGGATGCGGTCGGCCCACAAAAGATGGCTCAACGTCTTGTGGATCGACCCGAAAAAGGCGCCGCGTTCACGGCGGCGTTCGTCGTCGGATAGCTGGTCGGCGACACCGTACAGGTTTTCATTCTGCCAGCGGTTATAGCGCGCCATGCGCTGCACATAGGCGCCATCGATCATGGCACGTTCTCACACCGCGAGCGCGGACTTGGCCTGGCCGACGATTGCCTCGAAAGCGACAGGCTCGCTGATCGCGAGGTCGGAAAGGACCTTGCGATCGACCACGATCCCCGCCTTGTCCAAACCGGCGATGAAACGGCTGTAGTTGAGCCCGAACGGACGCACCGCCGCGTTCAGCCGTTGGATCCACAAGGCACGGAACGTGCGCTTCCGCCTTTTGCGATCGCGAAAGGCGTATTGGTTGGCCTTCTCCACCGCCTGCTTGGCAATGCGGATGGTGTTCTTGCGCCGGCCGTAATAGCCCTTGGCGGCCTTGAGTACTTTCTTGTGCTTGGCATGAGCGGTGACGCCGCGTTTGACGCGTGCCATGGCTGATCTCCTCTAGGAATCGCGAAAATCGGGAACGGAATGACGGGCCGCAAGCGGCCGGCCATCAACCATTCGGCAAAAAGTATTTCTTGATGTTGTCGCCATCGGTCTTAAACAGCACGTTGGTGCCGCGAAGCTGACGAATCTGCTTCTTCGAGCGCTTGATCATGCCGTGGCGTTTGCCCGATTGCGCATAGAGGACTTTTCCGGACCCCGTCACCTTGAAGCGCTTTTTAGCGCCCGATTTGGTCTTGATCTTGGGCATTTGGCTCTCCTTGGCCGCAAGCGCGAACGCCCGGCAGGCCGAAAAATGCTCTTAATGAGCGATGTGTGCTTGGAGCACGTCGCCGTCGCCACGGCAGCCCTAATCAGCCGGGCGGCGGGAGGGCGCGGTTATGGCAGAGCGAGCCGTTTCTGGCAATGGGCGCGCCAAAAGCGCGCTAACGTCGTGGCGCGGACCGCATGACCGTTGGCGCCGCCTAGCGTGGCGCCAAAACCATGACGACTTGGCGGCCTTCGAAACGCGGTTCCTGTTCGATCTTGGCGATCTTTGCGGTATCGCCTTTCACCCGGTCGAGCAGCTTGTAGCCGAGCTCTTGGTGGGCCATTTCGCGGCCGCGGAACCGCAGCGTGACCTTGACCTTATCGCCTTCTTCGAAGAATCGCTCGATCGAGCGCATCTTCACCTCGTAGTCGTGATCGTCGATCATCGGCCGCAGCTTGATCTCCTTGATCTCGACGACCTTTTGCTTCTTGCGCGCCTCGGCGGCTTTCTTTTGCGCCTGATATTTGTATTTGCCGAAATCGAGGATCTTGCAGACCGGCGGGACGGAGTTCGGCGCGATCTCCACCAAATCGAGCCCAGCCTCTTGCGCCATGGCTAACGCGGCGTTGATTTCAGTGACGCCCTTGTTGGCGCCATCCTTGTCGATGAGTTGGACCTCGCGGACGCGGATCTCCTCGTTGATGCGCGGACCCTCCTTGGCGGCGGGCTGCGGCGTTCTGATTGGGCGACGAATGGTTCCTCTCTCCTATATCGTTACAACAAGCCGCTAGCATCCAACGCGGACCGCGATGGACAACCGCCCGCGAATGCTCATCGGCGAATGCTCAAGATCGGGAGTTTTTGCCGGTAAGTCAACGACCATGCGGCGCCATCCCTTGCTTATCGGCGCTGTTTGCGGCGAAAGATGACGCCGCTTTGGCTTCACCGCGGCCGCCACCCCGGCTGCACCAAGACCGCGCCGATGAATGATAACGGCCTGAAATTCCTCGACATTGGAGCGGAGCACGAACGGCGCCGCATCGCGACACGCGAACAGCTGGGCGCGGGACCCGGGCTGTTCTGGCTGTCCGGCTACAAATCCGACATGAAAGGCACCAAGGCCGAAGCGCTTGCCTCTTGGGCGGCAGAAGCCGGACGCGCCTGCATACGCTTTGACTATTCGGGCCACGGGGAATCGGGCGGCGCCTTCGCCGACGGAACGATCGGCCGCTGGCTCGCTGATGCCCTTGCCGTGTTCGATGCCCATAGTCGCGGTCCACAAATTTTGATCGGCTCCTCGATGGGCGGCTGGCTGGCGCTGCTGATGGTGCGCGCTTTGCGGCAACGCAGCCAAACGGCCGTGGCTTCGATCGCCGGCCTGGTGCTGATCGCGCCGGCCGTCGATTTCACCGAGGAACTGATGTGGAAGCGTTTCACACCGGCGATCAAACAAGAATTGGAGCAAAACGGCGTTTGGCGGCGGCCATCGGAATATTCGCCGGAGCCGTATCTGGTGACGCGGCAACTGATCGAGGAAGGGCGCCAGCACCTTCTGCTCGGCGGCATGATCGAAACCGGATGTCCGGTGCGTATTCTTCAGGGCGTCGAAGATCCCGATGTGCCGTGGCGGCACGCCGTCGAACTCGTCTCGCGGCTTGCCAGCGACGACGTCGTTCTCACGCTGGTCAAGGATGGCGATCACCGCCTGTCGCGGCCGGAGGATATCGAACGGCTTATTCGCGCCGTGGCCGAGTTTGGTGGAGCATGATCTTTTCGGAAAACCGGTTTCGCCCCTCGGATCAAGTCCGAGGGCGGGCTTTTCCGGATCACGCCCTAACTCGCTTCCGCGTGCTCCGCGGTCTCGAAAGCCACGCCGAGCTTGTCGTTGGTTCGCCAGACGACGCGGCACGAGCGGCGTGTGCGGCCATGCTCGAAGGTCAGATCGAAAGTCTCGGGCACGCTGAACGTGCTCGCGAGCTTCAGGCACGCTCCGCCGCCGGTGATGTTCTCAACAGTGCAATAGATGACCGGCGAGCGGCGCGGCACGATGATCTTGGCGTTGCGCGATACGCGCGTGCGCTTGCGCACTCTGCGGTCCTGCGCTTTAGGGAAGCCGTCTTTGCGGTGATCGACCATGACGCGGCCTGCGCAATATGCGCGCTCGAATCCGGGCGCCGGGCAGCTAGCCTATAGCCGCCAAGTCTTACAAATGGTCGAATGCGAACGTACAAAGAAGATTAACGGAGCGGAACCATCCGCTCCGTTTCTGTTCATGCGCCGTCGATGAGTGCGGCGCCCGTTAGGCCTTTTCGCCGTCGACGCTGAGCGCGCCGGCGCCAGCCGCAAACACGTAAAGGAAGCCGCCGGCCATTACCAGGTTCTTGTAGAAATTGGTCATATTGGCCTGGTCCCCGACCGGCAGATGCACGCCGAAGCCCGTGATCACACAAAATATCGCGAGCACCAGCGCGACCCAACGCGTCTGATAGCCGACAAGGATCAGCAAACCGCCGATAATTTCAATGATGATAACGACCCAAGCCGCGATATCCGGAATTGGTATGTGCACGCTGGCGAAATACTGCGACGTCCCAGTTGGACCAAATACGAATAGCTTCGTGTAGCCCGCCCAAATAAAGAGGCTGGACATCAGCAACCGGCCAAGCGGCTTTGCGTAAGTTTGCAGACCATCCATGGTGCGCTCCCCCAACTTTCTTGTCAGCGCGTCGTGGCGCCAACGGTCAGACTAACAGTCTGGGCGAATGGCGACAATCACAAACGTGGGAGAAGTTCCCGCCACATCGGCGGCGGCTCGAACGATCGTGGACAACTTTCCGCGCCCGCTCTGTAACGACCTGAAAAGCAACGGCGCGGCGGTTACCTGCATGATACCGCGGCTGGCGTGAAAAATTCTTCAGGCGCGAGGCGCGAAGAGCGTTGGCTCAGGCCAGGAACCGCTGCACTGCGTCAACGGCTTCGCGTTTTTCGTCGAGCACGAGGTGACCCGCGCCTTTGAAAATCTGGATGTCCGCCTTGGGAATGAAGCTGCGCCATATCTCGGCTTGCGCGGCCGGAATGAGCCGATCGTCCTCGCCCCACACCAGCAGCGTCGGCATGGTCAGGCGATGCAGATACCGCGACAATTTCTGATCGTAGGGATGCTCCCACAACAGCCGCGCCAGCGTGCCGCCTTCGCGATAGCGATCGCCCATAAAGTCGAGGTCGGGCCCTTCCGGCAGGTACGGCTTGATCACGTCGAAGTTCGTCACCAGCAGCGCCGGTATCTGCTCCGGCGGCAGACTGAGCACGTCGCCCGTGGGTCGCGTCTTGCCGCGCAGACCGGCCGGCCCAACAAGCACCAGCCGTTCGACGCGCCGGCCATGCTCCATCGCGAACTTCGCAGCCAGCCATCCGCCAAGCGAGAAACCGACCAGGCGCAGCTTGTCGACCCCAAGCGCATCGAACAAATCGAGATAATGCATGACATAGTCATGCATGTCGCTCAGCCCCGGATCGTCGCCGGATTCGCCGAAGCCGGGATGGAACGGAACGATGACGCGGAACTTCTCCGTCCACGGCAGAGCAAACTTGAATCCGTGCCAGGTGCCGGCGCCGTGGAAGAAAACGAGCGGCTCACCGCGGCCGGCGGTGAGCACGGCCGTCTTTACGCCGTTGACCGTGTGAGTTTGGCGTTCGAATCCGGCCAAGGGGTCCGGGCGGGCCATGCGCATACTCTCCCTCTGATTCCTGCTTACTCTGCGGCGACGCGGCGGTCGCTGGCGGCGCGGGCGCGCATGCGCGGGATGACGTCCTGGCCAAGATAGGTCAGGTTCTTCACCACCTTCCAATGCGGCATGTTGCCGATGGCGCCGAGGATGTTGAAGTGGTTGGTGCCGACTCTGGCGCCCCATTCTTCGAGCTGCTCGACGACCTGATCGGCCGTGCCGACCGCGACGAAAAACGATTCATTGATATTGTCGAAATTGAACGCGCCGTGCAGCTTGTCGGCGAGCGCCGCGCGTTTTTTCAGCTCGGCAACGGAGAGATAACCGGGCGGCGCCAAGAATGTCGGCGTAGTGCGCAGCGCGTCTTCAAAGAAGAAGCGGATGTGCTCGACGGCTTCTTCTTCGGCTTTTTCCTTCGTCTCGGCGACATAGGTGATCACCTGGAGCGGAAGCTGCTCCGGCCGGATGTGGTGGCCGTGTTCCGCGGCTTGCCGGCGCAGGTTCTGATTGAGCTCGAGCGCGCGCTGTTTGGTGACGAACACCGACGAGTAGCCGAACCCGAGCTTGGCCGCGAGCTCGACCGTCTCCGGACTGCCGGTCCCGACGATATAACAGGGCGGATGCGGTTTCTGATAAGGCTTCGGCCATGGATTGAGGTAGCGGTAGGTGTAGAAGTCGCCGTAATAAGTGGTTGGGCCGTCCTGCGTCCAAGCCTGCAGAATGATATCGATCGATTCGCGATGGCGCTCGCGCGCAGTCGCCGGGTTGATCGGATTGGCCCAGTATTCCATGCCGGTGCCGAGCGGGAATGCCACTTCGAGCCGTCCCTCCGACATCACGTCGAGCATGGCGTATTCTTCCGCCAGGCGGTTGGGATATTCCAGATTCGGCGGCGTGCCCCACACGCAAATCTTGGCGTTCTTGATTTGCGGAATGATCGCGGCTGCAATCAGGCTCGGCGCCGCCATCATGCTGTAGCTGGTGTTGTGGTGCTCGTTGACCACGACCGCGTCGAAGCCGACCTTATCAGCAAGCAGAAGCTCGGCAAGATAACGCTGATAGAGCGCGTGCCCTTTTTTGGGGTCGTAATATTTATTCGGGAAGTCGACCCAAAGCGATTTGTAGTCCTTATGATTTTCCGGCAAATGCACGTAGGGCATAAAGTGCATGAAGTCGAAACGGACAGTGCCGCTCATTGAGACCTCCCTTAGCGATACCGAAGCAGTGGTCGCTTGGATATTATGCTTCTGACCGACCGGCGTTTCGCGCCGTAGCGCAAGCAGCTACTGTTTGTGGTCAGTGTTTTACCCGAGTCATATCCGCTCCGTTCTATGCATGCAAACCGGTTTTGTCCGGCTCGCTCGGTCCGCCAGTCGCGGTAGCCTAGATCAGAGCAGGCGCTTCGTGGAGACGCGTATTTTTGAGTGCGCGCCCTTTTATTTTAGTACCAGCGCCCTCGAGAGTTTAGGCGTGACCCCGATCCGGCGGGCGCGCAGCCGCGCGAACGTTCCGGGGCGATACGCCAAATTCTTTCTTAAAACAGGTCGCGAAGAAACTTTGATCCGGGAAACCGTTGCGGATGGCAATTTCGGAAATCGACCGTTGGCGAAGCCGTTGATCGGAAAGATCCTGCCGTGCACGCTGAAGCCGTTTGGCCCGAATATGCGCGCTCACTGAATTTTCCGACGACTCAAAGACTTTGTGGAGATAGCGCATCGAGACGCCGATCGCGGCGGCGATGGCGGCGGGATCCAGGGTCGGATCGCTTATGCGGCGATCGATATAGGCAAGGGCGCGTTTGCGAATCGCGGCCCGCGCGAGCGACGGCCCTTCCGGCATTTCCGTCGGAACAGCTTCGAAGGCAATCGCCAGAATGTCTAAGATTTGCGTTGCAAGACAGGCGGCGCCCTGCTCGCCCGCCTCGCTGGCGTTTTCGTTGAGCGAAGCAATCAGATCGGCGGCGATCCGGCCCATGCCGGAACCGATCGGCCGCGCCACCGCGCAGTGTGACTGAATGTCATTGAATCTCGATCTGAGAACGAGCTCGGGAGCTTTCAAGAAAAACGTGTCGGTCAAGGCCGCGTGCTTAAGGACGTAGGGCGAGCTTAAATCCACCATTGAACAACTATTCGAGTCGAGAAGAGCCTCGCGGCCAAATTGTTCGAGAGTCAACGGGCCTTTTCGGACGAACAAAAAGACGCAACTTTGGCTTACGTCTCGGGCGATGTGGTGGCGCGTCCGGCGGGCAACCTCATAGTCGACGATCGCGCGCGTCAGGTCGAGATCATCGAGTGAGCATTGGGTGATCACGCCTTCGAATTCCGGTGTACCGCGGACGTCCACGTCCATCGAGGCGTACACCTGGCTAACGACTTTCTCCCAAGCGCGCCGTTTGTCGCCGTCGAGCCATCGACTGCAGTAGACAGCGTTCATGGGCCCACCCTGGTCGTTCCTGACATTCGCAACGTTGCATCATGGACGACAAAGCGCCCTCGGGCGCTACCGTGGAAATATAGGCGTTCCCGCTTTGCTTGTGCTAGCGAATGGTGGGCGCACAGAGCGCCAAATTGGCGTTCGAAAAGCGAACACGCCGCCACAAAAAATGGTTGGACCGCTATCCCGATGTTAATCCGGTCCGCGGTCGGCAGGTCTTAAGGCCGAAGCGCGGCAACGTCCCGCCCGCACTGGGCCGGCTGCGATGGCCTTGCTTGAGACGATTTGCTTGAGACGATTTGACTGCCGTTGAACGATCAAATGAGCGGCGTGACGTTGTTCTCGACGCCCAGCAGCGCCTTGCCATAGAGCTCATAGCCGACCGGCGGCAGGACGACGGCATGTCGCGACGCGACCGCTGCATCGCGCCATATGCGCTGCAGCGGGCTTGATTCGGCAAAGCCGCCGGAGCCGTGTGCGAACATGAGCTTGTCGATGGCTTGGGTGATCTTTTCGACGACATAGCCGGTGTCCGCGCGCACCCGTGCGCGGGTCAACATATCCGGATAGACCCCGCTCGCCGCCGCCGCATCGACATCGTCGGCGGCCCGATAGGCGTGGAAATGCGCGGTGTCGATCATCATCGCCGCCTCGGCGAGCTGCAGCTGAAATGCGACCGACGCGCTTTGCTTTTCGAAGAAAGTGTACGCGATCGTCCGCGTTCCGGCCTTTTGGCGAACGAAATCCAACGCCGCGCGGCCTAGGCCGAGAATGGGTCCGACCAGGATGATGGCAAGGATCGCAACGAACGGAGAGCGGTAGAACGCCTCCTGGTTGCGCATTTCGGTCGGATAGTCGCCCTCGATGGCGCGCGGCACGGAGAGGATGCGGTGGTGAGGAACGAAGGCGTCTTTGGCTTTCAGGGAGATGCTGCCGCTCGACTTCATGCCGGCCACGAACCAGGTATCGACTCGCTCCAGGTCGGCCATGGGAAACAGCGCCAATCCCGGGTCGATTGTCTCACCGGCGTCGTTGACAATCGGCATGCCGAGTACCGCCCACTGGGCGTGCCAGCCACCCGAATTGTAGTGCCATTGGCCGGTGACGCGATATCCGCCGTCCACCTTCGTCGCCGTTGCCGTCGGGTTGAGCACACCGGACACGCAGGCGTCGGGATCGGCGCCGAACACCTCGTCCTGTGCTTTGACGGGAAAGAGGCCCGTCAGCCAGCAGCAGACATTGTTGAGGTTGACGACCCAAGCGGTACCGCCGTCGGCTTCGGCGACCGCCGCGCTCACGTCGAGCATCGCGCGCGTGTTCATTTCCCAACCGCCGTAGCGCTTCGGCGTGCAAATCTTCATCAGGCCGGCTTTCGCCACGGCTTCCATCGACTCATCGACCACGCGCCGATTGGTTTCGCCGATCGGGCCGTTCTTGCGCAGCAAGGGCGCGAGCTCGCCGGCTCTGGCAACGAGCTCTTGCACGGTGGGCGTCACGACGCTGCGTACACTTGCGACTTTGTTCATTGCCAATCTCCTCCCGACGCTACGCACATTGGATCGTGGATTTATTGTTCCTGCGACGTGGCTTGCCGTTGCGCGTCGCGCAACGGCGGCGAAGTCATCAGAATGTCCGACGTTCGCTTGAGATGCTCATCGATCGATCGGCAAGCGAGATCGGCGTCGCGGGCAAGGCAGGCATCCAGAATGCCCTTGTGCTCGCCGTTGATGTCGCGATTTTCGCGCGCAAGCCAGAACGACAAATGCCGATAGCGCTCGCTCTGGACATACAGCATCGTGCGCAGATTGAGCATCCACCGGCTGTCGCAGCCGGCGGCGAGCGCCGCATGGAAGGTGGTATGCGCCGCCACCCAGGCGTCGTTCAATCTCGATCCGGCGTCAGCGGCGACGATCGGAATTCGATGCAGCCGATGAAAGGCGGCGACGATGGACGTCTCCCATTCGACGTCACCATGAGCGATAGCCGAACGCAGGCACATCTGCTCGATGGCAATGCGGGTTCGCGTCAGATCCTTTAGCTCCTCGATGGAGACCGGCGTGACGGAATAGCCCTTTTGCGCAGTGGCCACCGTCCACTTTTCCGCCGAGAGCCGTGACAGGGCTTCACGAACCGCACCCGGGCTCGTACCGAGCCGCGCGGCCACATCGCTGATGATGATCTTGGCGCCGGGCGCCAGCCGGCAATCGAGGATTTCCGCCAGTAATGCCTCATAGGCTTGGTCAGCTTGCGTCGCCGCGCGATCTATCCTGGCCAGCTTGTTCATCCCGTCATCATGCGCCGACACGACTATAGGAGCAAGGAAAAATTATTTTCCATTGACAAAAATATTTTACGGTGGATTGAATCCCCCCGACTTGGCCAACCTGACTTGGCAAACATGTCCGGAGTCTTAGGCTGCCGGCCCAGGCGACAATGCGAGGGAGCGCGCCATGACAGCGATCCACGGTTACATCAAGCCGAGCCGGCGCCCCGGCGAACTTGGCATTCATTCGGTCGATCATTTCCATTTCGCCGTGCCGGACCTCACCGTCGCGCAGAATTTCTATGGCGAATTCGGCCTCGACATCGGGCAACGCGGCAACCGCCTGACGCTCAGCACCTTCGAGCAGTCCCACGTCTGGGGGACGATCGACGAGGGACCGCGGAAGAAATTGGGCTACGTCTCGTTCGGCGCGTTCGAGGACGACATCGATCATTTCTCGCAGCGTTTGCAGGAAATGGGCATCAAGCGTCTCGATCCGCCGCCGGGCATCGAGTCAAACGGACTGTGGTTTCGCGATCACGATGGCATTCTCGTCGAGATCAAGGTGACGGCGAAATCATCGCCGGACGAGAAGACCACTTTTTCTTTCAAGCCGACCGTTGCCGGCGAACGCGGGGCTCCATACCGCAGCGCGATCCCGCGCACGCGGCCGCGGCGCCTCTCGCATGTTCTCATGTTCACCAGCGATGTGCGCAAGGCGATCGAATTCTACACGCGCGTTCTCGGCATGCGCCTGTCCGATCATTCCAGCGGCAACATCGCGTTTCTGCATGGCATCCACGGCAGCGATCATCACATGATCGCCTTCGCACGCTCAAACGCGCCCGGCCATCATCACTTCAGCTGGGACGTCGGATCGGTCGATGAGATCGGTGCCGGCGCCATGCACATGCTCGAAAAAGGCTTCGCCAAAGGCTGGGGCCTTGGGCGGCACGTGCTCGGCTCGAACTACTTCCACTATGTTCAGGATCCGTGGGGCAGTTTCAGCGAATATTCCGCGGATATCGACTATATTCCGGCTAGCTGCGACTGGCCGACCGGCGATCATCCGCCGGACGATTCGTTCTACGCTTGGGGCCCGAACGTGCCCGACGATTTCGTCCACAATTATGAGGCCTGAGCGCCCGCCGCGGCAGTCTTCGAGGGGCGCGCACCTCGCTTCCGCGGCTGTTAAGGAAACAGCGAGTGACCCGCATCCTGGGTCATTCTACCCCGTATCCCGGGTAGGTCGTATGTAGTATAGGGACGGACAACCTGTCAGCGGCACGTCCGCAACGACGGGTATTGTGTGTGAGGCTAGCCCCATCTCGACGAAGTGGGCGGCCTGCAGAACCAGGGAGGGAAGGCACAATGCAGAGCAAGTGGGGACTAAAAGGCAAGCGGCCCGAAAAGGTCGACAAGCAGCGCCGCAAGGTGATCAAGCTCCTCGGCGCCGCCGGCGCCGGCGCGATCGCCTCACCGTGGATGTTTCAGTCGTCGCGTGCGGCGAGCAAGACCATCAAGATCGGCATGGTCACCCCCGAGACCGGCCCAATCGCCGCGTTTGGCGAGCCGTCGCAATGGGTCGCCGCCGGCGTGCGCAAGGCCCTGGCCGATGGGATCACCGTCGCCGGCCAGAAATACAATGTCGAGATCATCACCAAGGACAGCCAGTCGAATCCGAACCGCGCGTCGGAAGTAACGGCCCAGCTCATCAATAACGACAAAGTCGACATCATGACCGGCTCGTCGACATCCGACACGGTCAATCCGGTATCCGACCAGTGCGAGCTCGCCGGCGTGCCCTGCGTGACCTCGGACGATCCGTGGCAGGCCTGGTTTTTCCCGCGCAAGGGCGACCCGAAGAAGGGCTTCGAGTGGACCTATCACTTCTTCTGGGGCTTCGACATGGTCGGCAACACTTTCGCCGATATGTGGCTGTCGCTGCCGACCAGCAAAGTGCTGGCGACGATGTTCACCAACGATCCGGACGGCGTCGCGGCGGACGACAAGGAGCACGGTCTGCCCGGGCTGTTCAAGTCCAAGGGCTTCGACGTCCACGACCTCGGACTTTATCCGCCGCTGTCCGACGACTTCTCGTCGCAGATCGCGGACATGAAGAAGGTGAACGCCGAAATCGTTTGCGGCATTTTCAATCCGCCGCAGTTCGCGACCTTCTGGACGCAGTGCGCGCAGCAGGGCTTCAAGCCCAAGATCGTGACGCCGCCCAAGGCGTTGTTGTTCCCCACCGCTGTCGAAGCGTTGGGCGACCGCGGTGTCGGCATGTCCACCGAAGTATGGTGGTCGCATCACCATCCGTTCAAATCGAGCCTGACCGGCGAGACCGCGCAGCAATTTTGCGATGCCTACGAAAAGGCGACCGGCAAGCAATGGACGCAGCCGCTCGGCTTCAAGCACGCCAACTTCGAGGTGGCGATCGATGCGCTCAAGCGCGCCAAGAAGCTTGAGCCGGCCGCAATCCGCGACGCCATCGCCCAGACCGACTATCAGTCGATCGTTGGTCCGATCACCTGGAAGGGCGGCCCGATGAATCCGGTGCCGAATGTGTGCACCACGCCGCTGGTCGGCGGGCAGTGGAAAAAGGGCAAGAAGTTCAAGTACGACCTGGAAATCGTCTTCAACAAGACGGCGCCGAACATTCCGCTCGACAGCCCGTTCGAGGCGATTAAGTATTCCTGAGTTGCTCCTCGGTGAGCTAAAGAACAGCCGCCGCGCTTTGTGCGCGGCGGCAGCAATAATAGCCCTTCATGACCGTCCTTCTCGAACTTGACAGCGTGTCCAAGTTCTACGGCGCGCTCAAAGCCGTGGACACGGTCAAGCTCGCGGTTGCGGACGGTGAGGCGCTAGGCGTGATCGGCCCGAACGGCGCCGGCAAGTCCACCATGTTCAACTTGATCACCGGCGACGTCGCGCCGACGGCGGGCCGCGTGCTGTTCGGCGGCTCCGACATGACGGCGAAGCCGCCGCACGCGCGATCCCGTATGGGCATCGGCCGCTCTTATCAAATACCGCATCCGTTCGCGAACATGACGGTGTTCGAGAACCTTCTGGTCGGCGCCATCTTTGGCGGCCGCGCCAGCGAGCGCGAAAGCTACAAGCGCTGCAGCGACGTGCTGAAAATCACCGGGCTCTACGACAAGGCCAACAAGCCGGCGCGTACGCTCACCTTGCTTCAGCGCAAGCGGCTCGAGCTGGCGCGCGCCTTGGCGACAAAGCCGAAGCTTCTTCTGCTTGACGAGATCGCCGGCGGGCTGACCGAGCACGAATGCGCCGAATTGGTCAAAACCATCAAGGAAATTCACGCCGGCGGCACCACGATCGTCTGGATCGAACACATCGTTCACGCGCTGGTCTCCGTCGCCAGCCGGCTGGTCGTGATGAATTTCGGTCAGGTCTTGGCGGAGGGCAATCCGCACGAGGTCATGGCCAATGCCCGGGTGCGAGAGGTGTATATGGGCATCCCGGTATCATGACGCTCTTGCAAACTCAGAATCTGTCGGCCTTCTACGGCGACTTCCAAGCGCTGTTCGACATCAACGTCACCGTCGACGAAGGCGAAACGGTCGCCGTCATCGGCGCCAACGGCGCCGGCAAGACGACGTTTCTGCGCGCTGTCGCCGGTGCGCTTGGGACCGCGCCGGACATGGTCATGTTCGAAGGCCGCCCGATCGGTCACCACACCGCGCACGATATCGTGCGGCTTGGGATTGCCATGGCGCCGGAGGGGCGCCGGCTGTTTCCGAGCCTTTCGGTGGAAGAAAACCTCCTGCTTGGCGGCTACAGCAAGCGTCCAGGCCCGTGGAATATCAAACGCGTCTATGAGCTGTTTCCCAGGCTGCGCGAATTGCGTCATCTTCCGGCGACGGATTTATCGGGCGGGCAACAGCAGATGACGACGGTCGGCCGGGCCTTGATGTCCAATCCGCGACTGTTGCTGTGCGATGAGCTGTCGTTGGGGCTGGCGCCGGTCGTCATCCGCGACATCTACGGCTGCCTCGAGAAAATCACCGCCGAAGGGACGACGGTGGTGCTGGTGGAGCAGGACATCAACCGCGCGCTCGACGCTTCGGCGCGCTTCTATTGTTTCCAGGAGGGCCGGCTCGCCTTGACCGCGCCGACCAAGGGCTTTGACCGCGCGGCGATCGGCGCGGCGTATTTCGGAATGTAGGACGGCAATCGCGATGGATTGGCTCAACACGTTTATCCAGGGCAGCCTGCTCGGCGGCATCTACGCCCTGTTCGCGATCGGCTTGTCGCTGTCTTTCGGCATCATGCGGCTGGTCAATATCGCCCACGGCGATCTCATCGTGCTCTCGGCCTATGTCGCGATGGTCGTCGGCCAAGGCACCGGCCTCGATCCAATCTCCTGCCTCATCATTGTCGTGCCGGTGATGTTCGCGCTCGGCTACGCGCTGCAACGCGGACTGCTGAACCAGACGCTCACCGGTGGACTGTTGCCGCCGCTTCTGGTGACCTTCGGCATTTCGATCATCATCCAGAACGGGTTGTTGCAAGGCTTCGGCGCCTACACCCAGCGGCTCCAGCAAGGCGCGATCGAGACTGCGAGCTTGCAATTCGGCGGCATCTCGGTCGGCGTCTATCCGCTCTTGGTTTTCGGCGTCGCGCTGCTCGCGCTCGGCAGCTTGCAGCTTTTGTTCTACCGCACCGGCCTCGGGCGCGCTTTTCGCGCCGTCTCCGACGATGCCGACACCGCCGAGCTGATGGGCGTCGACAACCGCAAGCTCTACGCCGTTGCGCTGGGCATCGCGATGATCTTCACCGCGATCGCCGGCGTGCTGTTTGCGATCCGAACGAACTTCGATCCGGCGGCCGGTCCAATCCGGCTGATTCTGGCGTTTGAAGCGGTGATCATCGGCGGCCTCGGCAGCATGTGGGGCACGCTGATCGGCGGCATGATCTTGGGCATCGCGCAGTCTGTCGGTGCCGCGCTGTCGCCGACCTGGCAAATCCTCGCTGGGCACATCGCCTTTCTGATTATCCTGATCGTTCGGCCGAGCGGGCTGTTCCCGCGCACGAGAGACTGACATGGAGACCGATCGGGTCGAACGCGGAACCTGGGCCAGTCGCATCTTTGCCGTTGCGGCGGTTGTCATGCTAGCGGCGCTGGTCGCCTTGCCGTGGTGGGGCGATGCCGGCGAGATGCGGCTCATCGCCGAGATGGCCTATTACCTGGCGCTCGCCCAGCTGTGGAATCTGCTCGCCGGCTATGCCGGCCTGGTGTCGGTCGGCCAGCAAGCCTATGTCGGTCTCGGCGGTTACGCGTTTTTCTACTTGACCCGCGTTCTCAATATCGACGTGTACATTGCGCTCCTGCTCGCCGGGCCGTTCGCGGGATTGGTGTCGATCCCGGTCTCGTTCGCGGTGTTTCGGCTTCGCGGTGCGTATTTCGCCATCGGGACCTGGGTCGTCTCTGAAGTGTTCGCGCTGTCAGCGGGCCTCATCGCGGTGTTGGGCGCGGGTTCAGGCTTGTCGTTGACGCCGGCGATCATGCGGGAGATTGCACCGGACCGGGCCGGACGCGACACCATCCTCTATCTCATGACGCTGGCGGTCGCGGTCGTCGTGTTCGGGATCGTCTATTTGCTGCTGCGCTCGCGGCATGGACTGGCCCTGACGGCGATCCGCGACTCCGAACCGGCATCGGCGAGTCTCGGCGTCAACACGTTCCGCACGAAATTCATCATCTATATCGTGACCGCGGCGTGCACCGGCTTGGTCGGCGGACTGATCTTCCTGCAGAAGCTCCGGATCTCGCCGGAAGCTGGCTTCAGCATCAACGACTGGACGGTCGTCGTCATCTTCATGGTCGTGATCGGCGGCATCGGCACCATCGAGGGGCCGTTCATCGGCATGCTGGTCTTTATCGTGCTTCGCGAACTCCTGGCCGACTACGGCGCGTACTATTTGATCCTGATGGGCGCGATCGCCATCGTCGTCATGCTCAAAGCGCCGTCAGGGATTTGGGGCTGGGTCAGCCATCGTTTCAACATCGAGCTGTTCCCGGTAGGCCGGCGTCTGTCGCTGGCGCCATCGGAGGATCTGGCTAAGCGATAGCGATCTCGCTCTAAAAATCGATCTTGCGCTTACCGAGGAACGCATCGATGCCGGCGCGGGCATCGTCGGAGGTCATGCTCACCGCCTGGGCGACGCTTTCGGTCCACAGCCCGTCGGCCGCGGACATATCCTCGATGCGCGGGATGGCCTGGACGATCAGATAGTTCGGGATGCGCGCATTCTTGGCGATGTTGTTGGCGAGTTCGATGGCCTTTTCCAGGGTCTTTCCCGGCTCGACTAGATAGTGCGAAAGCCCAAGCCGCTCGCCGGCCGCGGCATCCAGCGTGCGGCCGGTCAGCATCATCTCGACCATGCGGCCGGAACCGATGATCTTGGCGACGCGGACGCTGGCGCCGCCGCCGACATAGAAGCCGCGGCGGCCTTCCGGCAATTGGTAGAACGTGGTCGGATCGGCGACGCGCACATGGGTCGCGGTCGCCACCTCAAGCCCGCCGCCGATCACCGCGCCTTGCATCGCCGTCACCACCGGCCGGCCGCCGAACTGAATGGCCTCGAGGGTGGCGTGAGCGAAGCGCGACATGAAAATGCTGTCGAACGCCTCGCGATGGCGATGTTCGGAAAGGTCGAGGCCGGCGCAGAAATGCTTGCCGGCGCCGGCGAGCACGACACAGCGCACGTCGGGCTCGAAAGTTTCAAACGTCGTCTTCAGCTCGCCCCACAACTTTTCGCTCAAGGCGTTGCGTTTGTCGGGCCGGTTAAGGGTGACGATGGCAATGGGGCCTTGGCGCTCGATCAGCAAAAGCGGCTCTGTCTCGCTCATTGTCTTCCTGTCACTGGGGCTGGCTTGGTTTCGATGTCGGGGTTGGCGGCGGTGCGCATCGCGGCTTCGCGAAGCGCGCGGCGAAGGACTTTGTTGGTCGGCGTGCGCGGCAGTTCGGCGACGAAGGTGTAGGCCCGCGGCCGCTGGTAGGACGAGAGGTCGCTGGCGCGCACGTGACGCTCGAGCGCGGCGGCGTCGAGCTCCGGATCGGCGCGGACGATAAA
>Ga0209006_10002245_pt1 | contig 17612 bp, 16 predicted proteins | sample JacPin_JW_Ref_O2_FD_188567 | JGI IMG/M metagenome (GOLD analysis project Ga0209006, IMG submission 188567) | Forest soil microbial communities from Algoma, Ontario, Canada - Jack Pine, Ontario site 1_JW_Ref_O2 (SPAdes) (version 2) | ecosystem: Environmental > Terrestrial > Soil > Boreal... | reverse complement strand
GTGGCGGCCTCGGCTGCGGCAGCGTCTTCGAACTCGCTGCCCCTGCTCCCGGGAAAAAACGCAGGCAGTTCAAGAACCTGTTTAACTTCGACGCCACCAACGGAGCATTAGTAAGAGGAGGCGTCACCTTCAATGCCGCCGGAGCTCTTTTCGGCACCACCATCTACGGCGGCTCTAACAACGCCGGCACCGTTTTCTCCCTTACCTACGAAACCGGACACTGGAGATTCCGAACCATATACAACTTCAACCTACTCGACGGCCTGCAACCATCCGGAAACTTGGCCTTCGATAACGCTGGCAATCTCTACGGTGCAACCTATGAAGGCGGAGCCAATGATTGGGGATCAATCTTTCAACTCGTCCCCGGCGCCACCGGATGGACCGAGAATCTGTTCTACAGTTTCGTGATCAGCGGAAAGAAATTCGGTGCCGGCCCGCTGGGCGGCGTCGCGCTAGGTGCCGACGGCAATCTTTACGTGACCACCAATCAAGGCGGCAACATCAATGATTGCCAGCCGAACGCCGGATGCGGCACCGTCCTGAAACTGACCACCGCAACCACAAACTGAAGCGCAAACGCACAAGACACAACACACGTTAGAAGAAAACAACTGACAACACATACCGGTGCCCAGGATTCGCACCCAATCTCGCATCCACATTTTCGGAGGCGAACCTTGGGCCCGACATAACAATAGTTCATGTCCCGAATCGGGAAGGTACACCTGCACTTTCTAATCTTGATTGTCCCAATTCCACATCGATAGCCCACGATTTTCTGCTAAGCTAATCAAGTTTTCGGGTCCCATCTGAACGGCGGGACGAACCCCGGACTTCCCTACCTGTGCGACTAACTCCCAGTCGCGATTAGCTCCCGGCCGATCTGTACCCCCGAAACAAAAGGAGAAACCGTGACTTCCGCTAGAAAATTTGCCGTTATCGCAGGCAGTGAACGCCAGCCCGTTCGTGGAGCACGTTTGATTCACGATTCCCATCCCGACCAACCCATCGAGGTCTCCATCCGCATCCGTTCCAGAGCCGAGGCCCAACGCGAACAGCTGAAAGCCGCCCTCTCCAAACCGGGCTTCAAACACATGTCGCGCGCCGATTATGAAAAAACTCATGGGGCCGAGCCCGCCGACGTGGAAAAAATTAAGAGGTTCGCCCAGGAATTCGGACTCCACGTGCGCGAAACCGGCACTGAGTTGGCCCGCCGCACCGTCGTCGTCTCAGGAACCGCCAGCAATCTGGAGAAAGCGTTCAACGTCCAGCTCAAGGAATACAGCCATCCCGGTGGAAATTTCCGCGGCCGCGTCGGTGCCGTCAGTGTCCCCGCCGAATATGCGGATATCATCACCGGAGTCTTCGGTCTCGATAACCGCCCGCAAGCCGAACCGCATTTTCGCCGCCTAGCGGATCCGGATAAACACAAGCGCAAGACTCCGCCCTCCACCGCTTCCCATGATCCCAATCAGGTCGCCCAGCTCTACGACTACCCCTCTGGAGACGGAACCGGTCAATGCATCGGCCTGATCGAATTAGGCGGAGGCTTTCAACTCGACGACATCAGTACCTACTTCGCAGCTCTCAATATCACTGCCCCACAAGTCATCTCCGTATCGGTCGATGGAGGCACGAACAGCCCGACCACTGCCGACAGCGCCGACGGAGAAGTAATGCTCGATATCGAAGTCGCTGGCGCCATCGCTCCCGCGGCAAAAATCGTCGTCTACTTTGCTCCCAATACCGATCAGGGCTTTCTGGACGCCATCACCACTGCAGTCCATGACAGCACCAATCAACCATCCGTCATCTCCATCAGTTGGGGATCCGCCGAGTCGAATTGGACGGCGCAGGCTATGACCAATTTTGACGAAGCCTTTCAATCCGCGGCAGCCATCGGAGTAACCGTCTGTGTCGCTTCCGGTGACAACGGGTCTTCCGACGGAGTCACCGACGGCAACAATCACGTCGATTTCCCCGCCTCCAGTTCGTTTGCGCTGGGCTGCGGTGGCACAACCCTGCAAGCTTCCGGTCAAACCATCGTTACCGAATCCGTGTGGAACGACCAACCAAGCGGCGGCGCAACTGGCGGTGGTGTTAGCGATGTCTTCGCCCTGCCAGCCTGGCAGAATGGCTTCAATGTTCCAAAACCAACTGTCAAAACCGGAGGACGCGGCGTACCCGACGTCTCCGGAGATGCCGATCCCAACACCGGATACAACATCCGCGTTGATGGAGAAAATGCCATCTTCGGGGGCACCAGCGCGGTCGCCCCGTTGTGGGCCGGACTGGTGGCAAGAATCAACCAGCAAGCCGGCAAGCCGATTGGTTTTCTCAACCCCGTCATCTATGCCCAAGCCGTGGAAGCCTCCGCATTTCACGACATCACTTCGGGCAACAATGGCGCCTTCAGCGCGGCAAAAGGCTGGGACGGATGCACCGGACTAGGAAGCCCCGACGGCGCTCAGCTGTTAGCCCAGTTAACCGGAACCTCGACCGGACCGAATTCGGCCAGAGCAAGAACCGGCCGCTCAAAAGAATCCGCCGCCTGAAATTAACGACGCACGTACTGAACAGAAACGACGCACGTACTAAAACCGAAACGCAACACGTAGGGGCAGCCGCCTCGCCTGCCCCGTTTTTTCCGTAAACAGCCGAAGTCGCTCGATTGCAGCCGCACTCACGTTCATCGCATACTAAAATCCATGAAGATAGAAAGCCCCGTGCTCCGGGGCAAGCACGTGCGTCTGGAACCATTAGAGCAACGCCACGCCGCCGGCCTCACCGCCGCCTCAGCCATTGATCGCACGGAAAAAGATCCGCCGACGACTGACCCGCCAACCAAAGATTCGTCACTCTATCGCTGGAGTCCCGTTCCCCAAGGCTTAGTCGAAGCCACTGCCTACATCGACACCGCCCTCGCCTGGCAAGACGCGGGCACTGCCGTCTCCTACGCCACCGTCCGCGAGACTGACGGAACTGTCCTCGGATCGACACGCTTCTTTAATATCGAACGCTGGGCCTGGCCGCAAGACCACCCACGCCACAACCGTGAGTTTCCCGATGCCTGTGAAATCGGCTATACCTGGCTATCGGGCAAAGCCATTCGCACTCCCGCCAACACCGAAGCAAAGTTTCTAATGCTCGCGCATGCTTTCGAAAAGTGGCAAACGCTGCGAATCTGTCTCCATGCCGACGCGCGCAACCAGCGCTCCCGCACTGCGATCGAACGTATCGGCGCAAAATTCGAAGGAATTCTGCGATCGCACCGCATGGCCGCCGACTACATCGCCCGAGACTCAGCTCGCTATTCCATCGTCGCCGCCGAGTGGCCAAAAATAAAACAAAACCTAATTCACCGCTTGGACCAGCCTCAATCGTGAAGATAAGTGAAGGTGCCCCGCTTCTCGCGTTTCAGAAGTGGGTTTACCGATTGCATGCGGCGAAGTCCTGAGAGAGCCACAAACCTTTCATCACATTTATCAAGTGATCGCCGTCCTAGACACGCCGCCCCGACACATTCGAGAATGTAATCGAGTCGCTAGGATAGAAACGGATCCGTCTCCAGAGACAGCCACAGAGGCCTCGCTGGAAGCGGCTTTCAGCGTTCTTTGACAACTGAATGACACTCGGGCCTGCGGCAGGCCCACCCATAATGTCGAGGCGAAGTCCTTAACTTTGAATATTTTTAGATAAGCCTTTATTCTTCAATATTTTAGGGATAATTTCTTTGGGGGGCAAACCCGAACTCGGTCCTCTCCAAAGTTCGTCGCGCGCCCTTTTTTCAGAGCCGCATAATTCCTCACCTCACTCTCATCCCCGCAAGGCAACCTTTACAACACCAATTACAATCACGGTGATGCCCAACAATTCTTCTAATACCGACTCTCAACCTGACGATCTGCTGCGCTACCGCTCCGAATTTCCCATCCTCGAGCGCACCAACTACATGATCTCGAATTCTCTCGGAGCCATGCCCCGCGCCGTTTACGACGCACTGCATGCTTACGCCGATGTCTGGGCCACTCGCGGAGTCCGCGCCTGGGAAGAGCGCTGGTGGATGCTGGCTCTCGAAGTAGGTAACGAATTGGGCGCGCTCATGAACGCGCCGGAGAATTCCGTTTCGCTTCATCAGAATGTCACCACCTGTCAGGCGGTAATCGCATCGTGTTTCGATTTCTCCGAGCAAAAAGCCAGGCGCAACAAGATCGTGTATAGCGACATGAACTTTCCCTCCGTCATGTATTTCTGGGAAGCGCAGCGCCAATACGGAGCCGAAGTTCACATGGTCAAGACCGACGACGGCATCACTGTTCCTACCGATCGCCTGCTCGACGCCATCGACGAACACACTTTGCTCGTTCCCATCTCCCACGTCATTTTTCGCAGTTCCTATATCAACGACGCCAAAGCCATCATCGAGAAAGCTCACAGAGTTGGAGCCTACGTAGTCCTCGACACCTTCCAGTCACTCGGGACAGTTCCCGTAGATATCCAGTCGCTCAACGCCGACTTCGCCTGTGGAGGTGTATTGAAATGGCTCTGTGGTGGACCCGGGACGGCCTATCTCTACGTGCGTCCAGATTTAGGCAAGAAGCTCGAGCCGAAAATAACCGGGTGGTTCGCCCATGAAAATCCTTTCAGCTTCGAAACTGGTCCAATCCGTCGCTCCGAGCCGCCCTTCCGCTTCATGAACGGAACCTCGCACATTCCGTCGATCGAAGCCGCACGTCCTGGCCTGAAAATTATTCGGGAAGTTGGCATTAAAACAATCCGTGAAAAGTCGAAGCGTCAGACCGCACGCCTCATCGAACTGGCCGATAAAGAGGGTTGGCGAATCATCACTCCGCGTGATCCCGAAAAACGCGGAGGTACTGTTTCCATCGATATGCCCGATTCGCAGCAGGTAAGTCGCGAATTGCTCGCCCGCGATGTTTTAGTCGATTGGCGTCCCAAAGCTGGAGTTCGCTTCTCTCCTCACTTTTACAACACTGACGCCGAAGTGGAATCGGCCATCGCGACCGTAGTAGACATTCTTAAAACACATCCTGTAACCGCGTAGCCGAGCGCTTCAGCAAACTACGCAGCGCAAAATGAAGCCGCGAAAGGTAACTATTACTTACCGAAGTAAGACGACCGCAGCTGTTTCCAACATTCTCGAGTAAATCTTTTCTATGCTCATATCACGGAATCGAAGTCACCCCGGAACGCGCCGTGATCGTCTGCCTCTCCCTATTCACGACCAACCATCTCGCGCTTCTGTCCGTCATCGCGATTCTCGGCGGTTTGTATTTCTTGTTCGTAGGATTTCGTTTGCTTGCCCGCAAACGCCTCTTGCTCGCCACTCCGACTTCCAAAATACAAAACGCACTTCTCGGACTCGTAGAAATCAACGGCGTTGCAACTGGACCCAACTCCATGCCTGCTCCCATCACAGGCAAGCCTTGCTTTCTTTACCACACCACGATCTCGCAGTTGCGAGCAGGAAAGAAACAGGAATGGGAGAAGATCGCGGAGGAAACTCTGCACCTGCCATTTTTCGTCGACGACTCGACCGGACGGCTGCTAATCGAGCCGCTTGGAGCTGACCTCGACTTGCATCCCGGTTTTCGCCAAGAATACGATCCATCGTTTTTTTCGTCGAACGCCTTTTCGAACGACCCGGCGATTCCGCCGCGTGTCAGCGTTTTTCTATCGCGTCACGGCATTGTTCCGTCTCGCCGTTTGCGAGTCGAAGAACAATCGATCAAGTCCGATGATTCTCTTTTCATTGCTGGAATGCTGACCGAAAATCCTGGAGTTCAAGTGCGGTCATTTTCGCCGTTTGGCGATTCGGCTCGGGATGAAACCAACGAACGTCCAGTCGCGAAATCTCCAGACAAAAGCTCCGCTCCGCAGATCATCCACCTTTCCCGCGGATCGGACCCTTCGAGCACGCGAGATATGAGTCAGCAGGCCAAAATCGCTGCCGCCCTCAATCGCGCCGGAATCACCAAAGCTGAAGCCTGGTCCGCAGCTGGAGTTCCCTATCAACCTATCGCGGTCCCTGTAGCTGTCGAAGACAACGCTCAGCCAACAACTTCCCCACACGCGACCAACGATGTTGCTCACGACCGCGTTGCTATGCGTGGAGCGCGTATTCATCCAGATGTGCCCAAACGGTCTGAATTCGATGCGCATCCACCTTTAGTCTTGATGAAAGGCGCGGACGATTCTACTTTCGCCATCGCGTTTCGAAGTCAGAAGGAATTCCTCAGTGCATTGGCCTGGAAATCGGGAGCGATGCTGATCTCAGGCTTCGCCATAACACTGTTGGGCGTTTACGTTTTACTATCCCAGATGAAACTGCTGTAGTGTAACCAACTGCACAACGCCAAGCACGCACCGCTAATTTAAAATGGCACCTGTGACCGAATCCGTCCGGATCGGGATTCTCGGCGACTTCAATCCCGACTTCCGCTCACATCACGCAACCAACGATTCGCTTCAGCACGCCGCGAAGAAGCTACAACTAAAAATAGAATCAGCCTGGCTTCCAACTCCTTCACTACTCGAGCCGCAAGCCGCTGCCACACTCGATTCTTTCGACGGATTATGGGCGTCGCCAGGCAGTCCGTATAAGAGCTTCGACGGAATGCTCAAGGGTATTGAGTTCGCCCGCGTCCACGACCGGCCGTTCATCGGGACCTGCGGAGGCTTTCAATACGCCTTGATCGAGTGCGCTCGAAACGTGCTCGGCATCGTCGACGCCACCACGGCTGAAGAAGATCCGAAGGCCAGGAACATCGTCATATATCCCGTTTCCTGCGCCATTCCCAATCGCGACAAGAACGCGCCCAAGCTTTCGGGCAAAGTGAATCAGATTCGTTTACGGCCAGGATCCTATCTCGCGTCTTTTTACGGAAAAGAAATCATCGAGGAAGAATTCTTCTGCAACTACGAAATGAATCCAGAGTTCGAGTGGATGGCAATGGAAGCGGGCTTTCCCATCGTGGCTCGCGGCTCAAAGGAAGAGTGCCGCGCCATAGAATCTCCCGCGCATTTGTTCTTCGTCGCAACTTTATTTCAGCCGCAGCTATCCTCTACCGAAAGCAAACCGCACCCGTTGCTAATGGCATTCGTGCAGCACGTCGCCGACTTTCGCCGCAAGCGCCTTGACGATTCCATCCTCACGTGAACTGTCATCTGAATGAGCCACGGGTTCAGCAAGCGGAACCGTGCTGGAGTTTGTGAGATTTTATGTCATCGGTCGAGCCATGGTTGCGCGGTGCCGAAGCAGATATCCCAGCGGTCGCGCGAGCAGTTCTCCACGCGCTGCAACTGGCGCAAGAGGACTTGCACAAGTGGTGCGCAGGTCTTTCCGATTCTGAATTGAACGGCCGTCCTGAAGGGTTGGCTCCCGTGGCATTCCACATTCGGCACATTGCGAGAAGCGTGGATCGCTTGTTGACTTACGCCGAGAACCGAAATCTAAGCCACAAGCAATTGGCAAGTCTGCAAACTGAGCTCGACCCCTTAGCACAGCACGATGAACTCTTCGCTGAACTCAATGCGGCACTCGCCGGCGCAGCAATACGAGTGCGTGCTATGGCGAACGCAAACCCGGAAGAGGCGCGAACCGTCGGCAGGAAGCAACTGCCAGCTACTGTCGGTGGACTGCTGGTCCACATAGCAGATCACACGCAAAGGCATGTTGGCCAGGCGATTGTCACCGCAAGAATACTGGTTGCGAAGCGTAACTTGGGTTAAAGATTGGCATCGGACTTTTGCTCGCGGAATGTGCCGGGCTTTATACTTCCCTCAGGTAACTCCGAGGTTTGCCCAATGAACCTGACGCAAACTCTAACCAAAGTTGGTGTCTTCGGTAGAGGCGCGTGGCGCTACTGGCGTCTTGGCGAACCTGCGCCAGAAAGCAACTACGTCGTACAGAAGCTCTACGCGTATACCGATGGAAGATCCAACGACATTCTGTTCCGCATTCTTGAATCGAAGCGCAGGGAAACGGATTTAAGACTCGGTTGGGACGGCGCGTCTCTCGTCAGTCAGTCTGGCATTCTGGACCCCAGTATCGATGGAGTTGTTCGGACCCTCAAAGAAGACGGAGTTGCTGTCATTCCTTCGCGGCTCAACCAGGAAGCCGCACAAAGTCTTTATGAACTGGCCCTGTCCTCCCCAATGAAGGGGAAGACATTTGGCCCTATCCCGACCGATCGCGTCGATGGCGCTGAGCCGGCACTTCCAATCGTGGCAACCGGTACGAGTGGTGGATTCGATCCATCCCAGCCTCACTATTCGTCTTATGAAGTTCCTCGAGCACTTTTGCTTGAAAATCACTACATTCAATGTCTCCTATGCGACCCCTATCTTCTGGCAGTCGCGACCCGCTATCTAGGTGTCTTCCCCGTCGTCACAAAACCCGATATGTGGTGGGATACGGATTTTCTTCCTCCCGGGCTTCGGCCGCGACCGTTTCATGTGGATTCCGGATGCTTGCGATGGTTGAAGGTCGGTATCAATCTGACAGACACGACCATCGAGTCGCCGCATTTCGTTTACGTGAAAGGTTCGCATAATCCCAATCGGACCACTCGACCTTTGACCCGAAGATTGGCCAGTCGGATGAATCTCAGTGACAAAGAAGTTCGAGACGTGTGTTCCGAGAAAATTGTTCGTGTCACGGCGCCCGCAGGATCGATAACGTTGTCTGACACGAGAGGCATCCACAAGGGTGAGCTTTCCGAGCGAGGACACAGGCTGATCTTGTATTTCGGTCTTGAAGGAAGTGCCTTCAACAATATCGACAAACCCATCCCTCTGACGAAAGTCGGGGCCGAACTCGGGAAAGCGATGAGTGCACGGCCTTTCAATTATCAATTTTTCCGCACTACAGGAAGTGGTTCTGCTTAGTGTGATCGGTCTCGCAGATCATGGATTCAAAACGATTTTCGATCTCGCGCGGAAGAGACGATAGTTGGAATACTTGTGTTTTTCGACCATAGTGATGCCGCGAACGTCCGAGGTAACGTTCACATCGCGGGGCAACCACAAGGGCGACGTCACCTCGGCAACGTTTGTCTCGGCAAACTGGATATCGGCGCTTAACCGGCGCAAACCAACCACAGTGACAGGTGAAAGAAGGTCTGTCCGTAAACGAACGATCCTAAAATCCGTCTGATCGACCCAAGCCACTCCCTGAAAGAAAATGGAAACCGTCTTATCTTCGCCTCGGAATTTCGCTGGCAAGCGCACCGATCCGGGCTTTTGAGCAAAAGCCACAATGAAGGTGCGATGACCATCCATCTTCTGCTCCCCTAGATAACGGAATGAAGATTCGACACGATTTAGTGGATAGAAATAGATCCACGTGTTGGCGAATCCCTGGCTCAGCGGAGCTCGGCCAGAGTTCATCTCGCTCACCTGCTCGCTGGCTTTTTGCAGCGCGTCCCACGGTGAAGACGATGGTGAAGACGCATGTGGGTCGGACGTGGACTTGTCGTCCGCCTCTTGGGATTCGAACTTCGCGCCGCTTTCCAGGTCCACTCGAAATTCGTCAAACGCTACTACCGATTGGGCGCGCGTATGAGGCAGCACCAAATAAGAGAAACTCTGCCGCATGACGACCATTCCCGACTGGGATTCGACCACCGCCTCATTCGAAATCAGGTTTGGAGTTTTCTTGGCGATGTCCACCGTCCTGGCTCCAATCTGATCAAGCAGCGCCAACAACCTTTTCTGCTCGTCGGTGGCTTTGAGTCCCCTGACTTCCGGAACTACCTGCTGCAGTTCTTTGATCGAACAGGAAACGAAATTCGGTATCTTGACCTCTGGAAGTGCGGGAGACGCGCTTGTGACCGGTTTCGATGGCTGACTTAACGACAGGATATCGACCTCGTCGCCCTTGGCAACAGGCTTCGGAACCTCTGTATGGCTCACTGGTTGCGATTTAACAGTGCCAAACTTGGTATTTTCAAGCGGAAAGTCGATTTTCAACTCGCGCACCGTCGAGACGAGCTCGGAGCTTCCGTACTGCCTAGTCGTCCGGAAAGGCAGCTTCATTCCGTCCGCCTCGCGATAATCGGAATATGTCACCCATTCGTCGGATGCGAGCCTTTCATAGCGCAGTAACAGATAGGTTTCAACATCGAAGTAATAGGTCTCAATCGTGGGCGATCTGGGATCGTCCACCTGGATCTCCCATGTCACGCGCTCTCCAATTTGCTGCTTGCCTATCAGTCGAATTTTCGCACTAGGCGAACGCACGCGAAGCGGCAATGGCTCGTACCCTTTTGTGCATTCATTCTCGATACCTGGCCTGGGCTTGAACTCGCTGCGGCGCGCGTCCGAACCTGTATACCATGCTGCGCTCCCATCACAACCATGTGATTCCAAAGCTATGTTGTTCTCCGTGAACGACCGGGTGAGCTTGAGGTTAGGCGCCTTGAAGTAGATTTCAAAAGCACCACGCTCTTTTTTTTGCGCCTGTGAGGAACTAAACGCCTCCTGCGAAAAATCCTTTACGTTCCCGAGTAATTCACCCTTTTCCACAAAAGTCGCGATTGACGGAAATTTGTCGGCGCCAACCGCTTCCAGATATTTAGAAATTATTTGGTCTGGGGTTATGGATTCCGGTTGCCCGAACGATAGTGCTGGCCAAAGATGGAGGAGAACTCCCAGCCAGGCTGCTACGGAGGACAATCTGCGGCGGAACACATTACTCTCCAACATGAAATACTTCACGAACTCAGAAAGTGAGTCCCGACCCCAAGAAGCTGTAGAGCAGAATGACTAGGACGAACGCGGTAAACATCACATAAAGGCGGTCCCGCTCGATCGCGAATCCCACGATTGAAAATGCAACTCTGACAATCGGAGTGGCTATCAGAAAAAGAAGTCCGAGTTGGATCAGCCCTCGTCCGCGTCCGTTCATAACACTTTGGAAAACTCCGGGAATGGTGCGGAAGTCTGAGGGTTCGCCTCGAAACACGTGGTAATCGGCCGGCTCATGCGCATGGCGGTAGATATAAACGCAACCTCCGCTTAAAACAATCGCGGCCGAGATCAATACGCCAATGCGGAGCAGGTTGCCCAAGATGCGTTCGAGGCGGCGATCTCTCCAAGGCTGCGGAGTGAACTCGTGACTCTGGTGTGTGGGCACCTGGGTTGCCGGCATTAAATCTTCCCCCAAAAGCCTTTGTAGAGCATCTGCAACCCTAAAACGAGAATGACGGCGCTAAATATGATTCGCAGTGACTTGGTCTCGGCCTTAATCAGGATGCGGCTACCCAGCATGGAGCCAACCAGAACTCCCAACATCACCGGCATGGAGAGTCCAGGATCGACGTATCCGCGGCTGAGATAAACACCAGCGCTGGCGGCCGCAGTTACTCCAATCATGAAATTGCTGGTGGTCGTCGAAACCTTGAAAGGGATCTGCATGGCCTGATCCATGGCAAGCACCTTCACCGCGCCGGAACCGATGCCGAGCATTCCCGACAGCGCACCGGCCCCATACATTAGGCCGAAGCCGGCAGGAACATGTTGGACGTTATAACTGCGCTTTCGTCCGAGATCGGGAAAAGTGCCGTTCAGTCGCAGACGCGTAGCCAGAGGATCGGGTGGCAAACTGCGCTGCGCATCGGTCCGCGGTTTACGGGAAAGGAAAGCGGAGTAGAGCAACATGAAGCCAAAAATGATGGCTAGAACATTGGTCGATATCCATGTCGCCAGGAAAGCTCCGCACAACGCACCTAACGTTGTGGCAATTTCCAGGAACATGGCGATACGAATGTTCGAGAATCCTTCTTTAACGTAAGCGGCGGCAGCACCGGAGGAGGTGGCGATCACGGAAACGAGCGACGCTCCGATGGCGTAGCGGATATCCACGTGAAAGAAAACTGTGAGCAGCGGAACAAGGACAACCCCGCCTCCTAATCCCGTGAGGGACCCGAGGAAACCTGCCACCAGTGAAGCGATCGCGACAACAACGGTGAATACCAGGATGGTCATTAGACTTTCTCATTTAGGGTAACATTTGACTCAGAATTTTTTTACGCAGTATTCGGAAGGAAATCGCGAGTGAACAGGATTTATGCCGTGGTGCTGGACCGCATTTCTCCGGTGGCGATTGTCCTGGTCATTTTCGTGTTGTTGAGCACCGGTGTGACTCAAACCGTTCACCAACCAACAGCGAATTCAACGAAAGCTCCCGCAGACGAAGGCAACGTTTCCGCTCACCAGGAGTCGTACACGCTGGAGGTGGATGGCTCAAAGCAGTGGAGAGACACTTACATCGATCTGCGTCGCGGAGCAAAATTGCATATTACGGCAGAGGGAACGATCACTTCTGCTAAGGGAATCCAATTCGGGCCGGAAGGAATTCCTCGGAGTTTGACTGACTTGATTCGCGGATATCCGGTGCCCAACGGAGCGCACGGTGAATTGATTGGCCGGTTGGGGCCGGAAGAGGTCGCTGGAGGGTTTGATGTCGGTGCGAGCGTCACTTATACAGCTCCCGTCGCGGGTCGGCTCTATTTAGGAATCAATCAGAGTCTGCGCGATGCGGTGGGCACGACCGGAATTTTTCAAGTGAAGATTGACGTGCTGGATCGTGGGCTTAACACGGCCGAAGGAGCGATCGCAGGCGGTCCAGCCGAGACGACGATGCCAGCGATCACGCAGCACCTGCTCGATCTTATTCCCCGACGCGTCATGGATCAGAATCACAATCGGGGTGACATGGTGAATATTCTCATCGTTGGCCTCGAAGCGGAAGTGGTGAAGGCATTTACAACCGCACAATGGGTTGAAGTGGATAAGTCTGTGGATAGCGCGGTCCTAAACGGCCTGCTCGATACACTGGAAAAAAAAGACTATCTTACGATGCCGATGAGCGCGCTGTACTTGTTTAATCGTCCGCAGGATTATGGGTTTGCCCACGCGGAGCCGGTGAAAGTGTTCATGGCAAGAAACCATTTGCGCGTGTGGAAGTCTCCACACATGGTGGATGGCAGGCCGCTGTGGTGCGTGGCGGCGACTCACGATGTGGGATTCGAGCGCGATGAGCGGAATAACGGGGTCACACACAGGATAGATCCGGCGATTGATGACGAGCGCGAGTACGTGAACCAGACCCTTTCCGCGACAGGACTCGTAATGGCCCGCGGGCACATGACTCCGACGCGTCCGGTGACGAGGGCGAAAACCGCGACCGGCGGCGAGTTCCACTCCGACGGGCGAATTCTGGTGCTTGAACTAGTTCATTAAGCAGTGATACCAGGAGGAAAAGAACGGGCTGGACGCCGTCGCCCTTTACCGATACGGCGCTGGGCAATCGGCTCGTCCAACCCGGGAAGGCAGTTGCCGCAAAGCAAAAAGGCTGCGGCCTTTAAAGCACCGCTGCCGCTGCCGGTTGGCGCTACTGGTTGGCGCTACTGGTTAACCCAGACGACGCGAGATCTCTTCAACTCCGCATGTTCCTTCTTCAATTCCCGGGCGGCGGTGCCGAGCGCTAAGGGGTCGGGTTGTGGGAAATCCGACAATGGGCGCTCTCCCTGTGCGGTGCTGAAATTCGCCGACGCGAGAACGCTTTGTTCTTGAGCGATCGCTGTGTAGCTGGCATGTGCGGGATGGCTCGGCGCTATGTACACCTGCGGTTGGCTGTTGAGGGTCGGAGCGCTGTTATAGTACTGCGCGAATGCCGCACTGGCGGAAAGCAAACAGAGCACAAATAGGATCTTCATCATCGCAAGGGTCTCCTGGTTGCGGAGAAAGCGAGGGATCATCCGCGTACCGGGTTGCGGATGTGAGCTCCTCCGCTCTGTATAAGAGCAAGACCGATACCAAACTGTGATCGAGCGAAACAGCGGTTTTACGCAGATCTGGTAGCGAAAGGGACAATAGTTTGCACAATTGTGGATGCTCGTAGAGTTGGCGAATTAAAGGCGAAATATGTCGGCATTTGACTGGGTAGTACAATTCCCTGCACACGCTTTACAAATCACTGGAAAGGTAGACAGTATGTTCCCCCATAAAATTACGAGGCGAGTATTTGCTCTGGTCATTTTCACTCTAACGTTCGGAATTTTTGCTCTAGGTCAAGGCTACAAAATTGATAGAGCCGACTATGGTTACGGCAGTTTGCGGGTTGACGTGACGCAACGGCTTAAGGAGTTGGCACGCAGCAACGCTACTTTTCGCATGGGCAACAGTACATTTGGAATCGATCCGGCTCCAGGTCGAGTGAAGACATTGAGGATTTTCGCCCGTGGGCCGCGCGGCGGCAGCCGCACTTTCGAATTTCGCGAAGGCAGTGTGGTTGACGGCTCGCAGTTTTCGGGGTGGGGCGGCGGAAATTGGGGGAACCCCGGTGGGGATTATCAGATTCTGGGCGCATGGTATGGGACGCCGAGAAGTAACGTGGATGTGACCCAGCAGTTGCGGAATTTAGCGAGGAGCAACACATTCTTCAAACTGACTAATGCGACGTTTGGTGTCGATCCACATCGAGGGGTAGTGAAGACACTGCGCATTTGGGCCCGGGCACCACGAGGCGGCGAAAAGATGTTCGAATACCGCGAAGGCAGCTTAGTAGATGGATCACAGTTCTCCGGATGGGGTAACGGAAATTGGGGCAGCGGATGGCGGGGCAACTGGAATGGAACCGTCCGTTAATCGTCGCTGGTGGAGACCGGTACGCTTGGATAGAAGATCGTTATTACTCTGAAGACGCATCAACTCTTTACTGTGACGGCGAACGCGAGTCCGGGACCGGCGAAAAAAGTGGAACCGGACTCGTTCGTTGTGCTCTTATTGCAGTGAAGAGCTGTGCTATTTTGAGCAAGAAATCGGCGGTATAAGAGTGGCCAGGCCCGGTATCGGTGGATCGCTGCGATCGTTTGGGCAAGATTCCAGGGTTGTAAACCAAACCATAAAACCGGGCACGATGAGGCGTACGCTGCAATTCGCTGCGCCTTATGTTCGATTGCTTTCGATCTTTCTAATTGTAGTGATTCTTGACGCCGTGGTCGGCATCGCAAACCCTCTCATTTATCGCGCAATCATCAACAAGGGAATACTCAAAGGGAATTCCGGTCTGGTCATCCAACTGGCCTTGCTGGTCGGCTTTCTCGCCATTTTAGACGGGGGTTTTGGGCTGATGCAGTCTTATTTGTCCGCGAAAATTGGCGGACGTATGGTGCTGTCACTACGCACGAAACTCTTCGATCATATTCAGCAGATGCCGCTTGCCTTTTTTACCCGGACGCAAACGGGATCACTGGTAAGCCGACTCAATAACGACGTTGCGGGGGCGCAAAGCGCATTTACCGACCTGCTTTCAAACGTGGTGGGGAACATCATCACGGTTACGCTGATTCTTGGAGCGATGTTTGTGCTCTCCTGGCAGATCACGCTGGCCGCGCTCATCCTGCTTCCGGTGTTCATTTTCCCGGCGCGATTCTGGGGCAGAAAACTGCAAGCCATTACGCGAGAGAGCTACGACCTTACGGCGGCAATGAACAATCTCATGGTTGAGCGTTTTAATGTAGCTGGAGCGCAGTTGGCCAAACTCTTCGGGCGCCGCGGATACGAAACCAAAATATTCCAGGCCAAAGCCGAGCGCGTGTCAGACATTGGCATCAAGCGAACGATTTACGGGCGCGTCTTCTTCACCGCCCTGATGCTGATGGCGTCGTTCGCGACAGCGCTGGCGTATGGTTGGGGTGGACTTCTGGCGATCCGCCATTTGCTGGATCTTGGGACAGTCGTCGCTTTAGTTTCTTACCTGGCTCGTATTTACGCTCCGCTGGTTGGACTCTCAAACATTCAGGTCAGCGTCATGACCGCGCTTGTTTCGTTTGAGCGAGTGTTCGAAGTGCTCGATCTGCCGCCCATGATTCAGGAGAAGCCGGGAGCGGTTGCGATCCGACAAGGTCCCGCGCGAATCTCTTTTGACCATGTCTATTTTCGTTATCCGTCGGCAGCCGAGGTTTCGCTAGCATCGCTGGAATCGGTTGCCGTGCCCGAACTGGCTCCGCAGAAGACTATTCTTCATGACATCACATTCGAGGTTGCACCGGGCGAGATGGTCGCTCTGGTCGGTCCCTCGGGCGCGGGGAAAACTACGATTACCCAACTTGTTCCGCGGCTTTATGACGTGCAGAGTGGGACGATCGCGGTGAACGGCATCGATGTTCGCGATGCCAAACTTGAATCATTGCATGAACGTGTCGGCATGGTGACGCAAGATGCTCATCTTTTTCACGACACGATCCGCGCGAACCTTTTATACGCGAAGCCTGACGCCACAGATGCCGAAGTAGAGGAGGCATTGAGAGCGGCTCAGATTCTGCCGCTCGTCAAATCTCTGCCTGATGGAATTGACACCTTGGTTGGCGAGCGCGGATATCGCTTCTCCGGCGGCGAGAAACAACGGCTGGCCATTGCCCGGCTGCTTCTGAAGGCACCAGACATCGTTATTCTCGATGAAGCTACGGCGCATCTCGACTCCGAGTCGGAAGCCGCCATACAGACAGCGTTGGAGATCGCGCTGGCGGGACGAACGTCGATGGTGATCGCGCATCGGTTATCGACCATTCTCAAGGCGGATCAGATATTGGTGGTACAGGATGGGCGGATCATTCAGCGGGGAACACACAACGAGCTAATCGAGCAGCGAAATCTCTACGCGGAACTGTATCAGAGGCAATTCGCCCAGCCGCAATCTTCCATTTGATGGCTAATTTGGGCGAGTCTTTTCGCGACGAAGTGCATCCCGCCCAAGATCGCGGCCAAAGTTACACTTTAGTAACGGCGCCGTTCATGACCATTTAACAGTTCACCTCTACAATATAGATAGACAAACAATTGTGGAGATGAGCAGTGGACAGCGTTACTAGAAGTCACGAACGAAGAAAATTGATGATCGAAATGTTGGAGAGAAAGATCCGGCTGCGTGCGCGCCAGCTTTATGAGGAACGCGGAGGGGTTGAAGGCCGCGATCTGGAAGATTGGGTTCGAGCCGAGTCGGAAGTTTTACAATCGACTGTTCTGGCTCCGCTCTGGAATAAACGCCAAGAGCGCGAAGCGGCTAACCTGTAACCCTCGATGTTGGGGCTGATTTAGCATTTCCCTCCTGAATTTTGCCTCTAATTCGCGCTCTGATTCACATCCGATCAATTGGGCGACGATAATCGACAATCCTCAATAACAATGCTGCGGATGATAGGCTCAGCATCGGACCTGCAATGGTGAAGAGCGCTCTACCCACAGTTCCCGGAGCGCCACCGAAATATGCGTCTAACGCGAATGCCATTAGGCACGTAGCGGCTGTGGGAATTAACCACGGCTTTGGAAAGCGCTTAAGATTTGGAATCGCGGTCGGCAATAGCCACAGAAAGATGTACCAGAGATTTCGGTCGCCCAACGAGGCGGCCAAATGTCCGAGATAGCCTTGGCCGCGGTGAAGGTTGAGACCAAAGTGCATCGGAGTCACAAATTCTCCGGTGATCGACCACTGCAGGAACATCATTGTTCCCAAACTTACGACCCAACTGATCACGATCCATATTGCGGCTGCTAAGCGACGGCCTCGATCGCTGCGAACGGTT
>Ga0209006_10002244_pt1 | contig 17615 bp, 19 predicted proteins | sample JacPin_JW_Ref_O2_FD_188567 | JGI IMG/M metagenome (GOLD analysis project Ga0209006, IMG submission 188567) | Forest soil microbial communities from Algoma, Ontario, Canada - Jack Pine, Ontario site 1_JW_Ref_O2 (SPAdes) (version 2) | ecosystem: Environmental > Terrestrial > Soil > Boreal... | reverse complement strand
ACGAAGCGCAACCACCGTGGAACCGCGGGCGCGCTCGTCGTGTCGTTCCGCATCATCGCGCTCCTTTCGCGTTGTGGTTCCAGACTGCCGTCCATAGGTAGGCATTGCAATTACCTCTGAGGTAGTGGTGTCGCCGACCGCGACGGGTCAGACTGAGGCGTGACGCAGACCCGGGTCCAGATAACCTCATTCGGAGACTTGCTGCGCGAATGGCGACAGAGGCGTCGAATGAGCCAGCTCGACCTGGCTCTCGCCGCCGGCGTCTCGTCTCGTCACGTCAGCTTCATCGAGACGGGACGGTCGATCCCGAGCCGCGCGATGGTGTTACGGCTTGCCGTCGTGCTTGATGTGCCACCGCGCGAACAAAACCACCTGCTGATCGCCGCGGGACTGGCTCCGGCGTACGCCGAGCGCTCACTCGAAGACCCCGACATGGCGGCCGTGAGGGACGGCGTCGAGCAGGTATTGGCGGCGTATGACCCGTTCCCCTGTCTGGCGGTCGACCGCGGCTGGCGTGTCCTTCAGTTCAACGCGGGCGCCATGGTGCTGCTCGACGGGGTCGCGGCCCATCTCCTCGAGCAACCCAACGCGCTCCGCATCTCGCTGCATCCGGACGGCCTGGCTCCGCGAATCGAGAACCTGGCACAGTGGCGGCACCATGTCGTTGACCGGCTTCGCCGTGAGGTCGCCGTGAGCGGTTCGGCCCACCTGTCGTCACTGCTGGCCGAGATCGAGTCCTACCCGGGCGGTTTCGAGAAGACCCGCGATCTGGGCGGCGTCGCCGTCCCCCTGCAGCTTCGCACCACGTCGGGGCGGCTCCTGACATTCCTGAGCACCGTCACCACGTTCGGGACGGCGCTCGACCTGACGGCGGCCGAGCTCAGTATCGAGGCATTCCTGCCCGCTGACGAGGCAACCGCGGCGGCGCTGCGCTGACAGGTCCTGCCACCTTTGCGTGACCCCGTGACGAGACCCAGGTTTGTGGTGTAGCAATTCCTTAAGCGCAACAAGAACACGTTCTAGCGAGGAAGTGTCGATGCCGACTCCGAACCTGCCCCCGGGATTTGATTTCACCGACCCGGATATCTACGCCCAGCGGCTCCCGATTGAAGAGCTTGCCGAGATGCGCCGGACGGCACCGATCTGGTGGAACGAGCAGCCGATGGGCATCGGCGGCTTCGACGACGGTGGCTTCTGGGTGGTTACCAAGCACAAGGATGTGAAGGAGGTGTCGCTGCGAAGCGATGTCTTCTCGAGCCTGAAGAAAACCGCCCTGCCCCGGTACAAGGACGGCACGGTGGGTGAACAGGTCGATCGCGGCAAGTTCGTGCTGCTGAACATGGATGCGCCGCACCACACTCACCTACGCAAGATCGTTTCGCGCGCATTCACGCCGCGGGCGATCGAGCGGCTGCGGGACGACCTCAACGAGCGCGCACAGGACATCGTGAAGGCCGCAGCCGCGGAGGGCTCCGGCGACTTCGTCGAGCAGGTCTCGTGCGAGCTGCCGTTGCAGGCGATCGCCAGCCTGATGGGTGTGCCGCAAGAAGACCGCATGAAGCTGTTCCACTGGTCCAACCAGATGGTCGGCGACATGGATCCAGAGTTCGCCGGAAATGACGCGATCGCCGCTTCCGTCGAACTGATCATGTACGGCATGAAAATGGCCGCCGAGCGGGCCGATCAACCCGGCGAGGACCTCGTCACCAAGCTGGTCCAGGCCGATGTCGAGGGACACAAGCTTTCCGACGACGAGCTCGGGTTCTTCGTCATCCTCCTGGCGGTCGCGGGAAACGAGACGACCCGCAACTCCATCACCCAGGGCATGATGGCGTTCACCGATTTCCCCGACCAGTGGGAGCTGTACAAGAAGGAACGCCCGATCACGGCAGCCGATGAAATCGTCCGCTGGGCAACGCCGGTCACGTCCTTTCAACGCACCGCGCTCGAAGACACCGAGTTGTCCGGTGTGAAGATCGAGAAAGACCAGCGGGTGGTGATGATCTACCGCTCGGCCAACTTCGACGAGGAGGTCTTCGAGGATCCGTACAGGTTCAACATCTTGCGTGATCCCAACCCGCACGTTGGTTTTGGCGGCACCGGCGCGCACTACTGCATCGGCGCGAACCTGGCCAGGATGACGATCGATCTGATGTTCAACGCGATCGCGGACAACGTGCCCGACCTCACGCCGCTGACCCAGCCGGAGCGGCTCAGGTCGGGATGGCTCAACGGCATCAAGCATTGGCAGGTCGACTACGCCGGCAAATGCCCTGTGGCGCATTCCTCGGGGTAGAGCGCAGCGACGGGGGAAGGCACCGAGACTAGGTGATCACCCAGGCGGCGGTGGCGGAGGCGCGTCCGTCGGTGGGCCGGTGTCGGGTCCGGGCGATGTGTTGGCCGGCGGCTGCACGTCTGGGTGAAGGCCGGGGATGTGCGACAGGATTCGGGTCAACAGCGGCGGTTTTGCGCCCGGCACAGGGGCCGCGGCGGGCGGCGGCGGAACGGCCGCCGGCGGCGGGTCTGACGCGGGCGGCGGTGCAGCGTCCGGCGCAGGCGCCTGCTCCGGCTCGCCGGCGGACACCTCCTCGGCGGGGCTGATCGGTGCGTCGAGCGTCGGAATCGCAGTCGGCGCAGGAGGTAGCACTGGCGCGGCCGGAGGTGGCGGCGCGGCCGGAAGCGGCGGCGGTGCGGCGGGCGGCGGCACGACCCTTGCGGCAACCGGTGGTACGGGCGGCTTGACAGCCTGCCGCTGGGCCTGGGCCGTAGCGGAGCCGTAGCTCGACGTGAGCTTCAGCCCTGCCACCAGGGAGACCGACACAACGAACGCCAAGACGCCGACGACCAGCATCGTCAGCGCCGCGGTATATGGCAGCGACCGAGATTGCCCGCGCGCCTGATGGCCCGACAGGCCGTACTCGCCGACGGTGAATTCCGGGACCTGCGCTGATGCCAACGCCGCTCCGCGCGCAAGCGCCAACTCTGCCTCGGGAGGTGCGAACACCGGGATGCCCAGCGCCTGCTCGAGTTGCTTGGCCAGCGCGGTGAGGCCGGCGTCTGGGCCGACGATGATCAGACATTCGGGCTGCCGGTCGTTCATGTCGAAAACGCCTGAAAGCCAACCGATTAAGCCGCGGTTGGTGGCATCCTGGTCGTAGGTGACGGAGTGCACGGCTTCGTCGTCCGTGTCCACCATCGACACGACGACGGATTCCGGCTCGAGTAGACAGAGCGCGGTCTGCCGATACCCGACCGCGCGTCCGATCCCCCGCGCCAACGCCTCGCCGGCCTCCGGACACCGGACGGCGACGATGTTGTCGAATCCGGCATCGGTCAATGACGTGAGAAGCAGCGACGCCTCCAACTCGGACTCATCGCTCCATGTCACCCCGATGGCGTGCGGTCGGCGACCGTGTGCCATCGCGCGGGTCCGCGACATTGCGCCCGCGACATATTCGGAGGTACTGATGGCGGTCGCGCCTCGTCGTGTGGGGACGTCGAAGGCGTCTTGGTCCATGATTTCGCCGTCGGCTCCGTGGCCTTCGACGAGGACCAGACCAACCGCGGTCGGCGTCATCGACAGTCCGAGTACCGTGTCCAGTTCACACCTCTTACGTACCCGGCCCCACACGCTCCGACCTGCGGGTTCGCGGCGGTTTCTGCCGCAACGAAACCTCCAGCACCGCTACGTGGACCGGGACAAAGGTTGTTCGTCCAGTTACGTCGGCTGAGCCTACCCGGGGGCGGCGGCCACGTCGCGGCGGGGACCACAGATCGCAATTGGTCTGACCACTTGACGTCTGACCGGTTGTCGGCGATGGTGGGGAAATGGCATTACAGCCCGTCAATCGACGGTCGGTACCCGAGGACGTGTTCGAGCAGATCGTCGCCGAAGTGCTCAGCGGTCAGATGCAGCCCGGTGAAAGCCTGCCCAGTGAGCGCCGACTCGCGGAGGTCCTCGGGGTTTCGAGGCCGGCGGTGCGCGAGGCGCTCAAAAGGGTGTCGGCGGCCGGCCTGGTCGAGGTCCGCCAGGGAGATTCGACGACGGTACGCGATTTTCGGCGGCATGCCGGGCTTGATCTGCTGCCCAGCCTGCTACTGCGAGGCGGCGAACTCGATCTCGACGTCGCGCGAAGCATTCTCGAGGCTCGCCTGCACAATGGGCCAAGAGTTGCCGAGTTGGCAGCCGGTCGTCGCCGACCGGAATTGGCGGCGCTGCTGGATGATTCCGTGCGCCGGCTGGAATCCGAAAACGACCCGATCGAGCGCCAGCGCTGTGCCCTGACATTCTGGGATCACGTGGTGGACGGCGCCGACTCCATCGTATTCCGGTTGATGTACAACACCCTTCGCGCCGCCTACGAGCCGGCGTTGCCTGCGCTGGCCACCGTCATGCAGGCCGAGGTCGGCCGACCCGACGCCTATCGCCGCCTGGCCGATGCGATTGCCGCGGGCGACGCGGACCACGCCGTGCACGCCGCCAGAGAGCTACTCGAACCGGCCACCGGCGCACTGATGGCGGCACTCAACAGCCTGGAGGAACAACGATGACCACGACTGGGCCCACCACCCGCAGAGCGTTTTCCCTGTCGGACGCCCGGCGCGAGTTCTGGAAGCACCCGTCGCCATGGATCATCGCCGCGACGCTGGTGGCCGCGCTTGTCGCACGCGTGGCTGTCGGCGACTGGCAGATCACCGATGCGATCGTGCCGGTGGTGATGATCACGGGTTTCCCTTTCTTGGAGTGGGTGATTCACGTGTTCATCCTGCATTGGCGGCCACGCCGCGTGGGCGGAGTCACGGTTGACTCGCTGCTGGCCCGCAAGCACCGGGACCACCACGTCGACCCGCGCGATGTGCCGTTGATATTCATTCCGTGGCAGTCCTTGCTGTGGGTGGTGGCGACCGACATTGCGATCGCGCTGTTGGCGTTTCCGCGACCCGGAATGGGGCTGACGTTCTTGGCCTTCCTCACGGTGCTCGGTATCGGCTACGAGTGGAGCCACTACCTCATCCACAGCGACTACAAGCCGAAAACCACTGTCTATCGTGCTATTTGGCGCCACCACCGGCTTCACCACTTCAAGAACGAGCACTACTGGTTCACCGTCACCAGTGCGGGCACCGCGGATCGGATCTTGCGCACCTCGCCCGCTCCGGCGACTGTCGCTACCTCGGCAACGGCCAAGAACCTGCACGGCGGTCGACTGCCGGTGTGACCCCCAACCATGCTACGACTCTATTGCTGCCTGATGAGCCCGGCGCGCATCTGCGTGAACCGGAACAGACCCGGTCGACCCGACACGGCCTCATACGCACTCACCAGCTCGCCGACGAATCTCGTCCGGTCGTCCACGGTCAATCTGTCTGTCCAGGCCGCGCTGCCCACCGCACACCAGCGCGAGAAGCGCTCGCGCGTGCCGAAATCCCATTGCCGATCCGTGACGGTGAGATCAGCCACCGCAAGCCCAGCCCTCGTTGCCAACTCGCCGAAGTACTCCGGGTCGACATGGATGAACGGTGCGCTGAAGCCGGCGAACCGCGGTGCCCAATGCGGCCGGTCGCACAGGGTCATCGCGACCGCTTCCACACTTGGCCGCTCGCTGGCGCAGACGACCTGGATCAGCACGCGCGCGCCCGGACGCACCACTGAGGCGATCTGCTTCAGTGCACGCTGCTGTTGTGGAACCCAGTGAAGCGCGTTGAATGACACTGCAACATCGAAGTTTTGGGGAAACGGCAAATCGCGGACGTCTGCTCGCGCAAATGACGGTCCCGACCGGCCGGGGCGATCGGCGCGCACCGCCTCGCCCAGCATTCCCTGCGAGGGGTCGATTCCGACGACATACCCGTCGGGCACCATGCCGGCAATCATCCGGGTGACGTGGCCGTCACCGCATCCCACGTCGAGCACTTGTTCATTGCCCGCGAATTGAACCGACGCGACGGCGTCTTCTGCCATTGCCCGCTGCAGAGCGCTGATGTTGGCGTAGTCCGCGCCGCTCCACTCCGTCATGCGCTCAGTTAACGCTGCGCTGCCCGACCGCGTGGGATGTCACAGCAATTCACCAGGATTTTGTCTTCTGCTGCGCCCGTGTTCGCCGGCCGGGTGTCACGCACTGTCCGGCTTGATAGCGCATTTCGTTGGCATCGGCGGCACCAACCCGCACACTCGGCACAGTCGTTTCCGTACCGTAATCGCTTTGGTGCAGACGCGTTTTCAAGTCGGGCGGGTGCCACTGACATGATTGCGCGCATGGCGCGGGTGACACGTCGAGCGGTCTTGCAGGCCGGCGGCCTGGCAGCGGGTACCTACGCGCTGGCAAATCTGCTGGCCCCCGGGTTGTCTCGCGGTGAACCGTCCGCAGCAACGGCCACTTCACCGACATATCTCACCGGCTCGTTCACATCGGCCGCGCGCGGCGGCATCGAGACCAACTGGGTGATCGCCCGGCCGCCGGGACAGACCCAGACGTTGCGCCCGGTGATCGCTCTGCACGGCCGAGACGGCGACGCGAAGGCCGTGATGGACCTCGGTGTTGTTGACGGTCTGGCGCGGGTGGTCAAGGCCGGCTTGCCGCCGTTCGCTGTCGTCAGCGTCGACGGCGGCAACACCTACTGGCACAGACGGGCGTCCGGCGCGGACTCCGGGGCGATGGTGCTCACGGAGCTGCTGCCAATGCTCGCCACGAAGGGCCTCGACACTTCACGGGTGGCGTTCATGGGCTGGTCGATGGGCGGTTACGGCGCCCTGCTGTTGGGCGCGCGGCTCGGCCCTGCGCGGACGGCGGGCATCTGCGCGGTCAGCCCGGCGTTGTGGACGTCGTATCTGCAGACCGACGACGGCGCCTTCGACAGCTCGGACGACTGGGCGACGAACACGGTATTCGGACTGCAGCAGCTGGCGTCGATCCCGATCCGGGTGGACTGCGGCACCAGCGACAGGTTCTACACGGCCACCCGGCAATTCGTGGCGCAACTGCCGAGGCCGGTGTCGGGCAGCTTCTCGCAGGGCGGCCACGATGTTTCGTACTGGTGCCCCCAACTGCCTGACGAGCTCACCTGGCTGGCGTCGTAGCCGCGCTGCGGTCGGTGGCGCGGTCCGTCACAAATACAGTTGATCGGTGATATCGATCCAGCCGGTGCTGTCGTTGCGATGGTTCGCGGTATTGCGGCATTCTCCATACACCTTCATGACCCCGGAGGTGAGGCGATCGGGGTCCCGGTACAAGATGACCGTGACGCCGTCCTTGTACAGCGTGGTGCCGAACAGGTACTGGTTGGGCGGTAGGCCTTTCTGCCAGCCGTGCGGAACCATCGCCGCGGCAACCTGTTCGAAATAGTTGCTTGTCTCGGGCAGGTCGAACGTCACATAAATCGCGCCCTGGTACGGCGGATCAGCCTCATTCGTGCACGACATCAAGATGTAGCCGCCGCTGGCCCCGTGCAGGTTTGCGACCGCGACGATCTGCTTCGCCGGCTCGATGACTTGGGTCTTGGTCTGTTCGTCGCTCAGCGGTTGCGCCGGACGGTTCAGCGCGTCGCCGCGCGTCCGGAGCACGAGGAACGCTGCGCCCGCGGCCACCACCGCGGCGAGCGCAACCAGTACCAGCACGACAGATCGCGACGGGCCTACCCGTCTGGTCCTGCTGCCGGCCACTTCCCGCACTTTGCGCACCTCGTTGTGCTTCCACGCTAGTGGACGTTCTGCTTAGATCACGGCATGGAAGGGTCAGTAACGGTGCACATGGCCGCGCCCCCGATGAAGATTTGGGATCTGGTGGCCGACGTTCGAAACACAGGCCGGTTCTCGCCGGAAGTCTTCGAGGCGGAGTGGCTCGAAGGCGCGACCGGCCCCGCGGTGGGTGCTCGGTTCCGCGGGCATGTCAAGCGCAATGAGGTCGGGCCCGTCTACTGGACGACGTGCCGCGTCAGCGCCTGCGAACCCGGTCGCGAGTTCGCGTTCGACGTGATGATGGGCGATGATCCGGTCAACCACTGGCACTACGAGTTCGCGCCCAGCGGTGACGGCACCGACGTCACGGAGTCATTCCGGCTGAAGATGTCCCCGGTGCTACGCGTGTACACAGCGACGCTCGGTCCGCTGCGCCGGCGCCGCAACATCCGCGACATGCGTAAGACGCTCGAACGGATCAAGGACGTCGCCGAGACGGCTTGAACCGCGCCGCGGGTAGCGCTGCAACCTGGGAGCCCGCGATGCCGGCGATCAACCGATCGCACACCAGATGCATCTCAGCCCTCACCCGATCGGCGTCGGCGGCGCGTGCGACGTACAGTGCGGCCTCGTCGAGCGCGCCGAGCAGCACGTGAGCGGTCGGGCGCACTGGCTGGTCGGGCACCACCCCGTCCGCAATCGCCTGGGCCAGCATCGCCTCAATGACCCCGAGTCCGTATTTCATGCCGACCGTGCGCCATTGCTCCCACCCCAGGACGGCCGGCGCGTCGATCAGCACGATCTGCTGAACATCTGGGGACGAAACGAGATCCAGGAAGAGACCGGCGCCGACCCGCATCGCCTGCAGTTGGTCCGCGGGCCGGGCGGCCACGATGCGCTGCCCGACATCCGCGACCAGCTCGCGCTCAACCTCTTCGTACACCGCGGCGAACAGCGCGGCTTTGTCGTGGAACTGGTGATACAGCGCCCCGCGGGTCACACCTGCGGCCGCGACGATCGCCTCAGTCGATACAGCGCTGAAACCCTTCTCGGCGAACAGCTTTCGGGCGCTGTCGATCAACCGGGCCCTGGTCGCGGCGGTCCGCTCGGCTTGGGTTCTGCGTCCCGGTGACGCTCTGCCAGACTTGACTTTCATACAGCTTGCACGTAACTTCCATACCGAGTGTTTGTAAGTTGCTGTAGGGAGAGGATAGCGGACATGCGCCAAGCGACGCTGGATCACGCGACAATCGAGTACCGCGTGTTGGGCCCGGACGACTCCCCCCACCCGCCGGTGCTGTTCGTCCACGGAATCCTCGTCGACCACCAGCTGTGGCTGAAAGTCGCAGAGGAGTTGGCGGGCCGAGGTTTCCGGTGCGTCCTTCCGGATTGGCCGCTGGGATCCCACACGGTTCCCGTCGACGACGGCGCCGATCTGTCACCGCGCGGCGTAGCGACGATGATTCGCGACCTGATCGTTGCACTCGGCCTCACGGACGTGACGCTGGTGGGAAGCGACACCGGCGGCGGGTTGTGCCAACTCACGATCGACGCCTACCCCGATCACGTTGGCCGCGTAGTGCTCACCAACTGTGACGCCTTCGACAAGTTCCCGCCATTCCCCTTCGATGTCGTGTTCGCGTTGCTGCGGGGCCCGATCTCGATCAAGACCCTGTTCGCGACGATGCAGCTCAAAGCGCTGCGACACTCTCCGCTCGGGTTCGGGCTGCTGGTTCGCGACCCTGATCCGGAGATGACGGCTTCGTGGGTGCGACCGTGTCGCACGGACTCGCGTATTTGCCGCGATCTGGCAACACTGTTGCGCCAAGTCGCCGCAACCGATCTGACCGACGTCGCGACCCGCCTGCCGGAATTCACCAAGCCGGTGACGCTCGTCTGGGGCCAGGCGGATCGCTGTTTCACCCCGTCGCTGGGACGGCGACTGGCTGAGCAGTTTCCGCACTCCACACTTATCGAGGTGCCGGACGCCAAAACATTCGTGGCCCTGGACAATCCCGCGGCAGTCGTCGGCGCGATCGAGAAGATCGGCGCACAACGGGCCGCCTGATTACGGCCGCCTGATTACGACATCCAGAGCCGCTGCGCGATCATCCACTGTCCTGGCCCTGGGATCGTGCGGGTATCCCGCTGTCCTGCTAGCCCTTTTCGCAGGTGAACTGGCAGACGTCGATGTAGCCCTCGCGGAACAATTCCGCGCAGCCGGTCAGGTACCTGGCGTACCGGTCGTAGACCTCTTCGGACTGGACCGCAATCGCCTCATCCCTGCGGGACTCCAGGGCCTCGGCCCAGTGGTCGAGCGTCCGCGCGTAGTGCAACCGGAGTGACTGAACTCGCGTGATGTTGAAGCCGGCCTTCGTCGCGTGCTCCTCCACGCGCGCCACCTTCGGCAGCCGCCCGCCGGGGAAGATCTCCTCCATGATGAATTTGACGAACCGGACAATCTTCATCGTCAAGGGCAGCCCGCGCTCTTTGATCTCCTCATCGCTCGACTGGATGATCGTGTGCAGCAGCATCACCCCGTCGTGCGGCAGTACACCGTGCGCCATCGTGAAGAACGGGTCGTAGCGGTCGAAGCCGAAGTGCTCGAACGCGCCGATGGACACGATGCGATCCACAGGTTCGTGGAACTGTTCCCAGCCCTGCAGGAGCACCCGCTTGGAGCGGGGGCTGTGGGATTGCGCGAACAGCTTCTCGACGTGCGCCTGTTGGTTCTTCGACAGCGTCAACCCGATGCCGTTGACGTCGTACTTTTCGATTGCACGCATCAGGGCGGCGCCCCAGCCGCAGCCGATATCCAGCAGCGTCATTCCCGGCTGCATTCCCAGTTTGCCCAGCGCCAGATCGATTTTGGCGATCTGTGCCTGCTCGAGCGTCATGTCGTCGCGCTCGAAATACGCGCAGCTGTAGGTCTGTGTGGGGTCGAGGAACAACCGGTAGAAGTCGTCAGACAGGTCGTAGTGGTGCTGCACGTGCTCGAAGTGAGGCGTCAGCCTGTGACCTTCAACTGGTGTCTCTCGCAATGTCGATCCTGTTCAGCGCCTGTGGAGAGGGCTCTCGCACAACGGCCCGTCGCGGTTCGCTTCGGGTTGACCTCGTCCCACGATGGTACGAGATGTTCGCCGGAGCCAAGCCGCGGGGCGTCCCGGTGCTGATGACGCGGCATGGCAGGATTCGGCGATCACCCGGTCGCCGCCGCCCCGAGCACCCGTTGCAGATCCGGCTTCATGGCCTGTAGCTGGCCACCCCAGTAGCCCCAGCTGTGCGTCCCGTTGGGCGGGAAGTTGAACACGCCGTTGCGACCGCCGGCCGCGAGGTACCTGCTCTGGAACTCCTTGTTGGTGCGGATGGTCAACCCCTCGAGGAACTGTGCGGGGATCTGGGCGTTGCCGAGACCCGCGTCGAGGTCGGTCGGATTGCCGTTGCCGCTGTACACCCAGATGCGGGTGTTGTTGCCGACCAGCCGCCCGATTTGGTTCATCGGGTCGTTTCGCTGCCAGGCCCCACCGCCGTACGGTCCCCACATGTCGATGGCGTTGAACCCGCCGGCGTCGGCCATCGAAACGCCGACCAGGATGGGCCAGAAGCCCGCCGACAGGTTGAGGAAGCCGGACAGCGACCCGGCGTAGACGAACTGGTTCGGGTGATAGGCCGCCAGGGTGAGCGCCGAGCTGCCCGACATCGACAGGCCTACCACCGCGTTGCCGCTCGAGCTGATCTTCCTGTCGGCCGCCAGCCATCCCGGGAGCTCGGATGTGAGGAACGTCTCCCACTTGTAGGTGTAGGTCTGGCCGTTGCCGACCGCGGGGCGGTACCAGTCGGTGTAGAAGCTGGACATGCCGCCGACCGGCATCACCACCGATAGGCCGGAGCCGTTGAACCACGAGAAGGCGCCGGTTTCGATGTCCCAGCCGTTGCGGTCGTCCCGTGCCCGCAATCCGTCGAGTAGGTAGACGGCCTTGGGGCCGCCACCCTGGAATTGCACGGGGATATCGCGGCCCATCGACGGCGACGGCACCGTCAGCACCTCAGGCGCATCGGCCCTCGCGGTCACGGGTTCCGCGATGACGCTCACCAGGCCGGCCAAAAAAACGAACGCGAACATGGCACTCGTCAGCCGACGCGGCCATAACTTCAGTCGGGAAAACCGCATGGCTCTCGTCCACCCTGCTCCCCAACCCTGCTCTCCGACCTGCGTTGTACATCGGCTTATCGCGTCGGATCACCACCCGTTACGCAGTGTGAAAGCGGTGTTGCGCCTGTTAAAACTGTATTGTGTTCGGACTTCGAAGAAGCTTCTGCATCCTCGCCTTGACGGGTGCCGCCCTCGCGACAGCGGGCGGCGCCGGGGCGACCGGGCCGAGCCCATTGACGGCGCTGGTGGACTCCGCGGCGGTGCGGTTGCAGACCGCCGATCCGGTGGCGGCGTTCAAATGGATCGCGAAGGGAAGCATCGAGGACCCTGCGCGGGCGGGGCAGGTGCTGGCGGCGGTGACCGCCGACGCGGTGGCGGCCGAGATCGACCCGGACTACGTCCGGCAAGTATTCGCCGACCAGATCGCGGCCACCGAGGGCGTCGAGTACGGTCGCCTCTCGCAGTGGAAGCTCGATCCCGCCGCCGCCCCGGCGACCGCGCCCGACTTGTCCGCATCCCGATCGGCGATCGATGCGCTCAACAAGACGATGGTCGCCGAGATCGCCGCCCAGTGGCAGTTGTTGCGCTCGCCGGACTGCGTCGCCGACCGCGACGAGGCCGTCGACGCCGTTGCGGGCGCACGCGAACTCGACCCGCTGTATCGCCGGGCTCTTGACTTCGCCACCCACTCGTACTGCCACCCTGCGATGTAGGTGACGTGCAGGTCCCGAGGCGGATCGTGTGGTAACAAAGTCGGCATGGGTCAATGGTCACGCGACGAGATTGAGTCCGCTTTCGCGAAGCACGAACAGGTGGTGGTGGAGATCGGGCAGAGCTGGGACTGGTCCCGGTTCGCCGACGAGTTCACTTCAGACGCGCTCTACGTCGAGCATGCGTTGGGTACGTTCCGTGGCCGCGAGCCGATTCGCGAGTGGATCGTGGGCACGATGAATACCTTTCCCGGCAGCGAGATGCCGCTGTTCCCGACGTCATGGCACGCCGTCGACGACGAGAAGGGCTGGGTGTTCTGCGAGGTGCTCAACCGGATGAAAGATCCCGGCGACGGCAGCATCCACGAATCGGCGAACATCACGGTGCTGAAATACGCGGGCGATGGGCTGTGGAACTATGAGGAAGACGCCTACAACCCGATGAATTTCATGGTGATGCTCAAGGGCTACATCGAGCGCTGCGCGAGCCTTTCAACGGCCTCCGACGATGCGCTCGCGTTTGCCAAGAACATGAACTGGCAGCTGACCTGACACGACAACGCGTGTCACGGCACCTTTCCCTCGCGCTCGTCGATGATGAAGAAAACCACTGTGATCGCCAGGAATGCGGCGGGAAGCCAGACCGCGCGGACCCCCCAGTACAGGCTGGCAAACGCACCGAGGACGGCACCGCTCGAGAAGCTCGCGATCAATGTGCCGTAGACGCGGAACGCCGGGTTCGCCTCGTCGTCCTTGTCGACGTAGATGGAGTATGCGGACTCGACGAATCGCATCAGGTTCCCTGTCGTGGCCACCGCGACGTAGATCAGATCGCCGATGCTGCGGAACAGAGTGAACTGTATGGCCGCGAGAAACGAGATCGGGATCGTCACGAAGCTGTTGGGCACCGTGTCCGGCACGAAGCCGACGACGGCGAACGCGACCGCCTGAATACCCATCGTCCACCGCAACGGATGAGACACCAGCTTCTCGGCGCGGCCGGATTTGATGTGTGCCGAAAGCAGCACGCCGAGAAGGAAAGCGAAGATCGGCCACAGGTGCGCCAGCGTGGTGCCCCAATGCCCGTGGGTTAACTCGACCGCGAACAGGATGACGTTGCCGGTCTGCACGTTCGCAAACACGTGACCGCGGGTGATGTAGGTGTAAGCGTCGAGGAAGCCGTTTGCTGCGGTCAGCATCACCGCAAACCGCAGCGTGGTCGTGGTGTTCACGGCCATGGTCAGGCCTCCCTGTCGTCGGCGTGAAGCCCGTAGACACGGGCGGCGTTTCGATAGCCGATCAGGTCCGTTACCCGCACGGCGTCGGCCTCGCTCCACTCCCCTGAGTAGACGAATCGCTGCAGCAGATGACAAACCCCGTTGCGCCACAACAATGCTCCGAGGAAATGCAGCTCCGCGGGGCCGAATCCATCTGACGAGTACAGGATCTTGCGGAACGGCGCCAGCTCGAGCAACCGGCCGATCACCTCGCCCCCGCGCGCCCCGAGTTGGTTGATCGACAGCCCGCCGTCCACGTAGACGTTGTTGAACGCCTGCGCCAGGTACCCGGCCTCACGCTCGTAGGGGTAGCAGTGCAGCAGCATGATCGGTGTCTGGCCGCTGGTGCGCAGGAAGTCCAGCAGCAGCAGTGGGTTCGCCTTGTGCAGGTCGCAATCGCGGTCTCCCAGACCGACATGCAGCTGCAACGGCTTGCCGAGCGCCAGCGCGCGATGCAACCCGAACCGCAGCAGCACCCGATCGGTGAGACGACCCCCGCGGTCGCGCCAGCGCGCTGCCGCGTCAGCGACCTCCTTCGGTGTCGGTTCGGACAGATCGCCGTCGAAGCCGCCGCGATAGGCCAGTATCGACTTGGTCGCCACCGCGGTGACGGCCCGCCGCTGCAGGTGAGCGTCGAACGCATCGGGGTAATCGCCGCCGTCCGCCGCAGCATCTTCGGCGATCTGCTCCAGCCGGATCACCTCGTGGGCTTCACCGCCCGAGAATGCAGCCATGCCGGCAACGTCGGCGATGCCGTGCGGGAGCCCGGTGTCGACGAGCCAGTCGGACACCCCCGCGGCGTGCAGAAACAGCCGCGCCAGCTGCACTTCGGTGAATTCCGTGCGGCGCTGCCAGTATTCGTCGGCCGTGGCGTGCGGCGGAAGGCCGAGCAGCGGTGCGCAGTGGGCGCGCACGGCGAACCCGATCTGTGTGTCGAAGCCGGAGTCAAAATCGGCGATCGGCTCGGTGTTGGCTTCGTTCAGCGCGTTTTCGAATCGGGGCCTCTCGCCCGGTTCGACCCAGCAGCCGTGTGCGTGGTGATCCACGAGCCGCAGCTGGCCGACGTGTTCCGCGAGCGCCGAGGCGCCGGCCGGCATGGTCACAAACTCCACGCCATCCGGAACTTGTCCGCGAGTTCTGCCGGCTCGAGATCCCCGTACGTCTCGTGCTCATAGCGGCGCACCGCGACGATGGCGTCGACGGCGGCGTCGCCGAGAATGCTGCGGATCCGCCTCGAGCCGTCGAGCGTGGAGATGACCGCCGCCTGATCGGTGGGCAGCACCACCACCTTTGCGCGGCTGCGCTCGTCATCGGACAAGCCGGCCGGATCGACCGTCACTTCCAGCGGCAGCGGCGCACGTTGCTCGATCCCGTCCATCGCCAGCCCGAGGATCGTGGCGGACGCGAAATACGGATTGGCGGACGGGTCGACGACTTTGACTTCCACGTTGGCCCCGTACGGATTTGCCGGCCCGGCGACCAGGAATCGGACGGCTGCCTCTCGGTTCTCCGTTCCCCAGCACACGCTGGCTCCGGACCAGAACCCCGGCTGCATCCGCAGCCCCGACAGGATCGAGCCGCTGAGCACGCCCTGTGCGTCGGGCAACCCAGCGAGAATCCCGCCGATCGCGTGCTCGCCTTCTTCAGTCATTCCGTGGCCGCCCGAGCCGCCGGAGAACATCGATGCACCGGCCTTCTGTAGCGAAAAGTGCTGGTGTGCACCGGATCCCACGCTGCCAGCGAATGGCACGGGCGAGAGGCTGACACGCACTCCATAGCGACGTGCCACTCGGCCGATGACTATTCGCGTCAGGACCAGCTGATCTGCCGCGGCGACGGGGGTCAACGGCGACAACGAGACTTCGAATTGGTTCTGGCCGTATTCGGGGTGGAACTGCTCGATGCTGATGCCGGCCGCCGCGGCTGCCGTGGTGACATCGCGGACGAACCCCTCGTGTTCGAGAACACCGGCCAGACCGTATTGCGCCCACAGGTCCGACGGCAGGCGGCTGCCGTCGGGGCCGACGAGGACAAACTCGATCTCGTGGCCGAACAACGCCTCGATGTCCGCGGCCCGTAGCCGCTCTTCCATGCGGCGCAGCGTGCCACGGCTGCAGGCCGGCACCGGCGCGCCGTCCTGGTCGAAGTACGAGCCCGGCGCCCAGGCCAGGCCGTCGCCAAGCGTTTTCAGCGCAGTCAGGTCGACCCGGATGCGCTCGTCGCCGACAACACCGAGGTCTTTCGTCAACGCAATGCCGGTCTGGTCGATCGCGAATACGTGCCAGACGGGGCTTGCGCCGAGGCCCGGGTCGGCGAACGCCGTCAATCGGCGCGGCGGCACCGTTTTGGCGAGTGTGAGACCCGCGGGATTGACCACGGTGCCGATGACCGTCTCGATTCCGCTGGCGTCAAGCCCGGCGATTGACGGCGCGGACGCGCGTTCGTCTGTCATCTCAAGCATTGTGCAGGGCAGCCAACCGCGCGCGGCACCGGGTGAGCCAGTCGGCGGTGGGTAGAAGCTATTCGTTCGCCGCCGGGGGGTAAACCTGGGGTGACAAGACGCTCAGCATTCCGTCGGCGGCTCGTGACCAGGTGAACTGCTCGGCGCGACGGCGTGCACCTCGACGGCGCCGTCGCAGTGGCCGGCTGATGATCTCCGTCACCGCGCGCGCGATCGAGCCGGGGTCGTTCGCGGCGTGCGCGCCGCTGTCGGCGGTGACGATCTCCCGCAGCGCAGAACTGCGGGACACCACGACAGGCGTGCCGCACGCGAGCGCCTCCAGTGCTGCGAGCCCGAAGGTTTCGTGCGGGCCGGGCGCCAGGGCCACATCGGCCGAAGCCAGCAGCGCCGCAACCTCGGTGCGGTCGTCCACGAACCCGGTGAAGCTGACCGGCAACCGCCCGGCCTGACGCTCGAGCCTACGCCGCAGCGGCCCTTCGCCGATGATCAGCAACTGCGCGTCGACGCCTGAATCACGAAGTGTGGCAAGAGCGTCGATGCTTCGGTCCACTCGTTTCTCCACCGACAGCCGGCCGCAATGCACGAGCAGTGTCTGATCGGGTGTCGCCCAGCGCTGGCGCAGCTGCGGCGAACGGTTACGTGGATGGAAGGTGTCCAAGTCCACGCCCAACGGCACCGTCCTGACGTTCGGCGAATCGATACGGTCGAACTCCTCCCGCGCGAAGCTGGTGGTACACACGACGACGTCGTAGTTCGACGCGGTGCGCCGGTTGGCGAAGTCCGCCAGGCGCCTGGCCCATCCGGGTGGCAGCACCATACCGGCGAGCCGGTCGAGACGCTCGTGGCTGATCATCACCGTGATGGCGTCGTGCTCGCGGCCCCAGCGGCCCATGGATCGCAGAGTCAGTCGATCAGAGACCTCGAGCGCGTCCGGATCGAGCGAGGACACTATTCGCTTGACGGGTCGCGGCAGCACGGCGCGATAACCGCCGGTGAACGGAATTTGTCTGGCCGGCACGGAGATTCGGATCACGCCGCTGGCCAGGACTGTGCGTGACGCGGTGGGGCCGGGAATGATCAGGAACACGTCGTGGCCCGCGGCACAGTATTCGGCGCCGAGCCGGTCGACGGCTGTGCGCAGTCCGCCCGACCGAGGCCCGTAGAAGTTGGCCACTTGAACCACGCGCATCGAGCTCATCAGAGACGCCCCGCATGTGCGGGGCGCCACGCGCCGTCGACGTGTCTTTGAACAAGCGGTGAACAGCGATGAGCGCTCGCGCGAAGAGCAGAAAGCAGCGATGAGCGCTCGCGCGAAGAGCAGAAAGCAGCGATGAGCGCT